>Ga0209797_10001263_pt1 | contig 12663 bp, 13 predicted proteins | sample DOMMetBare3Fresh_2_FD_187472 | JGI IMG/M metagenome (GOLD analysis project Ga0209797, IMG submission 187472) | Wetland sediment microbial communities from St. Louis River estuary, USA, under dissolved organic matter induced mercury methylation -... | ecosystem: Environmental > Aquatic >...
TCCATCGCGCCGGGGATCGTCAGGCCGTGCAGCATCGAGGCCAGCACCGCGAAGTACATGAAGTAGCTGGTGTTGACGACCTTCCAGCCCGTCGACAGCCCCGGGTCGGCGAGCAGGTGGTGGGCGCTCGCGAGCTGCAGGAACAGGATGTAGAGCAGGAAGGCGGTGCGGCTGACGCGCTCGCTCATCGGCTTGGCGCCGAAGGCGATCGCCGCCACGAGGTACCACACCGAGATGTGCGCCGCCACGTTGATCTGCTGGGAGCTGTGGCCGAAGGCCCACCAGATCGTGCGGTAGACCAGCGCGTTGACCTCCTTGACCACGCCCATCGACATCAGCCAGGTCGGGATCAGGATGATGGCGCCCGAGGCGATCGTGAACACCGCGATGATCGCCGCGGTGATGGCGCCGAAGGTCACCAGCGGCACCGAGCCTTCATAGGTCTTGTCGCGCTTGGCCACGACGAGCGTGCCGAAGAACACGAAGCAGGCGACGAGCGCGCCGACCGCGAACAGGATCAGCCCGAGGTAGAACGCGGGCTCGGCCATCATCGGCACGTAGCTGGTCATCATCACCGAGGACGCGCCGCGGAACACCGCGACGTTGTTGGTGACCGATCCGATCACCATCAGCGCGAACGCGAGCCAGGCGATGCGTGGCGTCGCGATCCGGCAGCGCAGCAGCGTCGACGAGGCGAAGTACAGCACCGCGATCTCGAAGAAGATGATCCAGAAGATCAGCATGTCGATGCCGTGCGCAGTCAGCACTTGATAGAAGGTGTCCGCCGGCAGCCAGTGCACCGAGGGCCAGCGCGTCAGCACGACACCGATCGCGAGCACGCCGCCGACGAGCAGCCAGACCACCGCCACGAAGGCGTTGGCCATCATCAGGCGCTCGGCCTGGGTTTCGAACTGCAGCCCGCTGCGCGGGCAGGTGCGGTAGGTGGTGGTGGTCATGGTGCCCTCCGCGGAGCCGCCTCAAGGAGGGCACGCGCCCACTCGGGGGGCCGCGAACGAAGGTGAGCTTGGGGGTTCATGTTCTGCCCTCCTACTTCACGTAGATGCGGCTGACCATCGTGTGATGGTTGATGCCGCAGTACTCGTTGCAGACCACGGAGTAGGTGCCCGCCTGGTTCGGCGTGACCGTGACCACATGCTCGAAGCCGGGCACCACCTGGATGTTGATGTTGGCCGGCTGCAGCGAGAAGCCGTGGTTGTAGTCCATCGAGGTCAGGTGCAGGCGGTAGGTCTTGCCGTTCTCGAGTTCGAGGATCGGCCAGAAGGCCCACAGGCGCGCGATCAAATAGACGTCGCTGCCCACGGGCGGCGCCACCACCGGGATCTTGTCGGCGGTCTCGGTACGCACCGTGTACTTGTCGACCATCGCCTGCGCCTTGGCGCTGAACTTCTCGGGCGTGGTGCGGTAGGTCTCGGTCGACAGGTTCTGCTTGCCCCAGACGTGCCAGCCGATCATCATGAAGAACATGACGAAGCACCAGACGAGCGCAATTGCGATCCAGGTGCCTTCGACGCGGTCGATCGGATGGCGGTACCACAGTCGCTCGGCGGGAGGGAGGATGGCGCTCATGGTCACTTCCCCACCGGCAGCGTGAGGATGTCGAACACGCCCCACACCGTATAGAGCAGCATCGGTACCAGCACGCCGAGGAACAGCAGCAGGAAGGGGTTGTCGAGCAATTGCTGCATCCAAGGCACGGGGGCCGTGGCATCGTCGTCGTGATGCGTTTCGGGTGGCATGGCGCACTCCTTGCGGCGTTCGGGCGAATTCATTCTGTGGTGCGCCCTCGGCGCTGCACTTGAACCAGTCCAAGAAAATGCGAGATGGCGGCCACGGCTTCGCGTGGCCGAACTACGATGAAGCGTGACGACGACGACCCTGCGCCCGGACGCACGCGTGAGCGCGTCGGTTGCACTGCGCGGCATCGCCGCGCTCGCGCTCGTATCGATGTGCGTGGTCGTGGCGGCCAGCGCTTTCCTGCGCCATCTCGGCGCGACGGACGTGCTGCAGGCCGCTTGGGCGGGCCCGCTTGCAACCGCGCGCCTGGCGCATCGCGTGACGGCGACGCTGGTGCTGTTGTGCGCGGTGCTGATGGTCGTGCTGGCCCGGCGCGAGCGGACGGGCCAGCGCGGGGAGGCCTTCGCACTCGCGCTGGCGCTGTTCGGCGTGGCGTTGCTGCTCTCGGTCGTGGGCGTGCTCGGTGGCGCCTCGCGCGCGCTGCCCGTAGTCCTCGCGAACCTGCTCGGCGGATTCGCGATGCTGGCGCTGAGCGCGCGGCTGGCGCTGCCGGCGTCGAGCGTGGGTGTCGGACGTGCCGCATGGGTACTGCTCGCACTGGCCGCAGTGCAGGCGGCCGGTGGCGTGGTTGCCGGCGCCTATGCGCCGGCAGCCTGCGTCGGCTTGAGTGAGTGCGGCGTGTTCGCCTTGCTGCATCGGATCAGCGGGGCGGCACTGGCCTGCGCGCTGCTGGCTTTCGGTCTCTGGGCGCGCCGGCGCACCGGCCGCCGCGTGGCGGCTTGGCTGTGCGGTTGCGCGACGCTGCTGCTGCAGGTCGGCTCGCTGAACGCGGGGTTCGGCGGCGCGGCGGCGCCACTGCTGCTGGTCGTGCACAGCGCGCTGGCGGCTGCAGCGCTGGCCTGCGTCGCGCGGCTCGGGTAACCGCGGTCACGTTGCGGCTTGCGGCACGTCAATGCCCGTCACCCCCGGCGTCACAGAATGCGTCGCACTGACGGCTGCGAATGCCATGGACTTGCGTGTCTTCAACATCCCCCGCTACCTGTCGGCTCAGCCACTGTTCACCGACCTGAGCTCGGTCGAGCTCGACCGCCTGGCGCAGGGCTGCGTGTTGCGCCGCTTCGGCCGCGGCGAAACGGTCTTCCTGGTCGGCCAACCCTGCGAGGAATTCCACGTCTGCGTCACCGGCCAGGTCAAGCTCTACGCGGTTTCGCCGGCCGGCGCCGAGAAGGTGATCGACATCATCAGCCCGGGCCAGAGCTTTGCCGAGGCGCTGATGTTCACCGGCCGGCCCTACATCATCAACGCGCAGGCGCTGACCGATTCGCTGCTGCTGTCGGTGGGGAAGGAAACGGTCGAGGACGAGATCGCGCGCGACTCGCGCTTCGCGCTGCGCATGCTTGCCGGCATCTCGCGCCGCCTGCACGGTTTGGTGCACGACGTCGAGGCCTACGCGCTGCACAGCGGCGTGCAGCGCGTGATCGGCTACCTGCTGCGCGACATCGTCACCGACGGCGACGAGCCGGTGATGGTGTCGCTGCCGGTGAGCAAGGCGACGATCGCCTCGAGGCTTTCCCTTACACCCGAGTACTTCTCGCGCGTGCTGCACGAACTCGAGGCGGCCGGACTGGTGCGCATCGACAAGCGCGACATCCACATCCTCGACGCGAACGCACTGGCGAACTACCGCTCTCCCTGAGGCGGCCGCAGCGCCGGATTGGCGCCCAGGTCGAAGCGTGTGATCGGGCGTCGGATGTCGAGGTTGACAAGCCACCAGGAGTCGGCGCTGCGCGCGAGCACATGCGCGTTGTTGCTGTCGTCGACCGCCAGCGCGCCGACCGGGGCCGGCAGCGGCGTGCGTCGCACGCCCAGGAAACCGGGGGAGGCCACACCTTCGCCCATTCTGTAGTCGTGCACCAGGCCGTCGAACACCGGCGGCGCGTTCGGGTCCACCGACAGTTCCCACAACTCGGCTAGCGCGTCGAAGGCGATCACGAAGCTGCGCCGTGCGGGAAGATAGCGCACCGCGACCACGCTGGCGTCCGCGTTGCCGCCCAGGCGGCGTGCGGGCAAGGTCTTGACGGCGCGGCCGCCGTCGAGCACGACGACGTTCGAACCCTGGCCCTCGAGGCGCCAGCGCCCGTCCGCCGATACGGCGTCGGGCGCAGCGAGGCAGTGGCTGCATGCAGCGGCGAGCACCAGGCTCGCCGCGCGGCGCAGCAGGGGGTTCACGACTTGAGGATCAGCTCCACTGCGTCCTTCAGGTCCTTGTCGCTGATCTTGTCGGCTCCATTGGGGGCCATCGGCACCGGGCCGAAGACGCCACTGCCGCCCTTTCGAACCTTCTCGGCCAGCTTTGTCACGACATCGGGTTGGCCCTTGTACTTGGCCGCGATCTCCTTGAAGGCCGGGCCGACCAGCTTCTTGTCCTTGGTGTGGCAGGCCATGCAACCGGCCTTGGTCATCGCGGCTTCGGTCTCGGCGTCGCCGGCGTAGGCCGCCGTGATCGCGAACGGCAGCAGGGCGTAAAGGGCAAACAGTTTCATGGGGTGGGTGTCCTCAGTAGACGTCGTTCTGCGTGTTGTGGATGTTGAAGTGCCCCGTGGGCGTGATCAGCCTCGGATCCTTGATCACGGCCTTGAGCTTGAGCGTCTTGTCGTCCACCACCACGAGCGCGCTTTCCTTGTTCTTGGCCGACCAGACCGCAAACCAGACCTCGTCGCCCGCCTTGTTGAACTCGGGCTGCACCACGCGCTTGGCGCCATCGTCCTTGAGGCCCGCCCACTCGGCGATCGGCAGCACGGTGAATCCCTTGTCGAGGTTCTTGATGTCGAACACCGCCACCGACTGCGAGATCTTCGGGTCGGGATTGAGCGGCGTGTCCGAATACAGGTGCTGGCTCTTCGGGTGGCTCTTGATGAACAGCGCGCCGCCGCCCTGGCCCTTGATCGAGGCGACCTGCTTGAAGGCGTATTGCTTGTGCTTGATCGGGTCGGTGCCGATCAGCGAGATCGTCTCGTCGCCCAGGTGGCCGGTGCTCCACACGGGGCCGAACTTCGGGTGAATGAAATTGGCGCCGCGGCCCGGATGCGGGATCTTGCCGACGTCGATCAGCGCAGTCAGCTTGCCGTCCTTCATGTCCACCGCGGCGATCTTGTTGCTCTGGTTGGCGGCCACCATGAAGTAGCGCTTGGTCGAGTCGAAGCCGCCGTCGTGCAGGAAGCGTGCGGTGCCGATGGTCGTGATCTTCAACGCGCTGACGCTGCTGTAGTCCACCAGCAGGGTCTGTCCCGTCTCCTTGACATTGACGACGAACTCGGGCTTGAAGTGGCTGGCGACGATGGACGCCACGCGCGGCTCGGGGTGGTATTCCTGCTTGTCGACCGTGTTGCCGCGCGTCGAGACGATCTTCAGCGGCTCGAGCGTGTCGCCCTTCATGATCGTGAACTGCGGCGGCCAGTAGGCACCGGCGATCGCCAGCTTGTCCTCGTAGCCCTTGTACTTGCTGGTGTCGACCGAGCGCGCCTCCAGGCCCACGCGCACCTCGGCCACGTTGTCGGGCTTTTCCATCCACAGGTCGATCATGTTGATCTTGGCGTCGCGCCCGATCACGAACAGGTAGCGCCCGGAGGCCGACACGCGCGAGATGTGCACCGCGTAGCCGGTCTTGACGATGTTGATGATCTTCTTGGTATCGCCGTCGATCAGCGCCACTTCGCCGGTGTCGCGCAGCGTGGTCGAGAAGATGTTGGCGATGTTGTAGTTGTTCATCTTCTTCTTCGGACGCTGCTCGGGTGGCACGATCACCTTCCAGGTCTTGCGCATGTCCTCCATCCCGAACTCGGGCGGCACCGGCGGCTCGTGCTGGATGTAGCGCGCCATCAGGTCCACCTGGGCCTCGGTGAAGTCGCCCGAGGTCTGCCAGTTGGGCATGCCCGCGGGCGAGCCGTAGGCGATGAAGATCTTCAGGTAGTCGGTGCCCTTGCCGAGCGTGATGTCGGGTGTCAGCGCTTTGCCGGTGGCGCCCTTGCGCAACACGCCGTGGCAGCCGGCGCAGCGCTCGAAGTAGATCTTGCGCGCCGCGTCGAACTCGGCCACCGTCATCGGCGGTGCCTTCGGGTTTGTGCTCTGCACCATCGGAACGTCGGCCAGCACCGATGGGGCGGCGTGGTATTTCACGTCGCCGGGGTCCTTCTTCTCGTCGGCGGCCATGGCCCACGGCGAGGTCAGCAGCATCGCTGCGAACGTGATGGCGGTCAGGCGCATCGTCTTCATTGGGGGCTCCTTCTTTTGTGTCGCGGACCATCCTCGCGCGCCGTCATCGCGGCGTCCTTAAACTGAATCAAGCCGCTGCGACACCCGCACGCAAACCGACGCAACCCGATCTGGATCAAGGTGCGCCAGCGGCGCGCGCCCGATGCTCGCGGCCATGAACAAGAACGCCATTGCCCTGGCTGCCGCACTGACGTGCGGCAGCGTCGGGGCGCAATCCGCTGCCGACGCCTCGGCGACCCAGACCGTCGTCGTCACCGCAACGCGCTACGCGATCCTGGCCACCGATGCGCCGGCCGCATTGAGCGTGGTCACCCGGCGCGACATCGAGGCGCGCGGCGCCGACAACGTGTTCGAAGCCATCCGTGGCGAGACCGGCCTGTCGCTGCAGGGCCGCGCGGTCGGTGGCCGAAAGGTGCTGAGTGTGCGCGGCATGGACAGTCGGCATGCCCTGTTCCTGGTCGACGGCAAGCGCATCGGCGCCTCCGACGGCGTGATCGGCGCGTCGGACTTCCAGTACGACTGGCTGGCCATGGACGACATCGAGCGCATCGAGATCGTGCGCGGGCCGATGTCGGTGCTCTACGGCTCGGAAGCGATGGGCGGCGTGGTCAACGTCATCACGCGCCAGCCGGGCGATGCCTGGCACTTCGGCTTCATGACCGAGGCGACGACCCCCGACGGCGACCGCGGCGGCGACGGCTGGCGTGTCGGCGCGCGCGCCGACGGGCCGCTCGGCGGCGGCTTGTTCCTGCGCGCGGGCGTGTCCGCGTCGAAGACCGCGCCGATCGCCTCGCCCGTGGATCCGCGCATCTCGGAACTGGAAGGTCGCGACAAGCGCGACGGCTGGCTGGGCCTGCAATGGCGCCCGCAGGCGGGCCAGCGTTTCGAAGTCGAGCACCGCATGGGCACCGAGGACCGCGAGGGCAACGCGCGCGAGCGCGGCGGTCAGCGGCGCTACCACGTCACGTACAACGACATCGAGCGCTCGATCACCGCCCTGAACTGGGAGGCCGAGTGGAGCCGCGGCCTGGAGACCCAGCTGCGCGCCTACCGGTCGATGATCGAAGTGGCCAATCGCCGCACCGCGGGCGTGGCGGTCAACGTGCCGCAGACCGTCGAGGAGACGGTGCTCGAGGGCCAGGCCCGGATGCCCTTCGCGGCGCATGCGCTGACGGGCGGCTTCGAGGCTCGCAACGAGTCGCTCGACGATCCGGGGCTGCCAGGCGGCCGCTCGATGCTGCCGCACCGCTCGATCTTCGTGCAGGACGAGTGGGGCGTGAGCGCGCCATTGACGCTCACGTTCGGGCTGCGTCATGACACCCATGGCCCGTACGGGCGCGAGTGGAGTCCGCGCGCCTACGCGGTGTGGCGCGCCGGCGGGCCTTGGATCGTCAAGGGCGGATACAGCCATGGCTTCAAGGTGCCGAACCTCAAGCAGGTTGTGCCCGGCGCGCGGCCCGAGGGACCCAACACCTTCCTCGGCAACCCGGACCTGAAACCCGAGCGCAGCAATGCGCTCGAGCTCGGTGTCGGCTATGGCGCCGGCGCTTCACAGGCGCAGGTGATGCTCTTCGATCAGCGGGTCGACGACCTGGTCGAGATCAGACTGGTGACGCCCGGAGCAACGCCGGGCATCGGCACCTACACCTACGAGAACCTGTCGAAGGCGCGCCTGCGCGGCATCGAGGCGTCGGCATCGCAACCGCTGGGTGCCGGTTTCATCGCCACGCTCGCCTACACCTACCTCGATGCGAAGAACGGCAGCGGCGTGCGGCTGGATCGGAGGCCGCGCCACAGCGCCACCGTGCGGGTGGACTGGCAGCAAGGCCCCTGGCGTGCCGGCGTGGTCGCCGAACACACCCGCGACCAGTTGCTGCCCGCTGCGACCGCCAACACGCCGTCACAGCAGGTGCCAAACCTGACCCTGCTGGGCGCGCATGTCACCAGCAGCCTGCCCTCGGGCCTCGAGGCGTCGCTCGGCGTGCGCAACCTGACGAGCCTGAGCCTGGCCGCGAAGTCCCCGCTGTTCACGCAGGTCGAAGCGCCGCGCACCTGGCGCCTGACGCTGCGGGGTCGCTGGTAAGGCTGTCATCATCGTCGTATGAACAGCCTCGCGGCGTGGTATCCGTGGATCAAGCAATCACACATCGCCCTGGTGGTGGCCAGCGGCACCCTGTTCGCGCTGCGCGGCATCGCCGTGCTGGCCGGCGCGCGCTGGCCGCGACAGGCTGCGGTGCGCGTGGCCGGCGTGGTCATCGACACCCTGCTGCTGGTTGCCGGTGTGACGCTGTGGACCGTGGTGCAGCTCAACCCGATGCGCGATCACTGGCTGGCGGCCAAACTGGTGCTGCTCGTGCTTTACGTGGCGTTGGGCACGCTGGCGCTCAAGGGCGCGCGCAGCGCTCCGCACCGCCTGGTGTTCCTGCTCGCGGCGATGCTGACCTTTGCGACGATGGTGGGTGTCGCCTTGACGCACCATCCGCTTGGGTTCTGGCGTTGGGCCTGAGGCATGTTGACGCGCCTGGCTGCTGTGATGTTCTGGCGCGCGCTGGCGCTCGCGAGCACCGCCCTGGGCATTGCGGGCGCCTTCCTGCCGGTATTGCCGACCACGCCGTTTCTGCTCGTGGCCGCCTGGGCGGCCGGCAAGGGGTGGCCGCAGTTCGAGGCCTGGCTGCTCGAGCATCCACGCTGGGGCCCCCCGATCCGCCGCTGGCGCGACCATCGCGCGGTGCCGCGCAGTGCCAAGTGGGCCGCGACGCTCGCGATGCTGGCGAGTACCGCGCTGCTGGCGGCCTCGCACGCTCCGACGGAGCTCAAGTGGGCGGTACCGGCCATGATGGCTGCTGTCGCCTGCTGGCTGTGGCTGCGGCCCGAAGCATGAAGCCACGCGAGCGCTGCGCATGACCCATTCCACCGTTCTCTTCGATCCGCCTGCGGCAGGATTCGATGCCCCCTTCGACATGCTCGAGGCCTGCCACGAACGCGTCGAACGTTCGCTCGACCTGCTGGAGCGGATCGCATCCCACCTTTCGGTGCATGGAGCGGACGCGCAGGCCCAGGCCGCCGCGCGCGACGTGCTGCGCTACTTCGACGTTGCCGCACCGCACCACCACGAGGACGAGGAGCGCCATGTGCTGCCCGCGCTGCGCGTGAGCGGCCACGCCGAAGTGGCCGACCGCATCATGGCCGACCACGTGCAGATGCACGGGGCCTGGGCCGCGTTGCGCACCGACCTGCAGGCGATCGCCGGCGGCGAGATCGGCACTGCGACCACCGAGGCCGGCCGGCAACGATGGCGCGAGTTCGCCGTCTTGTATCGGCGCCACATTGAACTCGAGGAGCAATCGGCGTTCCCGAGCGCGCGGGCGACCCTGGATGCGGCTGCCCAGATCGCGATGGGCGAGGACATGGCGCGCCGGCGCGGCGTGCGCTGACCCGCGGCCCCGCAAGGGCAGGCCACGGGTTCGCCCGCTGGCGGCGGCAGTGCCATTGCATAGGATCGGGCACGATGGAGCGTCTGGATCTCTGCTCGAAACTGGCCCAGGAGGCCGGCCGCATGGCGCATCTCGGCTTTGGCAGGTCGGGCATCTCGATGAAGGGCCGCCACGACGTGCTGACCGAGATGGACGCCAAGGTGGAGCGCTTCATCCGCGAGCAGATCGCGGCGCGCTTCCCGCAGGACGCGGTGCTCGGTGAGGAGGACGGCGCCAGCGCCGGACTGGCCGCAGCCGAGCATGTGTGGATCGTCGATCCGATCGACGGCACGGCCAACTACGCGCGCGGCATCGCGCACTACTGCGTCTCGATCGGGGTGATGCGGCGCGGCGAGCTGATCGCCGGTGCGATCCACGACCCGCCGCACGATCGCCTGTACTGGGCCGGCCGCGGCACCGGGGCGTGGATGAACGGCGAGCGCATCGCCGTCAGCCCGCTGGCCGACATCGGCGCTGCCACGGTGGAATGCGGCTGGTCCACCCGCCGCAGCACCGAGGCCTACCTCGCCCAGGTGGCGCGTGTCATGGCCGCCGGCTGCGCGATGCGCCGCGCCGGCTCGGGCGCGCTCGGCCTGGTGGACGTGGCGGCCGGCCGCGTGGAGGGCTATTGCGAGCTGCACATCAACTCCTGGGACTGCGCGGCCGGGATCCTGCTGGTGCGCGAAGCGGGGGGATTCACCAATGACTTCTTTGCCGGCGATGCGTTGAATGCCGGCAATGCGCTGATCGCCACCAACGCCGCCCTCGGGCCAGCGTTGAGCGAGGTGATCGGCATCGGACTGTCCAAGTAGCGAGGAGATGGCGATGAAGTTGCGTGCCTGGTTTGCGGTCGTGGCCCTCCTGGGGGCGCCGTTGTCGTCGTTCGCCCAGGGCGAACTGGTGCTGTACTGCAGCGTGCAGGAGGAGTGGTGCCGCCCGATGGTCGCGGCCTTCGAGAAGGCCACCGGCATCAAGGTGCTGATGACGCGCAAGAGCTCGGGTGAGTTCTACGCCCAGATCAAGGCCGAGGCCGCCAACCCGAAGGGCGACATCTGGTGGGGCGGTACCGGCGACCCGCACCTGCAGGCGGCCGAGGAGGCGCTGACCGATCCCTATGTCTCGCCCAAGCTCGACGAGCTGCAGGACTGGGCGGTGCGCCAGGCGCGTGCGGCCAAGTTCCGCACGGTCGGCATCTACGCCGGTGCCCTTGGCTACAGCTTCAACACCAAGGAACTGGCCAAGCGCAAGCTGCCCGAACCCAAGTGCTGGGCCGACCTGGCCAAGCCAATCTACAAGGACGACGTGCAGGTGGCCAACCCGAACAGTTCGGGCACCGCCTACACCATGCTGGCCACCCTGGTGCAGATCATGGGTGAGCAGAAAGCCTTCGACTTCATGAAGGCGATGCACAAGAACGTCAACCAGTACACCAAGAGCGGCGCCGCGCCGGCACGGGCGGCGGCCACGGGCGAGAGCCTGATCGGCATCACGTTCCAGCACGACGCGGTGATCCAGGCCGTGGCCGGCGCGCCAGTCAAGATCGTCAGCCCCTGCGAAGGCACCGGCTACGAGATCGGTTCGATGAGCATCATCAAGGGCGCGAAGAACCTGGCCAACGCCCGAAAGTGGTACGACTGGGCCCTGGCGGCCGACGGCGGCCAGGCGATCGGGTCCGCGGCCAAGATCAGTTACCAGGTACCGTCGAACAAGAAGGCACCGGTTCCGGAGCAGGCGCCCAAGCTGGCGAACATCAAGCTGATCGACTACGACTTCGCCAAGTACGGCTCGTCGGCCGAGCGCTCGCGCCTGCTGAAGAAGTGGGACGACGAGGTCTCGAAGCTGCCCAAGTGATCACGCGGCCCGGCGGTTGCCGCGCATGAACGGGGCCGCCGCGCTGGCCGCTGCCCCTTTCACGCGGCTGCCGCACGCGCTGCTTGCGGCCGCGACCGGCGCGGCAGTGGTCGGTTTGCTGGGACACGGCTTCTGGTCCGGCGTGGGGGGCACGCCGTTCGGCGCGTGGCACTACGCGGCGCTGCTGGCGCTGACGGTGGTCTTCGCGCGCGCGCTCGCGCGTTGCGGGGCTTTCGTCGGCGACTTGACGGTGTCGTCGATCGTGGTCACGGTCGCGGCGCTGCTCGGGCTGTTCGTGTTCTTCCCTGTCGGCAAGTCGCTGATCGCGGCGTTGCTCGACAAGAACGGTGCCTTTGCGCCCAGCTTGGCGGTCGAGCGATTGCTCGCGCCCGACATCTGGGGCGCCGGATGCCTGGACGGCAGCGGCACGCATTGCGGCGTGGCGATCAATTCGGTGATGCTTGCGACGATCGTCGGCTTCGGCACCACGCTGCTCGGCCTGATCCTTGCGCTGGCGGCGCAGCGCGGCGGCCAGCGCTTCTCGGGGCTGTACCGCGTGATGGCGGTGCTGCCGATCGTCACGCCGCCGTTCGTGATCGCGCTCGCGCTGGTGGTGCTGTTCGGCCGCACGGGGCTGATCACCAGCTGGCTCAACACGCTGTTCGACATTCCGCGCACGCGCTGGATCTACGGCCTGACCGGCGTCACGCTGGCGCAGCTGCTCACGTTCACGCCGATCGCCTTCATGATCCTGCACGGCGCGCTCGCCGCCGTGAGCCCGTCGCTCGAGGAGGCGGCGCAGACGCTGCGCGCCTCGCGGGCGCGCGTGTTCCGCACCGTCACGTGGCCGCTCCTGCGCCCGGCATTGGCCAACAGCTTCCTGCTCGCGTTCGTCGAGAGCCTGGCTGATTTCGGCAACCCGGTGGTGCTGGCCGGCAACTACGAGGTGCTGTCCACCAAGATCTTCTTCGCCGTGGCCGGTGCGCAGCACGAGCCCGGTCGCGCGGCGGCGCTCGCGACGGTGCTGCTGATCTTCACGCTCGTCGCGTTCTGGCTGCAGCAGCGCTGGCTCGGCAAGGCCAGCTATGTCAGCGTCAGCGGCAAGGGCGACGCGGGCCTGCCCGCGCAGTTGCCGGAAGGACTGCGCCGCGGCTGCGTCGGATTCTCGATGGCGTGGATCGTCTTCACGCTGGCCTGCTACGCGGTCATCCTGGCCGGCGGCTTCGTCAAGGACATCGGCCGCGGCGACATGACTCCGGTGCTGTCGCACTTCGCCGACGGCTTCGCGATCGAGCTGCGCAACGGCTGGCCG
>Ga0209797_10001264_pt1 | contig 12661 bp, 10 predicted proteins | sample DOMMetBare3Fresh_2_FD_187472 | JGI IMG/M metagenome (GOLD analysis project Ga0209797, IMG submission 187472) | Wetland sediment microbial communities from St. Louis River estuary, USA, under dissolved organic matter induced mercury methylation -... | ecosystem: Environmental > Aquatic >...
GCCCCGCGGTCGGCCGGCTCGATCGAGCTCGGCCTGTTCGACGAGGCGGAGCCGGACGACGTCTGACGCTCGCCTAGACTCCGCGGATGCCTGAGATCGCTTCTCTCCTGCCGTTCCTGCTGCTCGCCGTGCTGTTCTACGTGCTGGTCATGCGGCCCGCCCAGCGCCGGCAGCGGGAGCAGGCCCGGGTCGCCGCTACCCTGGCCCCCGGTGTCCGGGTGATGACCAGCGGCGGCCTCTTCGCCACCGTGCACGCCGTCCACGACGGCGAGGTCGAGCTGGAGATCGCTCCCGGCACCGTGGTGCGGTACGTGACGCAGGCGGTGGCCCGGATCGTCCCGGAGCAGGCCGACGACGGGCCCGGTGAGGACTCGCCGGGCCGCGAGGGCGACGGGTCGTCGGCCGCGTAGGGCCGGTCAGGGATACTGCTCCTCGGCGCCGCGCAGCGCGGCCGCTCTCGTCGGCAAGGAAGGCAGCACCAGTGGCAACGCCTGCGGGGCCGCGTCCGGTACGCGCACTGGCGATCATCCTGCTCGGGGTGATCGCCCTGTACACCTGGATGCTCGTCAGCCGGACGACGTCACCGAAGCTCGGCCTGGACCTCCAGGGCGGCACCAGCGTCACCCTGGTGCCCCGCGCCCAGCCCGGTAACGAGGGGGCCATCTCGGCCGACTCGATCAAGCAGGCCGTCGAGATCATCCGGCTGCGGGTGAACAGCCTGGGCGTCGCCGAGTCCGAGGTGTCCACGCAGGGCAGCGGGGCCAACTCCACGATCGTCATCTCGGTCCCCGGGCTCAACCAGGGCAGCATCGTCGAGCTGGTCGGCCAGACCGCGCGGCTGACCTTCCGGCCGGTCATCGCGGTGGCCGGCCCGGCACCGATTGCGCCCGTCCCCTCGCCGTCCCCCTCCGCGTCCGGGTCGCCGTCCCCGTCGGCGTCCGGATCCCCTTCAGCCTCCGCCACGCCGAAGGCCTCCTCCGCGCCGTCGCCGAGCCCGACGCCCACCGGGGCCGGCCGCCCGGCGACCGGCCTGACTGCTGCCGGGACCAGCCCGTCGGCCAGCCCGTCCACCTCGACGTCACCCAGCCCGTCGCCCAGCCCGTCCCCGAGCGCCTCGCCGAGCGCCCCGCCGACCGTGACGCCGGAGATCACCAAGGCCTTCGAGGAACTGGACTGCACCAAGCCGTTCGCGCAGGGGGAGCGGCCCATCGACGATCCGAAGAAGCTGCTCGTCACCTGCTCGCGCGACGGCACCGAGAAGTACCTGCTGTCCACCGTCGCGGTCGAGGGCGCCCGGATCAGCGGGGCGACCTCCGGCCTGGACCCGCAGCAGCTGCAGGGCTGGGCGGTGAACCTGACCTTCGACGGCCAAGGCACCCGCGAGTTCGGGGACGTCACCCGCCAGCTGCTCAGCCAGCCCGATCCGACGAACCGGTTCGCGATCGTCCTCGACGGCGTCGTGGTCTCGGCGCCGGTGGTTCAGGCGGCGATCGTCGACGGTCGGGCGCAGATCACCGGCAGCTTCACCCAGCAGGAGGCTGCCGACCTGGCGAACGTGCTGAAGTTCGGTGCCCTGCCGCTGGCGTTCGAGACCGGCGAGATCCAGACGATCTCGCCCCTGCTCGGGCGGGACCAGCTCCGGGCCGGCATCTTCGCCGGACTGCTCGGCCTGGCCCTCGTCGCCCTGTACTCGATGCTCTACTACCGAGGGCTTGGGATCATCTCGGTCCTCAGCCTGGCCGTGGCCGCCCTGTTGACCTTCGGCCTGCTCGTCCTGCTGGGGAAGTCCATCGGGTACACGCTCACCCTGGCCGGCATCGCCGGCGCGATCGTCGCCATCGGCATCACCGCGGACTCGTTCATCGTGTTCTTCGAACGGATCCGGGACGAGATGCGCGACGGCCGGACCCTGCGCGTCGCGGTCGAGACCGGCTGGGTGCGGGCCCGGCGCACGATCCTGGCGGCCGACGCGGTCTCCCTGATCGCCGCGGTCATCCTCTACTGGCTGTCCGTCGGCGGCGTCCGGGGGTTCGCCTTCACCCTCGGCCTGACCACGATCATCGACGTCGCGGTGGTCTTCATGTTCACCAAGCCGCTGCTCACCCTGTTCGCCCGAACGGCGTTCTTCGGCCGCGGCCACCGGCTCTCCGGTGTGGATCCGCGCCGGTTGCGTGTGCAGCCGGCGCCAGCCCCCAAGGAGGCCTGATGTCGCGTCTGGGTGATCTTGGTCACCACCTGTACAGCGGCCAGGTGTCGTACGACTTCGTGGGCCGCTGGCGGCGGTGGTACGCGGTCTCTGGCGTGATCCTGCTGGTGGCGGTGCTCGCGCTGGCCTTCCGTCACCTCAACCTGGGCATCGAGTTCCAGGGTGGCTCGGTGTTCACCGTGCCGACGGCCACCGGGTCGGTCGAGCAGGCCCGGGACGTCGCCGCGGCGAACGGAGCCGTCGAGCCGATCGTCACCGAGGCGAGCAGCGCCAGCGGCCGCACGCTGCGCGTTCAGTCGCAGGACCTCACGGCCGCCCAGAACACGGCGATGGTGGGTGCGCTGGGCCAGGCCTTCGACGTGCCGACCGACAGCATCACCTCCCAGATCGTGGGGCCGTCGTGGGGTGCGGAGATCACCAAGAAGGCGCTGACGGGCCTGATCGCGTTCCTCATCGCGATCACGCTGTTCCTGAGCGTCTACTTCGAGTGGCGGATGGCGATCGCCGCGCTCATCGCCCTCGTCCACGACCTGGTCATCACGGTGGGCATCTACGCGCTGGTCGGGTTCACGGTGACCCCGGCCACAGTCATCGGCGTCCTGACGATCCTCGGATACTCGCTCTACGACACGGTGGTCGTGTTCGACAAGGTCAAGGAGAACACCCGCGGACTGGCGGGCGGCGCCCGGATGACCTACAGCCAGGCGGCCAACCTGGCGGTCAACCAGACCCTGGTGCGGTCGATCAACACCTCGATCATCGCCCTGCTGCCGGTGGCCTCCATCCTGTTCATCGGGCCGCTGCTCGGTGCGGACACCCTCAAGGACCTCGCCCTCGCCCTGTTCGTCGGCCTGGCCGCCGGCACGTACTCCTCGATCTTCATCGCCACGCCGGTGGCCGCCCAGTTCAAGGAGCGGGAGCCGGCGATGCAGTCCCTGGCCAAGCGGGTCGCGGCGAGGGAGTCGGCCGGCAAGATCGCCGTCCGAACGGCCGTGGGGGCCACCGCCGACCCCGTCGCACCCGCCCCCCGAGTCTCCGGCGGCGCCACCGCCGCGGCGGGCGGCGGCTCGAGCGGTTCGCGGCCCGGTCAGCGCCAGCAGCCGCGCCGAGCCGGCTCGTCGCCGAAGAAGCGTCCCCCGAGCAAGAAGCGCCGCTGATGTCCGGCCTCGACCTGCCGACCCTGCTCAGGGCGCGGGTGCGGGACATCCCCGACTACCCCGAGCCGGGCGTGGTCTTCAAGGACATCACGCCGCTGCTCGCCGACCACACCGCGTTCGTCACCGTGGTGGACGCGATGGTGTCCTTCCGGGGGGCAGGCACCGTCGACAAGGTGGTCGGGGTCGAGGCCCGCGGCTTCATCCTCGCCGCCCCCGTCGCCTATCACATGGGGGCGGGATTCGTCCCCGTGCGCAAGCAGGGCAAGCTCCCCGCGGCCACCTACGCCGAGAGCTACGACCTGGAGTACGGGAAGGCCACCATCGAGGTGCACACCGACGCCTTCCGTCCGGGGGACCGGGTCCTCGTCGTCGACGACGTGCTCGCGACGGGCGGCACGGCGGCGGCGACCGCCGAGCTGGTGCGCCGCGCCGGCGGCGTCGTGGTCGGCGTGTCGGTGCTGATCGAGCTCACGTTCCTCGACGGTCGGGCCAAGCTGCCCGGCATCGACGTCCACGCCTTGATGACGGTCTGACGCTTACACTCGTCGGTGGGGACGGCGGCGAGGAGGCCGGTCGGGTGACTGAGCACGTGCGCGAGGCAGCCGTGGGCACCCGTCCGGCGGCTGCACCGGCGCCCGCCGCCGCGTCCAGCCCGTCCGTCGCCCCTCCCACGCAGGCCGGCGACGCTGGGCCGCCCACCCCTGGCGGCGTCCGGGCCCGGCTGGCCCGTCGAGCCAGCCGGGCGCAGCCGACCAACCCGGTGCTCGAGCCGCTGTTCCGCACCGTCCGGGCCAACCATCCCAAGTCGGACCTGCGCGAGCTGGAACGGGTCTACTCGGTCGCCGAGCACCTGCACCGTGACCAGCTGCGCAAGAGCGGCGAGCCCTACATCACCCACCCGCTCGCCGTCGCGCAGATCCTGGCCGACCTGGGCATGACCGTGCCCACCCTGTCCGCGGCCCTGCTCCACGACACGGTCGAGGACACCGGGTACTCGCTGGACGCCCTGCGGGTGGACTTCGGCGACGAGGTGGCCGGCCTGGTCGACGGCGTGACGAAGCTCGACAAGGTGACCTACGGCGACGCGTCGGAGGCCGAGACCGTCCGCAAGATGGTCGTCGCCATGGCCCAGGACATCCGGGTGCTGCTCATCAAGCTGGCCGACCGCCTGCACAACATGCGCACCATGCGGTTCCTGCCCACGGACAAGCAGGAGCGCAAGGCCCGCGAGACGCTGGAGATCTACGCGCCGTTGGCGCACCGGCTCGGCATGAACACCCTGAAATGGGAGCTGGAGGACCTCGCTTTCGCGATCCTCTACCCCAAGATGTACGACGAGATCGTCCGCCTGGTCGCCGAGCGCGCACCCAAGCGCGACGAGCTGCTGGGCGAGGTGATCGACCAGGTGTCGTCGGACTTCCGGGACGCCAAGATCAAGGCGACGATCACCGGGCGGCCCAAGCACTACTACTCGATCTACCAGAAGATGATCGTGCGCGGCCGGGACTTCACCGACATCTACGACCTGGTGGGCATCCGGGTCCTGGTCGACTCGGTGCGCGACTGCTACGCCGCGCTCGGCACCGTGCACACCCGGTGGAAGCCGGTCCCGGGCCGGTTCAAGGACTACATCGCGATGCCCAAGTTCAACATGTACCAGTCCCTGCACACCACGGTGATCGGCCCGGCCGGCAAGCCGGTCGAGCTGCAGATCCGCACCCGGGACATGCACGTCATGTCCGAGTACGGCATCGCCGCCCACTGGAAGTACAAGGAGGAGGTCGTCGGCACCCGGCGTCGCGCCGACGACGTCGCCGAGATGGCCTGGCTGCGGCAGCTGGTCGACTGGCAGCGCGAGACGGCCGACCCCGGCGAGTTCCTCGAGTCCCTGCGGTTCGACATCGGCGCCAAGCAGGCGTTCGTCTTCACGCCGAAGGGCGACGTCGTCGCGCTGCCCGTCGGCGCCACGCCGGTCGACTTCGCCTACGCCGTGCACACCGAGGTCGGGCATCGCTGCGTCGGCGCCCGCGTCAACGGCAAGCTGGTGCCGCTGGAGAGCAGCCTCACCAACGGTGACGTGGTCGAGGTTCTCACCTCGAAGTCGCCCGACGCCGGGCCCAGCCAGGACTGGCTGAGCTTCGTCAAGAGCGGCCGAGCGCGCAGCAAGATCCGCGCCTGGTTCTCCCGGGGTCGCCGCGACGAGGCCATCGAGCACGGCAAGGAGAACCTGGCTCGGGCGATCCGCAAGCAGGGGCTGCCGCTGCAGCGCATCCTTTCCGGCGGGCGGCTGCTGGCCGTCGCCCAGGCCAGCCGCTACCCCGACATCTCCAGCCTGTACGCGGCCGTTGGCGAGGGCCACGTCTCCGCCCAGGCCGTCGTGCAGCGTCTCGTGCACGCGCTGGGCGGGGAGGCCGGCGCGGAGGAGGACCTCGCCGAGGCGACCACCCCCACGCGTGAGGCGAGGCGCAAGACCCGGCCGCAGGGCGACCCCGGGGTCGTCGTCGTCGGCGCCTCCGACGTCTGGGTCAAGCTGGCCAAGTGCTGCACGCCGGTGCCCGGAGACACGATCGTCGGGTTCGTCACCCGCGGCGACGGCGTGTCCGTGCACCGCACCGGGTGCGCGAACGTTCGGTTGCTCCCGGCCGAGGGCCAGGAGCGGCTGGTCGAGGTCGAGTGGGCGCCGTCGGCGTCCAGCGTCTTCCTGGTGCAGATCCAGGTCGAGGCGCTCGACCGGGCTCGGTTGCTCTCGGACGTCACCCGGATCCTGTCCGACCAGCACGTGAACATCCTGTCCGCGTCGGTGACCACCACCCGGGACCGGATCGCGGTCTCCCGGTTCACCTTCGAGATGGGCGACCCCAAGCACCTGGGGGCCGTCCTGCGGGCCGTCCGCGCGGTTGAGGGTGTCTTCGACGCCTACCGGGTCACCTCGGCGCCGCAGCGCGACTGACGTCAGCCGCTGAACTCGTCCAGGGTCCGCCGAGCCTGCGCGAGCCACTCCCGGCGGGCGGCCAGCGACTCCTCGACGGCCGCTGCCCGCGACTCGTCCCCGCGCGCGCGGGCCGCGTCACGCTCCGACTCCTGCTTGGCGATCGCCTTGGTCAGCTGGTCGACGACCGCCTGGGCGCGGGCCCGAGCCTCCGGGTTGCTGCGCCGCCAGCGGCCCTCCTCAGCCGCCCGGACGGCGTCGGCCACCGTGCGCAGGCGCCCTTCGACGCGGTCCCTGGCGGCCCTCGGGACGTGACCGACCTTCTCCCAGCGCTCCTCGATCCCGCGCAGTGCGGTCCGGGCCGAGGCCACGTCACCGACCGGCAGCAGGGCCTCCGCCTCCGCGGCCAGCGCCTCCTTGGCCGTCAGGTTCTGCGCCAGCCCGGCGTCGCGTTCGCTGAATGTCTCCGACCGGGCGGCGAAGAACCGGTCCTGGGCGGCCCGGAAGCGCTGCCACAGGGCGTCGTCGTCGGTACGGCTGGCCCGCCCTGCGGCCTTCCAGCGGTCCATGAGGCTGCGGAAGGCCGCTGCGGTCGCCCCCCAGTCGGTGGACGTCGCCAACGTCTCGGCCTCCGCCACGATCCCCTCCTTGACCGCCTTGGCCGCCGCCTGCTCGCCGCTGAGATGGGCGAAGTGCTGGCGGCGGTGCCGGTCGAATGCGTTCCGCGCGGCGCTGAACCGCTTCCACAGTGCCTGCTCCGTGCTCCGGTCGACGTGCGGGGCGGTCTTCCACTCCTCGAGCAGGGCGCGCAGCCGGTCGCCGGAGACCTTCCAGTGGGTGGAGCCGGCCAGGGTCTCCGCCTCGGCGACGATGCGCTCGCGGTGCGCCCGCGCCTCGTCGCGGACGTGCTGACGCTGCTCGCGGGCCTGCGCCCGTCGCGCCTCGATCACGGGGACCAGCGCGTCGAGCCGGGCGGCCAGGGCCGCCAGGTCCCCGACGCACGCAGGCTCGGTCACAGCGGTGCGCAGCCGGGCGACGGTGGGCAGGACGTCCTCGGGGGCGACGTCCGGTGAGGCCACCCGGCGTTCGAGCAGGCCGAGCTCGACCTCCAGTGCGGTGTACTTGCGGTGGTAGTAGGCCAGGGCCTCCTCCGGGGAGCCCGCCTGGAACGACCCGACGACCCGCTCGCCGTCCGCGGTGCGGACGTAGACGGTCCCGTCGGCGTCGACCCGGCCGAACTCCTCCTCCACGGATCAGCCTTCCGTGACCGTCACGCTGGTCACGGTCACCGGCTTCGCCGGGGCCCCGTCGGTCTTGCCGCCGGCGATCCCCGCCTTGGCGATCCCGGTGAGCACGTTCAGCCCAGCGGTCACCTTGCCGAACGGGGTGTAGCTCGGCGGCAGCTGGCTGTCGGCGTACACCAGGAAGAACTGGCTGCCGTTGGTGTTCGGACCGCCGTTAGCCATCGCCACCGTGCCGGCCGGGTAGGTGGCGCCGGTCAGGTTCTCGTCGGCGAAGCTGTACCCGGGACCGCCGTTGCCCTTGCCCGTGGGGTCACCGCACTGCAGCACGTTCAGCGCCCCCTTGGTCAGCCGGTGACAGGTCGTGCCGTTGAAGTAGTCCTGCCCGGCCAGGAAGGCGAAGGAGTTGACCGTGCACGGGGCCTTGGCGTTGAGCAGCTGCACGGTGACGGCGCCTTGGGCGAGGGCCAGCGCGGCGGTCTTGACGGCCGGTTCGATGGAGGTGGTGAGCGGCGGCTGGGCCTCGGCGAGCGGCTTGGCGGTCTCCCCGGACGGGGAGTACAGGCACACCCGGCGGTTCGGGTCCGATGCGGCCTGGGTCGTCGTGTCGCGGTTCTGCAGGACGTTGGCGAGCCAGGCGAACCCACCCACGGCCAGGGCGGCGACGACCACCGACGCGACGACCTGGGTGCGCCGACGCCGACGCTGCCGCTGCTCGACCCGCCGGGTCTGCTGGCGTTCGAACTTGGCGCGGGCGAGCTGTCGCTCGCGCTTGGAGCCGGCCACGGGCTTCCTCTCAGGTCGTCACGGCAGCGCCGCCACGGGCGGGCGGTGGACCAGTCTAGGCAGGCGGCCGATCTCGTTCGCCTGGCACCGCCGGCCGCCGGTACCCTCGACCCGGTCCCGACTCCGTCCCACCCACCTGTCCAGGAGGCCCACTCCGTGCTCGTCGCCGGGTTCCCTGCCGCGGCCTTCGGCACGAACTGCTTCGTCCTCGCCTCCGGTCCGGGCCAGGAGTGCCTGGTGGTCGACCCCGGCGTCGGCATCGAAGCGGCCCTGGACGATCTGCTGCGCGAGCACCGGGTGCGCCCGGTCGCGGTCCTGCTCACCCACGGCCACCTCGACCACACGTTCTCGGTCACCCCGGTCTGCGGCGCCCGTGGCATCCCCGCCTACATCCATCCCGCAGACCGCTACCGGCTCACGGACCCGATGAGCACGCTCGGTCCGCAGCTGCGGGAGATGTTCGGCGGCCTGCAGTGGAGCGAGCCCGACGACGTCCTCGAGATGGCCGACGGCGCCCAGATCGACCTGGCCGGCCTCACGCTGACCGTCGACCACGCGCCGGGCCACACGGAGGGCTCGGTGATGTTCCGGCTGCCAGCGGACGGCGACCAGCCGCCGCTGTGCGTCAGCGGGGACGTGCTCTTCGCCGGGTCGATCGGACGCACCGACCTGCCCGGCGGCGACCACGCGGCCATGCTGCGCTCGCTGCGCGAGAAGGTGCTGCCCTTGGCCGACGAGACCGTGGTGCTGCCCGGTCACGGCGACCAGACCACGATCGGCCGGGAGCGGGTCGTCAACCCCTTCCTGCTCGGGCTGGGCTAGTCGATGGCCCGGCCCACCCCGCTGAGCGGGTTCCCTGAGTGGCTGCCTGCCGATCGCGCGATCGAGCAGGCGGTCCTCGACACCCTGCGCCGTGTCTTCGAGCTGCACGGCTTCGCCGGCATCGAGACCCGCGCGGTCGAGCCGCTGGACCGGATGGTGGCCCAGGGCGAGACCGACAAGGAGATCTACGTCCTGCGCCGGCTGCACGCGGGGGACACAGCCGACGACAGCGGGCTCGGGCTGCACTTCGACCTGACCGTGCCGTTGGCCCGCTACGTGCTGGAGAACGCGAGCCGGCTGGCCTTCCCGTTCCGGCGCTACCAGATCCAGAAGGCGTGGCGCGGCGAGCGTCCGCAGGAGGGCCGCTACCGCGAGTTCACCCAGGCGGACATCGACGTGATCGGTGACGGCACCCTGGCGTTCCACCACGAGGTGGAGCTGCCGCTGGTGGTCGCCGAGGCGCTGTCGGCGCTGCCGATCCCGCCCGTGCGGATTCGGGTGAACAACCGCAAGATCGCCGAGGGGTTCTACCGCGGACTCGGCCTGGACGACGTGACCGCCGTGCTGCGCACCGTCGACAAGCTGGACAAGATCGGGCCGGACGGCGTCCGGCAGCTGCTGGTCGCGTCGACCGGGGCGACCCCGGCCCAGGCGGAGGCCTGCCTCTCCCTCGCTGCCCTGCGCGGCAGCGACGGCTCGGTGGCCGACGCCGTGCGTGCGCTGGGCGTGCGCGAGCCGATGCTCGAGGAGGGACTGGCCGAGCTCGTCCGGGTGCTCGAGGCCGCCGCGGAGCACGCGCCCGGCCTGCTCCTCGCCGACCTCAGCGTGGCCCGTGGCCTCGACTACTACACCGGCACCGTCTACGAGACCCACCTGGTGGGCTTGGAGGAGGTCGGCTCGATCTGCTCCGGGGGGCGCTACGACGAGCTGGCCCGCGACGGTGAGCGGGTCTACCCGGGGGTGGGCGTGTCCGTCGGGGTGTCGCGGCTGATGGGCGCGATCGTGGGACGTCGGCTGGCCGAGGCCACCCGGCCGGTGCCCACCTGCGTGCTCGTCGCGGTCCCGGCCGAGGCCGACCGGGTGGGCTGCGACCGCGTGGCCGCCGCGCTGCGCCGCCGTGGCATCCCGACCGAGGTCGCGCCGTCGGCCGCGAAGTACGGCAAGCAGATCCGGCATGCCGAGCGCCGGGGGATCCCGTTCGTCTGGTTCCCCGAGACCCCGGACGGCGGTCACCAGGTCAAGGACATCCGCTCGGGCGAGCAGTCGGCCGCCGATCCCACGACCTGGCGGCCGCCGGACGACGACCGGCTGGTTCGCGTCCGGCCCACGACCATCGAGGAGCAGTGACGTGATCCGCACCCACGAGGCGGGCGTCCTTCGCGCGTCCGACGCCGGCTCGACCGTCGTGCTCGCGGGGTGGGTCGCCCGCCGCCGGGACCACGGTGGGGTCGCGTTCCTCGACCTGCGCGACGCCAGCGGCATCGTCCAGGTCGTCGTCCGCGACGAGGCGGCCGCGCACGGGCTGCGCTCCGAGTACTGCCTCGCCGTCACCGGCGAGGTCTCCTTGCGCCCCGAGGGCAACGCCAACCCGGCGCTGCCCACCGGCGAGGTCGAGGTGGTCGCCAGCCGGGTCGAGGTGCTGTCGGAGGCGGCCGCGCTGCCGTTCCAGCTCGACGAGCACGTGACCGTCGGCGACGAGGTGCGGCTGCGCTACCGCTACCTCGACCTGCGTCGGCCCGGCCCCGCGCGCGCCCTCCGGATGCGCAGCGAGGTCAGCCACATCGCGCGACAGGTGCTGCACGAGCGGCGGTTCGTCGAGATCGAGACGCCGACGCTGACCCGCTCGACCCCCGAAGGGGCCCGCGACTTCGTGGTGCCGGTGCGGCTGCAGCCGGGCAGCTGGTACGCGCTGCCGCAGTCGCCGCAGCTGTTCAAGCAGCTGCTCATGGTCGCCGGGATGGAGCGCTACTACCAGATCGCCCGCTGCTATCGCGACGAGGACTTCCGGGCGGACCGTCAGCCGGAGTTCACCCAGCTCGACATCGAGATGTCGTTCGTCGACCAGGACGACGTCATGCAGGTCGGGGAGGCCGTCGTCCGCGGCCTGTGGTCGGGGGTGCTCGGGCACGAGATCGGCGAGATCCCGCGGATGACCTACGCCGAGGCGATGCGCCGGTACGGCACGGACAAGCCCGACCTGCGGTTCGGTCTCGAGCTCGTCGACGTGACCAACTACTTCGCCGCCACCCCGTTCCGGGTGTTCCAAGCGCCGTACGTCGGCGCCGTGGTGATGCCCGGCGGGGCGGACCAGGCCCGCAAGGCGTTCGACGCGTGGCAGGAGTGGGCCCGTCAGCGTGGGGCGAAGGGACTCGCCTACGTGACCTTCCTCGCCGACGGCGAGCTGGGCGGGCCGGTGGCCAAGAACCTGTCCGAGCAGGAGCGGGCCGGGCTGCGCGTGGCGGTGGGCGCCGAGGTCGGCGACTGTGCCTTCTTCGCGGCCGGACGGCCGGCCGAGGCGCAGGCGCTGCTGGGGGCTACCCGGCTCGAGGTGGCCCGACGGGTCGGGCTGGTCGACGAGGCTGCCTGGTCGTTCCTGTGGGTCGTCGACGCGCCCCTGTTCGAGGAGACCGAGGACGGCGGGTGGACGGCGGTCCACCACCCCTTCACGGCGCCGACCGCGGAGTTCGCGGACACCTTCCACCTCGACCCGGGGGGCGCGCTCGCGTACGCCTACGACCTCGTGTGCAACGGCAACGAGATCGGCGGCGGCTCGATCCGTATCCACCGCGGCGAGATGCAGCAGCGGGTGTTCGACGTGCTCGGGCTCAGCCGCGAGGACGCGCACGAGAAGTTCGGCTTCCTGCTCGATGCGTTCCAGTACGGGCCGCCGCCGCACGGCGGCATCGCGTTCGGCTGGGACCGGGTGTGCATGTTGCTCGCCGGGGCTGACTCGCTGCGTGAGGTGATCGCGTTCCCGAAGACGGGCGCCGGCTTCGACCCGCTGACGGGCGCGCCGACGCCGATCACGGACGAGCAGCGCCGGGAGGCCGGCGTCGACGTCCAGCCCCCCGTGGACCGAATCGCGCCCGCAGCGAACGAGCCGGGCCGGATCGTGATCCCCGACACCCGCCGGAACTGACCCTGCCGGGCGCCCTCTCCCTCGCGTTGATCACTCCCCCTGCGTTGATCACCCTCCCTCGGGTTGATCACTCTCCCCGTGTTGATCACTCCCCCCTTCCGCGTTGATCATCGGCAAAGCGGGGTCATGGGACGGCGATGGACCCGTTCCGCCGATGATCAACAGGAGGAAACTGCGCCGACGGCTCCTCTCCTTGTTGATCATCGGCCGGGCGGGGTTACGGGTCGGCGGTGGGCCCGTTTGGCCGATGATCAACCCGATGGGGCCGATCGGGCCGATCGGGAGGAGGGGAGGAGGGGCGAGTGCGGGAGGGGGCGAGGGGGGCGCGCTCAGGACTCGCGCAGGCCGAACCGGTCGTGCAGCCGGCGCAGCAGGGGCGGC
>Ga0209797_10001265_pt1 | contig 12658 bp, 11 predicted proteins | sample DOMMetBare3Fresh_2_FD_187472 | JGI IMG/M metagenome (GOLD analysis project Ga0209797, IMG submission 187472) | Wetland sediment microbial communities from St. Louis River estuary, USA, under dissolved organic matter induced mercury methylation -... | ecosystem: Environmental > Aquatic >...
GAACGGCATGGAGGTCACGCAGTTCACCTACTTCCAGCAGGTCGGCGGCATCGAGTGCCGGCCGATCACCGGCGAGATCACCTACGGGCTGGAGCGGCTCGCGATGTACATCCAGGGTGTCGAGAGCCTGTTCGACCTGACCTGGGCGCCCGGCATCAGCTACCGCGACGTGTACCACCAGAACGAGGTCGAGCAGAGCGCCTACAACTTCGAGCACAGCGACGTCACGTTCCTGTTGAGTGCCTTCGCCGCGCACGAGCGCCAGGCGCAGCACCTGATGACGCTGCAGCTGGCGCTGCCGGCGTACGAGCAGGTGCTGAAGGCCGCGCACACCTTCAACCTGCTCGACGCGCGCGGCGCGATCAGCGTCACCGAGCGCGCCGCCTACATCGGGCGCATCCGCAATCTGGCGCGTGCGGTGGCGCAGAGTTACCTGGAGAGCCGCGCGCGACTCGGATTCCCGATGGCGCTGAAGGCCCGGGCCGACGAGGTGGTGGCGCAGCTGGCCAAGAGGGCGAAGGCGCCAGCATGAGCGCGAAGAGCCTGCTGGTCGAGCTGCTCGTCGAAGAGCTGCCGCCCAAGGCCCTCAAGCGCCTGGGCGAGGCGTTCGCACACGAACTGGGGGCGAAGCTGAGGTCGCAGGGCCTGGCAGGCGAGCATTCGGTGGTCACGGCGTACGCCACGCCGCGGCGTCTGGCGGCGCGGGTCAGCGCGGTGGCTCCGATGGCGGCCGACAGCGAAATGCTGCAGAAGATCATGCCGGTGTCCGTGGCACTGGACCAGAGCAAGAAGCCGACGCAAGCGCTGCGCAAGGCGCTGGCCAAGCTCGGCCGCGAGCACCTGGCTGAACTGTGGCCGAACGCGGTCGACGGCCCCGACCGTCTGCTGGTGCGCTCCGACGGCAAGGTCGATGCGATCTTCCTGCGCTCGATGGTGCGAGGCGTGTCGATCGTCGAAGGTCTGCAGAACGCGCTCGACGATGCTCTCGACAAGCTGCCGATCCAAAAGGCCATGACCTACCAGCTCGCCGATGGCTGGAGCGGCGTGCGCTTCGTGCGCCCGGCGCACGGGCTGGTGGCGCTGCACGGCGCCGACGTCGTGCCGGTCAGCGCGCTGGGGCTGGAGGCTGGACGCGAGACAAAAGGACACCGTTTCGAAGCGCCGATGACGCCGGTGAAGTTGCAGGACGCCGACCACTACGCGCGTGTGCTGGACGAACAGGGCGCGGTGATCGTCAGCTTCGAGCGCCGCCGCGCCGAGATTGCGCGTCAGCTGCAGCACGCCGCGCACCAGCAAGGCCTGCAGCCGATCGACGACGACGCGCTGCTCGACGAGGTGACCGCACTGGTCGAGCGGCCGAACGTGCTGCGCTGCCGCTTCGACGCGGCGTTCCTCGAAGTGCCCAGCGAGTGCCTGATCCTGACGATGAAGGCCAACCAGAAGTACTTTCCGCTGCTCGACGCGCAGGGCCGGCTGACCAACCAGTTCCTCGTCGTCAGCAACATCCGCCCGGCCGATGCGAGTGCGGTGATCCAGGGCAACGAGCGCGTCGTGCGGCCGCGCCTGGCCGACGCCAAGTTCTTCTTCGACCAGGACCGCAAGCGCACGCTCGAGTCGCGCGTCGCTGGGCTGGACAAGGTGGTCTACCACGCCAGGCTCGGCTCGATGGGCGAGCGCGTGGCCCGCGTGCGCGCGATCGCGCGCACGATCGGCGAACAGCTGGGCGGCTCGGCGCTGGCGGCGCTGGCCGACCGCGCCGCGGCGCTGGCCAAGGCCGACCTCGTCACCGACATGGTCGGCGAGTTTCCCGAGCTGCAGGGCGTGATGGGTGGCTATTACGCGCGCCACGACGGCGAAACCGAGTCGGTGGCCTTCGCGATCGAAGACCACTACCGGCCGCGCTTCGCCGGCGATGCGTTGCCGCGCCACGAGGTCGGCCTCGTCGTGGCGCTGGCCGACAAGCTGGAGACGCTGGTCGGCCTGTTCGGCGTCGGCCAGGCGCCCACCGGCGACAAGGACCCGTTTGCGCTGCGCCGGCATGCGCTGGGCGTGCTGCGCATGCTGATCGAGCGCGCCGTGGCGATCGATCTGCCGGAGCTGATCCATGCGACCCAGCGTGCGTTCGCCGGACGCGCCGGATGGTCGCCGGTCGAGGCGGAGCTGCAACGATTCCTCATGGAACGTCTGGCGGTGCTGTTGCGCGACCAGGGCAGCTCGGCGCAGGAAGTCGACGCCGTGCTGGGTCTTGCGCCGCCGCGCATGAGCGACATTCCCACCCGCCTGGCGGCGGTGCGCGCCTTCGCCGGCATGGCCGAGTCCAGCGCACTGGCGGCCGCGAACAAGCGCATCGGCAACATCCTGAAGAAGAGCGACGCGGTCGTCACGAACACCGTGGCGCCGGGATTGTTCGCCGAGGCCGCCGAACGCGCGTTGCATGATGCGTTGTCGGCGACGGCGCCGCGCGCCGATGCGTTGTTCGAGCAGCGCGACTACACCGCGTCGCTGCGCGAACTGGCCGCGCTGAAAGGGCCGGTCGATGCGTTCTTCGACCAGGTGATGGTCAACGCCGACGACCCCGCGCTGCGGGCCAACCGGCTGGCGCTGCTGGCGGCGCTGCACCGGGCCATGAACCGAGTCGCCGATCTGTCGCGGCTGGCCGGCTGACAATTCACTGGAATCGTCACATGCAGCACATCCTCAAGCTCGTGATCCTCGGCCGCGACGGCATCCTGAACGTCTACCGGGACGATCACGTCAAGTCGCCCGAGGAGTGGGAGCCGATTCATGGTGCGCTGGAAGCCGTGGCACGGCTGAATCACGCCGGATGGCACACCGTGTTGGCCACCAACCAGGCCGGCATCGGCCGCGGCATGATCGACATGGCGTCGATCAACGCCGTGCATGTGCACATGATGCATCGCCTCGCTGCCGCCGGCGGCCGCCTGGATGCGGTGTTCTTCTGCCCGCACACACCGGAGGACCAATGCGATTGCCGCAAGCCCAAGCCGGGCCTGATGCTGCAGATCGGCCAGCGTTATGGCATCGACCTGCGCACGGTGCCGATGGTGTGCGACACCTTGCGCGACTTGCTGGCCGCGCAGGCGGCCGGGTGCGAGCCGCATCTGGTGCGCAGCGGGCGTGCTGCGAATCTGAGTGCGCAGGAGCTGCAGCAAATGCTGGACCAGGTTCCCGACACCGAGGTGCATGCCGACCTGGGTGCATTCGCCGAGTTCGTCCTGGAGCGGGCGCACGTGCCGCACTCCCAGCCGATGGGCCTGCACTGACGATGCAACGCGCCGGGTGGTTGCTGCGGTCGCTGCTGTACGTGCTGTGGCTGCTCGTCACGGTGGTGCCCTGGGCGTTGATGGTGCTGGCGGTGTCGGTGTTCCAGCGCGGGCCGCCGCTGTACTGGCTGGTGGTGGGCTGGTTGCGCCTGACGATGCTCGGTTCGCGCTACATCTGCGGCATTCGCTCGCGTGTGCAAGGCATGCAGCACGTGCCCACCGCCGCCCAAGGCACCGCCGCGGTGGTGCTGGCGCCCAAGCACCAGTCCACCTGGGAGACATTCGCCCTGCCCACGCTGATGCCGCACCCGCTGGCCTATGTGTTCAAGCGCGAACTGCTGTACATCCCGTTCTTCGGCTGGGCGATGGGGCGGCTCGACATGATCCACATCGATCGCAGCAAGCGTGCCGAGGCCTGGGCCAAGGTGGCGGCGCAAGGACAGCGGCTGATGAGCGAAGGGGTCTGGGTGATCATGTTTCCCGAAGGCACCCGCACCACGCGGGGCAGCCAGGGCACCTACAAGAGCGGCGCTGCCCGGCTGGCGGTTGCCACCGGCACCCCGATCGTGCCGATCGCGGTGACCTCGGCGCGCTGCTGGCCGCGCAAGAGCTTCCTGCTGCGCCCGGGCGTGATCGACGTGTCGATCGGCGCGCCGATTGAAAGCGTCGGCCGAGAGCCCGACGCGCTGATGCGCGAGGTGGAGGCCTGGATCGAGACCGAAATGCGGCGCCTGGACCCCGAGGCCTACCGCGACGCCGTCCAGGCCAGACACGCTCCGGCCGTGGCGCCCTGAGCGCGATGCCGCGCGACGCCGCCCACCCGATCCAGCCCGGCGCAGTGCAGCTGTCGCTCTTCGACGCCGCGCCCGTCGCGTCCGCCGCGCCGGCGCCGCCACGGCACGAGGTGACTCGCTGGGAGCACCGGCGCGCCAATCGCGAGCTGTCGATCGACGGTCATCGCGTAGCCTACGAACTGCGCCGCGCGCGCCGGCGCAGCATCGGATTCATCGTCGGCCTGGAGGGTCTGAGCGTCAGCGCGCCGCGCTGGGTGACCGTCTCCGACATCGAGCTGGCGTTGCGCGAGCGCGGCAGCTGGATCCTGCGCAAGCTGGGCGAGCAGCGCGAACGTCGCGCGCGGCTCGATTCGGCGCGCATCGAGTGGCGCCACGGCGCCCAGGTGCCGTTCCTCGGCCGATCGATCAGCCTGGTGCTCGACCCGATGGTCGTGGGCACGGTGCTGCGCGGCGACGATCCGGCCGATGCACCGCGGCTGCACGTCGGCCTGCCGCACCACGCCACGCCGGCGCAGATCCGCGACGCCGTGCAGGGCTGGCTGCAGCGGCAGGCGCGGCGGGTCTTCGAGGAGCGCTGCGCCCACCTTGCGCCCCGGCTGGGCGTGCAGGTGCGCCGCCTGGGCCTGAGTTCGGCGGCCACGCGCTGGGGCAGCGCCAACGCCAATGGCTCGATCCGGCTGCACTGGCGCCTGATCCACTTTGCGTTGCCGGTGATCGACTACGTGGCGGCGCACGAGCTGGCCCACCTGCGCGAGATGAACCACAGCGCCGCGTTCTGGGACGTGGTGCGCTCGGTGGTGCCGGACTACCAGCACGCGCGCAAGCTGCTCGACGACGAACCGCTGCCAGCATTGGACTGATCCCCGAACCGGCGGGTCGGTGACGCTTCGATCTGCTGCCGACGGCATTGGATGACCCCCGCATGCATCGGCCGCTGACAAAGCGGGCAGAATCGAACGAGCCGTACGACTTTGCGAGCCCGACTTGAACGACGATCTGCACGAACTCTTCCACAGCAATCGCCAGTGGGCCGAAGCGACCGAGCGGCGCTCGCCGGGCTTCTTCACGCGGCTGCTGCAGCAGCAGGCGCCGCAATACCTGTGGATCGGCTGCGCCGACAGCCGGGTGCCGGCCAACGAGATCGTCGGCCTGCTGCCCGGCGAGTTGTTCGTGCACCGCAACGTGGCCAACGTGGTGGTGCACTCCGACCTCAACTGCCTGTCGGTGGTGCAGTTCGCGATCGACCAGCTGAAGGTCCGGCACATCATCGTCGTCGGTCACTACGGCTGCAGCGGCGTGCGCGCGGCCATGCGGGGCAGCCGGGTCGGCGTGGCCGACAACTGGCTGCGTCACGTGCAGGACGTGCGCCACAAGCACGAGGTGTTCCTCGATGGCCTGCGCGACGACGAGGCGCGCGATCGGGCGCTGTGCGAGCTCAACGTGCTGGAGCAGGCGCACAACGTCTGCGAATCCACCGTCGTGCAGGATGCCTGGGCCCGCGGGCAGGCCGTGGTGGTGCACGGCTGGGTCTACGGCCTGCACAACGGCCTGTTGGTGGACCTGCAGATGACCGTGGCCGAGCCGGCCGGCATCGGCGCCGCCTACGGGCTGGCGCTGGGCGGACTGAAGACGCGCTACGCGCGCGCTTGACCTGCCTGCGCACATCCGGTTTCTCCGATTCACTGGACTAGGCATGACCTGCGCAACCTGCTGCCGGCGCTGGCGCACCCCCGAGGTCGGCGCGCCGTGAAGTTCCCGACCCAGCTGAACGACACGCGGGCGTTCGACATCGCGCGCGCGCTGGTCGAAGGATTCGACAAGCACTACCGCCTGTTCCGAGCCACCAGCGCAGCCGCCAAGGTGCGCTTCGAGACGGCCGACTGGCACGGCCAGCAGCGAGCGCAGCGCGAGCGCATCGAGTTCTACGACCGTCGCGTCGACGAGGCGGTGGAGCGCCTGCAGCGCGAGTTCGATGCCGCGAACCTGTCGATGGACACCTGGCAGCAGGCCAAGCTGCACTACATCGGGCTGCTCACCAACCACCACCAGCCCGAGCTGGCCGAGACCTTCTTCAACTCGGTGACCACCAAGATCCTGCACCGCGACTACTTCCGCAACGACTTCATCTTCGTGCGGCCGGCGGTGTCCACCGAGTACATCGAGAACGACGAGCCGGCGGCGCTGCCGACCTACCGCTCCTACTATCCCACGCGCGACAGCCTGCACGACACGCTGCTGCGCGTGATCGACGACTTCCAGCTGCAACGCCCGTTCGAAGACCTCGGGCATGACGTCGACGACGTGGTCGCCGCGCTGCGCGCCTACACCGGCGAGGTGCGGCTGCGCGCGAACTACCAGATCCAGGTGCTGTCGAGCCTGTTCTTCCGCAACAAGGGCGCCTACGTGGTGGGCAAGATCGTCAACGGTTTCAACGAGACGCCGTTCGCGCTGCCGATCCTGCATACGGATGACGGCCTGCTGGCCATCGACGCGGCCCTGTTCGGCGAGGACGACCTGCAGATGCTGTTCAGCTTCGCGCGCGCGTACTTCATGGTCGACATGGAGATCCCGAGCGCGTATGTGCAGTTCCTGCGCTCGCTGATGCCTCGGAAGCCACGCTCGGAGTTCTACAACGCCCTCGGCCTGCAGAAGCAGGGCAAGAATCTCTTCTACCGCGATTTCCTGTACCACCTGCGCCATTCGAGCGATCGTTTTCGCATGGCACCGGGCATCAAGGGCATGGTGATGCTGGTGTTCGACCTGCCGTCGTTCCCGTTCGTGTTCAAGGTGATCAGGGATTTCTACCCGCTGCAGAAGGACACGACGCGCGAACTCATCCAGCAGAAGTACCGCCTGGTCAAGCAGCACGACCGGGTCGGCCGCATGGCCGACACGCTGGAGTACAGCAACGTGGCGTTCCCGCGCCAGCGCTTCGAGCCGGAGCTGATCGCAGACCTCAAGCACTATTGCGGCAGCCTGGTCGAGGAATCGGGCGATGCGCTGCTGATCCGGCACCTGTACATCGAGCGGCGCATGATTCCGCTGAACATCTACCTGCACGACGCGGACAAGGGCCAGATCGAGTCGGCGGTGATCGAGTACGGCAACGCCATCAAGGACCTGGTGGCCGCCAACATCTTTCCCGGCGACATGCTGTACAAGAACTTTGGCATCACGCGCCAGGGCAAGGTGGTCTTCTACGACTACGACGAGATCGAGTACCTGACCGACTGCAACTTCCGCCGCGTGCCGCAGGCGCGCACCGAGGAGGAGGAACTGTCGGGCGAGATCTGGTACGCGGTCGGCCCCAAGGATGTGTTCCCCGAGACGTTCGGGCCGTTCCTGCTCGGCAACCCCGAGGTTCGCGAAGTGTTCATGCGCCACCACGCCGACCTGCTCGACGCGGCCTTCTGGCAGGGCCACAAGGAGCGCATCCTGGCCGGCCACGTGCACGACGTGTTTCCGTACGAGACCGGCCGGCGTTTCGTGCACCAGCGGCGACGGGAACTGGCGCCGAGCGTGGCATGACCTGGCGCGACACACTCTGGCTGGCGAGCTTCGTCGTCACGGTGATCGGCAGAACGAACGCATGACGGTGATTGTCGATATGTTGATCTCGCTCTTCGAACGGGCGTATCTTGTGGTCTACAACAGCGACATGGCCGACACCGAGCACGGGCGCTAAGAATTCCTGGGACGACTGCATGCGCGAATGGTGCCGCCGCGACGATTTCCTCAACGCCTTGCCGTTGCCGCTGCGCGGCGAGGACCCCGAGTTCCAGCGCTACATTTCGCTGGTGGCGCAGGAAGAGCGCGCCAGCGCGCTGGTGTCTGTTGATTGACCGATCTGACAAGGAGCACTTCATCATGGCTGAATCCATCGTCATCGTTTCCGCCGCGCGCACGCCGATCGGCGGCCTGCTGGGCGACTTCTCGCCGCTGCAGGCGTGGGAGCTGGGCGCCGTGGCCATCAAGGCCGCGTTTGAGCGCGCCGGCGTGCCCGGCGACGGCATCGACGAGGTGCTGATGGGCAACTGCCTGATGGCCGGCCAGGGCCAGGCGCCGGCCCGCCAGGCCATGCGCAAGGCCGGGCTGCCCGACTCCACCGGCGCCGTGACGCTGAGCAAGATGTGCGGCTCGGGCATGCGCGCGATGATGTTCGCGCACGACATGCTGGCCGCAGGCAGCGCCAACGTGGTGCTGGCCGGCGGCATGGAGAGCATGACCAATGCGCCGCACCTCGCGTTCGTGCGCAAGGGCATCAAGTACGGCGCGGCGCAACTCTACGACCACATGGCGCTCGATGGCCTCGAGGACGCCTACGAGCGCGGCAAGGCGATGGGCGTGTTCGCCGAGCAATGCGTGGCCAAGTACGCTTTCAGTCGCGAGGCGCAGGACCAGTTCGCGATCGCGTCGACCCTGCGCGCCAAGGCGGCCAACGAGGACGGCAGCTTCGACTGGGAGATCGCGCCGGTGTCGATCGCCAGCAAGGCCGGCGAGACGGTCTTCAAGCGCGACGAGCAGCCGTTCAAGGCCAAGCTCGACAAGATCGCCGGCCTGAAGCCCGCGTTCAAGAAGGACGGCACGATCACGGCCGCCTCCTCGTCGAGCATCTCCGACGGTGCTGCCGCGCTGGTGCTGATGCGCGAGTCGACCGCCGCCAAGATGGGGGCCAAGCCGGTGGCGCGCATCGTTGCGCACGCGGTGCATGCGCAGGCACCCGACTGGTTCACCACCGCGCCGGTCGGCGCGATCCAGAAGGTGCTGAAGAAGTCCGGCTGGGACGCCAAGGCGGTGAACCTGTGGGAAGTGAACGAAGCCTTCGCCGCGGTCACGATGGCTGCGATGGCCGAGTTCCGCCTGCCGCACGAGATCGTCAATGTGCACGGCGGCGCCTGCGCGATCGGCCACCCGATCGGCGCCAGCGGCGCGCGCATCGTCGTCACGCTGCTCGGTGCGTTGAGAAAGCGCGGGCTGAAGAAGGGCGTTGCCGCGCTGTGCATCGGCGGCGGCGAGGCCACGGCGATGGCGGTCGAGTTGCTTTGACGGCCCTGGGCCACCTCGACACGCCGCGCGCGTGCGGGTCGCGGCGCGCGCGCCTCCGGCCGAATGGATGAGGCCCGCGCGCGCCAGGTGGTGCTGGTGCGCGCCTTCGATGCGACCGACACTCCGTTGTGGACGCCGGAGGACCGCGCCTGGGCCAGCCGCCTGGCGGTCGAGACGGCGAGTGCGGACGCGACACCCGAGCAGCTGCTGGCCGAGCGGGCGCGGCACGCGCTGCAGCGCCTGGCGCCGCGCGACCCCGGCGTGCGCCGCTGGCTTGCCCAGTCGCTGTGGCGCTGGCCTTGGCTGCTGGGCGCGGCCGCGCTCGCCGGCCTGACCGGCTTGATGGCCGATCTGCTCGGGCGCTCGTCGCACATCGATCTGCTCACGCCTCCGGTGTGGGGCGTGATCGCGTGGAACCTCGTCGTCTACCTGCTCCTGCTGGTTGGCCTGGCGCGCCGCGCGGCGCGGCCGACGGGCGGTCTGCGCCGGCGGTTGCTGGCGGCATGGCAAAGGTTGCCCACGGCCGGGCCGCTGCGCGCGGCAGCAGCGCATTGGGCGCAGTTGTCGGCGCCGTTGCAGTGGTCCCGCGCGTCGGCACTGCTGCACACCGCCGCGGCGGCGCTCGCGCTGGGCTTGATCGCCAGTCTGTACTTGCGCGGGCTGGTGTTCGATTTCCGGGTCGGCTGGCAGAGCACGTTCCTCGACGCGGCCAGCGTGCGGCAATGGCTGGCGGCGCTGCTGGCGCCGGCCAGCGCGGTCACCGGCATCGGCGTGCCCGACACCGCGGCGATCGAGGCGATGCGGCTCACGCCGGCGGCGCCCCAGGGCCAGGCCAGCGCGGCGCCGTGGATTCATCTGTTCGCCACGACGCTGGCGTTGTTCGTCGTCGGCCCGCGCCTGGTCTTGGCGCTGGCCGCGTTGTTGCAGGCATTCATGCGCGCGCGCGCGCTGGTGGTGCCGATCGACGACCCGGCGCTCGAGCCGCTGCTGCGACGCCATCGCGGCGGGCCGCCGCTGGTGCGCCTGCTGCCCTACGCCGCGCCACCCGGTGCGCAGGCGGCGCTGGGGCTGCGCGCGATGCTGGCGCGGATCTATGGCGACGAGCTGCAGCTGCAGATGGCCGAGGTCACGCCGATCGGCGACGAAGAGGCGGCCGCCGGCCGTGCGGCCGCGGCGCCGGCGACGCTGCGCGTCGTCCTGGTCGAGCTGGGCGCCACCCCCGAGGCGGAACACCACGGACGATTGCTGAAGGCGCTTCGCGAGGTCCAGACGCCGGCGCCGCTGCTGCTGGTGGTCGATGAGGCGGCGTTCCTGCGGCGCTTTGCCGGCATTCCCGCGCGCGCCGACGAGCGCCGCGCGGCCTGGCGTTCGTTCGCGGCCGAGCACGACGTGCGGGCATGCTGCATCGATCTTGAGTCGCCCGATCCGGCGCCGGCCGAGGCGGCATTGAAGCAGGCGCTGCAGCCATGAGCGAGACCATCGCACTGTGCCTCGTTTCGCACACCAACGCGGGCAAGACCACGCTGGCGCGCACGCTGCTGCAGCGTGACATCGGCGAGGTGCGCGACGCACCGCATGTCACCGAATTCGCCGAGGACCACCTGCTGCTGAGCAGCGCCGACGGCGACGAGCTGCGCCTGTGGGACACGCCGGGCTTCGGCGACAGCGTGCGGCTGATGCGCCGCCTGCGCCAACTCGGCAATCCGATCGGCTGGTTCCTGGGCGCGGTGTGGGATCGCTGGCGCGACCGCGCCTTCTGGTCCAGCCAGCAGGCGCTGCGCGAGGTGCGCGACCACGCCGACGTCGTGCTCTACCTGGTCAATGCGGCCGAGTCGCCGCAGGCCGCGGGCTACGTGGCGCCGGAGATGGAGCTGCTGGCCTGGACCGGCAAGCCGGTCATCGTGCTGCTCAACCAGCTCGGCGCGCCGCGCCCGGCCATTGCCGAAACCTCCGACGTCGAGGCCTGGCAGCGCCATCTGCAGGTGCGCGCCCGCGTGGTCCGCGTGCTGCCGATGGACGCGTTCGCGCGCTGCTGGGTTCAGGAGCTGACGCTGCTGCGCGCCGTCGAGTCGGAGTTGAGCGGTGACAAGCTGGACGCGATGGGCCGGCTGCGTGACACCTGGGTGCGTTCGCGCTGGGCCACCTTCGAGCGCGCGCTGTCGATCCTGTCGCGCAGCGTCGCGCGGCTGGCCGCCGCACGCCAGCCGGTACAGCCGGGTGTCGGGCTGGCCGATACGGTCAAGCGTCTGGGCAACCTGCTGGCGCCGCTGGTCGGCGCGACCGCGCGCGACGACGATGCGGCGGCGCAGGCGCAGCGTGCCCTTGCCGCCGCGCTCGACGACGAGGTGCGCGCCGGCACCGCCGAACTGATCGCGCTGCACGGCCTCGAAGGCCGGGTGCAGGGCGAGATCCTGTCGCGCGTGGCCACGCAGTTCGAGCGCCGCGAGCGCGTCGACGAGGGCAAGGCGGCGGTGCTCGGCGGCATGTTGAGCGGCGCGCTGGCCGGGTTGAAGGCCGACCTCGCGACCGGTGGCCTGACGCTCGGCGGTGGCCTGCTTGCTGGCGGCCTGCTCGGCGCGCTGGGCGGCGCGGGTCTGGCGCGCGGCATCAACGTGATGCGCGGCGGCGGGCCGCCGTGGGTGGGCTGGAGCGCCGAGGCGCTGGGCCCGATCGTCGAATCGGCGCTGCTGCGCTACCTGGCGGTGGCGCATTTCGGTCGCGGCCGCGGCGAATGGGCCGAGGGCGAGGCGCCGCCGCATTGGCGCGAGGTGGTCGGCGCCGCGCTCGCACCGCACCAGGCGGCGCTGGCCGCGCTGTGGCAGTCGCGCAGCACGCGCTTCGATGCGCCCGACGATCGCGAGCGCGTGGCGCAGGCGCTGCACCCGCTGATGCGCGACGCGGCCTGCAATGCGCTGCAGGCTCTGTACCCGGCCGAGTGGTCTGGCGTGCAGGCGGGCCATTCGGCAGCCGGACCCGCGAAGGCCTGAACCACACCGCAACGCCGCGACGGTGCTGGCGCGGCGCGACAATCAACCTCGTGTTTCCGACATCAGGCCGGCGCCCTCGCCGTGAACATCCATGCTGCTGACTGAAGACCATCGTGCGGTGCAGGACGCCGTGCGCGCCTACGTGCAGGACCGCATCGCGCCGCAGGCCGCGCGCTGGGACCGGTCGCACCACTTCCCGAAGGCCGAGCTGCGCGGCCTGGCCGAGCTGGGCTGCTATGGCGTGGCCGTGCCGGCCGAATACGACGGTGCCGGGCTCGACTACCTGGCGCTGGCGATCATCATCGAGGAGATCGCCGCCGGCGACGGCGCGACCAGCACCGTGGTCAGCGTCAACAACTGCCCGGTGTGCTCGATCCTGATGGCGTTTGCCAACGAGGCGCAGAAGCAGCAGTTCCTCAAGCCGCTGGCGCGCGGCGACATGCTCGGCGCGTTCTGCCTCACCGAGCCGCATGTCGGCAGCGAGGCCGGCGGCCTGAAGACCACGGCACGGCGCGATGGCGACCACTACGTGCTCGACGGCGTCAAG
>Ga0209797_10001266_pt1 | contig 12645 bp, 11 predicted proteins | sample DOMMetBare3Fresh_2_FD_187472 | JGI IMG/M metagenome (GOLD analysis project Ga0209797, IMG submission 187472) | Wetland sediment microbial communities from St. Louis River estuary, USA, under dissolved organic matter induced mercury methylation -... | ecosystem: Environmental > Aquatic >...
GGGCCGCGGGATGATGGCCGAGAAGGGGCTGAACTTCCTGTCCTGGAACTGGCTGCCGCTGCTGCCGATCTGCGTCGTCTACTTCATCTCCAGCCTGGCCGAGACCAACCGCCACCCCTTCGACGTCGTCGAGGGCGAGTCCGAGATCGTCGCCGGCCACATGATCGAGTACTCGGGCATGTCGTTCGCGATGTTCTTCCTCGCCGAGTACGCCAACATGATCCTGGTCTCGACGCTGTGCGTGATCATGTTCTTCGGCGGCTGGTTGTCGCCGATCGACAGCGCGGTGTTCAACTGGATTCCGGGCTGGATCTGGCTCGGCATCAAGACCTTCGTCGTCGTCACCATGTTCCTCTGGGTGCGCGCCACCTTCCCACGTTATCGCTACGACCAGATCATGCGCCTGGGCTGGAAGATCTTCATCCCGGTGACCCTGGTCTGGCTGGTGGTGATTGGCCTGTGGATGCAGACCCCCCTGAACCTCTGGAAGTGATATGAGACCCCCACACTCACTTCGTTCGCTGCCCCCCGGACCCGCTAAGGGTCCCTTCGTGACCCAGGGGGCGCAGGCCTCCCTTGGGGCGGCCCGGCGGGAGTCCTGACATGGCCACCACCGCATCACTGAAAGACTTCCTCTCCAGCTTCATGCTGCTGGAACTGCTCAAGGGCATGAAGCTCACCGGGCGCTACTTCTTTCAGAAGAAGATCACGGTGCAGTATCCCGAGGAGTACACGCCGCTGAGCCCGCGCTTCCGGGGCCTGCACGCGCTGCGCCGGTATGAAAACGGCGAAGAGCGCTGCATCGCCTGCAAGCTGTGCGAGGCGGTGTGCCCGGCGATGGCGATCACGATCGAGAGCGAGGCGCGCGCCGACGGTTCGCGCCGCACGACGCGCTACGACATCGACCTGACCAAGTGCATCTTCTGCGGCTTCTGCGAGGAGAGCTGCCCGGTGGATTCGATCGTCGAGACGCACATCTTCGAGTACCACGGCGAGAAGCGCGGCGACCTGTACTTCACCAAGGACATGCTGCTTGCCGTCGGCGACCGCTACGAGCGCGAGATCGCCGCCAACAAGGAGGCCGACGCGAAATACCGCTGATGCACCTTGCATGCCCGCACCCGGCCGCCAATGCGCCGGGGCCTTGGGCAGGAGGAGCGCGGATCACCCGCGGCAACACCCATGAACACCACCGGCGCACTCTTCTACTTCTTCTCCGCGGTGCTGCTGTTCGCATCGTTCCGTGTCATCACGGCGCGCAGCACAGTGCATGCGGTACTCTTCCTGGTGCTGGCCTTCGCCAACGCCTCCGTCATCTGGATGCTGCTCAAGGCCGAGTTCCTGGCCATCGCGTTGGTGCTGGTCTACGTCGGCGCGGTGATGGTGCTGTTCCTCTTCGTCGTGATGATGCTCGACTTGAAGGGTGACGACTTCCGCGAGGGCTTCTGGCGTCACCTGCCGCTGGCGGGGATCATCGGTGCGCTGATCGCGCTCGAGATGGCGCTGGTGCTGATGGGGGGCTTCCGGCTCACCGATGCGCCGGTTCCCGATGCGGCGCAGATCAAGATGGGAAATACCAAGCTGCTCGGCATCGAGGTCTACACCAAGTACCTCTATCCCCTGCAGGTGGCCGCGGTCGTGCTGCTGGTGGCGATCATCGCGGCCATCGCGCTGACGCTGCGCAAGCGCAAGGACAGCCATTACCAGAAGCCGTCGGACCAGATCCGGGTCAAGAAGGGGGACCGGCTGCGCATCGTCAAGATGACGCCGACCGTCGACCTGCCGAGCGCCGCGCCTGCCGCGACACAAGCTGCGGGGGACAAGAAATGAGCCTCGGTCCGATCACGCTGGGCCACTATCTGTCGCTTGGCGGCCTGTTGTTCGCGCTGTCGGTGATCGGCATCTACCTCAACCGCCGCAACCTGATCGTGCTTCTGATGGCGATCGAATTGATGCTGCTGGCGGTGAACCTGAACTTCGTCGCCTTCTCGCACTACCTGGGCGACATGGCCGGCCAGGTGTTCGTGTTCTTCATCCTCACGGTGGCGGCGGCCGAATCGGCGATCGGCCTGGCCATCCTGGTGGTGCTGTTCCGCAATCGCTCGACGATCGACGTCGAAGAGCTCGACGCCCTCAAGGGCTGAAGAGCAGCAGGTCAAACAACATGTCCGCACAACTTTCCCAGAACCTGCTGCTCACGGTGCCGCTGGCGCCGCTGGCCGGTGCCGTCCTGGCCGGCTTCTTCGGCAAGGCGATCGGCCGCCGAGGTGCCCACATCGTCACCATCCTTGGCGTGGCGATCGCCTTCGTGATCTCGGCGATGGTGCTCAAGGACGTGATTGCCGGCGCCCGCTTCAACGCCACCGTCTACGAGTGGATGGTGGTCGGCGGCCTGAAGATGGAGATCGGATTCCTCGTCGACGGCCTGACGGCGATGATGATGACGGTGGTCACCTTCGTCTCGCTGATGGTGCACGTCTACACCATCGGCTACATGGCCGACGATCCGGGCTACCAGCGCTTCTTCTCCTACATCTCGCTGTTCACCTTCTCGATGTTGATGCTCGTGATGAGCAACAACTTCCTTCAGCTGTTCTTCGGCTGGGAGGCGGTGGGACTGGTGTCGTACCTGCTGATCGGCTTCTGGTACACGCGGCCGACGGCGATCTTCGCCAACCTCAAGGCCTTCATCGTCAACCGGGTCGGCGACTTCGGCTTCATCCTCGGCATCGGACTGATCGTCACCTACCTCGGCACCTTGAGCTACGCCGAGGCCTTCGCCAAGGGCCCCGAGCTCGCCAAGCTGATGCTGCCCGGCACCGGCTGGATGATCATCACCGTGACCTGCATCTGCCTGTTCATCGGCGCGATGGGCAAGAGCGCGCAGTTCCCGCTGCACGTCTGGCTGCCCGATTCGATGGAAGGCCCGACCCCGATCTCGGCGCTGATCCACGCCGCGACGATGGTCACCGCCGGCATCTTCATGGTCGCCCGGATGTCGCCGCTGTTCGAGCTGTCGGACACCGCACTGAGCTTCGTGCTGGTGATCGGCGCGATCACGGCGCTGTTCATGGGCTTCCTCGGCATCGTGCAGAACGACATCAAGCGCGTCGTCGCGTACTCGACGCTCTCGCAGCTGGGCTACATGACGGTGGCGCTGGGCGTGTCGGCCTATTCGGTGGCGGTGTTCCACCTGATGACCCACGCGTTCTTCAAGGCGCTGCTGTTCCTCGCCGCCGGCTCGGTGATCATCGGCATGCACCACGACCAGGACATCCGCAACATGGGTGGCCTGTGGAAGTACATGAAGATCACCTGGTTCACCTCGCTGATCGGCTCGCTGGCGCTGATCGGCACGCCGTTCTTCGCGGGCTTCTACTCCAAGGATTCGATCATCGAGGCGGTGCACGCCAGCCACTTGCCGGGTGCCTCGTTCGCCTACTTCGCGGTGGTGGCCGGGGTGTTCGTCACCGCGTTCTACTCGTTCCGGATGTACTTCCTGGTCTTCCACGGCAAGGAGCGCTTCCACCACAAGCCCTTCCCGGCGGCGGACGACCACGACCATGGCCACGGCCATGCGCCGCACGAAAGCCCCTGGGTGGTGTGGCTGCCGCTGGTCGCGCTGGCCATACCCTCGGTGGTGATCGGCTACCTGACGATCGGCCCGATGCTGCACGGCGACTTCTTCAAGGACTCGATCGCCGTCGATCTGGTGCGTCACCCGGCGATGAAGGAACTCGGCGCGGCCTTCCACGGCGCCGCGGCGATGGCCGGCCACGCCTTCACGACGCTGCCCTTCTTCCTCGCGCTGGCGGGGGTGGTGACGGCCTATGTGTTCTACCTGGTCGCGCCGGCCATCCCGGCGACGCTGGCCAAGGCACTGTCGCCGATCATGAACATCCTCGAGAACAAGTACTACATGGACTGGTTCAACGAGCATGTGATCGCCCCTGCCGCGCGCGGTATCGGCGTCGGTTTGTGGAAGGGCGGCGACGTGGGCGTGATCGACAACATCCTGATCGATGGCTCGGCGCGCACCGTCGGCGGTATCGCGAATCTCACGCGGCTGGTGCAGACCGGCTACATCTACTGGTATGCGCTGGTGATGCTGCTGGGCCTGTTCGGCCTTCTCACCTGGCAGCTGTGGCCTGACCTGGCTGGCTTGATTCGCCGCTGACGCAGCAGGCCGGAGAACAACACAATGGGTCTCTTGAGCGTTTCCATCTGGCTGCCGATCGCCTTCGGCGTGCTGCTGCTCGCGCTGGGTCGCGACGACAACCCGGGAATGGCGCGGTGGGTGGCGCTGATCGGCGCGATCCTCGCCTTCGCCGTCACCCTGCCGCTGATCTCGGGCTTCGACATGGGCACCGCGGCCTTCCAGTTCCAGGAGAACCTGTCCTGGATCAGGCGCTTCAACGTGCGCTACCACCTCGGCGTCGACGGCATCTCGGTGTGGTTCGTGCTGCTCACCGCCTTCATCACGGTGATCGTGGTGATCGCCGGCTGGGAGGTCATCACCGACCGCGTGCACCAGTACATGGGTGCCTTCCTGATCCTGTCGGGGCTGATGGTCGGGGTGTTCGCAGCCATCGACGGGCTGCTGTTCTATGTCTTCTTCGAGGCCACGCTGATCCCGATGTACATCATCATCGGCGTCTGGGGCGGGCCACGCCGGGTCTACGCGGCGTTCAAGTTCTTCCTCTACACGCTGGCCGGGTCGCTGCTGATGCTGGTGGCGCTGACCTACCTTTACGTCAAGTCGGGTGGCAGTTTCGACATCGCGACCTGGCACAAGCTGCCGCTGCCGATGAACGCGCAGGCGCTGCTGTTCTTCGCCTTCTTCGCCGCGTTCTCGGTCAAGGTGCCGATGTGGCCGGTGCACACCTGGCTGCCCGACGCCCACGTCGAGGCGCCCACCGGTGGCTCGGTGGTGCTGGCGGCGATCATGCTGAAGCTCGGCGCCTACGGCTTCCTGCGCTTCTCGATGCCGATCGCGCCCGATGCGTCGCGCGAGTACGCCTGGTTCATCATCGCGCTGTCGCTGATCGCGGTGATCTACATCGGCCTGGTGGCGCTGGTCCAGCAGGACATGAAGAAGCTCGTCGCCTACTCGTCGGTCGCGCACATGGGCTTCGTCACGCTGGGCTTCTTCATCTTCAGCGAACTCGGTGTCTCGGGCGGCCTGGTGCAGATGATCTCGCACGGCTTCGTCTCGGGCGCGATGTTCCTGGTCATCGGCGTGCTCTACGACCGGGTGCACTCGCGCGAGATTGCGGCCTACGGCGGGGTCGTCAACACGATGCCCAAGTTCGCCGCCTTCGCGATGTTCTTCGCGATGGCCAACTGCGGCCTGCCGGGCACCGGCGGCTTCGTCGGCGAGTGGATGGTAATCCTGAGCACGGTCAAGCTCAGCTTCGTGCTCGCCGCGCTGGCCGCCACCGCGCTGATCTTCGGCGCCGCCTACTCGCTGTGGATGTACAAGCGGGTGTTCTTCGGCGAGGTGGCCAACAAGCACGTGCGCGAACTCACCGATCTGAACGGGCGCGAGTTCCTGTGCATGGCCGCCCTGGCGATCGCCACCTTGTGGATGGGGGTGTACCCGAAGCCTTTCACCGACGTGATGCACGTGTCGGTCGACTCGCTGCTCAAGCACGTGGCCGTGTCCAAGCTCAAGTGAGGCCAGGGAGAACAACGAGATGAGTGCAATGAACTGGCTGGTCGTCTATCCCGAGGCGCTGCTGCTGCTCGCGGCCTGCACGGTGGCGCTGGTGGACCTGTTCGTCACCGACCCGCAGCGCCGGCCCACCTTCTGGCTCACCCAGCTGAGCTTCGCCGTCATCGCCGCGATGCACCTGGCCTTCTACGACGGCGGCTTCACGCTCTACGGCATGCAGCGCATGGTGGTCACCGATCCGATGGGCCACCTGCTGGCGTTCTTCGCCACGGTCGCGATGATGGTCACCGTGGCCTACGCGCAGCCCTACATCGGCTCGCGCGAGCTGCAGAAGGGCGAGTTCTATTCGCTCGCGATGTTCGTGCTGCTGGGCATCATGGTGATGATCTCGGCCAACAACTTCCTGGTCGTCTACCTCGGGCTCGAGCTGATGAGCCTGTCGCTGTACGCGCTGGTGGCGATGCGACGCGACCATGGCGTGGCGACCGAGGCCGCGATGAAGTACTTCGTGCTCGGCGCGCTGGCCTCGGGCTTCCTGCTCTACGGCCTGTCGATGATGTACGGCGCCACCCGCTCGCTGGAGATCAACGAGGTCTTCAACGCCATCGGCACCGGCCGCATCAATCCCACGGTGCTCACCTTCGGCGTCGTCTTCGTCGTCGCCGGCCTGGCCTTCAAGCTCGGCGTGGTCCCGTTCCACATGTGGGTGCCCGACGTCTACCAGGGCGCGCCGACGGCGGTGACGCTGCTGATCGGCGGCGCACCGAAGCTGGCCGCGTTCGCGATCACCATCCGCCTGCTGGTCGAGGGCATGCTCGGGCTGGCCGTGGACTGGCAGCAGATGCTGGTCGTGCTGGCGGTGTCCTCGCTGGTGATCGGCAACCTGGCGGCCATCGCGCAGACGAACCTCAAGCGCATGCTGGCCTACTCGACGATCTCGCAGATGGGCTTCATGCTGCTCGGTCTGACGGCGGGGGTGGTCGGTGGCAACACGCTGTCGGCCGGCAATGCCTACAGCTCGGCGATGTTCTATGTCGTGGCCTACGTGCTGACGACGCTGGGCACCTTCGGCATGATCATGTTCCTGTCGCGCCAGGGCTTCGAGAGCGAGGAGATCTCGGACCTGTCGGGCCTGGGCAAGCGCGCGCCCTGGCTGGCCGGGGTGATGACGGTGTTCATGTTCTCGCTCGCCGGCGTGCCGCCGATGATCGGCTTCTACGCCAAGCTGGCGATCCTGCAGGCGCTGGTGACGACCAACGTCACCGGTTACATCGTGCTGGCGGTGGTGGCGGTGATGCTGTCGCTGGTCGGCGCCTACTACTACCTGCGGGTGGTCAAGGTGATGTACTTCGATCAGCCGGTGGATAACTCCCGACCGCAGCAGGCCGGCGGCGTCAGCGCGGTGCTGGCGCTCAACGGCGCGGCGGTGCTGATCTTCGGCCTGCTGCCCGGCGGCCTGATGGCGATGTGCCGCGACGCGATCCTCAAGGCCCTGGCGACCTGAACGATCGGCGACGTCGCGTCGAGGCCCGTCGCCGCCACTCCCAGGTCCTGCGCCCAGCGACGATGGAGGACCACCTGTACGAGCGCCGCCTGGCCGGCGAGCAGGTCTTCGCGGGCAAGCTGCTCGACGTGCGTCGCGACCGCGTCGCGCTGCCCAACGGCCACGAGGCCACGCGCGAGTACATCGTGCATCCCGGCGCGGTGGCGGTGATCCCCATCCTCGACGACGGACGGCTGGTGATGGAGCGCCAGTACCGCTATCCCGTAGGCGCCGTGCTGCTGGAGTTCCCGGCCGGCAAGATCGATCCGGGCGAGAGCATCCAGACCTGCGCCCAGCGCGAACTCGCCGAGGAGACCGGCTACCGCGCCGCGCAATGGGCGCGCGCCGGCATCATCCACAACGCGCCGGCCTATGCCGACGAGATCATCGAGCTGTGGTTCGCCCGCGGGCTGCACGCCGGCGAGCGCTCGCTCGACGCCGGCGAGTTCATCGACATCGTCTGTCTCACCGAGGCCGAACTCGACGCCGCCGCCGGTCGCGGCGAAGTCACCGATGCCAAGACCCTGGTCGGGCTGCTGTGGGTGCAAAAGTGGCGCAATGGCCGCTGGTCACTCGATTGGCGCGCACCGGTCTGAGGCGGCCGACGATAATGGCTGCAACATGAAGGTGTTCAACCTGCGCTGCGCCGATGGCCATCTCTTCGAGGGCTGGTTTGCGTCGGAGGCCGATTTCCTCGACCAGAACGGGCGCAGCCTGATCGCCTGCCCGCTGTGCGGCAACCATCTCGTCACCCGGATGCCCTCGGCGCCGCGGCTGAACCTGTCGGGCGCCGCCGAGCCGGAGCCGACCGCCCACGTGGTGGCCAAGCCGGCCGAAAGCGACCTGCAGGCAATGTGGCTGCAGGCCGTCCAGCATGTGCTCGCCCACACCGAGGACGTCGGCCGGCGCTTCGCCGAGGAAGCGCGGCGCATGCACTATGGCGAGATCGAACATCGCGGCATCCGTGGCCAGGCCACCGCCGAGGAGCGCATGGCGCTGACCGAAGAAGGCATCGAAGTGATGCCGCTGCCCCTGCCCGCCGCGCTGCAGGGACCGACTCATTGAGGGTCACACCACCCGCCCGGGGTTCATCACCCCCAGCGGATCGAGTGCCTGCTTGATCGAACGCATCATCCGCACGGCGACCGCCGGCTTGCGTTGCGCGAGTTCGTCGCGCTTGAGCGCGCCGATGCCGTGCTCGGCCGAGAACGATCCGCCGCGGGCCTGTACCGCGTCGTAGACGATGCGGTTGATCGCGGCTTCGTTTCGCTCCAGGAACTCGGCTTCGGATTCACCCGCGGGGCACTGCAGGTTGTAGTGCAGGTTGCCGTCGCCCAGGTGCCCGAAGTTCACCAGCCGCGCGCCGGGAAAGGCCGCAAGCAGCGCGGCGTCGGTGCGTTCGACGAAGTCGGGAATGGCCGACACCGGCAGCGCGATGTCGTGCTTGACGTTCGGACCTTCCTCGCTCTGCGCCAAGGGAATGGCTTCGCGCAGGTGCCACAGCGCGGACGCCTGCGCGAGGCTCTCGGCCACCGCGGCGTCGCCGATCAGGCCTTGCTCCAGCGCTGCCTCGAGCAGCGCCTCGAAGCGGCTGCGCGCCGCCGCCTCGCCGTCGCCGTCGCTCATCTGCAGCAGCGCCGTCCACGGCGCGGCGGCCAGCGGCTGGTGCAGTTGCGGGAAATGCCGCCGCACCAGCGCCAGCGAATAGGCGCTCATGACCTCGAAGCCGGTCAGCGCCGGCCCCAGCCGCGCCTGCGCCAGGCCCAGCAGCGACACGCAGCGATCGAGCCGCTCGCAGCTGGCAAGCGCGGTGAGCTCGGCCGCCGGGCGCGGAAAGAGCTTCAGCGTCGCGCCGGTGATGATGCCCAGCGTGCCTTCGCTGCCGATGAACAGGTTGCGCAGGTCGTAGCCGGTGTTGTCCTTGCGCAATCCGGCCAGCCCATCCCAGACCTCGCCCTGCGCCGTGACGACCTCGAGCCCCAGGCACAACTCGCGCGCGTTGCCGTAGCGCAGCACCTGGGTGCCGCCGGCGTTGGTGGCCAGGTTGCCGCCGATGGTGCAGCTGCCCTCGGCAGCCAGGCTCAGCGGGAACAGCAGCCCGGCCTCGGCGGCGGCCTGCTGCACGGCCTGCAGCACGCAGCCGGCGTCGACCGTCATCGTCAGGTTGGCGCGGTCGATGGCGCGCACCCGGTTCAGGCGCGACAGACTGAGCAGCACCTGGCCGCCGCTGGCATCGGGCACACCGCCGCCGACCAGGCCGGTGTTGCCGCCCTGCGGCACGATCGCCACCCGATGCGCGGCACAGGTCCGCACCACCTGCGCGGTCTCGGCGGTGCTCGCCGGCCGCACGACCGCCAGCGCCTTGCCCCGCCAGCGCTTGCGCCAATCGAGCTCCCACGCCGACAGGTCGCCCCCGGTGAGCACCTGGGACGGGCCCAGCGCCTCGCGCAATTCGTTGAGCAGCTCGGCGCTCATGCCAGGCGGGCCGCCACGCGCAGCCGCAGGCGCACATGCATCGCACAGGCGGCGAATAGCAGCAGGCCCAGGGCCACCTCGCCCCAGGCCAGGGCGACGACCAGGCCGCGGCCGCTGGTCGCTCGCACCAGGCCCTCGGCGACGTAGAGCCACAGCATCAGGCTCAGCCAGCGGTAGGTGAACAGCCGGTACTTCAGCAGACCCGCCAGCGGCAGCACCAGCGGCAGCACCTTCAGCGCCAGGGTGCCCCGGCCGGTGGGAGCCAGCCACAACTCCCAGGCCAGGCCGAGCGCGATCAGCGCCAGCAGGGAGGCCACCGCCAGCGTTCGGGTGGCCCGCACGGCGGGGCCAGGCAGGGCGGTGTCGTTCACGGCTGGCATGATAGACGCATGGGTTCGATGCCACTCGTTCGTGCCAGCCTGCAGCGACGGCTGGCGAGCCTGGCGCAGGTGCTGCGCAACTGGCCATGGTTCGACACGCTTCGCACGCTTCGGATGCGCTTTCGCGAGGACCGGCTGGGCCTGACCGCCAGCAGCCTGACCTTCACCACCGTGATCAGCCTGGTGCCGCTGATGACGGTGATGCTGGCACTGTTCACCGCCTTCCCGATGTTCGCCAAGTTCCAGGCGGCGCTGCAGCAATACCTGCTCGAGAGCCTGGTGCCCGACAACATCGCGCGGCCGGTGCTGCGCGAGTTGACCAGCTTCGCCAGCAAGGCCAGCCGGCTGGGCGGCGCCGGGCTGGTGCTGCTGGTGCTGACCGCGCTGGCGCTGGTGTTCACGATCGACCGCACGCTCAATGCGATCTGGCGGGTGCCCAAGCCGCGCCCGCTGGCGCAACGGGTGCTGGTGTACTGGGCGGCGATGACGCTGGGGCCGCTCGTCCTGGGCATCAGCCTGTCGCTCACTTCCTATGCCATTTCCGCCTCGCGTGGCATCGTCGATGCGCTGCCCGGCGGGCTCGCGCTGCTGCTCGGCATGTTCGAGTTCGCATTGCTGGCCATCGGGCTGGCGGCGCTGTTCCGGTACGTGCCCAACACCCATGTGCGCTGGGCGCATGCGTTGGCCGGGGGGGTGTTCGCGTCGATCGGCTTCGAGCTCGCCAAGCGCGCGCTGGCCTGGTACGTGGCCAGCGTGCAGAGCTACTCGGTGGTCTACGGCGCGCTGGCAACGCTGCCGATCCTGATGCTGTGGATCTATCTCGGCTGGGTGATCGTGCTGCTCGGCGCAGTGATCGCCGCCTATGCACCGAGCCTGGCGATGCGCGTGGTGCGCATGCCCGATCGGCCGGGCCAGCGTTTCGCCCTCGCGGTGGCTGTGCTGCGCGAACTGGCCACCGCCCGCGGCGCACCGCCGCATGGCCTGACGCTCGAGGCCGTGGCAGGCCGGCTGCGCGTCGACCCGCTGCAGGTGCAGCCGGTGCTCGAGACGCTGCACGGACTGGACTGGTGCAGCCGCCTGGACGACGAGGGCGACCCGCGCCACGTGCTGCTGGTCGATCCCGCCACCACGCCGGCCGCGGCGCTGATCGATGCCCTGCTGCTCGAGGATCGCCAGGCGACCCAGGGCTTTCGCGAACGCGCCGGCCTGGCGCGAATGACGCTGGCCGGGGTGATCGGCACGCCCGCCGGCACCGGGTCGGCCGGCACCGAGCCTGCTTCGGTCAGCGGCAGCCTTCGCGACTCGGCGTAGGCGCGGTCACGAGCGCGGCGGGCTTCATACGAACTCGCGTTCAGTCGTATGGAAGTGCTGCTATGTGTTCGGTCCGATGTCAACCATCGGGCCATGCACATCGAACGGCGGCGAAGCGGCGACCAGGGGAAGTCGGAGTGAGACCGTTTGCCGGCATCAATCGGCCACAACCGGTCATCCAGGCAGCCAGAGAATCGCGTCGCCAGTGACCGGTTTCCGGGTTGAGCGGACGTAGCATGACGTCCGTACGCGGAGACGAAATCCCGAAACCGGTCGCCCAGGATCTTGAGATGCCGGCCGGCATCAAAGACGCGCCCAACGTCCGCTCGTCAAGACGTCGAATGCTCGCCGCCGACCCTTTGCTGTCGGTCGACCTTGGCGACAGCAGGCGTTCGTCACACGGGGCAGGCTGTGTCCGAACGGTCAGGTTCCGAGCGCCCCGGATGTCAACGGGCGAATCAGTGCTTGCCCATCAGCGCACATCGTCGTCCCATTGGCCAACAAGTTGGCCTCGAAGTCTTGCAGGCACTCGCGCCGTTTCTAGGGCAGCATGTGGGTGGGAAGAGGCGTGCCTGAGGGCGTGTCGGCAGCCGCGCGTGACAGAAGGGTAGGCTGTCCGTAAGGGTCACTCGATCAGCTGGTCTGCGCGAATCAAGAGCGATGACGGGATCGTGATGCCTAGCGCACGCGCGGTGCCGACGTTGACGACGAGTTCAAATTTCGAAGGCTGCTCGATCGGCAGTTCGCCGGGTGAGGTGCCTTTGATGATTTTGTCGACGTAGTAGGCCGCGCGCCGCAAGATGTCCGGAACGTTGGTTCCATAGGACATCAACCCACCTGCTTCGGTGTATTCGCGTCGGCTGTACATCACCGGGAGATGCGCTCGCAGCATGAAGTCGACGATGAGCCGACGGTTCGCCATGTTGGCCGGCGTGTTGGCCACAATGACAGCGTCTGGCCGGCCTCTAAGGATGGCCTCGAACGCACTGTCGTAGGACGTCGGTGTATGGACGGCGTGGGACAGCGTGAGACCGTACCCTTGCGCCGCGGCGCGGATGCTCTTGCCGAATTCAGTGTCCCAGTCGGCACTCAAGCCGAGGAACGCTACACGGCGCAGTTGCGGCAGCGCCTCTCTCATGAACTGGAGCCGCTTGCCTTCGATCTCCGGTCCGGCTGTGACGACGACGCCGGTGATGTTGCCGCCCGGCCGCGCGAGGCTCGCCACGAGCCCGGTCTGCACGGGGTCGCTGTAGACCGTAGCC
>Ga0209797_10001267_pt1 | contig 12641 bp, 5 predicted proteins | sample DOMMetBare3Fresh_2_FD_187472 | JGI IMG/M metagenome (GOLD analysis project Ga0209797, IMG submission 187472) | Wetland sediment microbial communities from St. Louis River estuary, USA, under dissolved organic matter induced mercury methylation -... | ecosystem: Environmental > Aquatic >...
CGCCGGGGCCGACCCCAGCGTGCCGGCGAACAGGTCCGGGCCCTCGGCCGTCGAGTACCGCGCGAGCGAATAGAAGTACGGCGAGAGGCCCGGTGGCGCCGCGAGGCGGACGGGCGCGCGGAACGCCACCGTCTGCGCCGAGGCCGGCACCGCCAGTGCGGCGAGGGCGAGGGCGAGGGCGACGATCGGGATCCGGCGCGTCATCGAGGCGTTCGCCTCCGTCTAGTAGACCAGCTCGGCCCGGAGGTAGGCGCGGCCGCGGTCCTCACCGGCGGGGTCCACCCCGGTCCCGCCGAAGCCGAAGAGATTGTATCCCAGCGCGAGCCTGCCGCCGCCGAGTGCCCAGCCGGCCTCGAGCCGCCCCGCGTCCAGCCAGCCGGGGCTCGTCCCGCGCAGGAGCTGGCGCCGCGCGTACTCGGCCGCCCCGTCGAGTGGACCCGCAATCCGGACCGTGGCCCGGACGCTCCCGGCGGCGAGGTCCTGCCGCGCCCCTGCGAGGCGGTTCGCGCCGTAGCTCGCCCCGAGACCCACCGCGAGGACGGGCGCCAAGTCGAACGTTGCCGCGATCGAGGCGAGGCCGGTGTCGCGCCCCGCTCCCGCGGGCCGCCGATCCGACACGGCCGCCACCTTGGCGAGCAGCAGCACCTTCTCCCCGCGCCAGGCGCACCCCACCACCGAGTCGAGGGACGAGGCGCCCACGTCGCCGAGCGTCCGCGTCCAGGTGCCGAGGGCGGAGAGGCGGAGCCGCTCGGTGGCCCGCCACTCGGCCGTGGCGCCCGCCACGTACTGGTGCAGACCGCCGTCCTCCCGGACCTCGCCGCGGCCGGCGAGGCGCAGGGCGCGGCCGATCCACGCGGCGGCCCCGCCGAGCGCACGGCGGGACGCCATGCTGCCGTCGAGCCGCAGGCGGTCGCCGGCCTCCGCCCGGGCGGAGAGGCGCAGGCCGGGGACCACTTCCAGGGCCACCCCGGAGACCCGCGAGGCGCGGATCCCCAGCGCGTCGCGCGCGAACTGCTCCTCGCTGAAGATCTCGGCGCTCCCCTCGGTGCGGCGCACGCCGAACGCGCTCGCGGACTCGCGAACGAGCGAGGGCGCATCGGGATCGACGCTGAAGGTCCCGTAGGTCGTCTCCCCCGGACCGCTGCGCTCCCCGCCCACGAGGAGCCGCGGGCCGAGCCCGGGCCCCCAGCCGGCCTGCGCGGAAAGCGAGCCTTCCTTCCCGGAGAGCCGGGCATCCAGGCCGCCGTAGGTGACGTCCACCGCGGCCGGCCCCGAGCCCTGGCGCGAGAGGGACTGGTGGTACGAGGCGCCGAGGGTGAGGCCGGGGCTGGTGCGCCAGTCGGCGCGGACGCCGGCGCTCGTCTGGGAGCCGCCCTGCCCCGAGGCCGTGGCCTCCGACCCCAGTGCCTCGGCGGCGACGGTCACGTCGGAGAGCGCATACGCCGCGCGCCCGCGGACCTCGCGCTGCGAGAGCGCCCCGAGTCCGGTCGGGTCGCGCGGGTCGGCGCCGCGCACCTCGGCGTAGAGGGCGCTCACCTCGGCGCCGCCGCCGGACCATCGCGCCGAGGCGCCGCGCTCGAGCGCATCCTGGGCTTCCAGATGCGAGGAGTCGGAGTAGCCCTTCGGCCGCTCCCTCCACCAGGCGGCGTACCGCGCCCCGCCCGCCTCGCCGTGCCCCTCGAGGTGCCAGGCGTCTCGATCTCCCTGCGGCAGGGCGGCCGGGTCCGGCGCTGCGTGGACCACGCCGCCGTCGCTCGACCGGGAGAAGCCGGCGCCGGCCTGGGAGAAGGCCGCACCGCGGCTCCGCGCCGCCTCTGCCCGCAGGAGGAGTGGCGTCCCCAGGTCGAAAGCCGCCGACGCCGAAGCGAGCGAGTAGCCGGGTCCGGCGCGGTCCTCGGAAGCGTAGGCGCCCTGGATCCGGAACGGCCCGATCCCGGCCGCGGCGCGGCCTCCGGCCACGCCCTCCCGCCCCGCCGGGGCGGCATGGGAGTAGTCGGCGACGAGGGTGGCCTGGGCCGCCGAGAGCGGATCGCCCGTGGCCACCGACGCGGGCCCGGCGACGCTGGCGAGCGGCCTCGCCAGGAGCACGCGCCCGGAGTGGTCGTCGATCTCGTAGTCGGCGCCGCGCACGAGCGCGCGCCCGTCCACGACGAGCCCGGTGAGCCGATCGCGCCACTCGACCCGCAGGGCCTCGCTGCCGGTCACGACCTCGCCGTGGGCGAGGTAGTAGAGCGAGCCGCCGGTGGCCGGGAGGACGTCGTGGGCCGGGACGGATGCGCTCGCCCCCGCGGAGCCGGCCTCGAGCGCCGCGCCGAAGAGCGCACCCTCGAGCTTCACGGGCCCGGCGTCTCCCCGGCCCTGGATCTTCCCGCCGAAGAGGGACCGGTCGTAGCGTCCGAGCTCCTGCCCGGTCAGGCCCGGGCGGAAGCCACCGAGGTCGAGGCGGCCGCCGGGCGCCGTCACGCGCGCGTAGACCCGGCCGCGCGGCGCGTTGGCGTCGTCCGCCGCCGCGTCGTCGCCGGCCGTGGGCACGCTCCGCGCGGGCGAGAGCTGGTGCTCCACCGCCATGGGGTGGCGCGGCCGGAGCAGGTCCGAGAGGCTGCGATCGCGGTCGTCGAGATCCACCCCGACCGCCCCCTCGAACGGGCCGAGCACGCCGCGGCCCGCGACGGCGCCGCGCCCGGCGAGGCGCGTGCCGGAGGAGCCGGCGGACACTTCCAGATCGGCGATGGCGGCGAGGGCGCCGCCGATTCGCTGGAAGCGGATGCTCGGCGACGCCGACGCCGCCCGGCCGTCCCGGCTCGCCTCCACGGAGAGCGTCCCCTCGCCCGGGGGGAAGGGCACGGCCGCCTCGAAGGCTCCGGCCGGCGACGGCCGCACCAGCTCTCCCGCGAGCGAGAGCCGCACGCCTTTCGCGACGAAGCCCCGCAGGACGAGGTCCGTGCCCCGCGCCTCCCCTCCCCGCGGGAGCGCCACGGTCGCGAGCAGCACCGGCGGCTCGGGCACGACGAGATCGCCGCCCTCCCGGCGCGGCGCCCAGTGGACCTCCTGGTGGTGGAGCGAGAGCCTCCCGTCCGGCTCGGCGACGGCGATCCCGAAGCCGTTCGCGTGCCTGTGGAGCCGCACCGCCGCGAACCAGGTCCCGTCGGGCTCCACGCGCGCCGGCCGGCCGTCGACCTCCACCGAGCTCCCCGGCGCGGCGCGCCCGGAAAGGATCCAGACGAGCCCCGCCGCCTCGAGCCGCGGAGCCTCCGGCGCGGCGCGGTCCGCCGGACGGAGGGGCGCCGCCGCCACCTCCCTTGGGGCCGGGACGGCGAGGTCCACGCGAGCGGCACCGCCTGGGGCGAGCTCGAAGAAGCGCCGCACCCGCGGCTCGCCGGGCGCCGACTCGAGCGCCACGACGTGCCCGCCGTAGGCCGAGCGCCCCGGCTCCATGATGCGGCCCGGAACGGCGAGGAGGTGGTAGCGCCCCTCGGCGTCGGCGATCGCCACCTGCCCCCCGTCGAGCAGGACGCGCGCGCCGGCGATTCCCGGCTCGCCCTCGCCACAGGCGCCGTCGCCGTCGAGGTCCCGGCAGACGCGGCCGAGCACCGTCCCGGCGTCCTCCTCGACGGCCGAGATGCGGACCTGGGCGGCGGCGAGGCTGGGGAGGAATGCCGCGGCGACGAGGACCGCCCTCACCTGACCTCCACCACCGCCGCGACTCCGGTCTCGGCATCGACGACCGTCGCGGTGCCCCGGCCCTCGGCGCGGCACCGCCAGCCCTCCCCGTCCGGCTCGGACGGGCCCAGCCGCACGCCGCTCGCCTCGAGCCGGACGCGGCGCTCCGGCAGGGCGCGCCCCTGCGGGTCTCGGACCTTCCATCTCAGGAAGCCGCCGTCGACCGAGGCCCGGACGTCCACCTGCGCCTCGGGCCCGAGCGGGATCTCGAAGATCCGCTCGAGCGCGACGGGCGGCACCGCTCCCGGAAAGCCCTGCCAGGCCGCCGCGCGAGCGCCGTTCGCGGCCACCGCCGTCTCGGAGGACCCCGTGGCCGGCTCCCGGGCATCGCCCCGGGCGTCGGTGACGGCCCGCGCGCCGGAACCGAACCGGATCTCCAGGCCGGCGACGGCCCCCCCGTCGAGGCCGCGCGCCGACGCGATCCACTCCGCCCCGCCGTGGCGGAGGTAGAGCGCCGTCGCGGAGGACGCCACGGGGAGCTCGAGCCGGAGCTGCGCCCGCTGCACCCAGCCGTCCGGCTCGGCCCGCGCTGCGAAGCGATCGGGAGAGACGAAGCCCTCCCGCGAGCCCGGCGGCCCCGAAGGTGCGGGCAATGGATCGCCGCGGCCGTCGCGCGCCCAGGTGCGCGCGCCGATCACCTGGCCGAACGGCACCGGCTCCCGGTCGAGCGCGTATCCGAGCTCCTCGGGCGAACCGGTGGCGAGCGCAATGGCGACCTCCACCCGCGAGGCGGGCCCGCCGTCCGGGTATGCCGCGACGAGCCGGTCCCGCCCGCCGCCGCCGCCCCGGGGCGCGGTGTAGCGGGCCCGGAAGAGGTTCTCGCCCACGGGCTCGAGGCGCGTGACGCGGCCCGCCCGGGCAGAGAGATCCAGCCGTGCCCCGGGCGCGGGCCGCCCGCGCGCGTCGCTCGCCACGCACCAGACGCCGGCCTCGGCGCGGCCGTCGGCGGGCAGCGCGGGGGGCCACGCGGCGCAAGCGATCCGGACGATGGGCGGCAAACGCAGGTCGAGGACCTCGGCGCGCCGGTTGCCGAGCTTGTCCTCGCTGACGCCGCGCCCGTAGCGCTCGCCGGGCGGAACCTCCACCGGAACGTCGAAGTGCCCCGCGCCGTCGGCCACCACCGGCCCGAAGGTCCGCCCCGCGATCTCCACCGTCACCTTCACGTTCGGGTCGGTGTGGCCCGGCACGACCGCGGCCCCGGTGAGCGGAAGCACCGCCGTGCCCACCGCCCGCGGCGTGGGGCAGAGCGGGCACCGGGGCGACAGCGCGAGGATCGCCGCGAGCTCCGGGTGGCGCGCCGCGGGCATCTCGAGGCGGGCCGTGAAGCGGCCGGGGCCCGCCGGCTGCAGGTCGCGGACGGCGCCCGCACTGCTGGTGACGACCGGGGGAGCGGCGCCGGGATCGGGCTCGCCGCGCGGGCCGAGCACGGCGAGGTCGAGCGCCACCTCCGCGTCGCGCCCCTTCACCGGCCGCTCCGGCCGGGCGCGGACGGCGATGCGGCCCGCCGGCGGCTCCACGGGGGCCACCGCCGCCGCCGATCCGGCTCGCAGGTGAACCTCCCGCACGCCGGCGTCCGGTGCGACGCGGTAGAGGCCCCCGACGAGCGGCTCGACGCGTGCGCCGTCGGCGGCGAGGTTGGGCTCGGCCGCCACCACCTCGCCGTCGGGCGAGAGGGGCCAGGGGGGCAGGTGCACGGCGTCGGCGAGGACCAGCCGGAGGGCAGCGCTCGCGACGGCGGTCAGCGCGAGGACCATGGCGTCTCCGTGCTGGCGCGTCCCGGGCCGGGCGCCGGATCAGCTCGGCCGCGCCGGGCCGCCGCGGCGCCGGCGTCCGAGCCAGGCGAGGGCCGGCACGCCGAGGAGGCCGGCCCCGGTGGTGCCGCAGCCCTGGGGCGGGCCGGGCGGGACCTCGGCGGCGGAGCCCAGCTCCTGGCGCGATCGCTCCTTCGCTTCCCGGGCGCGGCGAGCGCGCTCGTCCGTCTCGTGCTCACCATCGCCCTCCCCGCCTCCCCGGTCGAGTCCAGCACCGTCGTCCTCGTGCTCCTCGCGGTCCTTTCCCCGTGGATCGAGCAGGACCCGGACGCGGATCGAGGCGCCCGGCTTTCCGGCGATGACGGCGCCGAGCCTGTTCGTTCCTTCCTCGACCTCCCTTCTGCGCTCGAGGTGCGTGACGTTGGGATTGAAGTCCCGCGGGGTGGCGATGGCCTCGTCGTCGAGGAGCACCCACGCGCTCGAGACCCGGTCCGGGTCGATGCAGACGAGGACCTGCGTCTCGCAAGGGACCCGGAAGTCGACGTTCCTGGCGTGCGGCTTCGCCGTCACGCGGTCCACCACCAGCTCTGCGAGCACCGTGGCGTTCGCATCGTCACAGCTGGCGGGAGCGGAGCCTCCGTCGGGGCCACCGTCCGTCCCGCCGTCAGCTCCGCCGTCCGCGCCTCCGTCCACGCCGCCATCGCTCCCGCCGTCGGCGCCGCCGTCGATGCCGCCGTCCACCCCACCGTCGCTCCCGCCGTCCGTCCCGCCGTCGCTCCCGCCGTCCGTGCCGCCGTCGCTCCCGCCGTCCGTGCCGCCGTCGGGTGGCGGAGGGGGAACGGAGGCGGTCTCGTACATGAAGACGTCGTAGTCGCCGTTCCGGTTGTCGGCATAGACCACCCTCGCGTTGAGCTTCTCGACCTCGAGAGCGTTGAGCTTCTGGACCGAGCTCCCGGCAGTGGGAGCATACAGCCGTCCCTGGACTGGCTTCCAGTTCCAGAGGATCACGCGGCTCGTGTTTGTGGAGAGGTCCTCGAAGGCGACCCACTCCCCGCTGACGTGCGGGTTCACTCCGGGCATGCCCAGGGCCTTGATGAGGTTCCCGGAAACGTCACGGACCTCGATGTCGCCCGGGTCGAGCCGCGCCACCACGACCACGCCCTGGTCGCTGTCCACCGAGGCCGATTCCGCCGGCCCCGGGTGGATGAGAACGGGGGCAACCGGGGGGGTTCCGACGTCGTAGAGCTTGATCGACCGGTTGAACGACAGGTCCACGTACACCACGAGCGCCCCGCTGACGCGAGGGATCGCCTGCGGGCCCGGCCCGGGCACGTCGAGCTCGCCATTCAGGAAGTCGCGGACCCGGATGAGCGTGCTCAAGGACCGACCGTCCTCCCAGGCCACGAGCCGTTGCGAGAGGCCTGGGTGGGCCTGCATTCCCGGATGCTCCGGATCCGGGAGCGCGGCCGCCGAGACGCCCCCGCCGACGATGTCGTAGAGCACGACCTTCGCGTCGGTGAAGGCTCCCTCGGCGTAGGCGATGACGCCCCCGGCGATGGCGGGGGCCGTTTGCGCGCCGGGCCTGGCCGGATCCAAGGCCGGCGCACACGCTCTGTTGCTGGGGGGCTTGTTGGCGTCGTAGTAACAGACGCGGGACGGGACGCTGCCGTAGTCGGTGTAGGCGACGCGCGGGTAGGCGATCGCGGGCTCGGTCTGGTTCCCCGGACCACCGGCCACCAGCGTCTCGGTCCCGGGAATGGGCTGGGCCGCCGCCCGTACGGGGGCGGCAAGTGCCAGGACGAGGGGCCAGGTGGCCCACCACCGCATCGCGTTCGCCCTCCGCACTCGCCTCCCCGGCGAGGGCCCTTGATCGCACGACGTCCACCGGTCCGGCTCCCCCGCCTGGCCCGACATCGGCGCCCCCTCGGGACCGATGTCGGCCCCGACCGCGCACCATCGCGCAGCGGCCACTTCCGGCGTACCCGCGATATCTATGGTCCGCGATTCTCACGCTTTTGGGGGGAGGGATCAAGGCTCGTGTCCGGACCGGAAGGGCTGGGTTTCCGGCCACTTGTGGTCGACTTCCCCTCACCTCCCCACAGCGAGCGCGTGTCGAACTCGGCCGGAACCCCCTTCGTATCTACCATGATCTCCGGGCTCTTCTCGTCCGTTCGGCGGCCCGCCGCATCCCGTGCCGTCACCGGGATACGCTGGCGCCCTTCGCGAAGCACGAGCACCTGCCGGAAGGTGCCGTCGGGCTGGACCTTGACGGACCTCCCACCCAGCGCCAGGACGGCGCCGGGCGAGGTCCGGCCGGTGACGACCAGCCGCCGGCGGTTGGTGGCGAGCTCCTCGGGCCAGGTCACCTTGAGCAGGAGCGAGGAAGGGATCGGCGAGGGCTCCGACGGCGCCCCGCCGCGGGCGGCCACCGACTGCTCTCCGGCGCGGATCACCACGGCCCGCCCGCCGGAGCGCAGCTCCGCCTCGCCGCGCGCCACGGCCACTGCGGCCACCTCGTCGCCGCCCGCGACGCGGACATCGCCGCCGCGCGTCCGCGCCACGGCCCCCGCTCCTGCCTCCACCTCGACGGCGCGTCTCGGGTCGTCGCGGACGCTCGCGGAGACGAGCCCCTCGGCGAGCCGGAAGCGGGCCAGCTCCGCGGTGATCTCCTTCACCGCGAAGGTCGAGAGCGCGTCGAGGTCCACGCGGTAGCTCTCTCCGGCGGCGAGCTGGGCGGCGCCGTCGGGCCCGGTCTCGACGACGTCGTCCGGCCTGAGCTCGTCTCCGGCCCGGACGGCCTCGGGCGCGCCGCCCGCGCCTCCGCGCCGGAGCCTCACCTGCCCGCTCAGCGCGGTGACGACCAGCCGATCCGCCGCCATGGGCGCGGGCGCCGCCGCCGGCTCGGGCGGGGCGGGGACGGCGCTGCGGCCCAGGAGGATCCAGTAGCCAGCCGCGGCCGCGCCGAGGAGGATGAGGAGGCCGCCGAGGAAGAGGGCCCGCTCCCGCCGCTCGCCCATGGGCGCACTATACCGCCGTCGCGGCCGGCAGCACGACGGTGAAGGTGCTGCCCTCCCCGGGGCTCGAGTCCACGGCGATGCGCCCGCCGTGCTCGGCCACGATGCGGTAGCTCACCGAGAGCCCGAGGCCGATGTTGCTCCAGACCTCCTTGGTCGTGAAGAACGGCTCGAAGATGCGGGGCCGGACCTCGGGGGCGATTCCCTTGCCGTTGTCGCTCACCGAGAGGCACACCTCTCCGTCCCGGGCGCGCGTCGAGACGGCGATCCGCGCGGCGGGCCGGCCGCGGCAGGCGGTGCGGGCGTTGGAGAGCAGCGCCAGGAGCACCTGCTGGAGATGGCCGGCGTCCCCGCGCACGGGCGGGAGGCCGTCGGCGAGCGCGACCTCGATCGCCACGCCCGCCTCGCGGACGTACCCCTCGGCGAGCGTGAGCGTGTCGCGCACGACGCGGTTGACGTCCAGGCGGACGAACTCGGGCTCGAGCCGCTGCTGGCTGAACCGGAGCAGGTTGCGCGTGATCTCCGCCGAGCGCCGGGAGAGCTCCTCGATCTTCCGGAGGCTTGGGAGGTCGGGATCGCCCTCCCTCCTCTGCTCGATGAGCAGCTGCGCCTGGCCGAGGATTCCGGTGAGGGGGTTGTTGATCTCGTGCGCCACGCCGGCGCCGAGCTGGCCGATGGCCGCGAGCTTCTGGGCCTCGAGCAACCTCGCCTGCGCCTCCTCGAGCTCGCGGGTGCGCGCCTCCACCTGGGCCTGCAGCTCCTCGTTCCACCTCTCCAGGCGTCCGCGCGCCGCCAGGAGCTCCTCGCCCATCCGGTTGAAGGCTCTGGACACCTCGGCCACCTCGTCCCGCCCCTCCTCCGGAAGCCGCGCCGAGAGGTTGCCGCCTCCGAGCTCTCGCGCGGCGGCGTCGATGCGGGAGAGGCCGCGGGTGACGCCGCGGATGAAGAGGCCGCCGAGGACGACGAGGCCGAGGAGCGAGCCGACGCTCGCCAGCACCACGTTCCGCCGCATGGCGGCCACCTCCGCGAACGCGACCGACGAGGGCAGCCTGAGGAAGACGCCCCAGCCCGTGCCCTGAACGGGCGCCCACGCCGCGAGCATGCGGGCGCCGGACTCCGCGCGGTACTCGCCGGTCCCCCGGCCGAGGACCGAGAGCCGCCGCGCCTCCTCCCGGTCGGCCACCCCGAGCGGCGTCTCCAGGGCGGCGGCAACCTCGGCCATCTCGGCGTCCAGCACCGCGCCGTCGCCGGAGGGGCGCGCCGCGGCGCGGACGCTGGCGCTGGCCTCCTCCATGCCGACCAGGGCGCCGGCAATCCAGGTGGTTCCGCCGCGCCCGGGCATGGCCATGGCGACGGCGAGCTGCGGCCGCCGCTCCGGGCCGAGCTGGCGCGGCGCCGCGACGAGCGCCCCGCGCGCCTCCTGGGCCAGGGCGAGCGGGAGCAGCGCCTGGAACGCGTCGGCCGCCGGCCCCCCCATGGGCGGCGGCCCCCGGCCCTCGCGGGCCTCGCCGCAGGCCACCGGGGCCACCACGGGCCGGCCGCCGCCGTCGAAGAGACCGCAGGACTGCAGGCGCGGCGACCGTCGGCACAGCAGTGCCGGGAGCGCCCGCAGCTCGTCCGGCGAGAGGCGCGCCGGCTGCCAGGTGCGGGCGGCCTCCTCGAGGAGCGCCTGCGTCTCGCCGAGGCCGCGGCCGACCGCCTCGGCGGCCTCTCGCGCGGCGGAGAGCTGGGCCTCTGCGATCCGATCGCGCAGGGCCCGCTCGGCGCTCCCGAGCAGGTTGAAGCCCACCGCGGTGAGCGGGAGGACGGCCGCCGCCACGGTGAAGAGGAGCAACTTGCGGTAGAGCTTCACGGGCGCTCAAAGCCTGTGAGGGGGTCTTTCCACAGGGTCTCAGGCGCTGCGCGCGGCGGAGTCCTCGCCCGGCGCGTCCTTGAGGTAGACGCTGCCCGGGACGGCCTTGGCCCGCTTCTTCAGCTCCGCCGCTGCCCGCGAGATGTCGGCGTGGCTCTCGAACCGGCCCGGCGGCACCCACACCGCCACCAGCGAGCAGCTCATCATCGGGAAGCGCCTGCGGATGCCGAAGCGGTCCTCCGACTCGATCCAGCCCCGCTCCCGGTCCTCGCGGTCGTAGTAGAGCGGGATGAGCCGGTCGAAGCCGGCGATCGCCTGCCGGCAGGTCTCGTCCGCGCGGTCCTCGGGCGTGAGGAAGACGAAGTCGTCGCCGCCGACGTGGCCCACGAACGACGTCTCCCCGGCGCAGGTCCCGACCACCTGCCGGAGCAGGTCGCCCACCTGGAGGAGGACTCCGTCGGCCTTCGCGTAGCCGTAGTGATCGTTGTAGACCTTGAAGTCGTCGAGGTCGAGGTAGCAGAGGGCGAAGGGCACGCGGGCCTCGAGGCGCCGCTGCACCTCCTGCTCGATGGCGCGGCCGGACGGGAGCCGCGTGATCGGCGAGGAGGCCTGGGCCGTCTCGCGGCGCCGCAGCACCGCCTCGACCCGGGCCACGAGCTCGAGCGCGTCGAAGGGCTTGGCGAGATAGTCGTCCGCCCCGAGCCGGAATCCGCGCACCTTGTCGGCGGTCTGGCCGCGGGCGGAGAGGAACACCGCGGCGAACGGCTCCTCGGCGCGCTCCTCCTTCAGCCCCTCCAGGAGCGCGAAGCCGTCGCCGTCCGGCAGCTGCACGTCGATGAGGACCAGGTGCGGACGCTTGTCCCGCACCGCCTGGACGGCCTGGGCGCAGGAGCCGGCCTCGTGGACCTCGTACCCGTGGTTGCCGAGGATCTCGGCGCAGATGGCGCGGATGGCCGGGTCGTCGTCCACCACCAGCACCCGGTGGCCGGCGCGACGGCCGCCGGAGAGGAGCACCTCCACGGCGCCCCCCACCTGATCCGCCTCGGCCGGCTTGGCGAGGAACGCCGAGGCGCCGAGCTGGAAGGCCCGTTCGCGCTCGTCCGGCCCGGAGAAGACGAGGAGCGGGATGGCCCGGGCCTCGGGGTCCTGCCGCAGGGAGTCGACGAGCGCCGTGCCGGCGAGCCCCTCCCCCGCGAGGTCGGCCACGAGCAACCGCGGGCGGAGCTTGCGCGCCATCTCGAACGCCTCCCCGGCGGAGTGGGCCACGGCGCAGGGGAATCCCTTTCGCAAGAGGATGGCCTTGACGGCGGCGGCCGGCTCGAAGGCGTCGGCGACGAGCACCGGCGCGGGCGGGCGGGTCCCCGGCGGGAGCGCGCGGGTGGCCGACGCCTGCGGGTCGGCGGGCGGCTGCGGGGGGAGGACGACGACGAAGCGCACCCCTTCGCCCGGGGCGCTCTCGGCCCAGATGCGGCCGCCGTGGGCCTCGACGATGCTGCGGCAGATGGCGAGGCCGAGGCCCGTGCCGCGCACGCGCCGCGTGCGGTCGGTACGGGCCTGCTCGAACTTCTGGAAGATGCGCTCCAGGTCGTCGGCCGGGATGGCCTCGCCGTTGTTCCAGATCGAGAGGCCCGCCCAGCCCTCCACCGCCGCGGGACGGAACAGCGACACGCGGATCTGCCCCCGGTCCGGCGTGAACTTCACCGCGTTGGTGAGGAGGTTGGCGAGGACCTGGGAGATCCTTCCCGGATCGGCGACGACCTTCACCGGGTCGGTGGGCGTCGAGACCTGGAGGTCGAGCCCCTTCTCGGCCACCGCCCCCGCGTACCGCTCGGCGGCGGCGCGGACCAACTCGTCGAGGTAGGTGACCTCCACCTCCATGGTGAGCTTGCCCTTGGCGAGCCGCGACAGGTCGAGCAGGTCGTCCACGATGGCGTTGAGCTTCTCGGTCGAGTCGCGCGCCATCTTGAGGTAGCGGTGCTGCTTCTGCGCCAGCTCGCCGGCGAGCCCCCCGAGGACGAGGTCCAGAGCGCCGGTGATGGAGGTGAGCGGCGTTCGCAGCTCGTGGCTCACCACCTGGACGAACTCCTCCTTGCGCTCCTCGAGCTGCTTCTGCTCGGTGACGTCCCGGAGCGCCACCGCCACTCCCGCCAGGCGGCCGTCGGCGCCGGTCACCGGGGAGACCACCGAGGACAGGGTGCGCTCGAAGAGACGCAGCTCCTCGGAGACCAGCGCCGGCCCGCCCGCGGCCGGGTCGAGCCCGCGGACGAGGTCGAAGGGGTAGAACCCCAGCGTCTCCTTGAGCCA
>Ga0209797_10001268_pt1 | contig 12630 bp, 9 predicted proteins | sample DOMMetBare3Fresh_2_FD_187472 | JGI IMG/M metagenome (GOLD analysis project Ga0209797, IMG submission 187472) | Wetland sediment microbial communities from St. Louis River estuary, USA, under dissolved organic matter induced mercury methylation -... | ecosystem: Environmental > Aquatic >...
TCGTCTCGGCGGTCAAGAACGCGCTCGAACAGACCCCGCCCGAACTCGGCGCCGACATCGCCGAGCGCGGCATGATGCTCACCGGCGGCGGCGCGCTGCTGCGCGACCTCGACCGCCTGCTGGCCGAGGAGACCGGCTTGCCGGTGCTGGTGGCCGAGGACCCGCTGACCTGCGTCGTGCGTGGCTGCGGCATGGCGCTCGAGCGCATGGAGCGGCTCGGCGCGATCTTCACTTCCGAGTAGGGACGGCGAACGCGCGGCCCGCCGGGTCGCCGACGATGCGGCGCACACCATGCCACTGGGCACCCTGGACCGCACCCCGCCACCCTTCTTTCGACAGGGCCCCTCGGCGCTGACCAAGCTCGCGGTGTGCTCGGCGCTGGCGTTGTTCCTGATGGTGGCCGACACCCGCTTCGCGCTGACCCAGCCGCTGCGGGTGGCGGTGGCCACCGTGCTGCTGCCGTTGCAGCGCGCGCTGCAGTGGCCGCTCGATCTGGCGCTGGCCGGACGCGACCACCTGCGCGGTGTGCAGGCAGCGCGGTCGGCCGAGGACGCGGCGCGCGCCGAGCTGGCGCGGCAGGCGGCGCGCTCCACCCAGGTCGAGCGACTGACCGAAGAGAACACCCGGCTGCGCGCCCTGCTCGAACTGCGTCCGGCCTTGCAGGTCAGGTCGATCAGCGCGGAGGTGATGTACGAAGCGGCCGACCCGTTCTCGCGCAGGCTGTTCATCGACCGTGGCGCGACCCAGGGCGTCGCGCTGGGTGCGCCGGTGATCAACGAAGCCGGAGTCGTCGGCCAGGTGACCCGGCTGTATCCGCTGACTTCGGTGGTCACGCTGCTCACCGACCGCGAGGCGGCGATCCCGGTGCTCAACACCCGAACCCAGCAGCGCAGTGTCGCCTTCGGTGGCATCGAAGGCGGCATGGAGCTGCGCTTCGTCGCCGGCCATGTCGACGTGGAGGTCGGCGACACCCTCACCACCAGCGGCATCGACGGCGTCTACCCGGCCGGTCTTCTGGTCGGACGCGTGTCGCGCGTCGACCGGCGCGCCGAGTCGGGATTCGCGCGCATCCTGGTCACGCCAGCGGTAGCACTCGACGGCGTGCGCCACCTGCTGGTGCTCGAACCCACCGGCGCGCAACTGCCGGAGCGTCCCGCGCCCGCACCCGAGCTGCCGCCCAGAGGCAAGGCCGCCAAGCCATGACCAGTGAGCCCGCACCAGGACACGCGCGATGATCATGCCGCGCGGATCGGACCAGCTGCTGCTGCCGGCCAACCCCTTCTTCATCGCGTTCTCGCTGCTGGTGGCGGCGGCGCTGGAGATGCTGCCGATCGGTCGCCACGCCGCCTCGCCCGACCTGCTGGCGCTGGTGCTGGTGGTCTGGAACGTCCACCAGCCGCTGCGGGTGGGCGTGGGCCTGGGCTTCGCACTCGGACTGGTGATGGACGTGCACAACGGCGCGGTGCTCGGCCAGCATGCGCTGGCCTACACGCTGCTGAGCTTCTTCGCGATCGCCATCCACCGCCGGCTGCTGTGGTTCTCGCTGCCCAGCCAGGCGCTGCAGATCCTGCCGCTGTTCGCGACCGCGGCGCTGGTCGAGCTCGCCGTGCGCATGCTGGTCGGCGGCATGTTCCCCGGCTGGTCGTTGATGCTGGCGCCGGTGTTCGAGGCGCTGCTGTGGCCGGTGGCGGCCTGGCTGCTGCTCGCGCCGCAGCGCCGAGCGCCCGATCCGGACCAGAATCGCCCCTTGTAGCTTCCCGCTGAAATGAAACCCCCACGTTCACTTCATTCGCTGCCCCCCAAGGAGGCGGTCAGCACCTTCGGGACGGCCGGGCGGTGCTGACATGACCGAGCTGAAGAACCTCGAACTCGAGCTGGATCGCTTCCGCGCGCGGCTGGTCGTCGCCGGGCTGTTCGTGCTGCTGTGCTTCGGGCTGCTCGCGGCGCGGCTGTACTGGCTGCAGGTCGTGCGCCACGCGGACCTCGCCCAACAGGCCGAGGACAACCGCATCGCGGTGCTGCCGGTGGTGCCCAACCGGGGGCTGATCCTCGATCGCAACGGCGTCGTGCTGGCCACCAACTATTCGGCCTACACGCTGGAGATCACGCCGGCGCGGGTGCACGAGTCGATCGAGGCGCTGATCGACCGCCTGGCGCAGGTGGTCGACATCCAGCCGCGCGACCGGCGCCGCTACAAGCGCCTGTCCGAGGAGGGCAAGCGCTTCGAGTCGGTGCCGATCCGCACCCGCCTGACCGAGCAGGAGGTGGCGCGGTTCACCGCACAGCGCTTCCGGTTCCCCGGCGTCGAGGTGCGGGCCCGGCTGTTCCGCCAGTACCCGATGGGCGAGGTCGGCAGCCACCTGATCGGCTACATCGGCCGCATCAACCAGGCCGAGCAAAAGGCGATCGAGGACTGGGACGAGGAGCTGCAGGCCAACTACCGAGGCACCGAGCACATCGGCAAGCTCGGCCTCGAGCAGCGCTACGAGAGCGAGCTGCACGGCGTCACCGGCTTCGAGCAGCTCGAAACGAGCGCCGGCGGCCGCGCGGTGCGCCGGCTCGCCCAGCACCCGGCGACGCCGGGGCACACGCTGGTGCTGTCGGTGGACATCCGGCTGCAGGCCCTGGTCGAGCAGCTGTTCGGCGAACGGCGTGGCGCGCTGGTGGCGATCGACCCCCGCAACGGCGAGGTGCTGGCCTTCGTCAGCAAGCCCAGCTTCGATCCCAACCTGTTCGTCGACGGCATCGATTCGGAGAGCTGGCGCGAGTACAACGAATCGATCGACAAGCCGCTGCTCAACCGCGCACTGCGCGGCACCTACCCGCCGGGATCGACCTTCAAGCCCTTCATGGCGCTGGGCGCGCTGCGCAGCGGCAAGCGTGCACCTTCGACCATCATCCACGACGGCGGCTCGTTCGCCTTCGGCAACCACGTCTTCCGCAGCCACGGCGACCATGGGCTGGGGCCGGTGGACATGACGCGCTCGATCGTCAAGTCGAGCAACGTCTACTACTACTCCTTGGCCAACGACATGGGCGTCGACCTGATGCACCAGCAACTCTCGCCGCTGGGCTTCGGCCGTCGCACCGGCATCGACCTCGATGGCGAACTCACCGGCGTGCTGCCGTCGACCGAATGGAAGCGCAAGGCCTACAAGCGGCCAGAGCAGCAGCGCTGGTACGCGGGCGAGACGATCTCGCTGGGCATCGGCCAGGGCTACAACAACTTCACGATGGTCCAGCTGGCCACCGCCACCGCCACCCTGGTGTCGGGCGGCCTGCGCTTCGAGCCCCGGCTGGTGCGCGAGATCCGCGACGTGGTCGGCCATGGCCAGCTGCCGGTGCCGCGCCAGCCGGTCGAGCCGCTGCCGCTGGACCCGCAGCATGTGGCGTTGATCACCCAGGCCATGCACGGCGTCACCCGCGAGGGCACCTCGACCCGGGTCTTCGTCGGCGCGCCGTACGCCAGTGGCGGCAAGACCGGCACCGCGCAGGCGGTGTCGATCGGCCGCCACGAGAAGTACAACGCGGCCAAGATCGACGAGCACCAGCGCGACCATTCGCTCTACATCGCCTTCGCGCCGGTCGAGCAACCGACGGTCGCGCTGGCGGTGGTAGTCGAGAACGCCGGCTTCGGGGCCACCGCCGCGGCGCCGATCGCGCGCCGGGTGTTCGACTACCTGTTGCTCGGCCAGTGGCCGAGCGAGGCCGACATCGCCGCCATCCAGCAAGGCCAGGCAGCGGCACCGATCGGCGTGCCGCGGCGGGCGGCGGACATCGTGCTGCCGGGCCTGGCGGCCAGCGCCGCGGTCGGCGACGCGAGGCTGGCACCTTGAACAGCAGCTTCGACCAGCCGTCGTGGTGGCAGCGGCTGCGGCCCTGGGTCAGCGGCTACGACATGCCGCTGCTGGGGGTGGTTCTCGTGCTGGCGTTGACCGGACTGGTGACGATGTACTCGGTGGGCTTCGACCACGGCACGCGCTTCGTCGACCATGGCCGCAACATGCTGATCGCCGCCGGCCTGATGCTGCTGGTCGGACAGATCCCGCCGCAGCGCCTGATGAGCCTGGCCGCACCGCTGTATGCGTTGGGCGTGGCGCTGCTGGTGGCCACCGCGCTGTTCGGGCTGACCCGCAAGGGCGCGACGCGCTGGCTCAATCTGGGCCTGGTGATCCAGCCCAGCGAGATCCTCAAGTTGGCGATGCCGCTGATGCTGGCCTGGTGGTTCCAGCGCCGCGAAGGCCAACTGCGGGTGCTCGACTTCGCCGTCGCCACGCTGCTGCTCGTGGTGCCGGTGGCGTTGGTGGTCAAGCAGCCTGACCTGGGCACGGCGATCCTGATCCTGTCGGGCGGCCTGTACGTGATCTTCTTCGCCGGCCTGTCGTGGAAGCTGATCGCGCCGATCGTGCTGCTCGCCGCGGCGGGTGTCGCCGCGATGGTGTTCAGCGCCGACGCGCTGTGCGAGCCCGACCGCGTCTGGCCCCTGTTGCGCGATTACCAGAAGCAGCGCGTGTGCACCCTGCTCGACCCCGGCAGCGACCCGCTGGGTCGGGGCTTCCACATCCTGCAGGGCATGATCGCGATCGGCGCCGGTGGTGTCGGCGGTCGCGGCTTCATGAGCGGCACCCAGACCCACCTCGAGTTCATCCCCGAGCGCACCACCGATTTCGTTTTCGCCGCCTTTGCCGAGGAGTTCGGCCTGGTCGGCGCCGGCGGGTTGCTGGTGGCGTTCTGCGCGCTGATCGGCCGCGGCCTGTGGATCGCCGCCCAGGCGCCGACGCTGTTCTCACGGCTGCTTGCTGGCGCCGTGACGCTGGGCTTCTTCACCTATGCCTTCGTCAACATGGGCATGGTCAGCGGCATCCTGCCGGTGGTGGGCATTCCCTTGCCGTTCATCAGCTATGGCGGCACCGCGATGGTCACCCTGGGGCTGGCGCTGGGCATGCTGATGTCGATCGCCCGCAGCCTGGGCCAGACGCCGCGCTGAGGGCGCGCCGGGGCGGGCGACGGGACACTGCGTCGGCCGGTGCGTGGGCGGTACTCATGCGCACCCGCGTCCTCTCGCATCGAAGTGGCGTTCTGCCTGCGGTCCGATGACAACCGTCGGTCCGGGCAAGTCGAACGGCGGCGTAGCGCCGGCCAGCGGCCGTTGGAGCGAGACGGCTTGCGGGCGGCCCTCGGCCATCTGCCGTCGTTCACGGCCGGCCGCTTACCGGCAGGCCAATGACATCGCTGCAGTTTATGCTCCAACAGTCGAAGGGGATCGCAAGACCGTGAGCAACGGAGAAAGTTTGTTCTCCCTCAGCGAGCCCCGAGGCTGTCGAGTTCACTACCGCGGCGGCAAGGTTCCTTTCGCCACAGCGCGGCCGCCGTCGAAAACCAGCCAGCTCTGGCGACCGTAGTGGGGCAGGCCGCGCTCCAGCGCGCGCAGCGCCGCGGCATCGCGCACGGCGACGACCGCGTGCGTGCGGCCCGCAGCGTCGCGTCCGGCCCAGACCTGGGCCGTGCCGCGACCGCGCACCTGCTCCGGCCGCGGCGGCAGGCCGTGGCGCGCGAGCCAGGCATCGACGCCGGATTCGGTGGCGATCACCAGCAACGGCAGCTCGCCGGGGCGATCCACGCGGCGCGCCGACTTGTCGTCGAGAAGGCGCGCGATCAGGGCCGACGCCGCGTCGTCCAGCGCCGGATCGATGACCGCGACGGCGGCGCGCGGCGCGACGAACACCTCGCGCAGGATGGGCGGCAGCAGGGCGGGATCGATGCGGCGCCAGAGCCGGTAGTCCGTATCCGCCGCGACTTGCGCCGGGGTGAACGCCGGGGTGCCGGGGCGCCCCACCCACTGGCGCAAGAAGTCGGCCTGCGAAGCGCCGGACGCCGCCGTAAAGGCGGCTTCGAGATCGGCCCAGGAAGCGCTGCGGAAACGGTGCCGTTCCCAGAACAGGCGCAGCGCGCGCTCGAAGGCGTCGTTGCCGATGCGTTCGCGCAGCATGAGGAACACCATCGCCGCCTTGTTGTAGCCGATGATGGAAGAGATGCCGTGGCGGCGTGAGCTGAAGTCCTTCAGCGCGCTGTCGGCGTCGGGCGGGATGGCGGCGAGGTCGCGCAGCCAGCCGAGCCGCATGTCGCGCGCGGCATCGGCCCCCTCTTCCTCCTTGTAGGCGTAGTCGGCGAGGAAGGTGGTCAGCCCCTCGGACCAGTTGCCGCTGGCCCAGTCGGGATAGACGCCGTTGCCCCACCAGTTGTGCAGCACTTCGTGGCCCAGCGAGGTGGCCCGGATGAAGGGCAGCCGGATCACGTCGCGCCCGAGGTAGGTCAGGCTGGGCATGCCGAAGCCGGTCGGGGTCGGGCTCGACACCACGCTCCACATGGCGAACGGGTAATCGCCGATCAGCCGGCTGTAGCGTTCGATATAGCGTACCGAGTCGTCGAGGTAGCCCGCAGCCAGGGACGCCAGCTCGGCATGGAACCAGGTCCGCAGGCGCACCGTCTTGCCGCTCGGCAGCCGCAGCGTGCGTTCGGCCACCGTGTAGGGGCCCGCCATCAGGTCGATGCCTTCGGCCGGATGCGGAAACGCGAACTCGGCGCGGTAGCCGCTGCTTCCCTCGGTCTCCGATACCAGATCGCCCGGCACCAGGCCTTTTTGCCCGGGGGGCAGATGCAGCGTCAGGCGGTAGGAAAACGTCTCGCCGGGATCGGGGTACCAGCCGCCGGATGCCGGCAGGAAGCTGCCCTCGGTCCCGGCCGCCGCGGCGCGGTGGCCGAGCACCTGCCGGTGGTCGAGGCTCGCTGCAGGAGCCAGCGTGGCGCGGTAGTCGATGCGCGCCTCGCGTGTCGCCTGGGGCAGGCGCACCCAGCGTCGTCCTTCGCGTGTGCTTGTGACGGGAAGGACTTTCCGCCCGTCGGCGGCGAGGGCCGTCATTTCGAACGCCGGGTCGAGGAAGAAGCCGGCCAGTCCGGCGCTGTCGGCCAGGCGCGCATTCCCCTGGAGGGCCCGGGTCGCCGGATCGAGGCGGACCTCGATATCGAGTTGCGGCAGGGCCGATGCGGCACCGGCGCCCGTCAGCAGCGTCAGCCACGCCAACAGGAGGCACAGGCGCCTCATTGCGCAGGCGGGAAGCGTGCCACCACCTCCAGCTCGACCTCGCCACGCTTCACCTTGAGCGGCAACCAGGTACCGGGCACCTGCCTCTGCACCACGTTGCGCAGCGCCTGGACGTTGCTGGCGGGGCGTCCGGCGACCTCGACGATCACATCGTCCTTCTTCAGCCCGGCCGCTTCGGCGATGCTGCCAGCGGCAATGCTGGTCAACCGCACTCCGGCCGCAGCGGGCTCCGTGCCGACACCCAGGCGCGGCGGGTCGAGATCGGGATCGCCGACCATGAATACCGCATCGGCCAGCCCCGGCTGCAGCGGCTTGCAGCCATCCGCGGGGTTGGCGGTGAGCAGGGAGCCGATGCGGTCGACGCCAAGATCCCGCAACTGGTGAGCCACGCCGTGGCCGAAGCGGACGTGGCCTGCGCCGAGGATCCCGACCACCAGCGTTTGCGGCGACTTGCGCAGGTGCTCGGCCATGCCCTGCGCCATGGCGCGATCCCAGGTGCTCTGGGCCTCGACGAAGCGCTTGAAGTCAGCGTCGTCGCGGTTGCCGGTGGGATGGTGACCCCAAAGTTGGCGCAGGCTCGCCAGATAGTCGGCCGGGACCGGTGCAGGACGGCTGACTCCTTCCTTGCTGCTTTCCGGCACGGCGTCCCAGCCCTGCTTGCCGATGGCCTCGGTCAGACCTTTCTCGACATTGACGGCCAGCATCGGCAAGCGGTGCATGCGGGCGTAGTGGAACAACGGCAGGTAGTCGCGCGCGTCGTAGCCCCAAACCTTGTCCCACTCCGACTGGACCAGGAATTCCTGTTCGGACAGCTGGCCGGCGACCCACTGGTCGAGTACCGGCTGCAGCCGGCGCGGGAACATCTCGAGGCCGAGCGTCACGCCCCCGCCCGGCGGCTGCCGGGTATGCAGCTGTGCCAGCGTGTGCAGTTGCCAGCGGTGATCTGCGGCGCTGTCGTGCGACTCTCCGAGCAGCACCACCTGCTGCGCCGCCATTCGGCCGAGTAGGGCCACACCGGCGACGAGGGTGGGATCGCTGCCCGGCTGGCGCCATTCGCCCGACTGGCCGCAGGGCTCTGGCTTGGCCTGAGACAGAGAAAAACCGCCTGCCAGGGTCAGGGCGATGACAAGCGATACAAGGACAAAGCGCACCGTGACACCTTTCAATGCTGGCGGCTAGCGTTGCCGACTTGGCGGCCGTCAACACGGTTTTCGGGCGCGTGCAAGACCGAAGGAAAAACAATTATACTAAATAGGTTATTTTGCGACTGAAGAGTTTTTATCTAGCCTGAACTGTCTAATCCGGCTCGCCGGCTAGAAAAGCTACTCGGCAAAGCAGGTCGGTCCTGGTTCCTGCAGCCGGCCTGGTGAAGACAGGTGTCAGGCGCAGGGTGTCATCTTGTCGTCGTCCGAATTTTCTGGAGAACATCATGGAAGTATTTCAATTGCTGTTGGCATCGAAAGACGGGCTTGCTGCCCTGGCTTCGGTAAGTCTGGCTGTCACCATGCTGGTCTCGACCTTGGGTACGTTGGCCTACAAAGCAAAGCAGTCAGGTGGTTCGACTTCCTGATAGTGCAGTGGAAGCAGATCGCTTCCGAGCAGGCCGCACACAACGCCAGCACTGGTCTAAGGTTATTGCCCCCGCATAGCGCGCCCAGCGGGCGAAGACGCCCGCCCCAGGTTGCGTGTCCAACGTCCAGCCCTGAACGGACCATCGCGATGCCCAGTAGGGCCAGCAGCAACAGCAACGGCAGGGCAAGGCTTTGGAATGCAGGGTGGTGGATCAAGGATTCCGGTACCGTTTTTGGAGCATGCTCGCATCATCGTCCGGCAGGCCACTGGCGTTCCGCAACGTCTTGGGCACGGCCCCTGTCCCGCGCAGGGAATGCACCGCAGGCTATCAGAAGGAGCACGTCAAGCGCCGTGCGCATGCCGACCCAAGCTCAGCCCTTCTTGCAGTGGCGAGCGTGGGCTTCGATTCCGCCGCGGGTCTTCCACTCGTTGCAGCTGCGGCTTGGACATTGCCGGCCGTTGGTGTGACGGATGGCGTGGCCTCAAACAATGATGTCCATATCGCTGGATCCCATTGCACTGCCAGCGCTCTCGGTGCTGTTGCTATGGGCGGAATGGGGTATGTCATGGCTCGCCGAGCGGATCGCGTCGAGCGGCACGGGCAGGGGCCATCGCATCATCCCAACCTTGGGACACTGCCGATAGCAAATGGAGGTTGATCATGGCGTATGTACTCATCATCGGGGCCAGTAAAGGCATCGGGCTGGAGACCGTCCGCAACGCACTCGAGGCCGGACATCAGGTGCGCGCGCTGGCGCGATCCGCCACCAGCATCAGCCTCACGCATCCGAAACTCGAGAAAGTGCGTGGCAACGCGCTCGTGCGCGAGGATGTCGATGCGGCGCTCCAAGGCGTGGATGTCGTCATCCAGACGCTGGGCGTAGGTTTCACGGAATTGTTTGGGCCTGTGCATCTGTTCTCCGATGCGACGCAGGTGTTGGTGGCCGCAATGGCGGCACGAGGCGTAAAGCGCCTGATTTGTGTGACGGGATTTGGCGCCGGCGACAGCCGGGACAGCATCAGCGCGCTGCAGCGGCTGCCTTTTCACGCGGTGTTTGGCCGCGCCTACGCGGATAAGAGCATCCAAGAGCAATTGATCAAGGAGACGACGCTGGACTGGACGATCGTGCGCCCCGGCGTGTTGACCGGCGGCGGGCGCACGGGGCGCTACCAGGCACTTGATCTGCCGTCACAGTGGCGCAACGGCATCATTGCGCGCGCCGACGTCGCCGATTTCTGCGTGAAACAGATCGGCAATCCGGCCAGCGTCCGCAAGGCCTATGTGCTCGTGAATTAGTTCGCTGCCGCATTGGCCTACGGCGCTCAGCAGAAAGAGTCGTTCCCTCGTCCTTACGCCTTCGACGAGAGTCGCGGCGGCCACACGGTGCACGCTCGCTCCGTCTGCAGTGCCGAGATTGACATCGCCCTCGAGTACGAGAAGCGGCTTGTCCCGGTGTTTTGCCGTAGCGTCGATACCCAAGCGATCGCCGTCCCGCCGGCGGTGGCACGGCTGAATGCGGTGCCTTTTCTGGATCCGATGACCTTCGCGGACACCCGACACGGGGCGGGGTGCGTCATCGACTGGCCGATGGCTTCGCAGAACTGGCGGCGCAAGCTTCTCGACGGCGTTGCCTGGCGCGTGTCACACACCCGGCCGGCGGCCCTGCGCGCCGAGGGACTCTGGCCTAACGCACGTGTGGGCGCGCATCCGGGTCCGGCGGGATTGAAATCCGCGCCACAAGTTTCAGCGCGGCCGCGGGGCCGCGTCACCCACCGTCACCTCGATGCCATCGAACTCCCCATACGCGTAATCCCCGCTGGGTGCGGCATACCTGGCCTCGCCGCGCGACGCCAGTCGGTAGGCCCCCTGCGATCGGTACGCGCCGACCGGCGTGGACCAGCGCTGCTGCTGCAGCGTCACGCCGTCGGCGGCCAGTGCGGGCCGGTCGTCGGACCAGAAGTTCGCGAGCGCTCCCGTGGCGTCGAACACCAGCATGGCGCGCACCTCGTTCGGGCCGTTGGTGAAGATGGCTTCGACCTGATGCTCGTCGATCTGCCGCCAGCGGATGGCCGGGTCGATCAAGGCCGCCGGCGCCATGATCGCCATGTCGTTGAGCACCGTGACCGTCTCCGTTCGCGTCAGCACCGGCCCCTTCAGGTCGACGACAGCAAACATCGACAGCAGCTTAATGCGCATGCTGGCGCCGTCTTCGGCGTAGGCGTGCAGGCCGTCGAGCGGCAGGCCCGCGCGCGTGGCCTGCATGAAGAAGTAGCGCCGCGGCGGATTGAAGAAGCTGACCTGCTCGGCGGTGAAAGGCATCCAGGGCGCGTCAGCTGCGCCACGGATGCGCCCGGTCATACGCACACGGAATGACTGCACCCGGGGCTGGCCGACCACGCCGGCAAATCGCAGGTAGCGTTGTACCGGTGACGGCAGCGGCGCGAGGTCGGCCTCGGTGACCACGGCGGTGGGTTGTGCGGCCAGGCCGCCCTGAGCCAACGCGGTGCGCTGGTGATAGTCCGCGCGCAGACCGAAGGGGCCCCAGGCAAAGGCACCGTAGACGACCGCGAAGAGCACGACCACGTTCGCGAGCGTGCCGAAGCGTGCGTCGCCCCACGACGCGAAGATGACCATCTGCGATACGACGAGGCCTGCCGCGCCGACGATCCAGAACGTGCGCGGGGCCGCCCACAGCGCCACCGCCGCGGCCAACAGCAGCAGTGTGGCGAGCAGCCAGAGCAGGCCCATCGGACGCGAGATCGGGATCACGAGCTGAGGCAGTGCCGCGTAGCCGAAGGCCTTGGCGAAACCCATGAGATGGATCAGCGCGTGCGCGGTCAGCACGAAAGCGATGGCAAAACGCATGGGCGGGCCTATCCGTGCGACCTGGGTTCTCGAAACGGCGTCTCAGACGAGCACCGCCTGGACGGGCCGGCGCAACGATGGTGGCAGCGTCGGCCCGCGCCCGAACCGGATCACCAGATCCGGCCGGGTCCGACCCAGCCCGATCGCCTCGGCGAACTTCGGCCGCAGCGACGCCACCTCGATGGGCATGTTGACGTGAGCGGTGCGAATACCCAGCGCCGTGGCCTGCAGTGCAAAGCGTTCGCAGGACCGGCCGACCTCGACCCAGTGGGCCGTGTCCTCCTTCGCGCCGGCGAACACCGCGACGCCGGCCGAACTCCGCAGGTGCTTGACGTACTTTTCGTTCTCGGCCTTCGGCGTGAAGAAGAAGCCAAACATCAAGCCACCCAGCCAGGCTGGAACTTCAGGGTTGCCGGAAGACTTGCTGAACAGGCCATCGCCCAGGCGCACGGCGTCGGCGCCGTTGAAGCGGATCCAGGCCTTGAGTTCGTCGACGAAGGCCTTGTCGTTCATCTGCGCGGTGTTGCCCTGAACCACGAAGTCGAGCACGTTCTCAAGCGCGGGCCGATCGGTCAGCAACAGCAAGCGGACGCGGTCAGACTTGGCCGCGGTCTCCAGGCGCGCCAGATCGCCAGACGCGATGGGCTTGCCGTCGTACTCGGCACGCGTGGACTGCCGCGACGCAATGGCGTTCAACAGGTCCGTCACCTGGGCCGACACCGATGAGAGCGTGATGCGGACTGCACTGCGGGTCTCGTCGAAGTCGGCTTCGCCGCGCAGGCCGTGGGCCCGTGCGGCCTGGATCAGGTTCTCCGCCGTACAGCCCAGCGAGACGTACAGGTGGTGATCGTCCGGGTCGACCGACGGGCATCGCCGGGTCAGATCCGGAAGGATCGTGATGGCGTCCTTCTCCAGCGCGAACTTCCAGCACTGCGTGTTGTGGCTGGAGGGCGCAAGCGTGGCGCAACGCACGAGTTCGGTGCCCAAGGCCGCACCTTGAAGGCCTTGCAGTGGGCCCAGCCGCCAAGTCTGCTGCGCCGCTGATTGGTAGGCCGACTCGCCAGTGCCGGAGGTACATCCGGCCAAGCCA
>Ga0209797_10001269_pt1 | contig 12623 bp, 7 predicted proteins | sample DOMMetBare3Fresh_2_FD_187472 | JGI IMG/M metagenome (GOLD analysis project Ga0209797, IMG submission 187472) | Wetland sediment microbial communities from St. Louis River estuary, USA, under dissolved organic matter induced mercury methylation -... | ecosystem: Environmental > Aquatic >...
CCGATTCGTAATTCCGGCGCGCCTTCTCCAAGCTGCGCCGTGACACGATAGGCCAACGTGTTGTTCGGCAAGACCTCGGCATGGTAGCTCGCATGGCTCACCGTGGCTGACACGCTGGAAAAGGGATCGGCATTCAGAAAGAGGGCGACCGGCGCTCCTTTCCGCAGCACAATGGCATCCTCGACCGGTAGGTCGATCCGCACTTCCAACTGCTGCGGATCGGCCAGTTCCATGATGCGCTGGCCGACCACGACAGGCTTCCCGATCCAATCGGATTTGTCCGTGTACAGGACGAGCCCTGCCTGTTCTGCCTTGACCTCGACCTTGGCCAATCGTTCATAGGCGTAGTTTCGCTCCGTTTCCCGCAACCCCACTTCCGCCTTTAACAACGGCACATCGGCTTTTTGATCGGCTTCCACAAACGACCCTTGCGACGCCCGCCTATACTGCGCCATGGCCACGTCAAGATTCCGCTCGGCGATCTGATACTCACTCCTAAACGTCGTGTCTTCATACCGAAATAAGACGTCGCCTTTGGACACAGCCGAATTGGGCGGCACGACGATCTCGGCAATGACGCCGTCGATCGGGGCGCTCACGATCACCGGGTCCTTTGCCACAATCTTCGCCGGCGCCAAGGTCGACATGGGGACGGGAATGATCAGCGCGCCCACCAACGCTCCAGCAAACAGCCATGCCCTCGTCCGGCTCAGGCCCCAGCGCCATCTGAGATTCTTGGATGGACCAACCGCACGCCAGGCGTAGGCATAGGCCTCGCTGAGTCGTTGAAGCACCGTGACTTCGTGTTCCGGCCATGGCTGATCTCGCGTGAGCCACAGGCCGCCCAACATCTGTCCATCTGGATGTGTCAACGGGCACCACAGACCATGGCCAAGCGTGAATTCAGTCCACTCTGACTGGAGTTCGGGAGGACAATCGCCTTCTTCAACTTGCCGGATATCGTGGCTGTTCGAAGTCTCGCGCAGGCGCTGGATCAGTCGCTCGGTCCATTGCATGAAGGGCACCGAACGGTCGACGACTGGCACGCTTGATGCGGCCCGCACTTCATACTTCGACGCAGCCGCCGAGGATGGAATCAGCAAAACCGCCTGCCTGTACGACACCAACCGACGAGTTTCGTTGACAATGAGAAAGTGCAGCTCTTGCTGAGTTGCGGCAGCGCGTACCATCCTCTCCAACTGTAAGAGGGTGGCCCAGGGTGTGTTTTTCGGTAGCGTGCTGTGGGGTGTGGCTTCTGCTGTGACCATGTCGGTGTGGTCAGTGTAGGCCTTCAGCAAACGCTGCGATGCCGCTCATCCCGGCGAGAACCTTGTCGGGCTTGGCCCGAAAGAGACCTTTGACTTTGACTGTCTGGCTCGCAGGATCGACGTTCGCCCCGATATCTTCCACGACAGCCGGATACCGGAGTCCCGTCTCATCGATTGAGTATTCGAAGGGTGTGCCGACCTTCAACCACGTCAGTGACTTCGACGGCAAGATCAGTTCGATCTCAAGCTGGCTGTCGTCCAAGAGGCTGATGAGTTGATCGTTGGGAAAGACATTTTCGTGTTCATTCACGATGGTTTTGACCACGCGCCCTGGAAACGGCGCGAGGACGGTACAACCGCTCACGTTGATTTGCGCGGCCTGCACTGCCGCGAACGCTTTTTCTGATTCGGCCTGAGACACTTCGAGCTCCAGTTGCCCCACGGCTTGATGTTCGGACAGGCGGAGATTGTTCTCATAGGTCTTCTTCTTGCCGCGGTGTTCGGCCCGAGCGCTGGCGAGTTCCGCCTCATACTTTGAACAATCGAGTGCGACTAAGAGGGCTCCCCTTTTGAATCTCTGCCCTTCTTTAACTGGAAGCCGACTGATTCGGCCTTGGACCTGGCTGGCTAACGTCGCTTGTGCCGTCGCCTTCACCACGCCTCGGATCGTGTTCAGTTCAGCCGCATTGCCCATCGGTTTGGCATCTGCGGTGGTCCCGGCGGTCGCCGGCAGGACGGCGATCAGGAGCCATGCCCCCACCAGAGCACCGTCGATTGAACGGCTACCATGGTTCTTCACTTGAGCAACTCTTTGCTCTTCCTCCACCCTGCGCGGAGCTGGAGAGCAAGATCCGACACGCCCTGTTCCTGTTTCAGATCGTTCGGCAAGACGTCTTCTCCAACTGCCGCCAGGAGCGCCGCCCAGGCCGTTTGGGCCTCGGCTTCCACGGCGTCATAGCGGAGCTGAGCCGCCACTTGAGCCACCCGCTCGCGTAGCACCGATTGTTCGCTCAGTTTGGCGGTACGCCAGGCCACCCGCGTCTGCTCGGCAATTTGGGATTGCGTGTCGTAATACAGGGCAGCGGTCGATACCTCTTTCTTCGCATGTGCCACCTGCGCCACACTGACATGGACCTGTGACATCACCGCCATGGTCAGGGCGAGGTTTTGCGTGTGCAGCACTTTGTCTTGCGCCTCGATGGTCTTGGCCCGCGCTGGATAACGCAAGAGGTTGAGTAAATTCCAACTTGTGCGTGCTGCATAGGCAGCCCAGTGGTTATTAAAGAGGAACGTATTGCTGCTGTAGTTCCCTCCGACTTGGAGATTCAAGCTGGGCAACATTTCCAAGATCGCCGCTTTGGCCTCTCGCGCATTGATCCGACGGCGATAGTCGATCATCCGGAGCTCAGGGCGCGCGAGGAGCGCTCGGTCTTCCAGAATCGTCATATCGGACGGAAGTTCGAGTGTTTTGGCTTCTCGCTCAGGGACGAGCAGAGCAAGATCCTTCTCCTGCCCAGGTGGCAGATTGATCAGCGCGGCCAGTTGAAGCTTGGCGGTATTCAGTTCTCTGAACAGCTGTTGAATGTATCGTTGGGTATTGAGGAGATCGAGCTTGTATTGTAAGGGAACCAGCGGCGTGCTGAGGCGCTCATCCTGGACCGCTTGGGCCTTGTTGAGCGCATTGTTCACCCACTCATCCAGGAGCCGGAGGGACGGAAGAATCCGCTCGGCGCTCACCGCCCGCCAATAGGCGATGCGCACATCTTGCATAACCCGATTGGCGACACGCCGCCGCTCCTCGTCGGCAATCAACACGTCGTCCGCTGCTTGCTTGGCGCGGATGTAGGACAAGCCAAAATCCAGCACGTTCCAACTGAGCGAGAGATCGGCCGAGAAAATGTTTCGTTCTGCGGAAGTAAAGGGTTCGAGCACCTGCCGGCCGGTGAGTAAGGACTGGGCGACGCCACCTGGGAAATTGTTTCGTCCGTCAAAGCCGGCGTTCGCTGCAAGACGGGGGAGCATGGCATAGTGTGAGAGGTCGAGCTGTGTCTGCGCCAGCATCTTGTGCATCAGCTCAACGCGCGCGTCGAGGTTATACTTCAGCGCCCGAGCCATCGCTTCGTAGAGATCCACCGGGCCTGCGAGCGGCTCTTGATCTTTGGTCAGAACCGCTCGGTCTTCCTTCACCCGTGATTGGACCTCATCCTCGGTCAACGGGATCGGCTTGATGGCACACCCGTTCCCTCCGATGACGGCCATGAGAGTCAGCAGGACCAGCAGAAGCCCTGTCCGATCGCGGATTCGGCCCGTCGGAGGATCTTGCCTGTTCACCACACTCTCATTTTTCATTCGATCTGGCCGTTCCATCCCATACCATCAGACACAGCGCCACTGCCGATAGGGACTCATCCGTCGGGTTTTACGTATCTTGTTACGAAGGTACTCAACTTTCATGCTTTGTCATCATTTTTTCACTTTTGGCACATCCCGCTCTGTAGCTATTCCGCATGGGTCAGCGGAGCTGAGCCATGGGATCTCGCGTCTTCGACTCGTGAAAAAAGTGGCGTGTGTCTTTGCTGTTGGGGTGGTCTCTCATGCGACTCGGAGAATCTTCTGCATATGACCTGGAGCAAGAATTAAGAATGTAGAGCTGGGCTTTGGTTCTTGAGGAGAGGCCGGCCTCGAGATCGATGACAAGCAGGCGCAGGCTGTGGAGATCCACTTTAGGTTGCGGTAACGGGCAGGGCGGGTTGCTCCTTCTCCAATAGAACGGTGAACCAAAACGTGCTCCCCTTACCCACCTCGCTGTCCACACCGATGGTCCCGCCCATATGTTCAGCCAACTGTTTCGCGATGGCCAGACCCAGCCCCGTCCCCCCATGGCGGCGCGCGTGAGACCCGTCGACTTGGCAAAAGGACTGGAACAGCCTCGCCTGACCCTCGGAGGCAATGCCGATCCCCGTATCCGCGACCTCGAATCGCACGAGTACGTTTGCTTCGTACTCTTTCGCGAGCGAGACCCGCACCGCCACTTCGCCCTGTTCGGTGAATTTGATCGCGTTGCCGATCAAGTTCGTCAGAATCTGGCGCAAGCGGCCAGGATCCCCGCGCACTGCGTTCGGCACATCGCTCCGGACGACACAGGCGAACTGCAGGCCTTTGGACTCGGCACGGTCAGTCAACAATTCCATCACCTCATCGAGCGCGACACGAAGGTCGAAGGTAAGACTCTCCAGACGGAGCATCCCCCTCTCGATGTTCGAAAGATCGAGAATGTCGTTGATGATGGCGAGGAGGGCGTCACCGGAGCTGCGAATGCTTTCCACATAGTCCCGCTGTTCTGCATCGAGCGCGGTGTCCAGGAGCAGCCCGGTCATGCCGATCACGCCGTTCATCGGCGTGCGAATTTCGTGGCTGACGGTGGCCAAGAATTCCGACTTGAGCCGCGCCGACTCCAGCGCTGCATCACGCGTGATCATGAGTTCCTTCAGTTTAGAGCAAATCTCCCGGGCGAGGTTCCATTTGTGTGTCAGGGAAGAAGCCAGCTGCTCCACTTCGATCGCATCGAACGGCTTCCGCAGGATGAGTAGTCGGTCGGTTTGTCCGAGCCTTGCGGTGATCCGGTGCCAGGGATGGTCGGAGAACGCGGTACAAATCACCACCTGGATTTCGGGATCGACCTTCCAGATATGTTCGATTGTCTCGACGCCGTCCCAGCCGGGTGGCATGCGCATATCGACGAAGGCCAGTGCGTATGGCTTCCCGGCGGCGACGGATTGCTCCACCATGCGGAAGCCCCGTTCTCCTTGGTCAGCAAAACTCAGATCGAAGGGTTCGCCGTGGACGGCCACGGGCTCCTCGTCGAAAAGAGACGCTCCCGCCTGCTCGAGTTCGTCGGAGGCGGTGGTCGTCGCCAGGATTTTGCGAAAATCCTCGTGGATGACGGGGTTGTCGTCGATGACCAAGATTCGGAGGTTTTTATTCCCGGCGCCCATGATTATTCATGCCTTCCAGCCGCTGAGCCGACCATGATCATTGGCTCTCTCCCACCTGCGTTTCTTGACTTCGCTCCGCCATGAACGCAGGCATGTCCTTGAGGAGCGCTAAAACGTCTTGTGCGCACCTCTGTACAGACGGCATTTCTTGCCGCTGAGATTGTGGCTATTTTTGCCGATATCGGTATTCATGCAGCTCCCTCTGACTGCACCGGCAGGCACGACCGCTTAGCCTGCGCGGGAGGCCGACGGCAGGTCATCACTGGCGGACCGCCTTGTGCGTCGTCTTTTGAGCCCCACCGGCTTCGGCAGGAAACCGTCCATTCCCCCTGCAAAGCAGGCAATTTGGCAGGGATAAACGGTCACGCCAAACCCACTCGTCTTAGTTGTTCAGCAGGCTTTCTCAAATAGTACGCACTCCCTTTAACTTGTCATGTGTTTTTAAACTTTCAGCACAAGCACTGTGTCCATCCGGGCACATCAGGCAGTCACCCATGGTTCCGAATTGATAGTGGACTACGCGAGCAAAGGTTCCTCGTCGCGGGACATTCCAGCTCCTACACGCGCAACTCTGTCCTCTCTACCCAGTTCTCCCGGTGTGGTTCGGCTTGCAAGAACATTTTCCCATTTCACTTGGCCGTTGTAGCTGTCTCCACTACGATACTTTCCGAGACAGTGGACTGTTCCATCACAGGCCGATTCATTTGAGAGTCTCGTCTTAGAGCGCGGATCATTCATGACACAGACGACGATGCGGATGAATTGATAGAAGAGGGAACAAAGATGTCAAACGACAGCGCTCTAGATCAGCCCGTCATCCTCGTCGTCGACGACGATCCCACCGATCGTGCCTTGATTTGTGAATGTTTAAAGTCGGCTGACTTCCGAGTTGAGGAAGCTGTCGACGGATCGCACGCCCTCGAGGTTTTTCGTACCGTCCATCCACACATCGTCCTCCTTGATGTTGGAATGCCTGGAATGACCGGGATTGAGACCTGCGCAGCGTTACGACAACTTCCTGGTGGTGCGCAGGTCCCTATTGTTATGGTCACTGGTCACGACGATACGGATTCGATTGCACATAGCTACGAAGCCGGTGCCTCGGATTTCATGATCAAGCCTTTTCATCCCCTGATCCTGACACAGCGTATCAGGTACCTATCTCGCGCCACCCACGCGTTCCTCGCTTTGACGAAAAGCGCAGCTCAGCTCCGTTACGCTCAGTCCATTGCGGGGCTTGGATCCTGGGAATGGGATCCTCGTTCCGATGCGCTGCAGAGCACAGACCAAGTCGCCCGCATTTTTGGCATGAGACCGGAGCACTTCCCGAAATCCTTTACAGGTCTTCTTGAACTGATTCATCCGGAGGATCGGACTGTGGTTCAGAAGTCATTGCATGATGGCCTTACAACCAAACACCATTGCAGTATGGAATACCGCATTTGTCTTCCCAACGGCACGCAGCTCATCGTCGAAAGTCAGGCACGACCTATTCGTAATGATTTAAATGGCGTCGAGGGCATGGCAGTAACAATTCATGACATTACGAGTCGGAAGGAGGCAGAAGAGAAAATTCATTCTCTCGCATACTATGACAGCCTGACAGGCCTTGCCAATCGACACTTATTTAAAGATCGCGTAGGTCAAGCCTTAGCTTATTCACAGCGCCATCAAGCAATTGCTGCCGTCCTATTTATGGATTTGGATCGATTCAAAGTCATCAACGACACGCTGGGCCATGAAGTGGGCGACCACTTGCTTCAAGAAGTGGCGGAGCGACTCAAGAACTGCGTGAGGATGAGTGACTCGGTGGCGCGGGACACCGATCCCACTTCTCAGTCCTGTTTGGCGCGCCTAGGGGGTGACGAATTTACGGTGTTGCTTAATAATTTGACCCATCCGGAAGACGCAGCATGCGTGGCACAACGGATTCAGCGCGAACTGGCAGAACCATTTCATTTAGGACAGCACGACGTGTTTGTGACCGCAACTATCGGCATCGCCTGTTTCCCCATGGATGGTCTCGACCTAGAGGCACTGCTCAAACATGCAGATACGGCTATGTATTCCGTCAAATCACTGGGTCGCAACGGATACAAATTCTATTCTGCATCGATGAATCAGCATGCGGAGCAACGCTTCGCATTGGAGGCCGACCTTCGCCGCGCACTGGACCGTGATGAGTTCGTGATATGCTTCCAGCCGCTGATAGATCTCCGCACCGGCGCAATCGTCAAGGCCGAAGCTCTGATCCGGTGGCACCATCCGTCGCTGGGCATATTGCCCCCCGGGAAATTTCTACAGATCGTTGAAGATCTTGGGCTGGGACCCAGGCTCGGTGAATGGGTGCTTCGTGCGGCTTGCACACAAGCCAGGAGTTGGTTGGCGGCCGGTCATACGTCTATTCAGCTTGCGGTGAACTTGTCTGACTCACAGTTTCATGACGTACAGCTGACCGACACAGTCGCCAAAGTGTTGGCTGAGACGAAGTTTCCCTCAGAACTCCTTGACTTAGAGTTGACGGAAACGATCATGTTCAGAAGTCCAGAACATGCCATCGCGACCCTTCAGAGTTTACGGAATCTCGGTGTGGAGCTTTCGCTAGATGATTTCGGAACAGGCTTTTCCTCATTGCGTCATCTGCAGCAGTACCCCCTCAATGCATTAAAAATTGACCAGTCGTTCATTCGAAACATCGCGGAAAATGAGCGGGATGCCGCGATAACTCGAATGGTGATCGCGATGTCTCACAGCCTTGGGCTGCGCACTTTAGCCGAAGGAGTAGAGACACAGGAACAACTCGACTTTCTTCGTGAACTCGGCTGCGAGGTGGTCCAGGGGTTTATCCTGAGCCAGCCACTTGCTGGTGATCTATTCCTGCCGTTTGTCGCGAAACACATCGCCACAGGAGCAGGCCGCCGCTTCACTTCCTTCAGGAGATTCGCCTTATAGCTTGCGTCATCAAGTTGTGAACGTTTCGGCAGGTGCACGTGGAAATCGCCGTGGAGACGGCGTGCTAGGCTGTGCGGACCAGAAATCCGCAGTAACCCTCAATTGGAGCTATCCTCGGTGTTAATTGTTCGCCGTAACTCTTTTACAAATTGTTGAAACTGTTCATTTAGCTTTTGAAACTGCTCATTTTCTCCTTTCAATCGTGCATTACTCTCCAACAATTCTTTGTATCGAAGGTCGACGAGCGCGTTGATGCCGTCTATCCGCAGTTGTGCCCGCTGAGATAACTCCCATTTGCAGGTTAAGGAGACGGCCAACTGTTCCACTTCGATCGCATCGAACGGTTTACGGAGAATCAGCAGCCGGTCGGTTTTTCCAAGCCTTGCGGCGATTTCACGCCACGGATGGTCGGAGAATGCCGTGCAAATCACAACCTGGATATTGGGATCGGCCTTCCAGATCTGCTCAATGGTCAGGAGGCCATCCCAACCGGGCGGCATACGCATATCAACGAAGGCCAGGGCATACGGAGCCCTTGCAGCGACGGACTGCTCCACCATGTGCAAACCGGCTTGACCCTGATCGGCGAACCGTAATTCAAAGACCACATTATGATTTGCCTGCGGCCCCTCGTCAAACAACGATGCCCCTAATTGATCAAGTTCGCCACAGACGGAGGCGGGGGCCAGGATTTTTCGGAAATCCTCGTGAATTTTGAGATTATCGTCGATGACCAGGATACGACGGTTTTCTAGAGTTATTTTGTGTTTATCCTTAACCATAACCCTGCCTTCCTCCTTTTTTACATTCTCAGGCCGCCAGGGTGGCTTGAGTAAGTGGCAAATCCAGCGTGAACGTGGCTCCCAACCCCTCGCCCTCGCTCGTAGCGGACAGGACCCCTCCGAGCAATTTGGCTGCTAAGGATGAACTGTGAAGGCCTAACCCCTGTCCGTCCTCGCGCGTAGTAAAGCCTTGTGTAAATAGGCGCTTGAAATTATCCGGCACGATACCCATGCCCGTGTCATCTATCTGAATCTGTACTCGCTCGCGGCTTCTGGAATGGTACCCGATTGTCACCGTCAGGCGATGGGAGCGATCGGGCACGGCCTGCATGGCATAGATCGCATTGTTGATCAGGTTGACCATAATCTGAAGGACCTGATGCCGGTCACACATCGTAGCCGGTAGCTCCGCATATTCACGCACGACAGTGATGCCGGCCTTTTCCAGGCTGTCCCGATTAATGGCCAAAGCCTGTTCGACAACATCCGTCAACTGAATTTGTTCCAGAAGGATTTGGGTCTTTGCGTGGCCTTGTTGAGCCATAATGATTCGCCGGATATGATCAATGTTGTGATCGAGAGAGTCGAGCTCCTTATTGATGCCGGTGAAATTGGTGTTCAGCTGGTCGGCCAGCTTCACCACATAGGTGGGAATTTGTTTGCCCTTCTCATCTTGGGTCAGATAGATGCTCAGGTCGTTCATGTGATCTTGGAACATTTGTCCGATGCGACCGAGCTTGCCGACGGGGGTCCGCTCAAGGGTTTTCTGAATTAGGCCGACCGACACGTTGACGCTGTTCAGCACGTTTCCTACGTTGTGCAGCACGGAGGCTGCCACCTCGGCCATACCGATCCGCCGTGAGGCTTCCTGCAGACGGCGGTTGAGCACCTCCCGCTCTGATTCAGCCTTCTTCCGCTCATCGATCTCAACGACCAGTGACTGGTTGGTGCGATCAAGCTCCGAATTTTGATTCACGATTTGCGCATGCGATCGTTCCAGTTCCTTCACCGCGCCGCCGAGCGCGACATTGGCTTCTTCCAGTTGCGTGACGTCATCAAATGATACCACTGCCCCGCGCAGCCGCTCGCTCTCGTCGACAATCGGGGCGCTGCTGACGAGGAAGTGTCGAGACTTGCCCGACGAATCGGCCAGCACCATCCGCACGTCCGTCTGGGCGGTTCTGGTATTCAAAGCCATGGTCCAAGGCTCGCTCGACGGCTCGGTAGATGGCGTAGCCGGAACCCAGGCCAGTCGAGATAAGGTCGAGCCGATCAGATCGTTCAAGGGCAAGCCCACCCCCTTCGCAAACGCGGTATTGGCAAGGACAATGGACCCGTGTCGATCCAGCATCACGACCCCTTGGGCCAGCACGTCCAGCGCATGCTTGACCCGTGCCGGAACCACAGCGGACGGGTCTAGGTGGCGAAGTGTGCGTTTGATGAATAGCAGGTAGCTGACGAAGCCCCCGAACGCGACGAACAGGATTAAGCGGCTCCAGGGATGGACGAAGGACCAGGGATTCTCCAATTCGGCAACCGGCTGGAAGGCAATCTGTAGGGTCCCCCAAGGGGCATCACCTTTGAAAATCGGAACTTGAATGTGATCGATCGAGGAGTGGCCACCTTCGATCTGCGTCCAATGCCGCTGGTGATCTCCAGCTTGGGCGAACGTCCCGCTGGAAGCCAGTTGAATGGCGGCCGACAGAATTTGCGGGTTTCGTTCGATGAGGAGGTCCAATCCAGCTTGGATGGTGTCGGAATGATTTCGCCCAGCGAGATGGGAGTACTGGACCGCGAGGGCTTCGGAAAGCGTTTTTCGATACTCCGCAGTCGCGCTGAGTGAACCGGACGACAATCCGACCAACGTGTCGCCTGTTAGTACGATGCCGAGAGTCAGGCACGTCAGGCTGAAGCTGATCCGCATGAGGGGGCCGAAGTTCTTCATCCTTCCCTACCTTCACCCTCGGAGCGCCCCTTGTCTCCTTTCTTATCCAGGAGGTCTCTGAGCCCGCGGAATTGCTTGTTTTCTCGGTCGGCAGCGACGACTGTATCCGCTGTGCTCCTACGCCGCGTTCGCTCGCTGGTGAGGACGACGGGGAGCGGATCGAAGTGCCGCCAAGCAGGCAGGGTGGCAGCCAAACTGGCCAGCAGAGCCCCGCTACGCAGCAGCCAGGCAATGACACCGGCCGTAAGACTGACCCCACCCAAGTTCGTCACCCCAACTGCGAATTTCAGGCTGCTCTCAGACATGTCCGTGGCACGTCGTAGATCCTCCTCGACGACCCCGAGACTCGTGCGAAAGGCCTCGCTGAGGCCTGTCGATGATTGCTCGAGGGTTTGTCCGCCGAAGGCCCTCGGAACCTCCTTATCGGCCTGGTACATACGCGGAGCAACCCCCTCTTCCACATGGCCTCTGATCTCGCGCATGAACTGAATGGAAGACGCAGGCGTGTTTAACCCTTTGGGCTGGGGAGCACCAGGCATCTCCGAAGATAGCAGCGCGGTGCCATCTGGATCATTGCCAGGCGGAACAGGAACAAAAGGAACCTCGGAATTCGGCTTCGGACTGGCCGGCGCAGGGACAACGACCGGAGATGACGGGGGCGATCCAGCAGGAAGAGGTCCCGCTCCGGATGGAGGGGCTGGAGGCTGTGGCACTAGGCTTGGAGGGATTACCAAAGGCGGCTGGATGACCGGAGAAACAGTGAACGTGAAGGTGGTGCTACCGATTGTGCCACCGGCCCCGTCACTCACCGTAAAGGTGAAGCTGTCAATCAAGCTGACAGCTCCGTTATGGACGAATACCAGTCGACCCGCATTGATATCCGCTTGCGTGAAAGTCGTGATGGTTACGCCCGGGAAGGTAGTCAGCTCGAGTTGACCATTCACTGGCCCCACCGTCACCGTATACGCGAGTTGCGCTGGGGTATTATCCAGATCGGCGACTTGTAGCTCACCATTAGTAATTGGATCTGTCCCACCCCAAACCACAGTGGAGCCAGTATTGGCCGCCACCCCCGGCGCGTCGTTCTGCGCCGTCACGGTCACATCAAAGGTCTCGTTGGTGCTGGTCGTCCCGTCGCTCACCGTCACCGTGATCGTCACCGGCCCGCCAGTCTGGTTCAGGGCCGGCGTCGCCGCGATGGTCCAGTTGCCGCCCCCCAGGTCCACCAAGGTCAGGTTGCCGTTGGGAAGAATGGTGGGGTTGCTGCTCGTCGCCGTCACGGTCAGGCTCCCCGCCGCCGTCTCCACGTCACTCACGCTGAAGGCCAGCGGCCCCGTCGTCCCGTCTTCCGGGATCGTTTGATCGCTGATCGCGGTGATCGTCGGCGCGTCGTTCTGCGCCGTGATGTCCACGTTGACCGTGCCCAAGGCGATTGTGCCGCCCCCACCGCTGCCGGTGTTGCCGTTGTCGCTGACCTGAACGGTGATCGTATCGGCGTTGTTGCCATTCGTGTTTGCCGTCCCATGCAGGTATTGCACGTTGGCGGCACTATTGAGATAGGTGTTCAGGTTCGCCTGAGTGCCTGTCAGAGTGAGAACCCCGGTTCCCGAACCAGCCACGGTGACACCGCCGCCTGAGACTGCGGTCAGGTTGCCCCCGGTTGCCGTTGTCAGCGTCACGG
>Ga0209797_10001270_pt1 | contig 12614 bp, 11 predicted proteins | sample DOMMetBare3Fresh_2_FD_187472 | JGI IMG/M metagenome (GOLD analysis project Ga0209797, IMG submission 187472) | Wetland sediment microbial communities from St. Louis River estuary, USA, under dissolved organic matter induced mercury methylation -... | ecosystem: Environmental > Aquatic >...
CATGGCCGTCTTCGGCCGGGACACGTGGACGACGCGCGGCGAGGGATTCGCGATCCTGTTCGGTCTCGTCTCCCGCATCGCCCCGGTGACGAGCAGCGGCGGCCGGGTGCGGCTGCGGGTGCCGCTCACGGGCCTCGCCGGCGCCGAGCGGGTGCCCGGCACCGTTGCGTTCGTGGCGGTCGCGCTCGGCACCGTGGGGTTCGACGGCTACAGCCGCACGATCACCTGGCAGGACCTCGTGGCGCGGGTGGAGGGGCCGTACGTCGTCAACCGTCCCGGGCTCGGCGAGCTTCTCGTGACCGGCGTCAACCTGGCAGGGATGCTCGCCGCCGTCCTGCTCGTCGGCCTCGCGTTCGTCGGGGCGTGCGCCCTCTCGCGCTGGCTCGTCGACGCGCCGCGGCCGCTCGCCGGCGAGTTCCTCTTCTCCCTCGTCCCGATCGCGTTCGTCTACGAGGTCGCCCACTACTTCTCGCTGTTCGTGATCCAGGGCCAGTTCACCGTGCCGCTGCTCTCCGACCCACTCGGCCGCGGCTGGGACCTGCTCGGCACCGCCGGCGTGACGCCCGACCTCGCGGTGCTGAGCCCGAACACGATCTGGTACGTGCAGGCGGGCGCCCTCGTCGCCGGTCACGTCGCCGGGCTCGCCGTCGCCCACGACCGCGCCGTCGGGATCTTCGCCGACCGCGAGGATGCGCTGCGGTCGCAGTACGCGATGCTGGCGCTGATGGTGCTCTACACGGTGGGTGGCCTTTGGCTCCTCTCGCGCGGCTGATCCCCCATCTCGTTGCCCACGGAGGCGTGCCCGGCCTGATCGCCGAGACGGCGATCGGCGTGCTGGTCGCGGGGGGGCTCGGCGTGGTCTGGTGGCGGGAGCGGCGCCGCCGCTCACGTCACGGCCGGCCGCCGGCACGGATGCGCGACCTGTGAGGGCCGTGTGGCCCGCTCACTTGCGCGGCGTCGGGGCGACGAACCCTCCATAGAGCAGCACCGCCGCGCCCGCAGAGAACAGGGCCGATTCGGCCTCGCCGAGCCCGGCGAGGGCGCTGCCGAGAGCCGCGACCGCCAGGCCGGCGAGGATCAGGCCGTTCCCGAGGGGACGGCGGCGGATCCCGATCACGGCGACGACGGCCGCGGCCAGCGTGCCGAGCCCATTTCCGGCGATTGCGAGCACACGGGCCGGGAACAGCTCCAGGTGATCCTGCGCCCGCGGGATGGAGCCGCCCGTGACCGGCTCGCTGATCTGCATCGCGACGGCGACGCCGACGGCAAGCCCCGTGTACAGAAGCGCAACCGGAGCCGCCCACGTCTTCCCGGCCCGCAGGAGCGAGCCCGCACCGAGCAGCGCCGCCGTCAGCAGCCCGCCGAACAGGTAGTAGACGCGGAACGCGCGGTCGTCCCAGCCGGCCGCCGCGCCCCAGGCGAGCGCCCCCGAGCCGAGCGCGAACGCCGCGAGCGACCCGGCCCAGGCGACGAGCTCCGCGGCCGGCCTCGCCCGGTGCCGCCGCAGCAGCTCGGCTGCCAGGCGCAGCGAGACGAGCGTCGCGGCGAAGGCGAGCAGCGCATCCACAGCGGCACATGGTAGGGGCCGGGGCGTGCCCCGCCCCGACCGGCTTGCCGTGCCGACGCCCGACCCTTGTAATCTCCCGGCATGAGGATGCGGGCCACGCTCGGAGGCTCGGTTGCCGCACTGGCTCTCGTCGGCGTGCTCGGCGCATCCGGCGCGGCAGCCCCGCGCGACTTCGCCGCCGAGGCGTGGACCGTCCTCCCGCCCGGTGAGAACGGCGGGCTCACCTTCGACCGCAACACGCGCGACCAGGCGAAGCTCTACGACGGCCTGACACCACTGCGCGGCAAGGTGACACGGAAGGACATACAGCGGTGGTTCAAGCGGGCGCCGCTCGGCGCCGGCGGCAAGCCGGTGAAGGTCGAGCGGCTGCGCAAGGGCGTCACGATCGAGCGCGACCGCTACGGCGTCCCGCACGTGATCGGCAAGACGGAGCCCGATGTCGCCTACGGCGCCGGCTGGGCGACCGCCGAGGACCGCGGCCTGCTGTTGAACCTGATCCGCGGGCCGGCCAGAGTGGCGGCGCTCGACGCGCCCGGCCTCGACCCGTTGCGGCTCGCGCTCTCCGGGAAGACCTTCGTGCCGAGCCTCGAGACCGAGGCGTTCCTCGCCAACCAGATGGACGCGCTGCGGCGCAGCGGGCCGGTGGGCAGACGCATGGCGGCCCTCGTGACCGCATACGCGGCGGGCGTGAACGGCTACTACGCGTCGAAGGGGATTCCCGCGCAGCCGTTCACCGCCAACGACGTGATCGCGTCGGCCGCGCTGATCGCAGCCCGCTTCGGCGCGAACGGCGGCAGGGAAGCGCAGAGCTCCATGTTCCTCGCGGCGCTGCGCGCACGCCTCGGCGACGCCAAGGGCGATGCCGTGTTCGCCGACCTGCGGCGCGCGAACGACCCAGAGGCGCCCGTCTCCCTGCCTGCCAGCTTCCCGCAGGAGCTGCCCTCCCAGGCTGCTCCCGGCAGCGTCGTCCTCGACGACGGGTCGTTCACGGAGCCGCCGCCGTTCCAGCCTGCCTTCGCCTCGAACGCGCTCCTCGTCGGTGCCAAGCGCTCCGCCACCGGGCACCCGCTCTTCGTCGCCGGCCCCCAGGTCGGCTACTTCTTCCCGCAGTTCTTCGCCGAGATCGAGCTCGCGGGCGCCGGCTTCGCCGCCCGCGGGGCGCTGTTCCCGGGCGTGCCCTTCGTCGTGATCGGCCGGGGGCCCGACTTCGCCTGGAGCGCCACCTCCTCGCAGGCCGACAACATCGACCTCTTCGTGGAGACGCTCTGCAACGGCGACGACCGGCATTACCTCTTCCGCGGCCAGTGCCTGCCGATGCGACGCTTCTCCGCCGGCGTGCTGAAGGCGAACGGCCAGCCGGATCAGCCGATCGCGTTCTACGAGTCGGCCCACGGGCCGGTCGTCGGGTACGCGACGGTGAAGGGCACGCGCGTCGCGATCGCCTCGCAGCGCAGCACCCGCGGGCGCGAGCTCCTCAGTGCCCAGGCGTTCTACGCCGTCAACACCGGCAAGGTCACGTCCGCGGCGTCCTTCCTGACGACGATGTCGCAGGTCGAGTTCTCATTCAACTGGTTCTACGCGGACGACCGGGACATCGCCCTGTTCTCGAGCGGCCGCCTGCCCGTGCGCGCCGCCGGCACCGACCCGGCGCTCCCCACGGTGGGCACCGGCTCCTACGAGTGGCAGCGCTTCCTCACCCCCGCCGAGCATGCACAGGGGATCAACCCGCCCTCCGGCGTGATCCTGAACTGGAACAACAAGCCGGCCCGTAACGTCGGCGCCGCCGACTCGAACTTCTCCTACGGCCCCGTGCAACGCGTCGACCTGTTTGCGCCCGGGATCGCGAAGTCGAGGAAGCACACGCTCGCGAGCGTCGTCTCCGTCATGAACGAGGCGGCCACGCAGGATCTGCGGGTGATCGAGGTGTGGCCCGTGATCCGGGCTGTGCTCGCGGGCGCACCGGCACCGACCTCGCGGGCCGACACCGCCGCGAAGCTCGTCGACGCCTGGCTCGCGGCAGGGGGGAGCCGCCTCGACCTCGCGCTCGACGGCAAGATCGACGACCCGGGCGCGGCCGTGCTCGACGCCGCCTGGGGGCCCCTCACGGAGGCCGTGATGGCGCCGGTGCTCGGTCCACTGACGACCCGTCTCGAGCAGCTGATGCCGCGCGACGACGCCGCGGGGCCCGGAGGCTCCTCGTACATCGAGGGCTGGTACGGCTACCTCGACAAGGATCTCCGCACCCTGCTCGGGCGCCCGGTGCAGGGGCCGTTCTCCACGCGCTACTGCGGGGGCGGCGACCTCGGCGCCTGCCGCGGCGCGCTGTGGGCGGCGCTCGACCAGGCTGCGGCGAAGCTCCAGCAGGAGCAGGGCGCCGATCCGGCCGGCTGGCGGTCGGACGCGACCAGGGAGCGGATCGACTTCAGCACGGGCATCCTCCCCGACACGATGCGGTGGACGAACCGACCCACGTTCCAGCAGGTGATGAGCTTCGACAGGCATCGTTGAGAACGGGACTGCGCGGGGTTGTGCGTGTCGCTTCAATCCGTATAGCTAGGCTCTGAGCGATGGCCACGAAGCGCTACCTGCTGACTCCCGGGCCGACGCCCGTGCCCCCCGAGGTGCTGGCGGCCATGGCGGAGCCGGTCATCCACCACCGCTCGCCCGACTTCAAGGCGGTGTTCGCCGAGACCCGGGCGCACCTGAAGGAGGTGTACCGCACCCGGAACGAGGTGCTCGTGTTCGCGTCGTCCGGGACGGGTGCGTTCGAGTCCGCCGTGGCGAACCTGCTCTCGCCCGGCGAGAAGGTGCTCGCCGTCTCGCACGGCAATTTCGGCGAGCGCTGGCAGAAGCTGGCAGCCGCCTTCGGATGCGACGTGCACGCGCTCACCTACGCGTGGGGCGAGTCTCCCCGCGCCGAGGACGTGGCGGCCGCCCTGCGCGAGAGCGAAGCCGCCGTGGCCCTCCTCGTCCACTCGGAGACCTCGACGGGCGTGGTCTCGGACCTGGAGCCGCTGCTCGCGGCCTGCAACGCCGCCGGCGCGATCTCGGTGGTCGATGCGATCTCGAGCCTCGCTGCCGTCCCCCTCGAGACCGACGCCTGGGGCGCGGACGTCGTCGTGACCGGCTCGCAGAAGGCGCTGATGACGCCTCCCGGCCTCGCGTTCGCCTCCGTCTCCGACCGCGCCCTCGGAAAGGCCGCGCACGCGACGCTGCCACGCTTCTACTGGGACTGGGCGCGTGCCCGAGAGCAGCAGGAGAAGGACAGCACCCCCTTCACGCCGCCGACGTCGACGATCGTGGCGCTGAACGTCGCACTCCGCCGGATCATCGCCGAGGGCCTCGACCACGTCTTCGCCCGTCACGTCGCACTCGGCCGCGCCTGCCGGGCGGGCGCGAAGGCGATGGGCCTCGACCTCTACTCGCCCGATGACGACAGCGCCGCCGTCCTCACGGCGCTGCTCACCCCGGAGGGCGTCGACGCGGTAGCGCTGCGGCTCGCGCTGCGCGACCGCTACGGCATCACGATCGCAGGCGGGCACGGCGACATCGTCGACAGGCTCTTCCGTATCGGTCACATCGGGTACGTCGACGTGTTCGACATCACGACGGCGCTCGCGGCCATCGAGCTGGAGCTCGTCCGGCTGGGCGCCGCTGTCGAGCGCGGCGCCGCCGTGGCGGCTGCCCTCGAGGCGTACGAGTCGACCGTCGCCGCCTGAGATGAGGGTTCTCGTACGCGAGAGCATCGCGGAGGCCGGCATCGAGCTCCTGCGCTCCCGGTTCGACGTCGACGTCGACGCCGAGTCGCCGCTCGACGAGATCATCGGAAAGTACGACGCGATCGTGATCCGTTCGGCCACGAAGCTCACCGCGGCGCTGATCGAGCAGGGGAACCGGCTCAAGGTGATCGGTCGGGCGGGGGTCGGCATCGACAACGTCGACGTGGAGGCGGCCACCCGCCGTGGCATCATCGTCGCCAACGCGCCGGGATCGACCGTCGTCTCCGCTGCCGAGCAGACCGTCGGCCTGCTCGTCGCGTTGGCCCGCAACATCCCGCAGGCGCACGCGGCTCTGAAGCAGGGCCGCTGGGAGCGCTCGCGGTGGGGCGGGGTCGAGCTCGACGGCAAGACGCTCGGCGTTCTCGGGTTCGGGCGCATCGGGCAGCAGGTGGCGCGCCGCGCCGTCGGCCTCGGCATGCGCGTCGTCGCGTACGACCCGTTCGTCTCCGACGAGCGCTTCCGCGAGCTCGGCGTCGACCACGCGCCCACCGTCGACGAAGTGCTGGCGGTGGCCGACTTCCTCACGCTGCACTCGCCGCTCACCGACGAGACGCGCGGGATGATCAACCGCGAGACGATCGCGAAGATGCGTGACGGCGCCCGGATCGTCAACGCGGCCCGCGGCCCCCTGATCGACGAGCAGGCGCTCGTCGAGGCGATCCGCTCGGGGAAGCTGGCGGGCGCTGCACTCGACGTCTTCTCGAAGGAGCCCTACGACGGCCCGCTGCTCGAGCTCGACGAGGTCGTCGTGACACCTCACCTGGCAGCTTCGACCGACGAGGCGCAGGACCGTGCGGGCATGATCATCGCGGAGCAGGTGGTGGCCGCGCTCGACGGCGGCCTCGTGCCGAACGCCGTCAACATCCCCGTCGTCGACAAGGCGGCGCTCGAGGTGCTGGGACCGTTCCTGCCGCTCGCGGCGAAGCTCGGACGGCTCGCCGTCGAGCTCGCCGGCGGCCGTCCCCACACGATCGTGGTCGCGGCCCACGGGCCGCTGTCGGATTACGACACGCGACTGCTCACGATGGCAGCCCTGAACGGCGTCTTCGAGGGGCGCGTCGACCAGGCGGTCAACTACGTGAACGCCCCCGCGATCGCCGCCGAGCGCGGGATCACGGTGTCGGAGGAGCGCTTTCGCGCCTCGCGCGACTACATGAACGTCGTGGAGGTGCGCGTCACGCCGGAGGGGGGAGACGAGGTCGAGGTGTCGGGCACGACGATCGGCCCCGAGCCGCGCCTCTTCCTCGCCAGCGCCTTCGGCTTCGGGATCGACATCGAGCTGGCACCCGACATGGTCTTCTTCCGCTACGACGACGTCCCCGGCGTGATCGGCCGCGTCGGCACCATGTTCGGCGAGAGCGGCTTCAACATCGCGAACATGGCGGTCTCGCGGACCCACGACGGCCAGCAGGTGCTGATGGCGCTCTCGGTGGACGACCCGCCCTCGGACGAGCTGATCGAGCAGATGCACAACGTCGGCTTCGGCGACGCCAGGTTCATCCGGCTCGGATGAGCGAGCGGCGGGGAGCCGGCTGGGTCGTCGCGCAGTTCGTGCTGCTGGCGCTCGTCGTCGTGGCAGGCGTCGTCGGGCCCGGCTGGACGGACGGTGCAGCACGCTCGCTGCTCCAGGTCGCCGGCGCCGCGCTCGTCCTCGCCGGCGGCGCCCTCGCGGTGCGCGCCGCTCGCGCGCTCGGTCGCTCGCTGACCCCGTTCCCGCTGCCCTCGGCTGCGGGGACGCTCGTCGAGCACGGTGGCTACGGCGTCGTGCGGCATCCCATCTACACCGGCGGCATCCTCGTCCTGACGGGCTTCTCGCTCTGGACCGGGGTGTGGGCGCTCGCGCTCACCGCTGTGCTCACGGTGCTGTGGGCCCTGAAGGCACGGGTCGAGGAGCGGCACCTGGCCGCCCGCTATCCCGCGTACGGCGCCTACTGCAGCCGGGTGCGGTGGCGCCTGCTTCCGTTCGTGTACTGAGCGACCGGCGGCACCGGCGTGCCCGGCCTCAACGTGCGGCTCGGCGCCGGGTAGCCTCCCGTGATGGAGCCCGTCTGGCCGGAGCCTGTGGAGCGCGTCGCCGCCTTCCTGCGCGAGGCGGGCGCGGAGGCCCGGCTCGAGCAGTTCGACGAGGAGACGCCGACGGCCAAGGCCGCGGCGGGGGCGATCGGCTGCAGCCTCGACCAGATCGTGAAGTCGATCGTGCTGATCTGCGACGGGATTGCCGCCGTGGTGCTCATCCCGGGCGACAGACGCGGCGACACCGCCAAGGTCGCAGTGCTCATGGGCGCCGCGAAGGTGCGGATCGCGACGCCGGACGAGGTCGTCGCCGCAACGGGGTTCCCACCCGGCGCCGTGGCACCGTTCCCGCTTCCCGGGGTGCAGCGGGTGCTGATCGAGCGGACGCTGCTCTCGGCCCCTCTCCTCTGGGTGGGCGCGGGCTCGGACCGGCACATGGCCGCTCTGGCGCCACTCGAGCTGGTGCGGCTCACGCGCGGTGACGCCGTGGACGTCGTGCAGGAATCCGCATAATCAGTGGACACTCAGCGAGAACAGCATGCGGGTGTCTCCCTTGCCTTCTCGGCAGACACCTTGCATTCCGAACAAGGAGCACACTGATGCAGGAGACCGCGAAGATCTGGATGAACGGCGAGCTCGTCGACTGGGCCGACGCGAAGGTCCACGTCGGCGTGCACGGGCTCCACTACGGCTCCGGTGTGTTCGAGGGCATTCGCTGCTACGAGACGCCGAAAGGGCCTGCCGTGTTCCGTCTCGGCGACCACATCCAGCGGCTGCACGACTCGGCACGGCTCCTGTACATGGAGATCCCGTACTCCGTCTCGGAGCTCCGGGATGCGACACACGACCTCGTGCGCGCGAACGGGCTGCCCGCCTGCTACATCCGGCCGATCGCCTTCTACGGGTACGGCCAGCTCGGAGTCTCGACGCAGGGGAACCCGGTCGAGACGGTGATCATGAGCTGGCCGTGGGGCGCCTACCTCGGCGAGGACGCGCTGGCGAAGGGCATCACCGCGAGCATCTCGTCCTGGAAGCGCGTCGGCCCGAACACGATCCCGCACGTCTCGAAGGCGAGCGGCGTCTACCTCAACTCGATGCTCGCGACGACGGAGGCGCGCCGCGCCGGCTACGACGAGGCGATCCTGCTCACCGACGACGGGTACGTCGCGGACGGGCCCGGAGAGAACATCTTCGTCGTCAGGAACGGCGTCCTGCGCACGCCGCCGCTGTCGACCTCGATCCTGCCGGGCCTCACCCGCGACGCCGTGCTGACGATCGCCCGCGACCTCGGCCACGCCGTCGAGGAGGCGCCGCTGATCCGCTCCGACCTCTACCTGGCCGACGAGGTGTTCATGACCGGCACCGCCGCCGAGGTGACGCCGGTTCGCGCCGTCGACGACCAGGAGATCGGCGTCGGCCCCGTCACGCGCGAGATCCAGACGCACTACCTCGACACGGTGAACGGCCGCAGCGAGCGCTGGTCGAGCTGGCTCGACGTCGTCGAGATTCGCGACGAAGTCGCGAATCTCTAGTCGAGACGGTTGGTCTCCCAGGCCATGTCCAATCCGGTCGTCGCCTCTAGTGCGGCGTCTCGGAACGTTGCACGCGAAACCCCGGGCGCGCGAAGCGCGCCCCTTCAGGATCATGGTGACCAGCTGCGCAGCAGCTGGTCACCATGCAACAAGCATCGAGTGGGGCGTCTCACAACGTACGATCCCGGTCGAACGTTGTGAGACGCCCCACTAATGATTCCGCGCAGCGGAATCACATCGGCCTCTCGGCTCCCTGGCTCGACGAGCGGGAGGAGGAGCTCGTCGTCGAGGTGCTGCGGTCGGGCCGCCTGTCGCTCGGCCCCTGGATCGACCGGTTCGAAGAGCTCTTCGCCGAGGCCGTCGGAGCACCGTACGCGGCAGCCGTGTCGAGCGGCACCGCCGGCCTGCACATGCTGTGTGTCGCCGCCGGCGTGGGGCCGCGCGACGAGGTGATCACGTCCCCGTACTCGTTCGTGGCCTCGGCGAACTGCGCCATCTACGAGGGCGCGACACCGGTGTTCGCCGACATCGACCCGCGCACGCTGAATCTCGATCCGGCCGCTGTCGAGGCGGCGGCGACCGACCGCACGAAGGCCGTCGTCGCGGTCGACATCTTCGGATACCCGAGCGAGTTGGAAGAATTGCAAGCGATCTGCGAACGGCGCGGCCTGGCCCTGATCGACGACTCCTGCGAGGCACTCGGCGCCGTCTACAAGGGGCGTCCGCTCGGAGCTCAGGGCCAGGACGCCGTGTGGGCGTTCTACCCGAACAAGCAGATCACCACGGGCGAGGGCGGCGTGGTGACGACCTGGTCGGAGGACACCTGGAGGCTGCTCAAGAGCCTGCGCAACCAGGGCCGGGCGGACGGCGGCGGCTGGCTCGATCACGCGCGGCTCGGCTTCAACTACCGCATCGACGACATCAGGGCGGCGATCGGGATTGGGCAGCTCGAGAAGCTCGAGCGCATCCTCAGCGCCCGGCAGCAGGTGGCGGCGCGGTACACGGCGCTGCTCGAGGGGATAGAGGGGTTGCGCCTTCCGTGCCCCGACGACGCCGACCACGTCCGCTCGTGGTTCGTGTACGTGGTCGAGCTACCGGCAGGCGTCGACCGCGAGGCGGTGATCGCCGCGCTGACAGAGAGAGGGATCGGCACCGCCCGCTATCTCCCCTGCATCCATCTGCAGTCCTACATGCGCGAGCGGTACGGCTTCGGCGAGGGGCTGTGCCCGATCGCGGAGGAGAAGAGCAAGCGGACGCTGGCACTGCCGTTCCACGCGCGCCTCGGCGAGGAAGACCAGGATACCGTGGTGGACGCGCTGCGGCACGCGCTGGGGTGAGGGACTCGGCGTACCGGGTGCGGGCTACCAGCCCGCCGTTCCCGGCGCTCCCTTGAACGGCCCTTCCAGGTCGCGGGTGATCCAGCCGCCGTAGAAGCCTCCGGGCTGCGGCTCGACGCGCTCGTCGCCCACCGTGCACTCGTCCATGGGGCCGGCGTAGAAGGCCACGGCGCCGCGGATCGGCTCGTAGCCGGGAGCGGGGGACGGGTAGGTCCACGCGCCGCGCTCCACGCGGCGTCCGTCCCCGCCGATCACGTCGTAGTAGGAGGCGGCGCCCTTCCATTCGCAGAAGGAGCCGCGCCCCTGCGCCGGCTCGAGGGCGCCGGAGGCGACGTCGTCCAGGGGCACGTAGTAGACCGGCGGGTGGCTCGTCTCGAGCACGCGATGCGCACGGGTCGTCTCGGCGACGACTGCGCCGCCGAGCACGACGCGGATGCGCTGCGCCACCGGCTCGAGGCGCGGAGGGCGCGGGTAGTCCCAGACGGACTCCATCCCCCATACTGTGCCGACGATGACCTCCAAGCCGTCGCGCATGGTCTTCCTCGGTTTCGGCAAGTACGCCCGCGCCGACCGGATCTACGCGCTCGAGCCGATCACGGGCGAGGAGCGGGGCAACGGTCGCCGGACGCTGGTCTGGGTCGAGGGAATCGCCGAGCCGATCGTGGCCTCCCGCACGCAGGAGACAATCCTCGAGGAGATGGGGGCGGATCCCGATCCGGCGGGTGCCCGGGCGGCGCGCAGGGCCCCGCAGCACCCGCAGCTCTTCGTCCCGGACGAGTGAGCCTGCTCGAGCTGGTGGAGCGGCCCGTGCTCGAGGCCGCGCCTGCGTTGCTGGGCTGGACGCTGCTCGTCGACGGCGTCGGCGGGACGATCGTGGAGGTGGAGGCCTACGCGCCGGACGATCCCGCGAGCCACTCGTATCGTGGGGAGACGCCGCGCAACCGGGCCATGTTCGGTCCGCCGGGCCGCCTCTACGTCTACCACTCGTACGGGATCCACTGGTGCGCCAACGTGGTCTGTGGGCCGGCAGGGGTCGGCGCGGCCGTGCTGCTGCGGGCACTCGAGCCGACGCACGGCCTCGAGAAGATGTGTGAGCGCCGCCGTCTCTCGGATGCCCGTCTGCTCTGTGCCGGCCCCGGCCGTCTCACGCAGGCGCTCGGTCTCACGGGCGACCACGACGGCGCGCAGCTCGACCTGCCCCCCTTCCGGCTGTACCCGCCGGCAGGGACGGTCGAGATCGACGCGACGCCGCGCGTCGGCATCACGAAGGCGTCCGCTCTGCCGTGGCGCTACGTGGTCAGGGGGTCGCGGTGGGCTTCGCGCGGCCCACGACGAGCCTCACCTTGAGGCCCGGCCCCGCCGCGACACCGGCCTCCGGTGTCTGCTCCACGATCGTGCCGGCAGGGCCCCTCGCGTAGACGACCCGGGGCTTCAGGCTCGCCTTGCCGAGACGCACGCGAGCGTCGGCGAGGCTGGAGCCGACGAGGTTGGGCACGAGGCCGTAGCGCGGGTCGGGCCTCGTCACGTAGAGCCGGACGGAGTCGCCGGCCGAGAGGAAGCCGTTCCGGGGCTCCTGCTTGATCACGAAGCCGGGCCGGGTGCCGATCCTGGCGGGCAGGCCGATGGTCTCGGATGTGAGGGGCTCCGCGTCGAGGCGCGAGCGGGCGGCATCGAGCGTGAGGCCGATCACGAGCGGCACCGTCACCTCGTTCGCGTAGCACTGGGCCGTGGTCGCCGGGCCGCGCCCGGCGAAGTAGGCGACAAGGGTCGTTCCGGGGCAGTAGCCGTTGTCGAGCTTGTACGAGCCGCCGCGCCAGACGATCCGCTTCTCCTGCGCCGGAAGGTACGGCGTCGGCGGGAACGTCGCCGGCGCTTCTCCCTGCTGCTTCAGCGCCCGCGTCATGAACTCCTTCCAGATCTCGGCGGGGAGGGTGCCCCCGGCGACCGGTTCGCCGCCGAACTCGGTCAACATCGGCTTGAGCGCGTCGGGATACCCGACCCAGACGGCGACGGCGAGCTGCGGGGTATACCCGACGAACCACGCGTCGCCGTAGTTGTCGGTCGTTCCCGTCTTCCCGGCTGCGGGGCGGTCTGCGAGTGCGGCCCGCTTGCCCGTGCCCGACACGACGACCCTTTCGAGGATCGACGTCAGCAGGCCGGCTTCGTCCTCTGTGAGTACCTCCCTCGCGACGGGGGCGTTCTCGCGTGTCTTTCCTCCGCGGGCGAACTCGACCCTGTCGATGACGCGCGGCCGGTCTCCGAACAGCGATCCGTCGATGCGCTTGCCGCTGTTGGCGAAGGTGGCGTAGGCGCGCGTCATGTCCAGCGGGTTCACGGCGACGGCGCCGAGGCCGATGGAGAAGTAGGGGGCGAGCTCGCTGCGAAT
>Ga0209797_10001271_pt1 | contig 12607 bp, 9 predicted proteins | sample DOMMetBare3Fresh_2_FD_187472 | JGI IMG/M metagenome (GOLD analysis project Ga0209797, IMG submission 187472) | Wetland sediment microbial communities from St. Louis River estuary, USA, under dissolved organic matter induced mercury methylation -... | ecosystem: Environmental > Aquatic >...
TTAAACCGGCTGATTGTAATACAGAAGTTAATTCATCAAGATCATGCATCAAAGGTTCCCCGCCAGTAACGACAACAATTTGTGAAGGAGTCTTTGAAATATTCAATATTAAATCTTCAATCTTCAATAATGGATGTCTTTCTGCATCCCAACTATCTTTTACATCACACCAAACACAACCAACATCACAACCACCCAGTCGTATAAAATATGCAGCTTTTCCCTGGTGATAACCTTCTCCCTGTAAAGTATAGAAGTGCTCCATTACAGGCAAAGCAATTTTCGATTTCAGACCTTGCCTGCCGGCAGGCAGGTTTTCGATTTCAGATTTCATTTAATGCAAAGTTACTAAGCAGGAGTTCTTTTCAATAATGGGCCTTGTGAGTGGCAAGCCTCCCCTTTAGGGGAGGTTTGGTGGGGCATCTTAATTCTTCATCTTACATGATCGGAATGTATTTTGTAAAAGCGCAGCAATGGTCATAGGTCCTACACCTCCGGGCACAGGAGTAATCCATGAACATTTGGGAGCAACATTATCATAATCTACATCCCCTTTTAATCTAAACCCGCTTTTCCTGCTTGCATCGGCCACTCTCGTTATTCCCACATCAATTACAATGGCTCCTTCTTTTACCATATCATCAGTAACAAAACCGGGGCGGCCAAGTGCAGCAACAATAATATCAGCATTACGGCAGAGTTCAGCAATGTTTTTTGTTTTAGAATGACAAAGTGTAACCGTACAGTTACCGGGATTTTTATTCTCGCTTAATAAGATACTCATGGGCCGGCCCACAATATTGCTGCGACCCACCACTACGGCATTCATGCCGCTTATATTTATTTTATAATGCTCCAGCATAAGCATAATGCCATATGGTGTGGCTGGTATAAAAGTGGGAAGGCCCTGCACCATTCTGCCCACACTCACCGGGTGAAAACCATCAACATCTTTATCCGGGTCAATGCTGTTAATTACTTCTTCATCTGAAATATGTTTGGGTAAGGGAAGCTGTACAAGAATTCCATCCACATCCGGATTCTTATTCAAAGATTTTATTTTTTCCAGCAACTTTGTTTCTGAAATGTCTTCTTCAAATCTCACCAATGTAGAAATAAAGCCCGCTTCATCGCATGCTTTTACTTTTGCAGCTACATAAGTTTCACTGGCACCGTTTGTGCCAACTAAAACGGCTGCGAGGTGTGGAATTTTTTTTCCTTCAGCCGCAGCCTGGGCAACATCTAATTTTAATTTGTCTATGACAGCCTGGGCAGTTTTTTTACCATCTAAAATTTGCATGGCGCAAACGTACAGAAAGTTTTTAATCCTAACTTTTATAAAGGATTAAAAACTTTCTGTAAAGTTCCATACGTCATTAATGCGAAATATAAAATGGCGTATGAAAGGTAATAGTGGGTGCCATGCAGCCCAAACAGTATTCATTAATTATTTTGAAAGCAAACAACAACATTTTATCTTACAAGAAATTTTACTGCTTGAGCAAATTTTACCTTATCCCGATATTTTTTTTTATTCTAATAAATAATACAGCTGCACAAACTGTGCGGCGACCTGTGGCCGCTGTATATACTGGGCTGGGAGCTTATAGCATTAATCATACAGATGTTTTTTCGTTTACTTCGAACCAGGCCGCATTGGCCCAGGTAAAAAAATTTTCTGCAGGTATATATGGTGAAAAAAGGTTTTTACTTCAGGAACTGAGTCTTTACCAGGCAGCGTTTGCATTACCAACGGCATCAGGAAATTTTGGAATAAAAGCAGGCTACTATGGGTTTACTGATTATAATGAATCACAAATTGGACTTGCCTATGCAAGAAAACTTGGAGAAAAACTGGATGTTGGCGTACAGTTTAATTACAACGGAGTTAAAATAGCCGGTTATGGAAATGCATCGGCTGTAAATTTTGAAATCGGCACCATTCTTCATTTGTCAGAAAAACTCAATGCCGGTATACATGTATATAATCCGGTTGGCGGCAAACTTGGAAAAAACGGTGAAGAAAAACTGGCTTCCATTTATTCATTTGGAATGGGCTATGAAGCTTCAGACAATTTTTTTATAAGTACTGAAATAGAAAAAGAGGAGAACCAGCCTGTAAATATAAATGCAGGATTTCAATATAAATTTTTACCACAGCTGATGGCAAGGGCTGGAATTGCCACTGCCAGTTCTAATGCATATTTCGGTGTTGCCTTTTTTCTAAAATCATTCCGCATTGATATTACTGCTGCTTATCATCCGCAATTGGGCATTACACCCGGGCTCATGTTTATCTATTCTCCAAAAGCGGCGAAATGAAAAAAAATATTTTCATACTTATTTTTATAACATTCGTTTCAACACTCACTACCCGTGCTCAGGATTCTACGCTGAATAACCTGGAGCAACAATTGGAAAATTTAACGGATGCAGACCAGGCAGAAACTGAAGATGATTCTTATTTACAGCAGCTGGAAAGTTTCAGAAAAAACAGGTTGAATTTAAATACGGCTGATGAAAATGATTTAAGGGAACTACGAATACTATCCGGGTTGCAAATAGCCAGTTTTCTAACCTATAAAAAGTTGCTGGGTAATTTGATCAGCATTTATGAACTACAGGCAGTGCCAGGTTGGGATATAATTACCATTAAAAAACTTCTACCATTTATTTCAATTGGTATTGCACTTAGCATGAAAGAAGAATTTGCAAAAAGACTTAATGGCGGTGAACATGTTTTTTTATTCAGGGTATCACAGGTATTAGAAAAATCAGATGGCTTTAATAAATCAACATCCGGCACAAAATACATGGGCAGTCCGCAAAAGATTTTTTTCAGGTACAGGTACCAGTATAAAAATTTATTGCAATATGGAATTGTGGGAGACAAGGATGCAGGAGAACAATTTTTTAAAGGGGCACAGAATAAAGGTTTTGATTTTTATTCATTTCATTTGTTTGCCAGGAAAATGGGTGCCGTTCAATCCCTGGCACTCGGTGATTTTACAGTAAATATGGGACAGGGTCTTATTCAATGGCAGAGTCTTGCATTTAGAAAAAGTGTAGATGTTCTTGGCATAAAAAGACAATCACCAGTACTTCGTCCATATAATTCTGCCGGTGAATTTAATTTTCACCGGGGTGCAGGAATTACTTTACAAATGGGAAAATTTGAAGCGACAGTTTTTGGTTCTATCCGGAAACTCAGTGCAAATTTTGTTGCGGATACAGTCAGTAATGAAGAATTTATTTCTTCAATTCTCAACTCCGGTTATAACCGTACTGCAAGTGAAATTAATGATCGCAATAAACTCAGGCAACTTGCATTCGGCGGAAATATAAAATACAAATCCGGCAACTGGCATTTGGGTTTCAATGTAATTCATTTTGATTTTTCTGCACCTGTTCAAAAGAGACAGGAGCCCTATAATCTTTATGCAATCAACGGGAAAAATTGGAGCAATATGAGTATTGATTACAGTTACACATTCCGTAACCTTCATTTTTTTGGCGAAGCCGCAGCAGATAAAAATTTCAATAAAGCATTTTTAAATGGTTTATTGATAAGTGTCGATCCCCGGGTAGATCTTTCTTTTGTTCACAGGCATATCAGTGAAAAATACCAGGCTATCAATGGAAATGCATATACAGAAAATACTTACCCCACAAATGAAACTGGATTATTTACCGGGATAACTATACGACCTGCTGCAGCCTGGAGAGTGGATGCTTATATGGATATATTTAAATTTCCATGGTTAAAATATCTTGTGGATGCGCCCAGTTCAGGAAAAGATTTTCTCGCACAACTAACCTACACGCCCAATAAACAAGTGGAAATTTATACAAGATTCAGAAATGAAACCAAGCAGACCAACCAGCCGGATTACCTGCCTGCCGGACAGGCAGGTAATACAGTAACAAATTTTCTTGTTGCTGTGCCTAGACAGAACTGGAGAACGCAGGTAAGTTATAAAATCAATTCAGAAATTTTTATCCGGAGCAGGGTAGAACTTCTTTGGTATGATAAAAAAGGGGCAAACTCAGCAAAAGGATTTCTTAGTTTTTTTGATTTGGGATACAAGCCTATGTTAAAACGCTATGCTGCAAATATCAGGTTACAGTATTTTGAAACGGATGATTACAACTCCAGGCTATATGCTTACGAAAATGATGTCCTTTATTATTATTCAATTCCAGTTTTTTATAATAAAGGTTACCGTTATTATATAAACGTGAATGCCGATATCTCTAAAAAAGTTTCCATCTGGCTTAAATGGTCTCAATTTATTTACAAAGACCGGCAAACAATTGGTTCCGGGCTTGATGAAATTCAGGGCTCACATAAATCCGAAATCAGGATTTTACTTAGATTAGTTTTATAAAAAATAACACACGTTAGCTTTTTTTTATTTTATATGTTAAAAAATTGTTTACATTGCGGCAGCATTTTTTTATATAATGCTGTCTTAATCATAATCCAGACCCCACGAAATGAGTATTATTCTTTCTAAATCAATTATTTATTAAATCAAAAATTGATCTCCACATGAGAAAAATTGTATCACTTATCGTGACAGCAATGCTATGTACTGTCATGGTCTTTGCTCAGAATCGGAACATTTCCGGAGTTGTTACTGATGCCAGCGGGAAAGCAATTCCGTTTGCCTCTATTACTGTAAAAGGTACCAAAATTGGTGCAACTGCAGACAATGAAGGAAGGTTCGCTCTGAACAACATTAAAAGCGGAGCCATTCTGGTTATTTCTTCAGCGGGTTTTAATCCCAAAGAAATCAATACAGAAAATTTAACTACGCTGTCTATTGAACTGCCAGCAAGTTCTGATGCCTCTCTTAAAGAGGTGATTGTTACTACTGGTTACGGTATTAAAAAGAGTTTAAGATCAGGAAGTACAAACACACAGGTTGTTACTTCTGAACAATTAAACACTATTCGTAATCCAAACATTAACGAGGCACTTGCCGGTAAAGTAGCTGGTATCCAGTTACGGGCTCAGTCTGGTGCAAAATTGACAAGTACTGGTGCAATTCGTTTGCATGGTGCAAATACATTAACCGGTAGTTCTGGTTTGTTATATGTATTAGATGGCAACAGGGTTTCTCCTGATGATATTAATACAGATGATATTGATGATGTAAGCTTATTACAAGGTCCGGCTGCTGCTGCAATTTTTGGCCCGGACGGGGCAAATGGTGCCATGGTTATTACTTCTAAAAAAGCAAAGAAAGGTGGTAATGGCGGATTGGGTATTGATGTAAGCCTCGGTGTAAGAGTTGATAATGTTTATATATTGCCTAATTATCAAAATACTTTTGCCGGCGGAGATTTTTATGATATGAAAAAATATACCTGGCAAACAGGTCATCCGGTAGAATGGAAAGCCTTAGATGGTAAATATTATCCGGATTATTCTGAGGATGTTAGTTGGGGACCACGAATGATGGGTCAGGAATATATTCCCTGGTATGCCTGGTATGGCGGTCACTCCAGAGCTTATCAAACAGATAAATTAATACCACATCCTGATAATGCCCGTGACTATTATGAAACACAGATTAAGAATTTTAATACAGTCACTTTCTCCAAGGCAACAGATGCCATGAATATTAAATTGACTTATTCTAATGTTGATGTTGATGGACTGATTTATACTACCTGGTTGAAAAGAAATCAGCTTACCGGTAATGCTTCTTTTGATTTATCAAACCGCCTTACCGCTGCCATTAATTTTAATGTAATTGGACAAAAATCATCCGGAGACTTTAATGATGCTTATGCAAATGCATCATCCGGATCTTTTAACCAGTGGTTTCACCGTGATTTGGATATGGGTATTATAAAAGAATTAAAAGATTTGAAAACTACCAGAGGTTACCAGGCAAGTTGGAACCACGCAGGACCAGAAACTTATAGCAACACTCCGGCTGGCGAGAAAGCTTTTTTGGGCCCTTATTACTGGCAGAATTTTTATTCAGCATATGATCAGTGTATTCAGTTAAATAATTTTTCTAAAATTATTGGAGATGCATCTTTAACTTATAAAATAACCAAAGATTTAAGAATCAGGGGTAATTACAGAATGACTGATATTAATTCTTATGGTGAATTAAGAGTAAAAAGTGATGTTACTGATATGACATTTCCTTCCCAGGCTGTTTTTGGTTTAGTGAAGGGTGGCTACAGAAGTAACACAAATATTTCTCATGATGAGCATATTGAGGTTGTAGCTGTATTTCAAAAAAATATCAAAGATTTTAATATTGGAGTAACCACAGGTTGGGATTTTCACAGGGTGAGAGCTCATGCTAATTCCGGAAGTACATCTGACGGTTTTAACACGCCCAATTTATTTACACTGGCTAACTCAAAAGGAACTATTGCATCAAATGATTTCCGCTTTCTTCAGAAAGACAGAGGTTTTTTTGCCGCAACAACTTATAGCTGGAGAAAGTATCTGAATGCAGATATTACTGTTCGTAATGACTGGACTTCAACATTCCCTCCTGGCGATAACAATAATATCTTTTCTAAATCATTCGGTCTCTCATTTATTTTCAGTGATTTATTAAAAGATCAAATGCCCTGGTTGACACTGGGTAAAATAAGGGGTTCATGGGGTGAAGTACCACAAAGTTTAGCTGCTTATCAATATCCCGGATCTTTATATACACAGGGAGCTATTCAGTGGACCGGAAACTTCCAGCAATTTACAAATTCTGCCCGGGTTGATTCAGCAATCAGGGGCGCTGTTGCCACAGATAGAAATGTGGGTATAGATTTGGCGTTCATGAAAAACAGGATTGGTCTTTCAGTTACTTACACAGAAAGAAACAACAAAAATTTCCCTGTTAGAATACCTATTTCATTAACATCAGGAATTTCTTCTTTGTTAACTAACGCAGGTGAAATTAATTTTAAAGGGATTGACTTTACTTTAAATGTTAAGCCTGTAAGAATTGATAATTTTAGCTGGGAGATCAATGCAAATCTTGGAAGAACATTATCCAATAAAGTAATTGATGTTGATGGTAAACCTCAGTCTGATTGGGATGGTAGTACCGGTAATCCCGTAACTGCTCCACCTTTTACGACTGTTGAAACTGCAACTTTCGGGCCTTCACTACGTTCAACTGAAGGACAGCAGTGGGGGATTTTATGGGGTAATGGAATCAAAAGAGATGCGCAGGGTAACCCGTTACTGAATACTGACGGTACATATGTTTATGATAAGAATGTGAATTTTGGCAGTGTATTACCTGATTTTACAGGCGGTGTTCAAAATACATTTACAATATTTAAAGATTTTACTGTCAACGTAAATATTGACTTTTCAAAAGGTGGTATTTTCTATTCTACCAGTACTAAATGGGGTAATCATACAGGTGTATTAATCGGTTCTGCAACTACTAATGACAAAGGCAATTCAATAAGAGATGCCGTAGCAGACGGGGGTGGTATTCATGTTTTTGGTGTGGATGCCGTTACACTTAAACCTGTAGATTATTATGTACCTGCAAGAGATTATTTAAATGGTAGCACCAATACGTTTGACAACGATATTTTCGATTTAACCTTTGTTAAACTACGTGAAGTTGCCGTAGGATATAATATTCCAGTAACCAAACTGGGCAATTTAAATAAATGGGTTAAAAGAGCTAATTTTTCTATAACAGCAAACAACTTATGGTTGATTTATGCCAAGCAAAAAGATTTTGATCCATCTGAGATATCTAACCAAAGTGGTGAAGGTGGTCAGTTCCCTGGTTTGCGTGGTGTAGGGGCTAACCTTAAAATCAGCTTTTAATTTTTTATATTTTAAATAAATGAAAATGAAAAATAATCTAATAAAAATTGCCTTTTTCTTTATGGGGCTTGCAACTTTAACCGGTTGTAAAAAAATAAAAGACTTCGGTGATACAAACGTAAACCCTGCTGATATAAACGACCCGTCTACCTATGCTGTATTAACAGGGGTGTTAACGGGTATATCTGGTTGGGCTACAGATGGTGCCGCTACTGTTTGGGTACAATATGCATCTGAATCCCAATATCCGGGTAATGGCCTGTATGCTGTACCACAATTTGGAATGGGTACTTATACAGGTTCGCTGTTAAACTTAAAGACCATTATTGATCAAAATAAAGGTGCAGATGAAGTGGCTGCAGCCAGGGTTTTGACACAGTATATCTATTGGCATCTAACAGATGCCTTGGGAGATATCCCTTATTCAGATGCATTAAAAGGAGCTGCCGCTAAGTATGATAAACAGGAAGACATATACAAAGGAATGATTGCAGAATTAAAAGCTGCTAAAGCACAGTTTGTAGATAACGGAGCTTTAAAAGGAGATATCCTGAATGGTAACAATGTGGCTAAATGGAAATTATTTGCTAATTCATTAAGAGCGATGATGGCTTTACAGTTATCTAAAAGATACCCGGGTGCTGCAGAATATGCAGCAACAGAATTTAAAGCAGCCCTGGCAGATGGTGTAATTGAAACCAATGCCAATAATATACAATTGGTTTTTCCTGGTGGAGACTATAAGAATCCATATTTTTTGGCTCATGAAACTAACCGTGATAATGGAGAGAGTGTTTTTATTTACAATTTGCTAAATGGTTTTGGCGATGGCAGGCAAGCAGCTTTTGGAAGCTCGAATGTGCCGGTTATTTATGGTGTTAAAGAAGCAACTATTAACCAGTGGATTAAGGATAATCCAAATTGGTCAAGATTGTTGGCAGATAACAAAAGACTGGCAACAACTCCTGTTGTTATGTTGTCCGCAGCTCAATTATATTTGGCAAGGGCAGAGGCTGCAGTAAGAGGTTGGACAGCTGAAGATAAAACAGCCATGTTGACTGCCGGAGTTAATGCATCTTTTGGACAATGGGGTATTGCTTTGCCTGCTGCAGGATATTTTACACAATCTGGGGTTATTCTTGATGGAACTAATGATTTAAAGAAAGTTTGTGAACAGGCCTATTTAGCTTCTTTTCCAAATGGAAGGGCTGGCTGGAATATTTACAGAAGAACAGGTTATCCTGTTTTGACACCGGCACCGGATCCATTAAACGCAGCGCATACAACAATTCCAAGGCGTTATACTTTTGCACTTGGGGGTTCATCTGAGTATAGCCTAAACCCTGAGGGTATTGCTTCCAGTATTGCAACATTATCTCCTGCTTCGGATGAACAGGAAAGTAAAATGTGGTGGGATAAATAATTTATTAAAATCTATCCATAATTAACTAACAATAAAATATAGAGATATGAAATATTTAAATTTTAATAAAATACTTTTAGTAGTAGCTGTAGCAGGTATTACACTAAGCGGCTGCAAAAAAGTAATAGTTCCTGAAGATCTTGGGGGAAGGGGACAAAAAATTATCAGTATTATTCAGTATGGAAGTTTAGATCCTGCTGCTTATTCAGCAAGTAGCTTAAGTTTAGATTTATCCCAACCAGTAGTGTCTGAAGAATTCTATCTTAAATACAGCGGACCTACAGTTTTTGGTAATGATGTAATGGTTACTGTTGGATATGATGATGCTGCTTTAGCAGCCTTTAATGCTTCTGTACCACCAGGCGGTCTTACCTATGTAAAATTGCCAAGCAATTTTTATAAGATTGTTAATCCTACAGTTAAAATACCAGCGGGTACAGCAATATCTGAAGCCATTAATATTGAAATTTATGCTGATATGTTGGACCCTGCAGTAAGTTATATGTTTCCAATTAGTATAACAGCTATTACAGGAGCTCCGTCAGATGTTGTAAAAGCGCCGGCTACCAGTACTGCTTATTTGCATGTCATTGGAAATCCGATTGCAGGAAATTATACATGGGATTTTTACAGGTATAATAATATAGATGGTACAGGAGCACCTGCCGGAGGATCATTCTTTGACGATGTGATTGCCTTCTCAGCAATTGACCCTACACATATTGAAGTTCCTACAGGTTATTTTACACAGCCCAATTATTCAATAAGCTTTGATGTTAATGGTACTGTCCTTTCTAACTTTGTAGTTACCCCAACTCCATTTATGGTAGCTAATTTTACAGCTAATGGTATTACAATCGTTGAGCAACCCCATTTTCTGATTGCAGATCCTGTTGCCCAGCATTATAAAGTGCAGATGATAGTATTTAATGGTACTGCATATCGCTTTTTAATTGATGACTATTACAGGTAAGCTAATGAATCGTCCTTAAATAAGTTGACTGATTTAAAAAATTGTCCCGGTTGCCTCAGGTAGCCGGGATTTTTTTTGTAAATAAATTATAAACGGAGATGTATTTGATAAGATAATAATTGGGAGTGTGAGAAATTGACATTGAGTTTTTATTAATAGTTACATTTGCCAAAACAAAATTCAAATGGATCAACAGCAGCCCAACCAGCTTAATATTGAAATTTCAGAAGAAGTAGCCGAAGGTTCTTATGCAAATCTTGCTATTATTACCCACTCACATGCTGAGTTTGTAATTGATTTTGTAAATGTGATGCCAGGCACTCCAAAAAGTAAAGTAAAATCAAGGATTATATTTACACCCCAGCATGCCAAGCGGTTTATGAAAGCACTTTCAGAAAATGTTACGAGATATGAAGCGGCAAACGGATTGATAAAAGATCTAGAGGAAATACAAATACCCATGCATTTCGGCGGGCCGACTCCACAGGCATAACCCCCATCCCCTAAAGGGGTTTTAATACAATGTCTGGCTTTCTAATTTCTTACTTCAATTACAATTTTTTTGATCAGATTAGAATAAATGCGACCTAAGTTCCCCTTTAGGGGATAGGGGTATTAAAGAATCCCTTCATCAGCAAAACTATAATATCCCTGGTCGCTAACAATGATGTGATCAATAACAGAAATATCAAAATAGCCGGCAGCTTCTTTTATTTTACGGGTCAGTGATTCATCTGCCTTGCTGGGTTTTAAGCTTCCTGAAGGATGGTTGTGACATAACACGATACTTACTGCATCTTCTTCCAAAGCTTTTTTCAGAATTATCCTGGGGTCAGCAACTGTCCCGGTAATTCCGCCCTCACTGACTATTTCAAAATGATTTATTTTATTAGCCCGGTTTAAAAATACTACAGCGAATACTTCCCGGCGGTAGTCTTTTATTTTGCTTTGCAAAAATTCAGCAATTTCTTTTGAAGAACTTACTATCTTTTTTTCCAATGCTTCAGTTGCCTGTCTTCTTCTCCCTAGTTCCAGTGCTGCGGCAATTGTAATGGCCTTGGCTTCCCCGATTCCTTTTATTTTCATCAGTTCTTTCAGGTTTAGTTTACCCAGTTCCTGTAAATTATTTTTACCCAGCAACAATATTTCTTTAGCCAGTTCAATGGCGCTTTTACTTTTAGTCCCATGATTTATAAGAATAGCCAGCAACTCTGAGTTACTTAATGTTTCTGCGCCATGGGCAAGTAGTTTTTCTCTTGGCCGATCGTCTTTTGCCCATTGTTTTATTGAGTATTTCTGCTCTTGCATGCCCAAAGGTTAACAAATAATTTAGGGTAATCAAATACTACTCTGATTTCATTTTCAGAGCCAGCTTGAGAAAAACCAAACCTTTTGAAAAACTAAACCAATACCTATGAAAAGGAATTCTACATCAACACTTGGTGCTTTACATCCAATACTGTTTTTTGCCGGGGTTTATATTGTTGCTTTGTTTTTTTCTATCTTTATCTGCTCCTCTATATTCTATAGTTGTAATTCAACTTCATCTAATTTAGGCGGAACAAAAACTGAAAAATCAGTAAAACCTGAAATTAAGAATTCCGAATTGGCTTCAGTAAAGTAGCTTGAATTTCCCCAACTTCATTTCAAATGGCCTTCCTCAAATTGGTAGTGAAGCATTATCTTCGCCGCTCCAAAGAAATCCCTTTGGTTTTATTTTACGGCCATGGCAACTGCTAAAATATTCGCCGGCAACGGCTCACAAAAACTAGCTGAACAAATCTGCAAAAGTTACGGATGCAAGCTTGGAAAAATAAACATCCAGCGTTTTAGTGATGGAGAAATTCAACCCATGTTTCTTGAAAGTATCCGTGGCGATTTTGTTTTCCTGGTTCAAAGCACCAATGCACCAGCCGAAAACCTGATGGAGCTTCTGCTCATGATTGACGCGGCAAAAAGAGCCTCTGCTTATAAAATTATTGTTGTAATTCCTTATTATGGTTATGCCCGCCAGGATAGAAAAGACAAGCCCCGGGTGGCTATTGGAAGCAAGCTGATTGCTAATATGTTGAGGGCAGCAGGAGCTGACAGGGTGATAACAATGGACCTTCATGCACCACAGATTCAGGGTTATTTTGACATTCCGGTTGATCACCTGGATAGCCACGCTGTTTTTATTCCATACATTGAAAATCTGAAACTTGAAAACCTTACCTTTGCCGCCCCCGATGTGGGAAGTGCAAACAGGATTAGGGAAATATCCAGCTATTTTGAGGCAGAAATGGTGATATGTGACAAGCACAGGAAAAGGGCAAATGAAATAGCCAGTATGGTGGTGATTGGTGATGTAACGGACAGAGATGTTGTAATTATTGATGACATC
>Ga0209797_10001275_pt1 | contig 12593 bp, 11 predicted proteins | sample DOMMetBare3Fresh_2_FD_187472 | JGI IMG/M metagenome (GOLD analysis project Ga0209797, IMG submission 187472) | Wetland sediment microbial communities from St. Louis River estuary, USA, under dissolved organic matter induced mercury methylation -... | ecosystem: Environmental > Aquatic >...
GGCAAGGTCACGCAGCAGGCCGAGTTGCTGCTCGTCGAGTTGTCTCGCCCTTTGGTCGATCAGGCACAGCGTCCCGACCAGGCTGCCGTCGGCAGCCGCCAGCGGCGCGCCGGCATAAAACCGCACGCGCGGCGGCCCCGTGACCAGCGGGTTGTCAGCAAAGCGTGGGTCCTGCAACGCGTCGGGAACCTGAAGCGCTTTGCGCTCGAGGATCGCGTGGGCGCAGAAGGCCGTTTCACGCGGCGTCTCCGTCGCATCGAGACCGTGCCGCGACTTGAACCATTGCCGCTCCCGATCGACCAGGCTCACCAGGGCGATGGGAACGTCAAACAGCTCGGCAGCGATCCGCGTGTAGCGGTCGAACCGCTCTTCCGCCGGGGTGTCGAGCACCTGCATGTCGAGCAGCGCTTGCAGGCGTTGCTCCTCGTCGAGCGGCAGCGGGGCCGGTGACCAGCGGCAGGCTTGCCGCAGCATCCAACAATGCATCTTGGTGCGGGCGTAGGTCTCCTTGAACGGCCACAACAGCCAGTCGGTCACGCCGGCGCGCACGCCGGCCGCTTCGTCGAGCTCTTCCTGGCGCGATGCGACGATCACGAGCACCGGTGCATCGCTGTCGGAGCGATCTATGGCGCGGATCGCGTGGCACAGCTCGATCGCGTCTCGGCCCGCGAACTCGCGCTGCAGGAACACCAGCGAGGGCTTTTCTTCCGACGCCAGGCGCAGCAACGTGTCCGCATCCGGCGCGCTCAGCAATCGGCCGCCATCGGTACGAACCGACGCCTTGAGCGTGCGCGCGGGCTCCGGGTCCACGGCGAGCAGCACCACGCGATCCATCGGGCGGGGCAGGGCTTGCGGCTCCACGGCCGCCGTGGCTTCGAACGCCGCGCGGGCGCGCGCGTCGGCCGCGAGTTCGATCACCATCCCCTCGGCCGCGCCGAAGACCTCGACGGCAGCGCCAGCGGCGTGCTCGCGTGCGCGCGCGACGAGCCGGTCCACCCCCGCATCGTCGCGCAATGGATCGTGGTGGAACAACGCCAGCTGCCGCACCCGTCCGGCGATCGCCAGGTCGACCGCGAACTCGACCGGGCTGTGACCCCAGCCCCTGTGCTTCTCATACTCATCCAGGTTGAACTGTGCGTCGTGGATCAGGAGGTCGGCACCTTCGACGAACGCGGCGTAATGGCATTCGTCGGGCGTCTGCGCGGGTCTGTCGCCCCTGGCGAGCGCGGGCGTATGCGGCTCGTGATCGGTGGCGTACACGACCGAGGCGCCGTCGGCCTCGACGCGATAGCCGAGCGTGAGCGCAGGATGGTTCATGTAGTGCGCGCTGATCCGCACATCGTCGATCTCGAGGCTTCCCTCGACCAGGTCGTGGTAGCGGACTTTGGCGGCGAACTGCTCGATCGTGATCGGGAAGTAGGTGTACTGCATCTGGCCCGCGAGCGTCTCGCGGATCGAGGGGCCCAGGCCGCGCGGGCCGTAGATGTCCCACTCGAAGTCCGGGACGAACAGCGGCGCGAGGAAGGGCAGGCCCTGGATGTGATCCCAATGGGTGTGGCTGATGAACACATGGCCGCGTCGCGGTCCGCGCGGCTCCGCAAGCAGTGCCTGGCCGAACGCGTGCGCGCCGGTTCCGCAATCCAACAGGATGAGCACGCCGCTCGCGGTGCGGACCTCCACGCACGAGGTGTTGCCACCGTAGCGGACGGTTGCAGGACCTGGTTTCGGAATTGAGCCGCGCGTACCCCAGAAGCGAATGCGCATCTGCCCTCCCAAGTTTGGGACGACCATGAATGGAGCGCTTGAGACGAAGCGCGATGGCGGGTCAACGGTATCATGTCTGCCCGGTCGCTTCAACGCCGCATCAGGCTCGGCGTGATGCGGTTCGGGTCGTGTGGCGACTCGCGCCGGAGGCATACCGCGCGTGCGTGGATCCTTTAGAGATTGGAATTCGGGTCGACTTGGGCCGGGACTTCGCCAACGCCTGCTTCATGGCGCGCAGTGTCGAAGGTGCACTGTTCGCATCGGGTCGTTCGGAGACCGTCACGCGTCAGAGTCGACCGCTCGCTTTGTCGCAGTTGCCGCTGCCGGAAGCTTCAGCACCAACAGCCGCAACGGGTGGCGATTGCGGCCGACCAACGTCTCCCGACGTTGATTCCGGCTCGCGTCGCACGCTCTCGCCACTCGCCGGGCTCGCCTTTGCCCGCATCGCAGGCGTTCGTTTTCGAATCGCTCATTGGCGCACCAGCCGCCCCTGCACCGGCGCCAGCCCGATCGTGGCCTCGATGCCGGCCGTGAACGCCAGGTGGTCCGACTCGATGCCGTCGGAGAAGATCACCCCCTGTTCGGGCATCCGCGAGCGGATCTGCAGCGGGTGGTCCGCGTCGATGCGCCCGTAGACGATCCCGGTCTGCGAGGCGCGGCTCGGGAAGGGCTCGCGCACCGCGAACACCAGTTCACGGGCATCCCAGGGCAACGGCTGGTACGGCACGCTCACGGTGCCGCCGCCCACCGCGCGGGCGATGGACACCGACCCCGTGACGACGCTCTTGATCCAGGCGGTCGAACCCAGACCGGTGGAGACGATCAGGCCCGACGACGACTGGCGCTCGGTGTGCCCGTCGTGGCTCAAGTCATAGAGCGCTGAGGTGTGGCTGCGCGGCCCGATGAACAGGTCGTTGACGGCACGCAGCACCTGCCCGTCCGACAGCCGGGCCTCGGCCATCGACACCGCCTTGGACAGCGCGCGTTCAGCGGCCACCTCCGGCAACACCTTGGCCAACTGCCGCGGCGTGAACGGCAGCAGCAGGCCGTCCCAGCGCGAGGGCTCCGGATTGAGCCCCACAACGGGCTGGCCGTCGAGGTACTTCATCGTGTTGGCCACCAGCCCATCCTGGCCGAGCGCGACCACGATGTCGCTGGCCGCGAACACGAAGTTGGGCAGCAGCGTGCGGTCGACGATCTGGTAGCGCCCCCAGGCCTCGAGCGCCTGGACCGTCACGCGCAGGCTGCGCGAGTAAGCCTCGTTCTCGGCCAGGTAGTCGCCGAAGTCCGCGCCGAGGTGCTCGACGACGAAGCGGGCTTGGCCGAGCGTGTTGTGGCGCGCGACCAGTTCTTCCAGGCGCGTGCGGCGGGTGACCAGCACCACGCGGCGTTCGAGCGTGTTCACACGGCACTCCGGCGCGCCGGCGGCGCCACGGGGCCGGCCAGCAGCGAGTTCAGCAACTCGGGCGACATGTTGAGCTGGCCGATGCGCTCGGCCTTTTCGGCCAGGCCGCCGAAGGCCTGTGCGATCAGCTGGCCCGGCTGCATGCCGGCGGCCGCCAGCGCCTGCACCACGCGCGGGTCGGCATGCTCGAGTGCTGCCATCACGGCGCGCACCCGGTGCGCTTCGGCTTCGGCGATCGAGCGTGTGTTCTCGGACTGGCTGGCCACCAGGGCCTTGCGGCGCTCCTCGAGCTCGATGTCGGCGCCCATGCGCGTGCCGCGCAGTTCGTTCTCGCGCCGCAGCACGGCCGCCTTGGCCTCCATCTGCGCCTCCTGGATCTGCCGCTTCTTCTCCTCGACCGCGATCTCGGTGTCGAGCTCGTTCTGGCGGATCGAGCGTTCGTTCTGCACGGCGCCCATGCGGCGCTCGTAGATCGCCTCGTCGGCCGCCTTCAGGTGCGCCTCGCGCGCCTGAGCCTCCAGCGCACGCGCGATGTCGGGTGTGGGCTTGATCGCCACCACCGACACGCCCAGGATCTGCAGTCCGAGGGCCTGGATCTCGGCCTGCTCGGCCAGTTGGGCCTGCGCCGTGCGCGCAATGGTCGCCGAGGCCTGCAGCGCCTGCTTGAGGTCGAGCGCCTGGACGGCCTGCTGCACGATCACCTTCAACTGCATCACCACGCGCTCGCGCAGCCGAGGCGGGTCTTCCGAGGCGTAGGCCTTGCCGTCGGCGGCCAGCGAGAAGTCCATCATCGCGGCGGTGCGCTGCGGCTCGCTCACCCGGTACGTGACCTGGCCCTGCACGGTGACGCCCTGGTAGTCGGCCGTCACCAGCTCGAGCATGAAGCCGCAGTCCTGGCTGCCCACCGGCACCGCCACCAGCGTGCTGGCCGGCGCAACGTAGAAGAAGGACAGGCCGGCGCCTTCGCGCACCAGGCGGCCGCGCCGGAACTGCATCAGGTGGGTGGTGGGTTGGGTCTTGATGAAACGGATGCCGAACATGGGGTCCTCCTGACCGGAATTAAAGGTTGTACAGTACAACTCTTTATAAGTTGTATAGTACAACCCAAAATCGGTTTGTCAAGGCAACGGAGCCGTCAGCATGAAAAAGGTCTCGTCGGTTCACGGGGGCTCGGTCACCGAACGGCCCTTGGTCACCGTGGACGTGGTGATCTTCACGGTGATCGACGAGCGCCTTCAGGTGCTGCTGGTGCGCCGCCCCGAGGCGGCGGACGAGCCGTTCCCGGGGCGCTGGGCGCTGCCGGGCGGCTTCGTCGATGTGGCGCGCGACGCCACGCTGGTCGACTGCGCGCGCCGCAAGCTGCAGGACAAGACTGGCGTTACCGCGCCCTACCTCGAGCAGCTCGGCAGCTGGGGCGGCGCCGACCGCGACCCGCGCGCCTGGTCCGCCACCCATGCCTACTTCGCACTCATCCCCGCGCCCGACCCGGCGGCGCGCGGCACGTCGGAGTCGGCCTGGTTCGCCGCCGACGAGGCGGCGCGCAAGCGCCTGGCCTTCGACCACGGGACGATCCTGGCCGCCGCACTGGAGCGCCTGCGCGGCAAGGTGGAGTACACGTCCTTGCCCGCCTTCCTGCTGCCCGAGCCGTTCACGCTGCCTGAACTGCAGCGCACCTACGAGTTGGTGCTCGGCCGGCCGCTGGACAAGAGCGCCTTCAGGAAGCGCATGCTCGACGGCGACTTTCTCGAGGAGGCAGGCATGGTGCCGGGCGGGTTCGGGCGTGCGGCGATGGGCTACCGCGTGCGCGACCGCGAGCGCGCCACCGTGTTCCCGCGCACCTTCAGGTCCGGCGAGTCGCTGTAGTGGCAGGCCGCCGCCACCATCACCACGTCTATGTGGTCGAGCTGTCCGACCGCGTCTGGAACGAGCCGTCCTTCCGCAAGGCCAATCCCGAATACCGGCTCGGCCAACCCTTCGTCTATGTCGGCATGACCGGGCTCGACCCGGATCTGCGCTTCGATCGCCACAAGGCCGGCATCCAGGCCAACCGCTTCGTGTTCGAGTACGGCCTGCGCCTGCTGCCGGAGCTGTACGAGGTCTACAACCCGATGCCCTACGAGGCCGCGCGAGAGATGGAGGTCGAGCTGGCGATCGGGTTGCGCGAGAGCGGCTACGGCGTCTGGCAGGCCTGAAGCGCTTCGATGCACGAGGCCGGCGGTCGCGAGATGTCGCTGAACGCCCGCTTCCAGTCGTCCCGACGGCCCGGCGTTCACGTCGTGAAGGATCGGTCTGAAGGCAGGGCTGGCAAGTGGGCCCTGCGTGGAAATCAACACACATGGGCCGGTCTTCAACTTCGCCTTCGCGTCCAGGGGCGCCGACTCAGGACCACAGTACGGACATGCGCGCCATCAGCGACTCTCACGGCGGCCGGGCCGCCATCCTCGGTAGTGGCCGCGCTAGCCCCATCGGTGCCCTGGAGAAAGCCATGCGCTACATCGCCGCGATTTCGCTCGCCCTGGCCGCTGCGTCGGTCGACGCCAAGGTGCTGGCCTTCGTCCAGTCGGGTGACGGTGCACGCATCGTCCTTTATGACGAGGCCGGTCCCTGTGTCCGCTCCGCCAAGCTGGCCGAGCACATCTCGCCCAGCGGCGAAAAGGTGCAAGGCTGCTGGCTGACGGCCGCAGGCAACGTGATGGTGTCCTTCCTCGACGGCGAACGAGGGACGATCCCCTTGGCCCACCTCAAGCCGCTCGAAGACGTCTGACGCGAGCAGCAACTCGAGCGTCGCACTTTGCCCAAGCGACCCGTTATCGGGTCCGCAGCAGCGCCAGCAGGGCATTGAATCGTCACCGCAACCGGACTGAACGGCGGTCTCGGCGCGCAACCGCGCGGGGGTAGACACGCGCAAGTGGTTCGACCGAGGGCAGTCGACTGATTTCGCGCTGGTCGTTCGGGCGAACGCCCGGTGCCTTTGTCGGCAATCCACGTCGCGCCGACAGCGGACCGAAGGACCCGCCAACGACCTCGTCGATGAAGCGCCCGAAGGGCGGCCCGGATTTGCTGTCGCCGCCGGCGGTCAGGTGGATCTCGTCGACCCAGTCACCCGAGATGCCCGGCGCACCGGGGGTTGCCGGCACGATGCCGTTCAGGCCGGCCGAATCGAAGACATGGACGTTCCTCAGCGACCGAGGCTTGCCGCTGTCGTCGTGCAGGCTCAGCAGGAGTTCGCGCAGGCGCTCGAACAACTCGCTGCACACCGGCTGCATCTCGGCCGCGTCGATGCCGTACGCCTGCATTGCCGGGAACAGCAGCCACGGGGGGAGGACCCTGCGCCTGACAGGCGCGCCGACGCAAGCACTCGGCAGCGAGCGTCTCGCGCCCCTTGATCGCCGATGATTGGGGCCCATCTTCAAACGATGGAGGATCCGGTGATGACCTCGAGTGTTCGCCGCCCCGCCGTGGCGGGGACGTTCTATCCCGCCAAAGCGCATGCGCTCAGCGCGGATATCGGTGGGTACCTGGGCCAGGCGCGTGGCGCCGTGAACGGTGGCGGTGCGCCGAAGATGCTGCTCGTGCCGCATGCGGGCTATGTGTATTCCGGCCCGGTGGCCGCCCATGCCTATGCGCGGCTGACGGCGGCGCGCGGGCGCATCCGGCGCGTGGTGCTGCTCGCGCCGACGCATCGCGTGGCGCTGCGTGCGATCGCGGTGCCCACGGTGGATGCCTTCGAGACCCCGCTGGGCCGGGTGGCGCTGGACCGTCCCGCCATCGCCAGCCTGGGCGACCTGCCGCAGGTGATCGCCCATGACGGCGCGCACGCGGCCGAGCATGCGCTGGAGGTCCAGCTGCCGTTCCTGCAGACGCTGCTGGGCGACTTCGCGCTGGTGCCGCTGGCGGTCGGCCACGTCGCGCCGGAGCAGGTGGCCGCGGTGATCGAGCGCCTCTGGGGTGGCGACGAAACGCTGATCGTGATCAGCTCGGACCTGTCGCACTACCTGCCGTACGACCGCGCCGTGGCGGCGGATGGCGAGACGGTGCGGCGCATCCTCCGGCTCGACCCGGCGCTGGACCACGACCAGGCCTGCGGTGCGACGCCGCTGTCGGCGGCGCTGCTGGTCGCACGCCGGCACGGGCTGAAGCCGCACCTGCTGGACCTGCGCAACTCGGGCGACACCGCGGGCGATCGCTCACGCGTCGTGGGCTATTGCGCGATGGCGTTCACGTCAGGCGCCGGCCCGGCCCTCGAGGCCGATGGCGACGAGGCCGCGCAGGCCCCGGTCGATGATCCCGCGCTCGGCGACGCACTGACGAGCCGCGCCCGCAGCGCCATTGCATCCGCGCTCGGCCTGCCGGTGGGCCATGAGCCAGGACACGAGGCGCTTGCCCAGCCCGGGGCCACCTTCGTCACGTTGCGCATCGCCGGTGCGTTGCGCGGCTGCATCGGCTCGCTCGAAGCCAGGCGCCTTCTGGAGCACGACGTGCGCCACAACGCCCATGCTGCCGCTTTCCACGATCCGCGTTTCGAGCCGGTCGCCGCGCACGAAGTGCCGCGCCTGGAGATCGAGGTGTCGCTGCTCGGCGCGACCCAGCCGCTGCCCGTGCGCAGCGAGGCCGAGGCGCTCGAGCGCCTGCGCCCCGGCGTCGACGGCGTGTTGCTCGAGTGGCGCGGCTGCCGCGCGACGTTCCTGCCGCAGGTGTGGGAGCAGCTCCCGCAGCCGGTGGAGTTCCTCGGCGCGCTCAAGCACAAGGCCGGGCTCGGGGCGGGCTTCTGGGCGGCCGATCTGCGCCTGTCGCGCTACCTCGTGCGCAAGTTCCACGAAGGCGTGACCCCATGAATGCGCCAGAGGACCGGTTCGACACCACGCACCCTGCGCAGTGGTGGCACCGCCTCGACGATGGCCGCATCCAGTGCGACCTGTGCCCGCGCGACTGCAGGCTGCACGAAGGCCAGCGCGGTCTGTGCTTCGTGCGCCAGCGTGTCGGCGACGCGATGGTGCTGACGACCTATGGCCGCAGCTCGGGCTTCTGCATCGACCCGATCGAGAAGAAGCCGCTGAACCACTTCTATCCCGGCAGCAGCGTGTTCTCGTTCGGCACCGCCGGCTGCAACCTGGCCTGCAAGTTCTGCCAGAACTGGGACATCTCCAAGAGCCGCGAGATGGACAGCCTGATGGACGCGGCGTCGCCTGAGCGTATTGCCGAGGTGGCGCGCGACGCCGGTTGCCGCAGCGTGGCCTTCACCTACAACGACCCGGTGATCTTCGCCGAATACGCGATGGACGCCGCCGACGCCTGCCGCGCGTTGGGCGTGCAGACCGTCGCGGTCACGGCCGGCTACATGCATGCCGATCCACGGCGCGAGTTCTACGCCAAGATGGACGCGGCCAACGTCGATCTGAAGGGATTCACCGAGGACTTCTACTTCAAGCAGACTGGCGCCCACTTAGGCCCGGTGCTCGACACGCTGCAATTCCTGAAGCACGAGACGGACTGCTGGTTCGAGATCACCACGCTGCTGATTCCCGGCCTCAACGACAGCGCGGCCGAGGTGGAGGCGATGACGCGCTGGATCGCCGACCACCTGGGCTGCGATGTGCCGCTGCACTTCACCGCGTTCCATCCGGACTACAAGATGACCGATGTGCCGGCCACGCCGCGCGGCACGTTGCAGCGTTCGCGCGCGATCGCCCAGGCCAATGGCTTGCGCTACGTGTACACCGGCAATGTGCGCGACACCGAGGGCGGCACCACCTTCTGCCCCGGTTGCACGAAGCCGCTGATCGAGCGCGACTGGCACAAGATCCTGCGCTACGAGTTGAACGACGAGGGTCATTGCCGCCACTGCGGCACGACGGTCGCCGGCCGCTTCGACGGCGAAAGGCCGTCGTTCGGGCGACGGCGCATTCCAGTGCGGGTGGCGGTCGCCTGATCGCGCGGGCGGTCCGCGCCGATGCCGCTATGCTGGCGGCGATGCTGCGGGACCTGGCGTGATCGACGTGCTCGTCATCGGCGGCGGCAATGCCGCGCTGTGCGCCGCGCTCACCGCCCGCGAGGCCGGCGCTTCGGTGTTGCTGCTCGAATCGGCGCCGATCGAATGGCGCGGCGGCAACTCGATCCACACCCGCAACCTGCGCTGCATGCACGACGCAGCGCAGGACGTGCTCACCGAAGCCTATCCGGAAGAGGAGTTCTGGCAGGACCTGCTCAAGGTCACTGGCGGGCAGACCGACGAAGCGCTCGCGCGGCTGGTGATCCGCGAGTCGCACCACGTGCGCGGCTGGATGCGCCGGTACGGCGTGCACTTCCAGCCGTCGCTGTCGGGCACCTTGCATCTGTCTCGCACCAACGCTTTCTTCATGGGCGGGGGCAAGGCGCTGGTCAACGCCTACTACCGCAGCGCTCAGTCGCTCGGCGTGCAGCTGCGCTACGGTGTCAAGGTCGATCGCCTCGAACTGCGCGACGGCCGCTTCGTCGCCGCTCATGCCGGTGGTGAACGCTTCGAGGCCCGCGCCTGCGTCGTGGCGGCGGGCGGCTTCGAGTCCAACCTCGAATGGCTGCGCGAGGCCTGGGGCCGCAACGAGCGCGGCGAGTGGCCGGCCGAGCAGTTCGCGATCCGTGGCACGCGTTTCAACCAGGGCGTGCTGCTGAAGCACCTGATCGGGCAGGGTGCCGACGCGATCGGCGACCCGACGCAGGCGCACATGGTGGCCGTCGACGCGCGCGCGCCGCTGTACGACGGCGGCATCTGCACGCGGGTGGACTGCGTGTCGCTCGGCATCGTGGTCAATACCCGAGGTGAGCGCTTCTACGACGAGGGTGAGGACTTCTGGCCGAAGCGCTACGCCATCTGGGGCCGGCTGGTGGCGCAGCAGCCGCGGCAGCGCGCCTATTCGATCATCGATGCCAAGGCGATCGGCCGCTTCATGCCGCCGGTGTTTCCCGGCGAACGCGCCGACACGCTCGGGGCACTCGCGCGGCAGCTGCGGCTCGACGAGGATGCACTGCAACGCACGATAGCGGCCTACAACCTCGCCTGCTGCAACGGCACGTTCGACCACGCGGTGCTCGACGATTGCCATACCGAAGGCCTCGAACCGGCCAAGACGCACTGGGCGCGGCCGATCGACACGCCGCCGTATTTCGGTTTCGCATTGAAGCCCGGCGTGACCTTCACCTACCTGGGCCTGAAGGTGAACGCGCAGGCCGCGGTGCATTTCGGCGGGCGGCCGAGCACCAACCTGTTCGCCGCCGGCGAGGTGATGGCCGGCAACGTGCTGGGCCAGGGCTACACGGCCGGCGTGGGCATGACCATCGGCACCGTGTTCGGTCGCCTCGCCGGCGCGTCGGCGGCGCGTGCGGTGGGCAGCCTTGAGCCGCGCGAAGCACGACATGACGCCGCTTGACGCGCTGGTGCGCGAGGCTTCGGCCGCTGCCGGCCCCGAAGCCGAGGTCGCGCGGGTGCTGCAGATCTGCAATGCCTGTCGCTACTGCGAAGGCTTCTGTGCGGTGTTCCCGGCGATGACGCGGCGGCTGGAATTTCCGGTCGCTGACATCCACTACCTGGCCAACCTGTGCCACAGCTGCGGCGCCTGCCTGCACGCCTGCCAGTACGCCAGCCCGCACGAGTTCGACGTCAACGTGCCGCGCTCGATGGCGCGGGTGCGCGGCCGTACCTACGCACACTACGCGTGGCCCATGCCGTTCGGGCGACTCTACGAGCGAAACGGGCTTGTCGTCGCCGTGGTGCTGGGCTTGAGCCTGGCGCTGTTCCTCGCGTTCGGCCTGATGCTCAAGGGCACGTTGTGGGGCGTGCCGGGCAGCGGCAACTTCTACGCGGTGTTCCCGCACGAGCTGATGGTGTGGCTGTTCGCCCCGGTGTTCGGCTTCGCTCTGCTGGCGCTCGGCGTCGGCGTCGCGAGCTTCTGGCGCGACATCTCCACTGGTGCGGCCAGCGCGGCGGCGGCGGGCGACGCGGCGGGCAAGGTGCTGACGCTGAAATACCTCGACGGCGGCCACGGCCAGGGCTGCAACGAAGCCGACGACGCGTTCACGCCGGCGCGGCGCGTGTTCCATCACCTCACGTTCTACGGCTTCGCGCTGTGCTTCGCAGCGACGTGCATCGCCACGTTGTACCACTACGCGCTCGCGTTGAAGGCACCCTACGCCTGGACCAGCCTGCCGGTGCTGCTGGGCACGGCGGGCGGCATCGGGCTGCTCATCGGGCCGGCCGGGTTGTGGTGGCTGCACGCGCGCCGGCATCCGGCCCACGGCGACGCGGCGCAGCGACCGATGGACCGCGCGTTCATCGCGCTGCTGTTCTTCGCGAGCCTCACCGGCTTAGGCCTGCTGCTGTGGCGCGAAACCGCGGCGATGGCACTGCTGCTGGCCGTGCACCTGGGCGCGGTGATGGCTCTGTTCGCGACGATGCCGTACGGTAAGTTCGCGCACGGCGTGTACCGCGCGGCGGCGCTGCTCAAATGGGCCGTCGAACGACGGCAGCCGAACCGTTTGACGCTGGGCACCGAGTGAGACCCGCGCCGCGCGGCCACTACCGATGGGAGAGCGACGATGACCCATCCACCCCGTGTGACCCGACGCACCGCCGCCGCGGCTGTGCTGGCCCTGTGCGCCAGCCGCACGCTGCGCGCCCAGGCCTGGCCGAGTCGGCCCATCCGCCTGATCGTCGGCTACAGCCCCGGCGGCGCGGTGGACATCATCGCGCGCGCAGTGGCGCAGCCGCTGGCGGCTGCGCTCGGCCAGCCGGTGGTGGTGGAGAACAAGCCCGGCGCCGGCACCAACATCGCCAACCGTGCATTGATCGACAGCGCGCCCGACGGCCACACGCTGATGCTCGTGGCCAACGCGATTGCCGCCAACGTGTCGCTGTACCAGCCGCCGCCATACGATCTGGCGCGCGACGTGACGCCGATCGCGCAGGTCGGCCGCGTGCCGGTGGTGGTGGCGGCGAATGCACAGGCCGAACCCGCCACGCTGGCGCGGCTGATCGCGATCTCGAAGGACAAGCCGCGCAGCATCAACGTCGGAACGCCAGGCAACGGCTCGACGCCGCACCTGGCGATCGAGCTGTTCGCGCGCGCCGCGGGCATCGAGCTGACGCATGTGCCGTACAAGGGCGGCGCGCAGGCGCTGAACGACGTGATCGCCGGCCACATTCAAACCGTGGCGGTCAACGCGCTCGAGGTGCAGCCGCACGTGAAGAGCGGCAAGCTGCGCGTGCTGGCGGTGCTGAGCCCGACCCGCACGAGCATCTTCCCCGACACGCCGACGATCGCCGAGAGCGGCTATGCCGGTTTCGAGGCCAGTGTCTGGTATGGCGTCATCGGGCCGGCCAACCTGCCGGCTGCCCTGGTGACGCGGCTGCATGACGAGATCCAGCGCGCATTGGCGTTGCCCGAGGTGCGCG
>Ga0209797_10001276_pt1 | contig 12593 bp, 14 predicted proteins | sample DOMMetBare3Fresh_2_FD_187472 | JGI IMG/M metagenome (GOLD analysis project Ga0209797, IMG submission 187472) | Wetland sediment microbial communities from St. Louis River estuary, USA, under dissolved organic matter induced mercury methylation -... | ecosystem: Environmental > Aquatic >...
CGGTCGTGCTGGAGGAGCAGGATCGCTCGCGCTGGAACAGCAAGCTGATCGCCGAAGGGCTCGCGCTGGTCGAGAAAGCGCTGCGCCATCGCCGGCCCGGCCCCTACCAGGTGCAGGCTGCTATCGCCGCGCTGCACGCGCGCGCCGCGCGCTTCGAGGACACCAATTGGGACGAGATTGATCTGCTCTACGGGACGCTGGAGCGCATGCAGCCGTCGCCCGTGGTCACTCTCAATCGCGCGGTTGCGGTCTTGATGACCCGCGGGCCTGCGGATGCGCTTGCCATGATCGAGCCTTTGGCCGGCAAGCTCGGCGGCTACTTCTATTTCCACGGGGCGCGCGGGGCTTTTCTCAAAAAGCTCGGGCGCGCCGAGGAGGCGAGGGTGGCCTTCGACCGGGCGATCGCGCTTGCCAATACGCCTGCGGAAGCAGCCCACATCCGGCGCCAGATCGATCGGCTGGCTGCAAGTGTGGAACTTCAGCCCGATACCATTGGCGGTGCGCGTCCCTGACGCGGCGGCCTGACAAAGAAATCCCCGAAAAAAACATCGTGGACCTGTCGGCTCCCCGCCGTGTTGTACGTCCTTGGGGCAAGTCCGGTTTCTGTGAGGAGAGCGAGCAATGGCGATCAAGCAAAGGATCACCCCCTTCCTGTGGTTCGACGGGCAGGCCGAGGAGGCGGCCAATTTTTATGTCTCGATTTTCAGCAATTCGAAGATCATCTCGGCTTCGCGCTATGGCGACGCAGGACCCGGTCCCAAGGGCAGCGTAATGACGATCGCATTCGAGCTCGACGGGCTGTCGTTTACCGCTCTTAACGGTGGCCCGATGTTCAAGTTCACGGAAGCCATCTCGCTGGTGGTTCATTGCCAAACGCAAGCGGAGGTCGATCACTACTGGGACAAGCTCTCGGCCGGCGGGGAGCAGGTGCAATGCGGCTGGCTCAAGGACAAGTTCGGGGTGTCCTGGCAGATCGTGCCCAATGCGCTGATCGAGCTGGTGCAGGACAAGGATCCCGCCAAGTCGCAACGCGTCATGGCGGCCATGATGCAGATGAAAAAGATCGATATCGCAGGATTGAAGGCGGCGCACGCTGGAGCTTAGCGAGGCGCGGTTGCGCGCGATCGGCGTCCGTCAATGGCTTGGTAAACTCTCAGCAAAGGAGAACTATCATGAGCAGCTACGTCGACGTCTTCGTCGTTCCCGTCCCAAACAAGAACATCAAGGACTATCGCAAAAATGCCGAGTTGTTTGGAAAGGTCTGGCGCGAGCATGGCGCGCTGTCGTTCATCGAGGTCGAGGCCGACGATGCGCCCCTCGGCAAGGTAACGTCATTCCCGCAAAGTGTCGATCTCAAGCCGGATGAAACGGTCTTCGTCGGCATGGCCACCTACGCCTCGCGGGCGCATCGCGACGAGGTCAATGCCAAGGCGATGAAGGATCCGCGCATGGCGGGCATGAATCCGGCGACGATGCCGTTCGACGCCAAGCGCATGTTCTTCGGCGGCTTCAAGCCGTTCGTGGAGGCTTGAGGTGCCCCGCATTGGTCGCGTCTTGTCACTCGATCGATTTGTCTGAAGGAGAGAACTCATGCAAGTCCAGCCCTACTTGTTCTTCAACGGCCGCTGCGAGGAAGCGATCAACTTTTACAAGGCGGAGCTCGGCGCCGAGGTGCTCGCGCTCATGCGCTTCAAGGAATGCCCCGACAAGCCGCCGCCCGGCACGATCCCGCCCGGCTCGGATGACAAGATCATGCATGCGTGCATGAAGATCGGGGATACCGAGGTGATGGCCTCGGACGGAATGGCCGACGGCAAACTGGAGTTCAAGGGCGTCACCCTGTCCATCCAGGTCAAGAGCGAAACTGAGGCTGATCGCGTCTTCAACGCGCTCGGCAAGGGCGGACAGGTGAAGATGCCGATTGGCAAGACGTTTTTCTCGCCGCGTTTCGGCATGCTCCAAGACCGCTTCGGCGTGTCCTGGATGATAGTCACCATGCCGACGACTTGAGCCTGCACGAACCGCACCTGCCGCCCTGGAAAGACCATGCCCAAGCTGCGCGTCCACTGCTTTGCGATATCGCTCGACGGCTATGGTGCCGGTCCCGGCCAGAACCTCGAAAACCCGCTCGGCGTTGGCGGTTTTGCGCTGCACCGGTGGTTGTTTCCGACGCGCACATTCCAGAGCTTGCTTGGCAAGGAGGGCGGCACGACCGGCCCCGATGACGATTTCGCCGCGCGCGGCTTCGCCGACATCGGCGCCTGGATCCTGGGCCGCAACATGTTCGGACCCGTTCGTGGGTCGTGGCCCGACGAAGCCTGGAAAGGCTGGTGGGGCGACAACCCGCCCTATCATGTTCCCGTGTTCGTGCTCACGCACCATCCGCGCGCATCGATCGCCATGGAGGGTGGCACCACCTTCCACTTCGTCACTGATGGCATTCACGCCGCGCTCAAACGTGCGACTGAAGCCGCCGATGGCAACGACATCCGTCTGGGCGGCGGCGTCGCCACCATCCGGCAATATCTGTGTGCCGGGCTGATCGACGAGATGCACCTGGCCATTTCCCCGATCCTGCTCGGCTCGGGGGAGCATCTCCTTGGCGGCATCGATGTCACTAAACTTGGCTATGAATGTACCGAGCACGTGCCGACGGCGAATACCACCCATGTGGTGCTGACACGGCGCACATAGTTATTCCACAACTTTGGGAAAGGAGACCAACATGCTCAAGATCATCGGCATTGTGGCGGGCGTCGGTGTCGTCGCGATCATCGCTTTGCTTGTCTATGCGGCGACCCTGTCCGACACCTTCCAGGTCCAACGCTCGCTGCGCATCAACGCGTCAGCGGACAAGATCTTTCCGCTGATCAACAACATGCGCGGCATGAATACCTGGAACCCGTTCTCCGAGGCGGATCCGAACATCAAGATCACCTACTCCGGCCCGGAAAGCGGCAAAGGAGCGCGCTACCAATGGACCGGCAACAGCAAGGTGGGCGAGGGCAGCATCGAAATCACCGATGTATCGGCGCCGTCGCGGGTCACGCTCAAGCTCGACATGCTCAAGCCGATCGAAGGCCACAACACTGTTATCTTCACGCTGGTGCCCAGCGGCTCAAGCACAGATGTCACCTGGGCCATGAACGGCGAGCGCCCCCTCATCGGCAAGGTGATGGACGTGGTCTTCAGCATGGACCGCATGGTGGGCGGCCAGTTCGAGAAGGGCCTCGCCAAGCTCAAGGCGATTGCCGAGAAGGTGTGAGCGCTGCCGTATGCCCGCGCACAAGCGCATGGGCGCAAAGATAGCAAAGATAGATGCGCGTGTCCCGGATGCGGTGCAGCACGAGCGCACGAAAACCGCCTGCAGTGAATCTGTGACCGAGAATGCGCTCGTGGTGCGCCGCTGATCCGGGACCGCCACAGACTGGAACGGTCCCGGGTCTGCAGCGCACCGCGGCTGCTGTTTCTTGCGCATTCCCCACGGGGGCGCGACCGTGCTGACAAGATGGCGAGGAGGTCCCGGCTTACGCCATCGCCACCATGCCGCTCCACCACTGGGTGAGGCCGCCGGTGTCGATGTCGTATTTGCGCACGAAGGTGAGCTTGCCGTCCTGCCCGACCCGGAACACCGAGAGGGCGGCGGGAATGACGTTTACCTTATCGCCTTGGCGCACCGCGATCGGGACCAGGCTTCCTGCCACCAGGATGCGCCCGTCGGCGTCAAACGAGAACGTACGAGTGTGCGCGCCCTCCGCATAGGCGGTCTCGATCAATGTCGGCTCGCCGGTCTGCTGGTCGATGGCGTAGGCCGCAATCGTGCTCTCGTTCGAGTTGAACACGGGCAGGCCCTGGTACCGCTCCTGAGCGGCTGTGGGTGTCACGCCGGCGCGATTGGTGAGATAGACGAAGCGGCCGTTGGGATGCACGTGGATCGGGCCCGCCGAGGTGATGTGTTTGTCGGCTCCCAGGATCGAGCTCTTAACGAACAGGGGCTCTGGCGAGAGACCGCCGTCCGGCGTCAATCGATAGACATAGATCTGGTTCTGGCGCTCGATCGACACGAACACCCAAGGCTGGGTCGGGTGGAAATCAAGGTGGCGCGGCCCGAAGCCAAGCCCGGTGCCGGGCGCGATCGATGCCTTGTGGCTCAAGACGCCGTCCTTGAAGCCGAACACACGGAGCCCGCCCGGGTCTTCCGGCGTGGTCGGCGTTGCATTGTTGCCGCGCGCCACCAGCAACACCGACTGATTGCCCGGCGTTGCAAGGATTTGGTGCGCATAGATGCCGCAGTCGAGCCCGGCTTTTTGCGGCACCGCTTCGCCGATCATGCCGTCCGCCTTGATGTGATGAACGCTGACGCTGCTCGGGCTGTTGTAGGCAATGAGCAGGTAATTGCCCGAGCGATCGACGCTGGAGTGGATCGGCCGGTGCGCGAGCGCGAGCGGCTCGCCATGCGGCGTGAGCGCGCCTGACGGATCGATCTGGAACGCCATCACGTGATGGCTGTTGCCGGCCATGCCCGGCCCGCCGCTGCTCGAGGAGATGTACAGAAACTTCCGGTTCGGATGCGGCCAGGCATATTGCGTGCCGCTGGGAAGCTTCACCGAGCCGCGCTTGGTCAGCGCCGCGGCCTCGACGTCAACCTCGTAGTGGGTAAAGTCGGGACCCACGCCGGAATAGAGCGCCATCTTCTTCCCGGCTTGCGCCCACACGCCGGATGACAGAGCAGGGCCTGCGGCGACCGAGCCGGCGAGCCATGCGGAAAACGTGCGACGATTGATCATCTGCATATCCTCCCTGTAGCGTCTGTATTTGTTTTCTCGATTAGACGCCTCGCGCGGCAGCTCGGCAACCGGCAATTGCGGTGCCCGGCGGCCAATTGGTACCGTCCCGGCTCTTGTGATAGGACATGCCATAACATCGTCCGGGAGGTAGCGCCGATGCAGGACGTTCTCGAGATCGAGGTGATCCCGTTGTCGGGCGCCTGCGGCGCCGAGATCCGCGGGGTCGATCTGACCAAGCCACTTAGTGAGCGGCAGGTGAACGCGATCAAGGATGCCTGGGCGAAGCATCTCGTGCTGGTGTTCCGCGGCCAAGAGGTGAGCCAGGACGACCAGTTGCGCTTCGCGGCCTATTTCGGCGACCTCGGCAGCCGCAAGAAGGCGCCGGAGCCGCTGCGCAGCCGCGCCGAAGGCATCGCGCAGGACCACGAGAAGGTGCTGCTCGTCACCAACATCAAGGTTGACGGCCAGCCGATCGGCGCCTTCGGCGACGGCGAGTTCTGGTTCCACATCGACTCGGGCTATTCGGCCAAGCCCTACAAGTACACGTTCCTCTACGCGGTCGAGCTGCCGTCGCGCGGCGGCAACACCCTATTCTCCAACATGTACCAAGCGTACGACGCGGTGCCGGCGGCGCTGAAAGAGAAGCTCAAGGGCAAGAAGGCGCTGCACATCCACGAATACAACCGCTCGAAGCAGGCCGGGCATGCGGGCGACATCAGCGGCATTCCGCACTACCACCACCCGGTGTTCATCACGCATCCCGACACCGGCCGCAAGACGCTGTTCGTCGACCGGCTGATGACGACCCGCATCGAAGGCGTGAGCCAGGAGGAGAGCGACGCGATCCTGGATCAGCTCTATGACATCGGCGAACGCCGCGAGTTCATCTACGAGCATGTCTGGCAGCTCAGCGATTTCGTGATGTGGGACAATCGTTGCACCATCCATGCGCGCACCGATTTCCCGAAGGAGGAGCGCCGCCTCCTGCGCCGCTGCACCATCGAGGGCGAGCCGCTTCACGAGTAGGAGACGTTATGGGTACGCGACTTCCAGTTTTGGAGAAATTCATCGGCGATCTGCGGGCGATCTGGGCCGCGGACAGCGAGAACGGCCGCCGCATGGAACGGGCCAAGCCGTTGCTCGGGCGCTTCGTGATGGAGCCGAGCCTCAAGGCGCATTCGGCCAATTGGCCCTCGACCGAAGGTCACAAGAACCTGCTGCTCTACGTCGACCCCGACTACGATTTCGTCATCAACGCGGTCGTGCGCATGCCCGGCCGCACCGGCAGCGTGCACGATCATGCCGATGCCTGGGTGCTCTACGGCATGCTCGACGGCACCGAGAGTCTCGAGCGCTACGATCGCCTCGACGACGGCAGCCGCCCGGGCTACGCCGAGGTGAAGCTTTCGTCCGTCACGACTGGCTCGCAGGGCAAGGTCGACCTGGTGCCGCCGCACGCGATCCATGCCGAGCAGGGCGGTCCGACCCGCTCGGTCGCGATCATCGTGCGCAGCCAGAAGCTCGGGCAGGGCACCGTGCTGCAGGGCCGCTACGACCCCAAGACCAACATCCGCACCGAGGGCTACGGGCCGACCCAGGTGCCGTACGAGCTGGTGGGGTGAGGCACGCCGGGGACGCAGCGGCCCCCTAGATATTGGGCAGGGAAACAGCCTCCGCTCTACCGCTTGGCGCTCCCGAGGCGATGTGCTAGCCGATCGGCCGTAACCCGTATCGCGCCTTGTCGGCGTCCCTGTCCGCGATCCGCCTGGCGGGGCGCGAGGAGAAGCTCATGTCCGTATCCGAACCGTCTGCAAAAGCTCAAGTTTCATCGATGTTTACCGCCTCTCTGGCGGAGAGCGATCCGGAGGTCGCGGACGCTATCCGGCTTGAGCTCGGTCGCCAGCGTGACGAGATCGAGCTGATCGCCTCGGAAAACATCGTCAGCCGCGCCGTGCTGGAAGCGTCCGGCTCGGTCCTGACCAACAAGTACGCCGAGGGCCTGCCCGGCCGGCGCTATTACGGCGGCTGCCAGTATGTCGACATCGCGGAAAACCTGGCGATCGAGCGGGTCACCAGGCTGTTCGGCTGCCGCTTCGCCAATGTGCAGCCGCATTCCGGCGCCTCCGCCAACGTCGCGGCTTTCCTCGCGATGATGAACCCCGGCGACACCTTCCTGGGCCTCAATCTCGCGGCCGGCGGGCATCTCACCCATGGCTCGCCGGTGAACATGTCCGGCAAGTGGTTCAAGCCAGTGCCCTATGGGGTGCGGCGCGACGACCACCGCATCGACATTGAGGAGGTGGCAAAGCTTGCGCGCGAGCATCGCCCCAAGGTGATCATCGCGGGCGGCTCGGCCTATCCGCGCATCATTGACTTCCGCGCCTTCCGTGAGATCGCCAACGAGGTCGGCGCCTACCTCATGGTCGACATGGCGCATTTCGCGGGCCTCGTTGCAGGCGGCGCGCATCCGAGCCCGTTCCCGCACGCCCATGTCGTCACCTCGACCACGCACAAGACGCTGCGTGGCCCGCGCGCGGGCTTCATCCTCACCGACGACGAGGCGCTGGCGAAAAAGATCAACTCGGCGGTGTTCCCCGGCACCCAGGGCGGCCCGCTCATGCACACGATCGCCGCCAAGGCGGTCGCCTTCGGCGAGGCGCTTCGCCCCGCGTTCAAGCTCTACGCCAGGAACGTGGTGGAGAACGCCAAGGCGCTGGCCGAGACGCTCAAGTCGAAGGGCCTCGACATCGTCTCCGGTGGCACCGACACCCACCTGATGCTGGTCGATCTGCGGCCCAAGCGGCTCACCGGCAAGGTGGCGGAGGTGGCGCTCGGGCGCGCCCACATCACCTGCAACAAGAACGGCATTCCGTATGACCCGGAGAAGCCCACCATCACGTCGGGCATCAGGCTTGGCTCGCCCGCTTGCACCACGCGCGGCTTCGGCATTGCCGAGTTCCGCCAAGTCGGCGAGCTGATCTCCGAGGTGCTCGATGCGCTGGCGCAGAAGGGCACCGAGGAGGACACGCTGGTCGAGGCGGCGGTGCGCGAGCGGGTGAAGGCGCTGGTCGGGCGGTTTCCGATTTACAACACATGAACCTAGGGCACGACATCTCATCCGTCATGCCCGCGCATAGCGCGTCGAAGACGCGCGTGAACGCGCTTATGTCGCGGGCATCCACGTCTTGCTTCTCTCACAATAGCGAAGACGTGGATGGCCGGGACAAGCCCGGCCATGACGGAAGCAGCGGATAGGAACAGTCATGCGCTGTCCGAATTGCGCGAGCCTCGATACCCAGGTGAAGGACTCCCGGCCGACCGAGGATAGCTCGGTCATCCGCCGCCGCCGCGTGTGCCTTGCCTGCAATTTCCGCTTCACCACCTTCGAGCGCGTGCAGTTGCGCGAGCTCACCGTGATCAAGCGCAACGGCCGGCGCGTTCCGTTCGACCGCGACAAGCTGCTGCGCTCGGTGCAGATCGCGCTGCGCAAGCGGCCGGTCGAGCCGGAGCGGATCGAGGAGGCGGTCTCCAAGATCGTGCGCGAGCTGGAGAGCCAGGGTGAGAGCGAGATTTCCTCCGAGATCATTGGCGAGATGGTGATGGAGGCGCTGCGCTCGCTCGATGACGTGGCCTATGTGCGTTTCGCCTCGGTCTACCGCAACTTCCGCGAGGCCAAGGATTTCGAGACGCTTCTGGGCGAGCTCTCGGGCGAGGACGACGGCAAGCCGCCTACAACGGTGAGGAAGTGACGCGGCTGGGCCTGTAACGTAGCCTCACTTGTGATAGGGCGGCGGCCATGAACAAGCGCCTGGAATCCCTGCTCGAACGCATCCCGACTTGGCCCGAGGAGGCCCAGAACGATGCGGTGATGGTTCTCTCCGATATCGAGGAGAAGATCCGTTTTCTCCGCTCGTTGACGCCAGAGGAGCAGGCCAAGCTCGCCGCCCTGCGCAAGGACATCAACGATGCCATCGAACGCGGCGGCAGCTATACGGATGAAGAGGTCGCCGCCAGCATCGAAGCGACGCTCGATGCCTGGGAGCAAAAGCGGAAAGACGCCTAAGTGCCAAGGTTGCGCTTCGCGGCGGCTGCCAAGGATGATCTGGATTCGATCGCGGAATACATAGCCGATCGAAGTGGCAGCCGTGCGACCGCGGAGCGGTTTGTGCACGAGCTTCGCGGCAAATGCGCTCAGCTCGCGGCCGCTCCGATCTAAAATGGGACGTGTGCGCGCGGACCTGCGTGCGGATCTGCGCAGCCCACCCGCATAAGTCTTACGTGATCTTCTTTCGCTATGTGGATGAAGTGTTGGAGATCGTCCGCGTCATCGAGTCCCACCGGGACATGCCCCCGCTGTTCGGCGGCGACGAGCCAGCCTGACCGTGCCACCTGCGGCTACCCGGCTCTTCCGGGCCGGCATGCTGATGGTGTAACGTCGGTAGAAGGGCGCGATCGGCCTGATTGGCCAACGCCCGAACGCGCTCAAGCGCGGCCTGATTGGTGCCAGGGAGGTCTCGATGCTGTTCCGACGCTCGCTTTCGATGCTCGCAGCGGCGCTTTGCATGGGTGCCGCCGCCGCGCAGGCGCACGACGCGTCGAAATATCCGGACTGGGCCGGCCAGTGGCGCATCAGCGGCGGTAATCGCTGGGACCCGACCAAGCCCGGCGGCCGCGGCCAGCAGGCACCGCTCACGTCCGAATATCAGGCGGTGTTCGAGGCGAGCCTTGCCGACCAGAAGCTCGGCGGGCCCGGCAACGATCCAAGCTCCTGGTGCTATCCGACCGGGATGCCGCGGTTGATGACGGCGATCTTCGCGATCGAGTTTGTGATCCTGCCGGAGGTGACCCACGTCCTGTTCGAGAACCGGCTGCCGCGCCGGGTCTTCACCGATGGCCGCGAATGGCCCAAGAACATCCCGCTGACCTTCGGCGGCTACTCGATCGGCCGTTGGCTCGATACCGACAACGACGGGCGCTTCGACACGCTCGAGATCGAGACCCGCGCGTTCAAGGGCCCGCGCAATTTCGAGCCCACGGGCATTCCGCTGCACGAGGACAACCAGTCGGTCATCAAGGAGAAGCTCTATCTTGATAAGGCCGATCCGAACATTCTCAACAATGAGATCACCACCATCGACAATGCGCTGACCCGCCCCTGGACGGTGACGAAGAAATACAATCGGGACCGCTCGGGCGACTGGCTGGAGATGTACTGCAACGAGAACAGCCAGCACATCTTCATCAGCGGGCAAGCTTATTACGTGAGTGCCGACGGTCACTTGATGCCGCAGAAGAAGGATCAGCCGCCGCCCGACCTGCGCTATTTCCCGCAGGCGCAGAAGTAGCTGTCGGCGTGCACCGACCAGCGCGCTCAGGCGCGCCGGTCGTGCGCGATGACAAAACAACAGCACAAAAGCGTCGGCCGCGTATGCGCGAGCCGAGCACAACACAGGGAGGAGACGACATGGCCAGGAAGCGTGATACTGGGCGCGATCAGAGCAAGCGTCAGAACGGCAAGCGTCAGGACAACGAGCGTCAGGACGAGAAGGCGCTCAATCGACGCGATTTCTTCCGCGGCGGAGCCGCCGCCGGGGTCGGCGCGGCCGTGCTGTCGACCAGCGCGATGGCGCAGGACGCCGGAGCGCAGCGCATTCAATGGAACTACGAGGCCGATGTTGTCATCCTCGGGTCGGGCTGCGTTGGCCTGCATGCCGCGGTGCGGGCGCGCGACCTCGGCGCGTCCGTGCTGGTGATCGACCAGAACTTCGACGTCGGCGGCAAGCTCGTGCACAGCGGCGGCTGGACGTCGCTCGGTGGCGGCGACCCAATCCAGGAACGCGACCGGATGGGGACTGACCCACAGGGCCTCGGCCTGAAGGCATCTCTCATCAAGCCGGAGGATCTGGAAGATGACCCGGACCGCCTGTTCCGGGACATGACGGACTGGTCGGTCGTCGATGCCACCGGCGTCGCGCGCTATCGCTACAACGACCGCGATCTGCATCGCGCCTGGGCCGACAACGCGCCCAAGACCAGACAATTCATGATGGACAACTATGTCCGCTTCGCGCGCATCGACGGCACCCATCAGGGCGGCGGCATGTCGCGCGCGCGGGCCGCGCGGGCGATGATGAAGCTCGCCGACAAGACCGACATCAAGGCGGGAACGGTTTCGCCGCAGGATCGCGGTGATCCCCAAGGGGAGCGGCATTCGCATTTTGCTCCCATGCGCCAGGTTCCTGGCGTCGCGGCCGACTCGCTTGGCGCGCCCGGATGGGTCTGGGGCGGCTTTTCCATCGCGCGGCCGATGGAATTCTCGGCGCGCGAGAAAGGCGTTCGGTTCATGCTCAACCGCCACATGGACGAGCTGATCCGCGAACGGCCGTTCTCGGGGCGCGTGATCGGAGTCAAGGCCCGCTACACGCCACGAACGCATCCGGAGACCGGCGCCCGGCTCGAAAGCTTCTGGCAGAACGGCAATATCGACGAGCGTGCGGAGACGATCTACATCCGGGCGCGCAAGGCCGTCATCATTGCCACAGGCGGCATGCAGGGCAGCATCCCGATGCGGATGATGACCGACCCGCGGATGTGCGAGCCGTCGATCGAATACGGGCCGAGCGCCCTGATCGGGCCGCTCAACATGGACGGCAGCGGGATCATGGCCGGCATGAAGGTCGGCGCCTGCCTCGCCGGCATGATGCAGAACTACCAGCATTCATCGGGCTCTCCGACCATCAGCAGTGTACTCGGCACGCGCGACACCGTCGGCAGCAACTTCCCGGGAACGCCGGCCTTCCTGTTCGCGCGCGCCAAGGGATTCAACATTGGCAACGCCGGATGGGAGCACGCGATCGCGGTGAACCAGGTGGGGCAGCGCTTTTATAACGAGCGGGCTATCAACAACGTCTCCAGCGATGCCAAGTATCCGCCGGGGACAGACGGCACCCGCAAGGAGTTCGTGCCGCTCGATTGGCGCAACGCCAGTCCCCAGCAAGTCAACGCGCAAAATCGCCGGTCGGCGGCCGTGGATGCGGCGCTCGCCATCAATGAGGGCTCGCGCGCGCCCGACTTTCCGTCCGGTCCGGTCTGGGCGATCTTCGATGCTGCCGCCGTCGCGCGCGGCGGCTGGACGATTCGGTATCCCTACATCGCCGATCCGCCCGACGGCTACTTCCACAAGGCCGACACGCTCGCCGAGCTTGCCAAGAAGGTGATGGGGCATCCGCATCAGAAGATGCCGCTCAAGCACCTCGAGAAGACTATCGCGCGCTACAACGAGATGGCGGGCAAGGGCAAGGATGAGGACTTCGACAAGCCGGTGTTGCACAAGATCGAGACGCCGCCCTTCTACGCGGCTGCGGCAACGATCCGGGTGAACGATTCCTACGGCGGGCTGCGCATCAACGGCAAAGCCCAGGTCCTGGACACGCAAGGCCAGGTCATACCCGGCCTCTACTCCGGCGGCGAGGCGAGCGGCGGTGGTGCGCAGCATGGCATCGGCAGAGCCACGGTCCACGGTTATATCGCCGGGACGCATGCGGCGCAGGAGCCATCGGCCTGACCCGTGAAGCGTCGCGCCATGGCCGCGAAGGCAGTGAGCACGCACGGTGAGCGCACGTGCGCGGTCGAGGTCGCTCCCGGTGAGGTCGATGCCGGGGGCGAGCTGACCGTGACCGTGCGGGCCGCGTGCCCGCAGGGATGCGACTTGGCCGGACAGGGCGTCTCGATCCAAGATCGGGACGACACCGAGCTGGCGCGTGCCGCGCTCGCCGCGCTCGAGGATGGAGCGTACGGGACGAGCGC
>Ga0209797_10001277_pt1 | contig 12588 bp, 15 predicted proteins | sample DOMMetBare3Fresh_2_FD_187472 | JGI IMG/M metagenome (GOLD analysis project Ga0209797, IMG submission 187472) | Wetland sediment microbial communities from St. Louis River estuary, USA, under dissolved organic matter induced mercury methylation -... | ecosystem: Environmental > Aquatic >...
ACTATACAGGAAATCAGCGGGTCAGTTGAAATAGCCCCCCGGATTGGCCTGGCAGATGCCATATGTGATTTGGTAAGTTCAGGAAGTACATTATTCAGTAATGAACTCGAAGAATTGGAAACTGTTTTAAAATCAGAAGCAGTTCTTATCAGCAACAAAAATTTATCTGCAGAGAAACAAAACCTTCTTGACAAACTTTTATTCCGTATCCGTGCGGTAAAAAAAGCCAAGAATAACAAATATGTTTTGTTGAATGCGCCAAATGATAAACTGGATGCTATTTGCAGATTACTACCCGGCATGAAAAGTCCAACGATACTTCCTCTTGCAGAATCAGGCTGGAGTTCGGTGCATTCTGTAATCAGTGAAAATGATTTCTGGAATGTGATTGAAAACCTGAAATCAAATGGTGCACAGGGAATATTGATTATACCTATTGAAAAAATGATAATATAGAACCACGATTATTTGAATAAAAAAGATTCTGATGATAAACACAGTAAAATACCCGGATAGAAAAAATTGGCAGGAAATAATTAAAAGACCGGTTGCAGAAACTGTATCGCTTGAAAAAACTGTAAAGAAAATTCTGGAAAAAGTAAAATCAAAAGGAGATAAAGCTATCCGCAAATACACAAAAGAATTTGATGGAGTGAAAATAAAAAAGCTTGAAATAACCCGTAAAGAAATTGAAGCAGCAGAAATATTATTTTCTGCAGAATTGAAAAATGCTATACAACAAGCCAAACAGAATATTGAAATATTTCACAAAGCTCAGATTGAAGAAGTAAAGATTATAGAAACAATGCCCGGCATTAAATGCTGGAGACATTCAGTCGGTATAGAAAAAGTTGGCATTTATATTCCGGGCGGTTCTGCTCCATTATTTTCAACCGTATTAATGCTGGCAATTCCAGCTACTCTCGCTGGCTGCAAAGAAATAATTCTTTGTACTCCACCTGCAAAAGATGGCTCGGTAAATCCAGCTATACTTTATACTGCAAAAATTTGTGGCGTAACAAATATTTTCAAAGTCGGCGGTGTACAGGCTATTGCCGCCATGGCATATGGCACTGAAATCATTCCGAAAGTATTTAAAATATTTGGCCCCGGTAACCAATATGTAACCTGTGCAAAGCAATTAATACAAAAAGATGGGGTGGCTATTGATATGCCAGCAGGGCCATCTGAAGTTTTGATTATAGCTGATGATAGCTGCATACCGGAATTTGTTGCTGCTGATTTATTGTCGCAGGCTGAGCATGGAACAGATTCGCAGGTAATTTTATTAACTACTTCTGAAACTGTAGCTGAAAAAGTACAGGACTGTATAAAAAAACAACTAAAAGATTTGCCAAGAAAAGAGATTGCTGAAAAAACTTTATCCAACAGTAAAATAATTTTACTGCATACACCAGAAGAAGCAATCGAACTTTCAAACCAATACGCCCCTGAACATTTAATTCTTTCCTGTAATAAAGCTGATGAGTTAATTGATAAAATTATTTCAGCCGGATCAGTGTTTATTGGCAATTATTCGCCAGAGTCTGTTGGTGATTATGCCAGTGGTACAAATCATACTTTGCCAACAAATGGTTATGCGGCTATGTACAGCGGCGTATCGGTTGACAGTTTTGTAAAAAAAATAACTTATCAGCAACTAACAAAAGAAGGCCTGGAGAATATCGGTAACACCGTAATACAAATGGCTGCAGCAGAAGGATTGGATGGGCATAAAAATGCAGTTGCAATACGAATAAAAAAATGATTATGGATTTTAGTTTAGAAAAACTGGTTAGAGAAAATATTAAAAAGATGACTCCTTATTCATCCGCCAGGCACGAGTTCACCGGCGATGCATCCATTTTTCTTGATGCTAATGAAAATTCTTTTGGTTCACCATTGCCTGATAATTTTAATCGTTATCCTGACCCGCTTCAAAAAGAAGTAAAAGAAAAACTGGCGCAGATAAAAGGTGTGCCCGCACAAAATATTTTTCTTGGTAATGGTAGTGATGAAGCAATTGATTTATTATATCGAATTTTTTGTGAACCCGGCCGTGATAATGCAATCATCTTCCCCCCTACTTACGGCATGTACGAGGTATGTGCAGAAATGAATAATGTTAAAGTAAAAAAAGTAAATCTTACAAATGATTACCAGTTAAATATAGATGCAATTGAAGAAGCAATTGACCCTTTTACCAAACTTATTTTTATTTGCTCACCCAATAATCCCACCGGCAACAGTATTAACCGGGCGGATATAGAAATCATCCTGAATAATTTCAATGGAATTGTGATGATTGATGAAGCTTACATTAATTATGCAAAACAAAAAACATTTATTGCTGAGTTAACTGAATACCCTAACCTGGTAGTAATGCAAACGCTTAGTAAAGCTTGGGGATTAGCGGGTCTGAGACTTGGAATGGCCTATGCTTCAATACCTGTTATTGATTTGATGAATAAAGTAAAATATCCGTACAATATTAATACAGCTACACAACTGCTGGTTCTTGATGCGCTGAATAATATAGATTGGGTGAATGAACATATAGAAGTAACTATTCATGAAAGAGAGAACCTCAAAAACGATTTACTCAACCTTCCTTCTACCGAAATTGTTTATCCATCGGATTCAAATTTTTTATTGGTAAAAATGAAAAATGCCAGAAGTATTTATGAAGAGTTGTGTAAAAAAGGGATTATTGTCCGGGACAGAAGTAAAGTGATTTTGTGTGACGATTGCCTGCGGATAACTATCGGAACAAACCTTGAAAACAAAAAATTAATTGAAGCATTAAATAATTTTTAAAAAACAATCATGGCCAAAAGAGTTTTATTCATTGACAGGGATGGAACAATTATTAAAGAAGCCCCTCCTACTTACCAAATTGACACATTTGAAAAACTGGAATTTTACCCGGGCATGTTCACCTGGCTGTCCCGTATTGTTAAAGAATTCGATTATGAACTCGTAATGCCTACAAACCAGGATGGATTGGGTACTGATTCATTTCCTGAAAATACTTTCTGGCCTGTACACAATTTTGTTATGAAGAATTTAGAAAATGAAGGGATTAATTTTAATGAAGTATTGATTGATAAAACATTTGCAAAAGACAATGCTCCAACCCGCAAACCGGATGTGGGCATGTTTACTAAATACATCAACAACCCTGATTATGATTTAACAAATTCATTTGTTATCGGAGACAGAATTACAGATGTGCAACTGGCAAAAAACCTGGGATGCAAAGCCATCTGGCTGAATAATGATCCAAATCTTGGTAGTACAGAAATAAGTGATACAGTAAAATCTCTTGAATCAACAATTGTCCTGGAAATAACTGACCCGATAGCTATCGGGTGGAAAAAGATTTATGAATTTTTAAAACTGGGTAACCGTTATATAAAGCATGAAAGAAATACAAACGAAACCAGAATAAGTATTGAACTGAATCTTGATGGCACTGGTAAAACTGAAATAAATACAGGTTTAAATTTCTTTAACCACATGCTGGATCAATTGGGCCGGCATAGTGGCGCTGATTTAAAAATTACTGTAAAAGGCGATTTGCATATAGATGAGCACCACAGCATAGAGGATACGGCCATTGCACTGGGTGAAACATTTGTAAAAGCCCTGGGAAATAAAACCGGTATCGGTCGCTATGGATTTATGTTACCAATGGATGATTGCCTGGCGCAGGTCGCCATTGATTTTGGTGGCAGAAGCTGGCTGGTATGGGATGCTGAATTTAAAAGAGAAAAAATTGGCGATATGCCCACTGAAATGTTTTATCATTTTTTCAAATCATTCAGTGATGCGGCTAAATGCAACCTGAATATAAAAGTGGAAGGTGATAATGAACACCATAAAATAGAATCTATTTTTAAAGCATTGGCAAAATCAATAAAGATGGCAGTAAAAAGAGATGTGGACAATATGCAACTGCCAACAACAAAAGGAGTATTGTAAAGAATGAGTGAACAAAAAAACAACAACCTGTACAGCAACCTGAGTCGTACTCCTCTTCCTTCTTCGGAGGAAGAGGCTGTGAGTAGGAGGCCGAACATAGCTATTATTAAATATAATGCAGGCAATATCCAATCTGTCTTATACGCATTGGAACGAATTGGTTATACTGCTTCAGTAACTGATAATGCAGAAGAAATCAGGACGGCTGATAAAGTTATTTTTCCCGGTGTAGGCGAAGCAAGTACCGCCATGAACTATTTAAGTGAAAGAAATTTAGACAAACTGATTTGTTCTTTAAAACAGCCTGTACTGGGTATTTGTTTAGGCATGCAGCTGATGTGTAAATATTCAGAAGAGAATGATACAGCCTGCCTCGGAATTTTTGATGAAGACGTAAAGAAATTTGAGGTTGATAAAAAAAATATGAAAATCCCATTGATTGGCTGGAACTCTAACTATAATTTGAAAACAACCTTATTTAAAAATGTAAAAGAAGAAAGCTACTGTTATTTTGTACATAGCTATTACGCTGCCCTGGGTGAACATACCATTGCAACAACTGACTATATCCTCCCATACAGCAGCGCCTTGCATAAAAATAATTTTTATGGTGTGCAGTTTCATCCTGAAAAATCAGCAGAAGCAGGTGAACAAATTTTAAAAAATTTTATTGAACTCTGATATGCAAATAATACCGGCGATAGATCTGATAGATGGAAAATGTGTAAGACTTACTCAAGGGGATTATGAGCAAAAGAAAATTTATAATGAACATCCACTCGAAGTAGCAAAAGAATTTGAAGATGCCGGATTAAACCGGTTACACCTGGTAGATTTAGATGGTGCAAGAGCAGGTGTGGTAAAAAACTGGAAAGTACTGGAGACTATTGCGGGTAAAACAAATCTGGTAATTGATTTTGGTGGCGGTATCAAAACAGAAAAAGATCTGCAGATTGTTTTTGATTCAGGTGCCGCTTTGGCAACAATTGGAAGTATTGCTGTAAAAAATGAAAATGAGTTTGTGGGATGGCTTAAAAAAATGGGTACGGGTAAGTTTTTATTAGGTGCTGATGTGAAAGAAGAAAAAATTGCCATCCATGGCTGGCAGGAAACAACAGGATTATGGGTTTATGATTTCGTTGAAAAATATTTACAATACGGCGTGAAGCAAATATTTTGTACAGATGTAAGTAAAGACGGGAAATTGGAGGGCCCTTCAACAGAGTTGTATAAAAACATTTTACAAAAATTCCCGGAGCTCTTTTTTATTGCTAGTGGTGGTATAAGTTCCATGAAAGATTTAGAAGAATTGGAAAAAATCGGGTGCGGAGGCGCTATTGTTGGCAAAGCGATTTATGAAAATAAAATCTCCCTGAAAGAATTAAAAACATTTATTAAATAAATATTGTGCTGACAAAACGCATCATACCTTGTCTTGATATTAAAGATGGTAGAACTGTAAAGGGTACTAACTTTATAAACCTTCGTGATGCCGGCGACCCGGTAGAGTTAGGTGCATTGTATGCCCAACAGGGAGCGGATGAATTAGTATTCCTGGATATTACGGCCACTATCGAAAAAAGAAAGACATTAAGTAAACTGGTAAATAAAATTGCACATCATGTCAATATTCCTTTTACTGTTGGAGGTGGCATCAGTAGCATAGATGATGTGAGTGTATTGCTTCAAAACGGGGCTGATAAAATTTCAATAAATACTTCTGCATTTAAAAGACCAGAACTTCTTAATGAACTTTCAAAAGAATTCGGCAGTCAATGTATCGTACTTGCCATTGACACAAAGAAAGAAGAAGATGGGCAATGGTATGTTTACCTGAATGGTGGCAGAACCAGGACCGATAAAAAATGTTTCGAATGGGCCAAAGAAGCAGTAGAAAGAGGTGCCGGGGAAATCCTGCTCACTTCCATGAACAATGATGGAACCAAAAAAGGCTTTGCTATTGACATAACAAAACTGCTGGCTGAAAATTTACCTGTACCGGTAATTGCATCAGGTGGTGCGGGCACATTGGAGCATTTCTCAGAAGTGTTTAATGATGCTTCTGCAGATGCAGCTTTAGCTGCCAGTATTTTTCATTTTAAAGAAATACCTATACCTGATTTAAAACAATATTTATTTAATAAACATATACCCGTAAGAATATGAACCCAGATTTTTCAAAATATACAGATGGACTTGTTCCGGTAATTATTCAGGATAATATTACCAATAAGGTTTTAATGCTTGGCTTTATGAATAATGAAGCATTAGAAAAAACAAAAACAGATAATAAAGTCACATTCTTCAGCAGAAGCAAACAAAGACTCTGGACAAAAGGAGAAACAAGTAATAATTTTTTACTTGTGAAAGAAATTTTATTGGATTGCGATAAGGATACATTGTTGATTAAAGCCTCACCTACGGGCCCGGTATGCCATACAGGTGCTGATACCTGCTTTAATGAAAACAACACTTCATTCTCTTTAAATAAATTGGAAGAAGTTATCAAAGACAGAAAAAATAATCCAACTGATTCATCCTATACTTCATCTTTATTTGCCAAAGGCATCAATAAAATAGCACAAAAGGTTGGAGAAGAGGCCGTGGAACTGATTATTGAAAGCAAGGATGACGACAAAGAGAAATTTTTAAATGAAGCCGCTGATTTGCTTTTTCATTATATGATATTGCTCCGGGCAAAAAATTATTCATTGGCAGATGTGGAAGAAGTACTTGCTTCGAGACATAAATAATTAAATTTTAAAAATTACTCTTATCACCTTCAAACATTAACCAAATTTTTTTATCCCGTATTTCTTTTCACACCTGTTAATAATTAATTTTAGGAATTGATTGATATAAGTGTTTATTTTAAATACAAATGGGTAAAGCACTCCTGCAAGTACAGGATGCTTAAAAAAATAATCCGGACACTACCCTATGCCGGCATTCTGTAATCAAAAAACTCAGCGCATTGACAGAAACGATTATTAACCTCGAAACCGTAAACCCTATTGAGTTCTTCGGCGTAAACAACGGAAAACTTGACATTCTGAAAAAGAAATTTCCTCTCCTGAAAATCCTATCGCGGGGTACCCAACTCAAACTCAGTGGCTCTCCTGAACAGGTAAGTTCTGCCCAGGAAAAAATTGTTCTGATTGTTCAGTACCTGGAACGTAATGGCCATATGAGCCAGAATTATTTTGAACAGGTGCTTGGGGGAGATGACACAGAAACCGTTGATAATTTTGTAGACCGGAATCCAAATGATGTTCTGGTTTTTGGTCCAAATGGAAAGTCAGTACGTGCAAGAACTGCCAACCAGAAAAAATTAGTGCAAATGGCTGAAAAGAATGACATCGTTTTTGCCATTGGCCCAGCCGGTACCGGTAAAACCTATACAGCCGTAGCACTTGCTGTAAGGGCTTTGAAAAATAAAGCAGTGAAAAAAATTATTCTTACCCGTCCGGCAGTTGAAGCAGGTGAAAACCTCGGTTTTCTTCCTGGTGATTTAAAAGAAAAAATCGATCCTTACCTCAGGCCATTATATGATGCATTAGACGATATGATACCGGCCGACAAGCTGGGTTATTATATGACAACAAGAACAATTGAAATAGCTCCTTTGGCCTATATGCGTGGCCGTACACTGGATAATGCATTTATCATTTTGGATGAGGCTCAAAACTCTACCGATTTACAGTTAAAAATGTTTTTAACACGGATAGGCTCCAGTGCCAAAGCAATTATTACCGGCGATATTACACAAGTTGATTTACCAAGAAACCAGCGTAGTGGGTTACAAAAAGCTGCCCGGATTCTTAAAAACATTGATGGTATTGCACATATAGAACTGGATGAAGAAGATGTGGTGCGTCACCGCCTGGTAAAACATATTTTGCGGGCTTACGACAAAGAAAAGAAAGAAGAAGACGGAAGAGAAAACCCACCCCGGTAATAAAGCATTCAAAGATTTATTACTTTGCAGGAATGAAAAAGTTAATTCAACTCGGTTCATTCCTGTTTTTGTTTTTATACAGTTGTAATGATGATGGTAAAACAGCTGCACCTCAATCTGAAAATGATATTGATGCAGCAAGAAATTTTATACGGGCAGCACTGGATGGCAATTATGAAAAAGGCAGACAAATGCTGGTAAATGACTCAACCAATTACCAGTATTTTGAAGAGTATGAAAAATTGCATGCTAAAATGGATGCAGAAGAAAAAAAGAAGTACAAAGAAGCCTCTATCAATGTACATGCAGTAACCCCTGTAAATGACTCAACCACTTTTATTATTTATTCCAACTCCTATCAAAACAATAATGACACCTTAAAACTAATGAAAACAGGCGGTCAATGGATGGTTGATTTGAAATACCTGTTTAATCATGACCTGGATACAATTCCAAATTCCATGAATAAAACTGATACATTAAAATGATAAAGAACTTGCTGATAGTTGCACTTGGAGGGGGCACAGGCAGTGTGCTTCGTTATGTGATTCAAAAAATAATGCAGCCGCATTCACTGAGTACATTTCCTGCAGGAACTTTCCTGATAAATATTACGGGTTGTTTTTTTATTGGTTTACTCTGGGGCTTATTTTACAAATCAGAAAACTGGGGAGATGAAATGAAATTATTATTAATGCCCGGACTTTGTGGTGGCTTTACCACTTTTTCTGCATTCACTCTGGAAGGAATTGGTTTATTAAAAGAAAATAAAACCGGGTTATTCCTGGCCTATATTGCAGCAAGTGTATTGCTGGGTTTGCTGGCAACCTATTTTGGTATGCGTTTAGTTAAATAAAAATTGTTTTATGATCACTGTACTTCATCCCTGGCATGGCGCTCATTATGGTAATAAAGCACCCGAAATAGTAAATGCTGTAATTGAAATACCACAAGGCAGCAGGGCAAAATATGAAGTAGATAAAGAAACAGGTTTGCTACGGCTTGATCGGGTAATTTATTCATCGTTTCATTACCCGGTTAATTATGGTTTCATTCCTCAAACGCTTGGCCAGGATAATGATCCTTTAGATATTCTTGTGATTTGTTCCCAGGCAATTCAATCGCTTTGCCTGGTTGAAGCCACTGTAATTGGCAACATGCAAATGATTGATCAGGGCCAGGTAGATGATAAAATAATAGCAGTTGCAACTAATGACCCGTCTGTAAATCATATTAAAAGTGTTGAAGAGTTACCGCCACATTTTATTGCTGAACTGAAAAATTATTTTGAACAATACAAAGTGCTTGAAAATAAAATAGTGGAGATTGATGAATTCCAGGATAAAACAACTGCGATGAAAGTATTGACTGATGCAATAGATCTATATAAAGAAAAATTCAAAGGTTCACATTAATTATTAATAAGCATATTGAAATACATGAACCTCCAACAAAATAAAATTCAACAGAAAATGACTACAGAAATGCTTCTAACAGTATTGCTCATCGGCCTTGCTGCAGGAATTTTAAGCGGGCTTGTTGGAGTAGGCGGCGGCATCATCATGGTTCCTGCATTAATATTTTTTCTTGGATACACCCAACACCAGGCGCAAGGGACTTCACTGGGTGTGCTTACTTTGCCGGTAGTTATCATTGCTTCCTTTTATTATTATCAGCAATGCCAGAAAATGGGAACACCGATGGATCTCAGGGTAATTGGCGTATTGGCCTGTTCGTTTATCATTGGTGGCTATTTTGGAAGCAAGCTGGCCATATCATTAAATACTGAAACACTTAAGAAAATTTTTGCCCTTGTACTTTTTTATACAGCCTTTAAAATGCTTGGCTGGGATGCCGCAATTTTCAAATGGGTAAAAGGAATTTTTGTATGAAAAAGACTATTATTTTATTTTTTGTATTCATCCCACTTCTAATAAATGCCCAATCACCCCTTGAACCTGTATTAAAATCCTATTTCAGAACCCATCCATTTGATACCCGGTTCAGCAGTTTTATTATTTCGCTACAACAGGATCCATGGTTTACCATAAAAGATTATAACAGGAGAACCGACTCAACTTTTTTTTTCTTATCCGGTACCTATAAAAATTTTAACCCATTTCATTTTCAGCCAAAAGAAGTAAAACTAATAGTCGCAGAACAGGAATTTGTTCATAGCGATTCATTGCAGACACTGGATACGATTATTAATATTCAATTGCTGGGCATTGCTGATACAAATATTTTAAGCCAACCATTAATAGCAAAAGAGTATTCCCGTTTTTTCAGGAAATATTCTCCGGGTTTTTGGAAAAGCACATATGAGAAGGGGGAACAAGGAAATAAAATAGCCAGTGAAGTAAGCAATCTTTTTGTTTTCCCATTTTTAATTTCGCCGATAACTGTAGCCTGGGGACATATGCCCGTTACAAAAGAATATGTATTCACCATCACCCTCCGGTGTAAAGTAAAACAAAACATAGCCGATCTCATTTTAACCCCGGATGGATATTAATAAAATTGAATATGAAATAACTCAGATACTGCATCTTAGTATTTGAAATTAGCTATTTTCACTACGTGGATAAATACCAACATATAAGCGACAAGCAATTGCTTGAAAAATTTTACACAGACAGGGATAATGACTGGCTGGGCATCTTACTCCAACGCTACACTTTATTACTGCTGGGTGTGTGTATGAAATACTTGAAAAATGAAGAACTGGCAAAAGATAGTGTTCAACAAATATTTCTCAAAGTAATTACTGAACTGCATAAATACAAAGTTGATTATTTCAAAAGCTGGGTTTATATGGTCGCAAAAAACCATTGCCTGATGCAACTGAGAGACAAACCCGGAAAAATTAATCTTGAGTTAAATGAAAAATTTCCTGCACAGGACGAAACAAGTGATAAACAACAATTATTGCAGGATGAAAAAACTTATGCACTGATGTCTGTAGCTTTAACTGAGTTGAATCCTGAGCAACAACAATGTGTAACTTTGTTTTACCTGGAGAAGAAAAGCTATTCAGAAATATGTGAAATGACAGGGCATACAATGATGCAGGTAAAAAGCCATATCCAGAATGGAAAAAGAAACCTCCGGATATTAATTGAAAAAAAATTGAATGAATTGAAATAAAGCAACGATCTTTTTAAAAATGAATGAAAATTTAAAAAATATATTATCCAATTTATCAACCGAAGTCGACCAGGAGACTTTGATAAAATATCTGCAGGGCAATCTGACCGAAGAACAGAAAAATGATGTAGAGAAAAAAATGCTCGGCAACAATTTCGATGATGATGCCTTAGAAGGTTTGCAGCAAATAAAAAATAAAGAAAATATTTCTACATTAGTAGAGCAATTGAACCGGGATCTGCAGAAAAAATTAATCAAAAAAAAGCAACGAAGAGAGAAACTCCGTTTTAAAGACCAGCCCTGGCTTTATTTTGCCATTATTATTATTCTAATACTATTAGTTGTCAGTTACTTTGTCATTCAACGGCTGTTGAAGAATAATTAAGAACAATTTTTTATTTTCTTCCTATAGTATTTTGAACATAGCGGTTCATACATCCAAGCTTTTTGATCTATATTCTTAAAATAAAAATATATTACTGTGACTGTCATCTCTTTAGCCATTTGATGTGATTTTTACGATTGTCAATAGCTATGTGCCAGAGATAATATAGTCTATTTTTGTTTTTAGAATCTATTCCATATTTATTCAGCAGTGAATTCGATTTGAAAAACCTAAACCCTCCGTACCCCGGATAGCTGTTGAATCTTGTCTCCAATATTCCTATGAAGATTTTTTAATTTAATCCAATCCCCGGGTCGGCATTGTTTATTTGATAAAAATAATACGATGTTGAAAACAAAAATTTTAAGTACCGGCATATTTTGCCAGGGTCTTATTCTTATTGGTGCAGCCGGTAATTCGAATATTGGATCTTACCTGTATAACCCGCTTCTCCCCATTGCGAATTATAATGTAATGGCTGTTGCTGGAGAAAAAAAATCTTCAGATATAATTGAACCTACATCAAAAATTAAATTGAATGCCGGCATTGAAAAATTTACTACAGCATATAATCAAAATAACAGCAGGCTGTTTAAACAAATAAATGTAAAAAATCAGCAACATTTTAAAATAATGGACAAGGTATTTCAGCAATATGAACTACCCGTACAACTTAAATATCTCGCTGTAGTGGAATCAAAATTAAAATCATCTGCAATATCCGGTTGTGGCGCAAAGGGCTATTGGCAATTGATGCCCGTAACAGCTAAATCGCTTGGACTCAAAATAACAGCAAAACAGGATGAAAGAACCAATTGTTATAAAAGCACAGTCGCTGCAGCCAGGTATTTAAAAGAGTTATATGCAAAGTTTAATGATTGGTTGCTTGTAATTGCTGCATATAATGGCGGTGCCGGCACAGTTTATAAAGCCATAAAAAGGTCTGGTAGCAGGGATTTCTGGAAACTCCAGTATTTTCTTCCCCTTGAATGCAGAAGGCATGTGAAAAAATATATCAGCACTCATTATTATTTTGAAGGCCAGGGCGGCCTGACAACTATGAGCAAAAAAGAAACAGAAATTCATTTAGCATCAACAAGTAATTACATCAAAT
>Ga0209797_10001278_pt1 | contig 12583 bp, 11 predicted proteins | sample DOMMetBare3Fresh_2_FD_187472 | JGI IMG/M metagenome (GOLD analysis project Ga0209797, IMG submission 187472) | Wetland sediment microbial communities from St. Louis River estuary, USA, under dissolved organic matter induced mercury methylation -... | ecosystem: Environmental > Aquatic >...
GCGGCGCATCGGACCCAGATGATTGCGGGGTAAGGTGATGGAGGAGCGCGCGAGACGCTCCTCCATCGTGCCCCGCAAATCAGGGGCCGGGTTTCACCGGTCGAATCTCGACCCGACGGTTGGCCGCGCGGCCACGCGGTGTGGTGTCCGGGGTGAGGGGTACCGAGGAGCCGTAGCCACGCGGCACGACCTGCTCGTAGTTGACGCCTTTGACGATGAGGTAGTCGCGCACCGCCTCGGCCTGGAGCGTCGTGATGCGCAGGTTCTCGGCGGCCGAACCGGAGTTGTCGGTGTGCGCGCCGATCTCCACGCGTGCGGTCGGATTGCCCCGCAGCAGGTCGGCCACCGAGTCGAGCGCGACGTATGACGACGCGTCCAGCCGTGCCGTTCCGGCGATGAACGCGACCCCGGGGATGACCCCAGCCGTGACGGCCGGGCTCGGCGCTGCCGAGGGGACCGTCACGTTCGGACGCTGCAGTGGTCGGCCCAGCGTGTCGGGCTGCACTCGGGGCGGCGGTTTGGCCGCGTCTGGCCGTGGCGCGTTGGGCTGCGCCGCGCCGGGTTGGGGGGCGGGTGCGGCTGGCTTGGCTGGTGCCGGCCGGCCCGGCGCCTGTTCCTGGGAGCAGCCGCTGGCGTTCACTGTGGCCCCTGCCGGGGTCCGTGGGCAGCGGTCGAGGCCGTCGAGCACGCCGTCGGCGTCCTCGTCGCCTGGGCAGCCCAGCGCGTCCACCGTGGCGCCACGCGGCGTGTCGGAGCACCGGTCGAGGCCGTCGGGAATCTGATCCCCGTCGCTGTCCTTCGGGCAGCCCTGAGGATCCACCAGCACGCCCGCCGGAGTATCCGGGCAGCGGTCCAGGCCGTCGGGAATGTTGTCGGCATCCGAGTCCCGCGAGCAGCCCCGGGCATCCACCGCCGCACCCGCCACCGTCGCCGGACAACGGTCCACTCCGTCGGGCACCCCGTCCCCGTCCTCGTCGCTCGGACAGCCCCGGGCGTCTACGCTGGCCCCCCTGGGCGTGTCCGGGCAGCGGTCGCGGTTGTCGAGAATGCCGTCGCCGTCGGTATCGCTGATCGGCTTGCTACCGAGCATCAGGCTCATCCCCACGCTTGCGCCGAAGTTGGACAGGGAGACGGAAGTCGCCGGCGGCCTGGGCTTGCTCTGGTTCCGATTGTAGAGTCCCTCGACCCGCACCATCAGCGTGGGGGCGACGCCCACCCGGAAGCCTGCGCCGGCCAGCAGGGCGCCGCTGCTGCCGCAAATCGGGTCGCCCACGCTCGCGACGGCTGGGCAACTGCTCCCGTACTTGGTCGTTCCGGCTCCGGCCTTGAGATAGAACGAGCTGGACGACCCGATCAGGACGTTGTACAAGGCGGCCGCGCCGAATGTCTTGACGCTCACGCTCTGGCTGCCGGTCTGGGTCTTGGGGGAGGTGAAGCCCCCCTCGACCTCGAGCGAGAAGTTGAGCGGCAGCCACACCCCGAGGCGGCCTATTCCCCCGACCGCCCCACCCAAGTCCGTAGCGTTGTCGAACGACTGATAGGCTCCGGCGGCCCCGAGTTCGACGAGGTATTTCCGCTGCTGGGCCGTGCCGGGCCGCGTGCAGACCGCGAGGAGCGCGAGGCCGACCAGGAGTCGAAGCCCGCCACGGGGCCGCTCCCCGGTGGGGTGTGGGTAGGTTGGCATGGGTCAAATAGATACGGCCTCCGCGAGAGCCTGACAAGGAGCCCCGTCACCTTGGGAGGGCCACCCTTGGCTTCGCCTCAAGGGACCGCTACGATTCGCCACGGCGCTTGCCCCCAGCCAGAGGAGGTCCGCATGCGCGTGATCATCGAGTACTGCGTCGTCTGAAACTACGAGCCCCGAGCCACCAGTTTGGCGGCTGAGCTGAAGCGCGAAGTGCCCGACGCCGACGTCCGGCTGGTTCCGTCGTCCGGCGGAGTTTTCGAGGTGACCGTGGATGGCAACCTGGTGTTCTCCAAGAAGGCCTTGCGGCGCCACGCGGAGCCGGGGGAAATCGTGCAACTGATCCGGCGGCCGAGCTGACATGCGTATCGCCATCTCCACCGGCGGCGGTGACGCCCCGGGCCTGAACGCGGTCATCCGCGCCGTAGTCCTCTCGGCCCACGGCCGAGGCTGGCGGTCGTACGGCATCCAGCGCGGCTACGAAGGTTTGCTCTCGTTCAACGGCGTGATCCCGCTCGGCCCCGCGGAGGTCCGCGGGATCACCCACCTGGGCGGCACCATCCTGGGCACCACCATCCGGGGCAATCCGTTCCGCTACGTCATGCGGAATGAGCAGGGCGAGGAGTACGAGCGCGACCGCTCGGATGATCTCGTGGGCGCCTTCCAGGCGAGCGGGTTCGACGCGCTGGTGTCGATCGGCGGCGACGGGAGTCTCCAGATCTCGCACGACCTCTGGCGCAAGGGGCTGCCGGTCGTATGCGTGCCCAAGACCATCGACAACGACGTGAGCGGAACGCAGCGCACCTTCGGCTTCGACACCGCCGTCAGCACGGCCACCGATGCCCTGGACAAGCTGCACTCCACGGCCGAAAGCCACGATCGGGTCATGGTGGTCGAGTTGATGGGCCGCTATGCGGGGTGGATCGCGCTGTACAGCGGGCTCTCGGGGAGCGCGGACGTCATCCTGCTGCCGGAGATACCGTTCGACATCGAGAAGGTCTGCGAGAAGATCCGGCGCCGTGAGGCGGCGGGGCGCCATTTCAGCATCGTCGTCGTGGCGGAGGGGGCGCGGCCCCGGGACGGAACGGTCGAGATGGTCGAGCGGCGGGGCGTGGGAACGATGGACCGCCTCGGTGGGATCGGGAGCAAGGTCGCCCGCACGATCGAGCATCATACGGGGAAGGAGACCCGTACGCTGGTGCTGGGGCATCTGCAGCGCGGTGGCACACCGACGACGTACGACCGCCTGCTCGCCCTCCGCTTCGGTGCGGCGGCGGTGCGGGCGATCGCGGACCGCGCGTTCGGTACGATGGTTGGCCTCAATGGGCCGGACATTACTCGCGTGCCGCTGGAGAATGTGGTCGGGCGGGCCAAGAACGTGCCGCTCGACTCCGACACCGTTCGGACCGCGCGCGATCTGGGAATCAGCCTAGGTGACTGAGCTCGCATACCCGCCCACGCGCACGGTCGACGCGGTGGAGGTGCTGCACGGCGAGACGATTCCGGACCCGTACCGCTGGTTGGAGGACGGCGAGGACGGCGAGACGCGTGCGTGGACCGAGCGTCAGAATGCGCTGACGGAGAGCTACCTCGCCGGCGTCCCCGGGCGCGAGAAACTCCGCCGCCGCCTCGACGATCTGCTGGCCATCGGTGCGCTGAGCGTGCCGACCCCGGCCCACGGCCGCTACTTCTACCAGCGGCGCGACGGCCGGCAGAACCAGCCTGTCCTGTACGTTCGGGAAGGGGTGGACGGCGAGGACCGCGTGGTCCTGGATCCCAACGCGCTCGATCCCGGCGGCACCACCGCCCTCGACTGGTACTACCCGAGCGACGACGGCCGGCTCCTCGCCTACGGGCTCTCTCAGGACGGGAGCGAGCAAAGCGTGCTCCACGTGCTCGAGGTGGAGCGGGGGACCAACCTTCCCGACCGTATCTCCCGCGCACGGTCGGCCGACCTCGCCTGGCTGCCGGACGGCTCCGGCTTCTACTACACGCGCTATCCCGCGCCCGGCACCGTCCCGGAAGGCGAAGAGCACTACCACCGGGCCGTGTACTTTCACGTCCTCGGCGCCGACCCAACCGAGGATGCCCTGGTCTGCCAGCCTGCGCGCAAGGAATACTGGCCCGGCGTGGGCCTCTCGCCGGACGGTCGCTGGCTGCTGATCGGCGTGGCCCGGACTTTCGACCAGACCGATCTCTACCTGGGCGACCGGCGCGGCCCCGCCGGCGAGGTGACGACGCCCCCGCTCGTGGCGGTGGCGGAGGGCCTGGCGGCTTCATTCGAGGGCGAGGTCGTCCACGGACGGCTGTTCCTGCGCACCAATCTCGAGGCACCCACCTACCGGCTGTACGAAGTCGACCCCGAGCGGCCGGAGCGAGGCCGCTGGCGCGAGCTCGTCCCGCCGCGTCCCGACGCCGTGCTCGAGGGCGTGCGCGTGACCGGCGATCGGCTTGCCCTGTGTTATCTGGAGCGCGCCTCCTCCCGTCTCCGGCTGGCCGACCTCGACGGCGGCCTGAGGCGCGAGGTCGAGCTGCCGATGCTCGGCAGCCTGTTCGGCCTCGGGGCGGAGTGGGACGGCCGGGAGCTCTTCTTCGGGTTCTCCTCCTACACGGTCCCGCCGACGGTTTACCGGATCGATCTCGCGACTGGCGAGCAGACGCTCTGGCGCCGGGTCGAAGCGGACGTGGATCCCGCGCGGTTCGAGGTGCGGCAGGTGAGCTTCGTGTCCCGCGACGGCACCCCGGTGACGATGTTTCTCGTCCACCCGCGGGGTCTCGCGCGCACGGGCGACACGCCGACGTACCTCACGGGCTACGGGGGCTTCAACATCAGCATGACGCCGGCGTTCTCCCGCTCGCTGCTCCTCTGGCTGGAACACGGCGGCCTGGTGGCCATTCCGAACATCCGGGGCGGCGGCGAGTACGGGGAGGCATGGCACCAAGGCGGGATGCTGGGGCGGAAGCAGAACAGCTTCGACGATTTCCTTGCGGCCGCGGAGTGGCTCATCCAGGAGCGCTACACCCGGCCCGAGCGGCTGGCGGTGGCCGGCGGCTCCAACGGCGGGTTGCTCATGGGGGCGGTGCTGACCCAACGGCCGGAGCTCTTCCGCGCGGTCGTCGTGCAGGTGCCGCTGCTCGACATGCTCCGCTATCACCGGTTCCTCATCGCGCGCCTGTGGATTCCGGAGTACGGCTCGCCAGACGAGCCGGGGGAGTTCGCGTGGCTCCGTGCCTACTCGCCGTACCACCACGTCCGGGTGGGGACGGCGTACCCCTCGGTGCTCCTCGCCACCGCCGAGAGCGATACCCGGGTGGATCCGATGCATGCGCGGAAGATGGCGGCCCGCCTCCAGGCCGCGACCTCATCGTCACGGCCCGTGCTGCTCCGGCTCGAGGCCCGGGCGGGACACGGGGCGGGGAAGCCGCTCTCCAAGGTGCTCGACGAGCTGACCGACATCTGGACGTTTGTGTTTTCCGAGGTGGGGGTCGAGGTTTAGGACCGACACCGAACCGAGGAGCACGCTGTCATGGCCTATTCGTCGCGCCCTGTCGTCAGCATGTCCCGCCCTGATCGGTGGTTGGCAGTGCTGCGCATCATCGTGGGCCTCTACTTCGCCAAAGCCGTCATCACCAAGCTCGGCTTCGTCATGGTCGGTGGCGTGCTCCCGCTACCGGGTGTGTCAGAGCGCTGGGTCACCACCATGCCCAAGATCGTGGCGAAGCAGGCGTCGGAGAATCCAGTCCTGTTCTACAAGCAGTTCCTCGAGAATACGGTGTTGACCCACCCCGGGACATTCGCCCACCTGACGGCTTGGGGAGAAACGATCACGGGCCTTGGGCTCACGCTCGGATTGCTGACCGGGGTCGCCTCACTGACAGGGCTCGCGCTGGTCACCAACTACGGACTCGCCACACAATGGATGTCCCCGGGGCAGCAGGGCTTCCACCTCGTGCTCGCGGCCCTGATGATCGCGTTCTTCTTCGCCCGCGCTGGTCGAACATGGGGGCTCGACGCCCGGCTGTGGAGTGCGAAGCCGAAATCGATCTTCGCCCGGCGGCCGTTCTCCTGAGCGGAGGCTGCAGAAGGCCGCCCCCGAGTCACCCTGAGCAAAGCGAAGGGGGCATGACCGGAATCATGCCCCCTTCACTCCGTTCAGGGTGACTCACTTCCTCCCTACCGCTACTCCCCCGTCTCTAGCCATCGCCGCCACGCCTCGAAGCCAAAGGGCCGCCCCAGGAACCGCTCCACTAGCATCGCCGCCGGCGCCGACCCGCCTGGCGCGAGGATCGCCTCGCGATAGCGCCGAGCCGGGCCAGGGGCGAGCAGGTCCCGCCGGTCGAAGCCGCCGAACAGATCCTTCGCGATCACGAGGGACCACATGTACGTGTAGTAGATCGCCGAATAGCCGTCGAGGTGGCCGAACGCCGCCTGGAAGTGCGTATCTGGTACCGGCGGAAACGGGGTATACGCGGTGAGGACCGCCTGCACGATCGAGTCGGTGTTCACCTGGGCCGGCGGCCGATCGTACAGTGCGAGAGAGATCCGCGCCAGCGCCATCTGGGCCCGCACGTCGAGCGCGCGGCCAAATGCGGCGGCCCGGTTCATCTGCCGCACCAACTCGGCCGGAATCGGCTCCCCGGTCTGATAGTGCCTGGCGAACGTGGCGAGTACCGCAGGGTCCCGGACCCACTCCTCCAGCATCTGCGAGGGGGCCTCGACGAAGTCCCACTCCGTCTTCACGCCGCTCTGTCCGACCCAGCGTTGGCGTCCCCCGAGCTGGGAATGGAGCAGGTGACCGAACTCATGGAAGAAGGTCTCGACGTCGTCGTGCGACATGAGTCCAGGGTCGCCGGGAGCCCCGCCGGGGAAGTTGCAGACGAGAGCGCCTTCGGGCAGGTCTTCGCCGGTGACCCCGCTACGGATCGGGAATTGGGCGGCATGCTCATACTTCCCGGGCCGCGGGTGCATATCGAGATAGAACCGCCCGACGCGCCGGCCTTTCTCGAACATCTCCCACACCTCGACCGACGGATCCCACGCCGGAGTACCGCTGACCTGCCGGAAGCTCACCCCGAACAGCCGGCTGGAGATGTCGAGCGCGCCCCGCTTCACCGCGTCGTAGGGGAAGTACGGCCGGACCGTTCGGGAGTCGAAATCGAACGACGACCGGCGGACCTGCTCACGGAGGTATCCGGTCTCCCACCGGTTGATGACCACGGCCGCCGGGTCATCCTGGCGCTTTCGATCCAGCAGCATCCGGTATTCGGCCTCGGCCGCCGGGCCCGAGGCCTCCACGATCCGGTCGATGAATGCCGATGCGTTCGCGGCCGACCCGACCATCTTGTCGGCGGTGGCGTAATCGGCCCACGACGCGAAGCCGAGGACATGCGCCAGCTCGTCCCGGCGAGCGAGCATCCGGTCGAGCACGTCCATGTTCGCCGGATAGGCGCGGGTGTCGAACGCGATGCGCATCCGGCGGCGGAGATCATCGCTGCGGGCATACGTCAGGACGGGCAGCGCGTCCGGGTATTTGGTTGTGAGCACGATCCGCCCGTCCGGCCCAGGCCTGTGCGCGGCGATGTAGTCCTCCGGAAGCCCGGCCAGCTCGCCGGCCGAATCGACCGCTACCTCCTTGGTGCCCTCGCGGATGTTCCGATTGAATTCCTGGCCGATCCGGACCTGCTCTTCCCGCAGAGCGCTGACGCGTTTTCGGGTGGCCTCGTCCTTGTCCACGCCCGCGAGCCGGAACGCGAGCAAGGTCCGCTCGACATAGAACCGGGTCGTTTCATCGGCGCCGGTCAGGTCCATCGCGCGGAGCGCGTCATACACCCGCCGGTCGAGCGAGATCTCCGTAGCGAGCGCGGCGGCCCGCTGGCCGCCGGCTTCGGCGGTGGCCCGCATTCCGGAGTCCGGGTGGACGGCTCCGATCAGCTGTGCCTGGTTCGCCGCGCCCTCGAGCTCCCGCTGGATCCGGTCGTAGAGCACCAACGTGTTGGCGACCGTCCGCGAGCCCCGGACCGCCAGTAGCCGGTCCCAGAGCTGCCGTGCCCGTGCTAGCCGGAGGTCGACCCTGCGATCGAATTCCGCGGGCGTCGGACGCCCGATCCAGAACGGACGGTCATCGCGGTGATGGACGGCTGGCGGCGGACCGAGGAGCAGCGCCGAGACGAGAAGCAGGAAGGCAGGCACGCCCGGATCAGTGGGTGATGGTCGGAGGTGACCGCATGCCGCCCGCCACGCCGTCGGCCTCGCAGTGGGCGTTCCGAGGGCTGTAGGCGACGCAGAAGACGCCGTCGGCGTGCCACCGCTCGTACCACCGGCGCATGACCCCGCGGTCCTGGGCGGAGAAGCGGGTCGAGGGGAGCTCGGCGGTGTAGAGCGCGACGTGCGTATGCACCGTTCCCGACCACTCGGGCGGCCCGCACCGGTCGATGGATGTTTCGGCCGAGATGCTCATCGAGTCGGCCTCCTGGGGGCCGAGGGCGAGGATCCGGCTCACGAAGACGGTGTCGTTGCGGACGGAGGCCCCGAGGCAGGCCACCCGCTCCTCCTTGGCCGCCACGCTCTGCTCCCACAGCGCCCGGAGGGCAAGGCCAGCTTCCCCGCTGAACCGAAAGGCCGGCGCGGGCTGGTGCTCGGCGCTGTCGGCCTGCGCGGCCGCCCGGCCCGCGCCGGTCGAGAGCGTGGCGGCCGCGACGACCGCGAGCACCAGCCGGGTGGTCACGGCGCCCGGCCGATCGCAACCCCCCACGGGATCTTCCCGACGGGGATCTTCTTGATCACGGTCAGCCGGTCGGTGTCCACTACGGTGACGTCGTTGGACGGCCCGTTGGCGGTGTAGAGCTTCCGGCCGTCCGGCGTGAGGGCGATTCCCCAGGGCCGCTGGCCGACCGGCACCGACCCGGTCACTGAGTCCGTGGCGACGTCGATGACCGAGATCGTGCCCCCGCGTCCGTTGGACACGTAGATTCGCTTGCCGTCGGCCGACGCCTCGGCGCCCATGGGCAGGGCGCCCTCGGGCATCGGGATCACCTTGAGCCGCTTGCGGCTGGCCACGTCGATCACCCAGACCGTGTGATCGATCTCGGAGGTCACGTACGCGCGCGCCCCGTCGGGCGTGAAGACGAGCGAACGCGGCCGTTTCCCTACCTCGATCTGTCCGACGACCTTGCCGGTCTTGGTGTCCACCAGGGTCACGTTGTGGGCGGTTTCGCCGCTGATCCACACCGTGTTGCCGTCGGGGTGCAGCCGGACGCCCTCGGGCTCCTTTCCGACGGTGACTGTCGTGCGGATCTTGCCGCTCGCGATGTCCACGATGGACGCCGTCCCCGCATCCTCGTTGGAGACGAACAGTGTCGTGCCGTCGCGACTGATGTCGAACGTCTCCGGATCGGAGCCGCCGGGGAGAATCCGCGTCACCTTGCGGCTCGCGGCATCCACCACGGCAATCCCGTCCTTGGACTTGTCCGCCTTCAGCTTTGCACACTCCTCATCGGGCATCGAGGGCGGGCACTTGGGCGAGCCGCTCAGCGCCACGAAGATCGTCTTGCCGTCCGCACTGACCCGCACCCCGCGGGGCCTCGTGCCGACGGGGATCGAGGCCACCGCGCTGTCGGTGCGGGTGTCGATCACCGTCAGCTCCTGCGAGTCCTCGTTGGTCGCGTAGGCAAGGAGGCCGGCTTCGGCAGGCGCGACGCCGGCGGACGCGGTATCGCCGCTCGCCCGGGCGGGGGCCTCACCCCGCGTGCATGCGGCAAGCAGCGCGATGACGGTGAGCAGGGAAAGATCATTTCGCATCGAAGATCGCCTTGTCGCGGTTGCGGGTCTGATCGAGTCCCTCGATCCGGTCGACACCGACGGTGGAGCGGAAATCCGCGCCATCGATGTTCGCCGTGGTGAGCTTGGCGCCGGTGAGGTCGGCCCCGGTGAGGTCGGTCTGCACCAGCTCGGCGTTTCTGAGGTCGGCGCGCACGAGACGTGCACCGGCAAGTGTGGCATGGGAGAAGTCGGCCTTGAAGAGGTTGGCGCCGGACAGGTCGGCGCCGGACAGGTCGGCGCTCACGAAGGTGGCGCGCATGACGCCCATCGACTGGTTCCCGGGATCGGCGCCGATGTTGGCGTTGGTGAGCACGGCGCCGACGAGCTTGGCACCGCGCAGGTAGCCGATGATGCGCGTGCCCGAGAGGTTGGCGCCGCTCAGGTCCGCCGCCTCGATGATGGTGGCGAAGAGGCTCGCCCCCTCGAGGTTCGCCCGGCGAAGGTCGGCCCTACGCAGGACACTTCCGTCGAGGTTGGCGCGGCTGAGGTCGGCGCCGGTGGCGACCGCGTCGGTCAGGTCGCAGGAGAAGAGGTTGGCGCCGCCGAGCTTCGCGTCACTCAGCCTGGCACCGGTCAGGGTGGCGCGCCTGAAGTCCAGCCCGCGAAGGTCGAGCCCGCTCAGGTCCACGTTGGAGAGATCGGGGGGCGTGTTGCCGGTGCCCGTCGCGAGGCGCGCCTTCAGCTGCTCGAGGTCCAGCCGGACCACGGGCGTATCGACCGCGACACGGGAGTGTGGCTCCGCCGCGGAGAAGGTTGTCGTGGCCAGGAACGCGGCCACCAGAGGGGACAGGATCATGCTCTTCCTTGGTGAAAGTATCCGGAGACTGCCCGGATGGCTATTCGCTGGTACCCGGCCGAAACCGGGCCGGTCCCCGAACGTGAGCGGGACCGCCACGTCGCGGTCCCGCTCGTGATCCCGATTCGCGACCCCGGGGAGCGGGGTCAGCCTTCGCGTTTCAAGGCCGGTCGTCCCGGCGACATCTTCGCGTCGCTCCGTGCCTTCACGTAGCTGTAGATCTTGTCGATCGTCGGGATTTCCATGCCCAACGCGCACCACGAGGGCATACCCTTCTCGGGGCGGCCGGCGCACACCACCTGCATGAATAGCTCCTTCGTATTGATGGGCCCGTCCGGCTTGAGGGAGAGGATGAGGTGGGGTGCGATCGTCGTTCCGAGCGCGTCCTCCCCATGACACCGGGCGCAGTCCAGGTTGTAGTGCTTCCAGCCGTCGTACACTTCCTGGGACACCGTGTCCCGGGGGGCCTTGTGGTATTCGTCACGGAGGTCCTGGGCGACGGCTCGAGTCGTGATTGTCGACGCCGCCAGCAGGACGCCGACGCCCAGCACGATCCGGCGGAGCACGGTTATGAGGGGCGTGCGCATGCTCGAGGACGTTCCTTTCGGACGGAAGAGGGATCGGAAACCCGCGTCCAGCCGCGGCGTCAGCGGCGACCGGCGAATCAACAAACTGGTTCTCGAACTCTCATACCATATTAGCGGGCAACGGTTCCGGGGCAGCTACCTACGCAACCGCCATGCCCGACGGGTTTCAGCTCGGTCCCGCCCGCTTGCCGGTATCGGCCGCGGGAGCGGTCGTGGCGCCAGTCGGCTTCTCCTGGCTCCCCTCTCCAAGGGGGAACATCGGAACGCTGTACTCCTTCAGGATGGCCTCGATCTCCGGGCGCTTGCGCTCGAGCACGGTCTGCAGGCTGTCCCGCAGCACGCGGTCGCGGCGCCGGACGCCCAGACCGATGTCGAACCGGAAGGGAAAATCGCTCAAGGAATCGCGCTCGGCCAGGGGTGTGAGCTGGAGGGGGACCGGGGACTTCTTGGCGAAGTAGCCCGCCAAGGGGCCCCAGACGATGGCGATGTCCACGTCCTTGTTGACGACCCCGTTGATGATGTCCTCGGGCCGGACCTGGTCGGAGAAGAAGGTGGCGTATCCCGTGAGGTTGCCCACCACGCCGTAGCGGCTCAGCACCATGACCGGCGGCGGGTTCTCGGCGTCGGAGTTGAGGATGTTGACCCCGATCCTGAGCGTCTTGAGCCGGGGGTCGGCGAGCGAGGTGATGTCGAGCCCACTGTCCTTCCGGGTGACGAAGAAGTAGCCGGACCGGAAGTAGGGCTTGGTGACGCCGGCTATGTCGAGCCCACTCGGCGCCTCCATCGCCACGTCGCAGTAGCGGCCGTTGAGCGCTCGGGCGAAGTAGCCGCGGCGGACCGGCCACCAGGCATACACGACCTGGGAGTTCCATTCGCGAGCGATCAACTCGGCGATCTTCTGCTCGAATCCCTCCCCCTTGTCGTTGGAGAGGGGCATGTTGTCGGGGTCGGCGCAGACGCGGAGGATGCCGGACGTGGGGACCTGCGGGCGGAGCTGCGCGTGGGCCTGGGCGACCGGGAGAACGCACGCCGCGAGCGCGACGGCAGTGAGCCCGGCTGTCGAACGGGAGCGCATCATGACCATCGGACCCTGCTGGGGAGCCGCCGGCCAGTGGGGGTCACCGGGGGACGGTTTCCGTGAAACGAACGGCGCCGGAGCTGACCGCGCCCCGGCGCCGTGCTCGTGCTGTAATGTACTCCCGGGGCGACCGGAGGGTATCCCCTCCGGCCGGCCGGGTGGTCCGGCTTACTTCACGGCCGCGTTCTTCAGCCCGAAGACGGTCAGGACGCCGCCCTGGGTCGAGAAGCTGCCCACGTCAGCGAAGGCGCCGAGCGCGCCGAGACCGGCGGTCGGATCCTCGGCACCGATGCCGGCGGCGACGCCGATACCGGCCCAGCCGCCGATGCCCGAGAGCACGGCGACGTTCTGCGACCCGTCCGGAGCGGAGTAGGTCATCGGGTTACCGATGATGCCCGACGGGGTCTTGTACTGCCAGAGAAGCTTGCCGGTCTTGGCGTCGACGCCCTTCAGCCAGCCTTCCATGGTGCCGTAGAACACGACACCACCGGCCGTGGCGAGCGCGCCGCCGTACGCCGCGAGGTTCTCCTTGATCTCCCACACGACCTTGCCCTTCATCGGATCCCAGGCGATGAACCGGCCACGGTGGCCGCCGGGGCCCGGGAACATCCGCACGATC
>Ga0209797_10001279_pt1 | contig 12582 bp, 6 predicted proteins | sample DOMMetBare3Fresh_2_FD_187472 | JGI IMG/M metagenome (GOLD analysis project Ga0209797, IMG submission 187472) | Wetland sediment microbial communities from St. Louis River estuary, USA, under dissolved organic matter induced mercury methylation -... | ecosystem: Environmental > Aquatic >...
ACTGCAAGATCCTGCCATGGATAAATAGCTTCATCCCATGGAGTCATATTGTTAAACACTTCCGGACTATCATCATCTTTTGCAATTCTGGTTTGAATCTGCATCAGGTAATCAGCTCCACCATTAGCAATACGCTGTTTGTATTCATCTTTTAAATAATTTCTGCCACGGGTTTCATTATTTAAAACCCGTTGGTTACAGGTATCCCAATCGCTTAATTCAGTAAATCCTGTTTCAGGTTCTTTATCTAAAGGCATTGTTCTGTATTTGGCATAACGCTTCACTCCATCTTTTCCAATAAACAAAAAAGCTGTTAATGCCTGGTAACGCAGGTTATGAAACGAACTGGGATCTCTTCTTAATGATAATTTTGCACCTAATAAACCCTGCGGATAAATGCGATAATAATCATGATATTCAACACCCCATTTTTGCTTTCTTAATTTAGCAAACTTTAAAAAACTTGCTGCCGACCAGAAGAGATTTATTACACCTGTATTCATTTCAATATCAAAAGGGCTGTTCCAGTGATGTTCAGAAAATTTAATGGAGAAACTTCTGATGCAGTTCATTGCATCATCTAAAAAGGTTGCAGAAGCATGCCGTATTCTGCAGGGAAATATTCTGCCTGCTTCAAAAAAATCATGCTCTGGAAAAGCAGGGTTATCTACAATCTTTACTCTGCCTTTTGCTGCAATTCCATTGTTATGGCTCATGCGATATCGTTTGGGAAAGCTTAGAAAAACAGCCAATGCAAGTCCTAATCCAACAGAAGTAATCCAAAGAACAAACTTATTCCATGTTGCTTTAAGCCAATTGTAAATAAGAATGCCTAATGTTAATTTTTTTGTCATGCCCTTTCATTTTTTGAATTAAATATTGGTACTGGTTTCTATATCGCTTACAATCACTCCAAGTTTCAGAAATTCATCTTTTTTTGATAGAAGTAATTTTGAATAATATGGATTAACATCTTTTTCTTCATCTCGGGTAATAAACCCATACTCCGTACGTGAAAGCAAATTGCTGAACCACATCATTTGTGTGCTTCGGGTTAAATCAGGCGATATGCTTAAATCCGTTTCAGGTGCAATAACACCACTCTCCTTTTCACCAAAACGCAAACCAAGTGAGTTGTACAATACTTCACCAATATCTTCATACTGATGTTCATTGGCCCACGTATGTAAATAGGAAGCAACAAAAATTATATAAGTACAAACTTTCACTAAATCTTTCATCACTTCAGCCTCAAGTTCTGTTGGAAATTTTTTGTGCAGAGTAATTGGAGAAACAGTACGTAAAATACCCTTACGCTTTTCTCTTGGCTTATTAAAATCAAATGAAAACTGTGCTGCATAATATTCCTTCATGGCTTCATTACGTTCTTTTTCCCGATGGCTTAAAGAATCTTCATCAACTTCTGAAAGAAAAACCGGAACACTGTGATTTAACAAATCCTCTGAAAAACAATAAATTTCATACCAGTATTTTTTTATTCCCTCAAGATTATTTTTAATAAACCAGGAAACATATTCTTCTGTAACATCCCAGAATAATTTTTCTGCTTTTGCTGATGTATGTGCTTCACTTAAAGGCTCTGCAACTTCATATCCCTTCCAATCCAATACGCCCATGATGTCCTTACATCGATCAAGCAAACCTTTTGTAGATAATGCCGATGCACTGGGAATATAATCATGCAATAAAATGCGATCGGCTGTATGATTAATTAATACCACATCTTTTAAATGCGGAAACAATAATTCAGACAATGGATTAAAACGAAGGTTTCTGTATGCTGCCATAGCATATTGCTCCACATTGGTATGTGTACCGGCAAAGTGTTCATCCACTTCTGTACACAACCCGCCATTTACCCTTGCTACTCTTTTTGCATGCAACCAATTTTCTCCATCAGCAGCTGTAAACACTCGTTGTTGCCAGGGATCTTTATTTATTGCATTTAACGGACCAGTAAAATGAATTTCAACCGGTGTAGGCAAACCATCTTGTTTTAGTTTAAACTTCATAGCAGCATCAGGAAATGCATATTCATCATTTCCATCATAATATCCTTTACCAAAATATTTCATCCAATAATGATCCCGTTCTGTTTCATCAGGAACAAAACGCCCTCTGTTCATACCATTCATCATCCGTTCACCAAACCAATGATCACCACGGGTATAACCAGGTAAATGTTTTTCAATACAAACAGTGAGGTTTTCAGGATAGTCAGCCTGTATTTCTTTCAATGAAATGGTTTCTGGTGCATTTGCAATTTGCTCAAGGTGTTTCACCTTTACAATTTCAATGGGAATAAACTGTTCTCTAACTGCATCTTCTCTAGCATCAGAATAGTATTGCGGCGCATCTTTATCATGATCTTTAATTACAGCTCGTGGCAAAGCCGTGTCTGTTCTATACTCCCAGAAGAATAAATAAATATTATTCAGGCTATATTCCAAACCTATTAAATCTTTTTTTGGAATATTGATTGATTTAAACAGATTATATACTTTACGGCTTGAGTGATCGTTAAAAAACATGTGTGTAATTTCATAAATCTCAAACCGCAGCCTGTGGTTACGAAACCTTCTTGCCATTCTTAAATCAAAAGGCAAACTAAACGTACCATCTTCTTTTGTATAGCCTTCACTGAGTTTTCGCCATTTACCAAACCAACCTCTGCTCCAAAATTCAAGGGCGAGATGATGTATGGGTATAAGTTCATCTTCTTTTTTTGCAAAACTTATTTTGCCTACAATAGAGCTATCCATTACAGTACCATAAATTTTATTATGCCGTGGGAATAATCTTGCCTTCAGTTTTTTTAAAAAAGATCTAAACCTTGAGTACAACACATACAACATTTCCAGAAGAATGGTAATAGGATTTGAAATAATGGCAGATTTACCAACCTCAAGATGATTAATACCCCGAAGGCGGGGCCTGAAAAAACCACCATTGTCTTTATAGCCAATCTTGGTTTTTTTTAAACATTCTTCACAAATATGTTTTGCATTTTCAAAAGAAACTTCTGCCATAGGTCTGTTATTTTTATTTTTTATTTTCAGCAAAATACATATCTATTTCACCTTTATTTTTTGCAGGAATTTTACCTCTGTAAGTACATTGAAATTTATCTGCTACTAATTTGTAGGTGTCACCTGAAATATTAATTCTACCTCCTTCACTCCCCGACTCCATTCTGCTTGCAGTGTTAACCGTATCGCCCCAGATATCATAAGCAAATTTCTTACTACCCACCACTCCTGCTACAACTGGACCGGTGTGTAAACCAATCCGGATATTATATTCCGGTTTATTTTCTTTACGTTGATTTTTATTGAATTCATTTACCCAATCACGGATTTCTATAGCTACCTGCAATGTATCTGTGGCATGGGTTGAATTAGGAATAGGTAAACCACCAACACACATATAAGAATCTCCGATAGTTTTTATTTTTTCTACTTTGTATTTACTAACAATTCCATCAAAAGCGCTGAAACATGTATCAATGGTATTAACAATTTCTTCAGGAGACATAGTAGAAGAAGTAAGTGTAAAGCCAACAAAATCGGTAAAGAGAACGGTTACACTTTCAAATTGTTTTGGCTTAGTGCGGCCGTTTTGTTTTAATTCTTCAGCAGTTTCTACAGGAAGAATGTTTATCAGCAAATCATCCGACTTCTTTTTTTCCAATGCAAGTTCTGCAGTACGCTCTTCAACTTTTTTACCAAGACTGTCATACAACATTGCGTTTTCAATGGAAGTTGCAATTTGTCCCGATAATAAAGACATCAGGTTAATGCGTTCCTGTGTAAATGCTCCACTGGTGAGATTGTTTTCAAGATAAAAAATGCCAATAAATTTTCCCTGATGAATAATTGGAATGCACATGATGGATTTTGATCCATGACTTTTTATGTAACTGTCTTTTTCATAACGGGAATCAGCAGCTGCATTATTTATAACAACATTTTCATTGGTTCTTCTAACATAAGCGATAATACTTGGTGCAACCAGGTCAACTGTTTCAGGATCGAGATGTGGTAAAATTGAAATTGAATTATCTCCAAGATCTTTTACTGCTTCAATAAATAACTTCCCTTTATCTTCTAATAACAAAACACCCTTTTGTGCTCCTGCATTTTCAATAACTATTCCCATCAGCACATTCAGCAGTTTTGAAATAACCACTTCACCCGAAATACTGTTAGCAGCTTTTAAAACAGTAGTGATATCAAGCACACTTCCATGAATCATAGAACTGGTGTTATTCACCTTACCTGATTCGAGGATATTCCCTTCAGTGCGGTTAACACCAGAAACATATCTGGGATATACCTGTTCCATATGCCGTAGCTTAGCTTCAGCACCCCATTCTCTGAAGGCATTATAAGAAGCTTTTAAATAAAACTCAGCCAGCTCTTCTGATTTCTGATGAATATAAAAACGGCCGGTTAATTCATATGCCAGTGCTTCTTCGTGAATGTATTTATTTACTGATGCGCCTGAGATTGCTTTATCATACACCAGTCTTGCATCATTATACTTTCCATGAACTCTTAACAATTCTGCTTTTAGTAAATCATATTTATGCTGATAGTTTTCCGGTGCAAATTTTGCCCAGGTTTTCAGCTTGCCCATATTTGATTTTATTCTGCGTAAATATTTTCCCTGTTTGCTTCCGGCATTGGGATACAAAGCAAGTAAAGTAAGCGCTTCATATAAATGATGATTGGGTATTTCAAACTTGGCCAATACTGCTTCCAATAACTTTCTTGATTCTGCAGCATGGAAAGCTGCTTTTTCATATTCATGAAAATAATAACAAAGAATCAGTTTATTGAAGTGGATGAAAAATGTTCCTGTCTTATCATTACGTTCTGTGTTTTGCAACATCATTTTTTCTTCATCATAGGCTTCACCTGTTAATATAACCGGATTTGCTGAGCGACCCATAAAATTGAGCATGGGTTGCCTGTACACTTCATTATAATTAAAATTAGTTTCCTGTTTAAACTGATTAAAGCTTTCGCTGTATGCTTTTGTTTCTTCTTCCAGTCTTATTAATGGTTTACCACTTAAATAAGCATGTATGCAATAAATATTTGTATTGATGCAGGCAAACTCAATAGCGCCTGTTTCCATTCCAATATGATAAGATTCCTGCAATGGCCTGAGTGTATTGTGCACATGTTCATTCCAGTTAATGATTAATGCATAGATGGGGGTATAGATCTGTGTTTTCCATTCTTTGGCATTATATTTTTCAAGTAGTATTAATCCAAGCTTTCCATAATTGTATCCGTTTCTCATTTGGCCCAATACACCACACATAATAACACCATATGTTGCAAATGCAAAAGCAGAAAGCGCTGTATTTCCAAACTTCAATGATAAATGCACCATCCGGAAAATAACCAAAGGAAATAAAGTGGGTGTTGCCCAATAGCTGGATGAAGCGATATCGGCCATAATACGCATGGCAGCAATTTTTATTTCATCCGTCATGGTAGGCATGGCAGATAATTTATCATTATCCTTTCCGGCCAGTTTAATTTTAGTTTTAATCAGATCGGCCATCACATGCACCATGGTAGGCTTTGATGGAAAATCTTCGCCCAGTTGTTTTAATAATTCAAGTCCTGTTTTTATAGCATCCAGTAATTTATTTTCTGCTTTATAAGCCAATATTCTTATTTCATAAGGCTTCACTTTTTCAAGCAGGTTACGGGCATTGCTTAATACAAGTTGATAATGTTTATCCATGGCAACAAAATCGCCGCTGAGGTAAGCTGCTTCGGTAGCTTCAGTATACAAATCACGGCACATTTCATATTGTACCTCCCAGGCATTGGGCTTTAATAAACTGATTCCAATTTCAAAATAATCAAGTGCAGCTTTAAAGGCAGAGCTTTGTTTTGCTTTACGTCCTGCATCAAGATTTAACTTTGCAAGCAGTTCTTTTTCAGATTCATCATTAACAATATCTTTCCCCCAGTTCCATTGGTTGGCAATATCAAACAAATGCTCATCCCGTTTTTCATCCGCAATGTTTTTCAACAACAATTTGCCAATGGTAAGATGAGCCTGATTTTTTTCCAATTCAGGAATAAGCGAATACACAGCTTGTTGAATACGGTCATGAGAAAATTTATATGCATTTCCGGTAGGTACAATCAAACCTTCTGCAAGCGCTTCATTTAAATTCTTTTTTAAATTTTCTTCCTCTTCATTTTCAATAATAGATAAAAGCTGAAGATCAAAACTATTACCAATGCAGGAACCTGTTTTTAAATGCTTTTGCGTTTCATCGGGCAGGCGAAGTACTTTCGATGCCATCAGTTCCACTACATTATCAGTAATATTTTTTTCTGTAATTTTTTTAAGATCCCACTTCCATTTTAATGTTTCAAAATCAAACCAAAGAAATTTTTCCTGGTAAAGAGATTTTAAAAACTGATTGACAAAAAAAGCGTTACCGCTTGTTTTTTGATAAACCAGGTTGGTAAGTTCCTGGGTTGTATCTGGTGAAGCTCCTGTAGCATCGGCAATTAAATCATTAATATTATAGGCTGATAAATTGCCAATTGAAATGGGATGAATGATAACACCTTCATTTTCCATATCACCAAGAGATATAATAAACGGATGAGATGCACTTACTTCATTATCACGGTATGCCCCTATGCAAAGCAGGTATTTACTTACCCTGTCGGTTAATAATGATTCTAATAAACTAAGCGAAGAGGAATCGGCCCATTGCAGATCATCTATAAAAATCACTAAGGGATGACTTTTTGTTGCTAAAGCATTTACCAGTTTACGGAAAAGGTATTTAAATCTGTTTTGAGCTTCAGCACCTCCTACTTCAGCTACTTCGGGTTGAGGGCCAACAATAAATTCAAGTTGTGGTATTACATCAGTAATTACTTTTCCTTCTGCACCCAATGCTTCTTTTATTGATTCTCTTATCAGTTGAAGTGAGGCTTCATTTTCTGTTAATAAAATATTGACCAGTTCACTAAACGCCTGTAAGATGGCATAATATGGAACCGCTCTTTGAAACTGATCAAACTTGCCTTCAATAAAATAACCCCGGTTTTGGGTAATTGGCTTATGTATTTCTCTTACCAGCACTGATTTTCCTGTACCTGAATAACCTGAAACCAGCACCAACTCTTTGCTTCCTTCAGCACAACGTTGATAGGCATCAATGAGATCTTTGATTTCATTTTCACGACCATATAATTTTTGTGCTATTAAAAACTTACCCGAAAAATCATGTGTTGCTAATTCAAAATCTTCACAAGTACCTGTTTTTTCAAAATTTGAAAGACAGATATCAAGATCATACTTTAATCCGAAAGCTGATTGATAACGGTCTTCTGCATTTTTTGCAAGGAGTTTTGCAATAATTTTTCCAAGTATTGCAGGCACTTTAGTATTAAATTTTTCAACCGGAGCAGGAATTTGAGCAATATGTGCATGTACCAGTTCCATTGCATCGGTTGATTCAAAAGGAAGCCTGCCGGCCAATGCTTCATAAAATGTAATACCTAATGAATATAAATCTGTTCGGTAATCTACAGTACGGTTCATTCTGCCGGTTTGCTCAGGTGAATTGTAAGCAAGTGTACCTTCCAACCTCTCCGGATTACCCAGGTAATGATTCTTTAAATCGAAATTGGATGAAATACCAAAATCAATAATTTTCACAGAACGTTCCTGCAGATTGACCAGGATGTTAAACGGGCTGATGTCTTTATGTATAATATTATGTTGATGAATTTCACCCAAAGCTTCCGCTGCTGCCGAAGCGATGTATAAAAAGTCGAGCACATCTTCCTGCTTCTTTTGAAAAGCCTCTTTAAATGTTACCGACTTAAACCATTCTAAGTATAAAGCATGTCTGTTTTTTTCCTTTCCCTTTTTTAAAACGTTTCGGGTACCTTGTAATTGAAGGCCTTCAATAATATCAAACTCATTATAAAATTGAGCAATATCAATTGGAGTAGGAAATTCATAATTCAGGATTTTCATTAAAACAGGGCGGTTCCATTCATTTTCATCCACCAAATATATCTTGGACTTTTTGCTTTCGTAAATAAGTTGTTCTGGCATACTATTCAATTATAAAAATGATTTTTACAAACAAGCATTTCTTATTGTTAATGAAACTAAAACTGCTGAAAAATAACGAAATACGTGATTAAAAAGTTCAAGAGGTAAGGAGGAAGGTTAACTGAAAAAACTTTTCAAAATGATAAGGTGTCCGTTTTAAAGATATGTGGAAGATTTAATAAATGCAATTTTTTACACAATGAATTTCTTCCTGTTCATTTATAAATGCCTGCTGTAACAGTAAAATTTGAAGTATAATATATGTTAATCAAGAAAATGATTTTTGAATTTTTATCTATATCAATCAGTTTTTGCCATTGCTTTTATCCCATTCTTTTTTAATGAAATTCATCACATCAGTATTGAGGTTTATTTAATTTCAATTGAAATCACACAAAAAACAAGGTTGACTACTCTTTAATAAAAATTCAGCATTGAAATAAGATTGCCATTTTATATCAACCCTTTAAAAACGGGGAAAAAAGCATGAGCTACTTATCGTTAGTTTATAATCCGCTTTGTTAATAACTCAACTACCGGCTTTTTAATCTGACACAGGATTTCCATGTTAAATACCGCCAATAACTCAAGCCATTCATAATAAACCTGTAACTCAATAAAAAAACATGAAAAAACCATCAGCTATTTCCTGCCGCTCTGACAAACATGCCATGTATGCAACCTCTGGAAGATGTAAACAAATGTGGATAATGACAGAACAACAGATACAACCGAATGGACTTAAATTTGCATCTTCATTAAAAAAACAAAAAAGTAAAAGAATATGGCATTACAATTTACAGATTCAAACTTCCAGGCCGAAGTGATTTCATCGGATAAACTCAGTGTTATTGATTTTTGGGCAGAATGGTGTGGCCCTTGCCGTGCTATTGGACCGGTAATTGAAGAATTAGCTAAAGAATATGATGGTAAAGTAAAAGTGGGTAAGGTAAATGTGGATGAAAACCCACAAATCAGTATGAACTACGGTATTACTTCTATTCCGGCAATTCTCTTTGTAAAAGATGGTAAAGTAGTAGACAAACTGGTAGGCGCTCAGCCAAAAGGCAACTTTGTAAAGAAGATTGAACAACATATGTAAGCAGATTTAAACCTGTTTTAAAAGACCCGTTTCAACATTGAAACGGGTCTTTTAGTTATAAATAAATTGAGATTGATCATTTATGCTATATCTCATATTCAGTATTTGTATAATCAGGAACATATCAACTCAACAAATGACAGCATTTCAATAAAAAAGTTTATTCACAATAAGTCAACATTGCATTAAACTATTGTTTTTATTAACCATCTATTATTAATTTCATTTAATTAATACATAAACAACTTCATGAGCTCAATAACGCTGCCCTCAACCATAGTAACCGGTTTCCATGGAATAGCAGAAATTCACAAACTTGCTGAAAGCGATCATCATCTGTTAAAATCAACACAATCGTTTAAGCAAAACGATGTCATCTGCAGTTTTGGAGCAAGTAAAATACATAACCAGCCTTCCAAATACACCGTACAGATTTCAGAAGATAAACACATTATTCTGCAACCTGAATTTTTACAATACATCAACCATAGTTGTAATCCCAATGCATTTTTCAATACAACAACTATGAATCTTGTTGCATTAAGAAACATTGAACAGGGCGATGAGTTAACATTCTTTTATCCATCTACGGAATGGTTTATGGCCGATCCGTTTAATTGTTTATGTGGCGAAGAAAATTGCATAGGAGTTATTAAAGGAGCTAAAGAATTAACCAATGAAGTTTTAGTTCAATATAAACTGACTGATTTTATTCAATCAAAAATTGATCAATTAAAAGATTAATCTTTTACATTTACAGTATGCTTTCTAACCCGTTAAATTCTCTTCCTCCAACCAGGCATCCGTTGTTTATTTGGGTATTGGCACCCCATCTTCAAACCAATGATGCCAATATTGATTATTACTACGATTTTTCACAAAGCATTGATGAATACACAAAGGTGTTTGAAGAACTCCGTCTTAACTGGAAATGGCAACCGGTAACACAACAGAATTATAAAGAAATCATTGACGAAATAGCAGCCACCACTTCATTTCAAACGCCCATCGTATTGAATTTATGTGATGGGGATGAAGTAAATGGTACACCCGGTGTAAGTGTGATTCACTATTTAAGAGAAAAAAAAATAATCTATACCGGTGCCGATCCTGCATTTTATGATAACACCACTTCAAAAATTATTATGAAGGAGTTGTTTGATAAAGCCGGTATTGCCCATGCTGCATGGGTTCCTGTACATCATGCAAAACAAAAACTCAGTGGCATCTGTGAACATGTTGGTACACCTCTTATTGTTAAACCTGCAGTAAGCGGTGGAAGTATGGGTTTAGGTGTAAAGAATGTGGTACATACAGAAACAGAATTAAAACTACTGGTAAAAGAATTGTTTGAAGGTTACCGAGGATGGGATTTTTCTTTTGGTGGCCTGGTGGCTGAAGAATTTATAAACGGACCAGAATATACCATCTTCATATCAGGTTCTTATCATTCACCAAGAAACAGGAAAGTATATACACCGGTTGAACGTATTTTTCATAAAGATTTACCTGATACGGAGAAGTTTTTATCCTTCGACCGTTTATGGGAAACCTATGAAACAGAAAAGTCGATGGGTGAAGAAGAAGATTTTTATCAATACCATCTCCCTCCTATTAATCTGCAAAAGAAAATTATGGATCTTAGCTGGAAAGCATATTGTGCTGTTGGCGGAACCGGTTATGGAAGAGTGGATATCAGAATGGATAAAGCAACCGGAAAAATGTATGTGTTAGAAGTGAATGCACAATGCGGATTAAGTGAAGATGAAAATTATACTTCTATTGGTGCCATTGTACGTTTAAGCAATCAATCTTATTCAGGTTTAATACTGCATATATTAAAGGATGCCATGCAGCGTCATAAACAAAAACAAAAAAAGGCAGTAGCAGTAAGATAGCTGCAAGAATGATTTATGAAGATTTGTGTTTTACAACCCGACTACTCCACTTCTGCCGTTGACTATCAGTATTACGATCCTCCACGCAATTTATCAGCTTTGCTCCCTGCTGTAGAGTTTGATCATGTTTCACTTAACAAACTCACTACTTACAAGCAATTACTTGAACTGAGCAAAAAAGGATACGATTGTTTTGTGAATTTATGCGAAGGCTATCTTGAATGGGAAGTACCATCCATTGATGTGATTTATAGTTTGGAATTGCTCAACCTTCCATTTACCGGGCCCAACACCTTATTATACGATCCTCCAAAAGAATTAATGAAATATGTTGCATTTACAGAATCGGTTGCAACTGCCAGTTATGCATTAATTGAAACAATTGAACATGTAGAGCAACAAGTTAAACATTTGAGTTATCCTTTGTTTGTAAAACCATCCAAAGCAGGCGATAGTTTGGGCATTGATGAACATTCTTTGGTTCATACATTTGATGAGCTGGTTCAAAAAGTAACAACATTACTAACTGAATATCCTCAATTACTTATTGAAGAATATATTGCAGGAAGAGAGTTTACCGTACTGGTGGCAGCCAATCCAAAAGATGAAAAAAAGTGTACCGTCTTTCAACCTATCGAATTTATTTTTCCTGAAGGAAGAACCTTTAAAACCTATGCTTTAAAAACATCGGAGTTACATCCTGAAAGTAATATACCGGTTACTGACCCATCCATCAAACAACAATTAACAGAAGCAGCTCAACGCATTTTCAGAAGTTTTGGAGGTGTGGGTTATGCAAGAATGGATTTCAGAATGAATGAAAAAGGAACCATTTATTTCCTGGAAGTAAATTTTACCTGTTCTGTTTTTTATACAGATGGGTATGAAGGCAGTGCCGATTATATTATTAAAGCAGATGGTATTGGACAAGCCGGCTTTTTACAACATATCATTGATGAGGGAATTGCCCGGCACAGACGCAGGCAAAAGAAATATGTAATGAAGGGAAATGCCATTGCCGGTTTTGGCATTTATGCCACTAAACCAATTGCTGTTGATGAAGTTATTTTTAAAGGTGAAGAACGCCCTCAACGCATCGTAACCAAACGCTTTGTTGAAGAAAACTGGCTGCCAGAGGAAAAGCTTTTATTTAAACATTATGCTGTTCCACTCAGCAGCGAAGTATATATTTTATGGGATAATAACCCATCTGAGTGGGCTCCGCAAAATCATTCATGCAGTCCAAATACTGCCTATAAAGGGTTAAACCTGGTTGCTTTTAAGCCCATATCTCCGGGCGAAGAACTGACCTTGGATTATGCCGATCTTCTCAACGAATCGGCTGAAACGTTTGATTGTCAGTGTGGTGCACCAAACTGCCGGAAAATAATTTCAGGCCAAAAAGGAAATTCTGTTACTTTCAAAGAAAAAAATTTTATAAAG
>Ga0209797_10001281_pt1 | contig 12576 bp, 10 predicted proteins | sample DOMMetBare3Fresh_2_FD_187472 | JGI IMG/M metagenome (GOLD analysis project Ga0209797, IMG submission 187472) | Wetland sediment microbial communities from St. Louis River estuary, USA, under dissolved organic matter induced mercury methylation -... | ecosystem: Environmental > Aquatic >...
CGCTCCGTCGTCGGTGACCCCGAAGGCGCCCGGCCAACGGTAGGCGTCGAGCTTGCCGATATCGTGCAGCAGCACACCGGCGAGCACGAGATCCTGGTCGGCGCGGCAGACCTTCGCGATGGCGCGGCCGATGACGGCCACCTCACAGGTGTGCTTGAGCAACCCGCCGAGCTCGGCATGGTGGCCTGCCGTGCTCGCCGGACACTCCTCGTACCGGCGGCGGAATTCTGCGTCGCCGTAGAACAGGTCGATCGTACGACGAAGGCGGGGCCCCCGAATCTCGCCGCGCCAGCGGTCGAGCGTTTCCCAGTACGGCGCAACGTCGCCGACCGAGGGGAGCAGCAGATGCCAGTCCACTGCGCCGCGCGGCAGGACGCGTATCGAGCTGACCTTGAGTTGCCGCTTGCCGCCGTACTGGCCGACCTCGCCGATGACCTGCGCGACGACGCCGCGCTCGATGCCGGCGATTCGGGGCTGATCCTCGGGCCAGAACGGCGCGGTGGAAAGCTGACCGTAGCAGTTGCCCAGAGTGAGGATGGTAAACGGACCCCGCGCGGAGTCTCGCTGCTCGACATCCACGACGAGCAGGGCATCCTGTACGCGGCTGCCGACGGCAAGCTGCTTCAGATCGGGTGGTGCTGGCATCCCGGACTCGGCGGTTGGGTTCGGCAGAAGATAGGGAGGGGGCGGCGAATGGTCTATCAGAGACCCTCCCGCTGTTTCCGGCCGAGCCTCGGCTGTAGGTTGGAGTCATGACCCCGATGCACCTGCTGGTGCTCGTGCGCGACCCGGAGCGGCGCGAGGCGCTGCTGGAGCTGCTGCGCTCGGCGGGGCACCACGCGGTAGCTGCACCCGATGCGCCCGCGGCGGCGGCCGCGATCAGCCTGCCGGGGTTCGACGCGCTGCTCCTCGATCTCGGCCTGCCCGACGTGGACCCGGCACGCCTCCGGGAGGCGATGGCGCCGGCCCAGCCGATAGCGCCGGAATCGCTCGAGGCTGCCGAACGGCGCCACATCGCGCTCATGCTGCGGCACACGGGCGGCAACAAGCGCCAGGCCGCGCACCTCCTCGGCATTTCCCGCTCCACACTGCTGCACAAGGTGAGGAAGTACGGCCTGGCCGTTGCCGTGCTGCTGGCACTGGCTCTCTCGGTGCTCCTGGCCCCGCCGGCTGCGCTGGGCCAGACCGCGGCGACCATCCCGCCCGGGAGGGTGAAGGCCGGCCTGCTGTCCTTCGATGGCCACGCGACCGCCGGCGACTTCGTCGGCACCACGAACACGGTGAGCGGCGAAATGACGGGCGGCGACAGCCTCGGAGCCGTACGCGGGTGGGTGGAGGCGCCGGTGAAGACCTTGACCACCGGCAACGGGCGGCGCGATCGCGATCTCAACAAGTCGATGGAATCGGACAAGTATCCCGCGCTCCGGTTCGACCTGCATGGTGTGACCACCGCGCCGGGGACTCCCGACAGCGTGCCGCTGACGCTGCTCGGCACGATGGCGATCCACGGCGTGACCCGCGACGTCTCGCTGCCCGGCTTCGTGCGACGCGAAGGTGAGGAGATCCACGTGCGCAGCGACTTCCCGCTCGACCTCACCGACTACAAGATCGGCGGCCTGACCAAACTGCTCGGTATGCTCAAGATGGAGGAACACATCGTGATCCATGTGGACGTGACCTTCGCCCCGGTCAGGTGAGCACGCGACCCCCCATCGAAGGTGCCGTCAACCTTCGCACAAGCCGAGGGGCCGCAGGCTCAGGGCGCGAGGCGCACCCGCCCCAGGCGTGACACGACGACGGTGCGGGTCGCGGCGCCTCGGCTCAGCTGGAAGGAGGCGTTCGAGAGCCCCAACGACACCCCCACCGGGGAGAAGGTGATGGTCCGCTGCGGTCCCGCGAGCGTGACCTGGCTGGCGGCGGGGCCGGCGGCGTGCCAGAGATCGGTGGTAGCCCCGCGCGGGCGGATGGCGAGATCGTTCGCGTCGATGGTGAGTTCGATGACCCGGCTCTGGAGGATGGCACTGATCCGCGCGCGCCGGTGCGCCGTGATGATATCCAGCGCCGCGCGGTTCACCGCGAGGCTGTCGGCGAAGCCCCGGAGACGGGGGAGCGCAATGGCGAGCATCAGACCCATGATGACGAGGGTCAGGGCCAGCTCGAGGAGGGTTGCGCCGCGTCGCATTGGCGCACGGTAGCGGTGGTGCCCCCGCCGATCAGCACCGGATTTCCGCCCGCGGCTGCCGGAAATTGCGCACCCTTGCCAGTGAGCTTCCGGGGCGCGATACTGCTGCTACCCCTGCCCCGATCACGGAAAGACGCGCCTTGTTCATGCCGCCGCAGCTCTTCGGTGAAGGTGAGCCGTCCGCAGATGTGCTGGCGCATGCCCCCTTTCTGGAGCGTGCGCGTGCTGAGCACGAGCGCAAGTGCGACGTGTCGGCCCAGCTGGCCCTCGGGGCCTATCTCGTTTCCCGGCTGGTCGACCGGCTGCTGACGCGGGACGGCGCCACCGCGGTGCAGGAAGGGCTACCTTGGCAGCTCGGCGCCGTCCGGCGTCACCTGCGGGAGCTCCCGGCCGACCTTCCCGAGAGCGCCCACCTCCGCGGCATCACCGACGCGGTGCCGGTGGCTCGCCAACCGTTGTCCGGGTTGCGGCTCAGCCTGATGGCCTACGCGTACTTCCTCGAGCACGAGGGCCGGCTCGAGGAGGCCCTCGAGGTGCTCGCGCTCGCCGTGCGCACCCACGGCGCCGACGTGCCGGCGGCGGACTTCGCGGGGTCGGCGCTCTTCGCGGGCCGGCTCAACCGGCTGCTCGCCCGGTGGAACGAGGCCACCAGCTACTATCACTCGGCGGAGTCCGCGGCGAGTGAGCTCGGGGATCAGGTGATGGTGCTGCGCGCGCGGCTCGGTATGAGCGCCGTGATGCGCGGCCGCGGTGATCTCAACCAGGCCGAACGGATCGCGCGAGCGGTCCTGGATCGGGCGAAGGAGCTGTCGCTGCCGGAGGTGGAAGCGATGGCCTATCAGGACGTCGGTGTGGCGCTGGAGGCGCAGGGCCGCCGGGTCGAGGCGGTGGAGGCGAAGTACCAGGCCTTCCTCCGCACCGGCGACACGCTGCAGCGGATGCGCGTGCTGGGCGACCTGGGGATCGGGCTGGCCGAGCTGGGCGAGTACGCCGTGGCGCGGCTGGCATTGGAGATCGTGGCCGAGTCGAAGAGCGCCTTTCTGGTGCGGACCAATGCCGTCATCGAGCTGATGGGGCTCGAATCGGCTACTGGCAACCGCCTGGCCTTCGAGCGCCGGCGCTCCGCCGCGCAGGCGCTACGCGATCGGATGCCGCCGAGCATGGCGGCCGACTTCCTGTACAAGGTCGGCGTGGGGTTGGCGCGCTTCGGGCACCTCAACCGGGCACGCGACGCGCTGGCCAGGGGCCTGACCCTGGCCGAGACGCATCGCCTGAACACCTGGTATTTCCGATTCGAACGCGTCCTGCAGAACCTGGACGCGCGCGAGATTCGCGAGCCCGCGCTGTCCACGCTCGGGGAGCCGGTACCGCCCGCGGCCGTGCGGGCGATGGAAGTCGGGCTTCGCGAATACGCCTCGAGCGCAGGCTAGTTGTTCGAGCCCTGGCCCTCGAAGGAAGGCGCTGGCTGCTCGGACGGACCGGTAGCGTCGCCACGCGTGCAGGCGGTGGAAGTCAGTCCGGCGAGCGCGAGCGAGGCGAGGACGAGCCACTTCGTCGTTGAGCGGGGCATGACAATCCCTTTCAGTTGGCGGTTAGGTTAGACGATTCGCCAATCTGAGCGGGGCCTTGGCGCCCGTTTAGGCCTATTTTGCGACAAATAGGGTCCGTTTTGCGACATCTCCTGCTCGCGGCCGTGCCCGCCGAGCGCCTCTTCCGCCTTCGCTCACTCCTTCCCGACCGGTTTGTCTGGGAGGCGGTGAGCACATGGCCGGAGGCGGTGGAGGCCATCCGGGCCAAGCCGGTGGAAATGGCGGTGGTCGACCCGCTGCTCGGGGGAACCACGCCCCGGACCCACGGCATCGGACGCCTGCGCCAGTTCTTCCCCTCCCTTCCGCTCATGGTCTATACCGACCTCGCACCGGCCACCGCGGGCGTGCTCCTGGAGCTCGGCCGCGCGGGGATCCGCCGGGTGGTCATCCACCGGTTCGAGGACTCCCCCGGGTCGCTCCGGAGCGCCATTCAGGCCGAGCTCGAGCAGAGCGCGTCGCAGCAGGTGATCCAGGGCCTCGACTCCATCCTGCGCGATTTGCCGCCCGAGCTTCGGCTCGCGCTCGAGGCAATGCTGCACGGCGCGGGCGACGCGCCGACCGTCACGGCGCTGGCCGACCGGGCGGGGCTGACCCGCCGAACCTGCGAGCGGTGGTTCACCAAGGTCGGGCTGCCGTCGCCACGGGTGGTGATGGTGCTGACCCGCTTGCTGTACGCGCACCGCCTGCTGCTCGACCCCGGGTACACCGTCGACGACGTCGCGCTCAAGCTGGGCTACAGCAAGACCAAGACGCTGCAGATGCACCTGCGCGCCGCCTTCGGGCTCACGGCCGGCGAGCTCCGGGTCTCGCTGTCCACCGAGGAGGCGCTGGCCGTGGTTACCAGTCGCTACTTCACGCCCGAGCATCGAGCCGCCGCCTCGTGAAGCCGAGAGTCCTGATCGTCGATGACGAGCCGTCACTGCGGCGGACGCTGGAGCGGGCGCTCGGGGAGATGGGCTGTGACGTCGTCAGCGCGGGTGACGCCCATCTGGCCTACGAGCTCCTGCACGAGACCGACGTGGATCTCGTCCTGCTCGACCTGCACCTCCCGCAGATGTCCGGCGACACTTTCTTCCTCGCGCTGGTCCGCCGCTGGCCCCGCCTCGTGGATCGTGTCGTCCTGATGACGGGCGACCCCTTCCCCGAGCAGGACCACTGGCCGCTCGAGTTGCGGCGCTGTCCCGTGCTGCTCAAGCCGTTCACCCTCGATGTCCTCCGTGCCACCGTCCGGGCCACGCTCGAGGGGCCGGTGACCGGCGGGCGGCGTGCCAGCGGCGGGCCCGCATGACCGCGGGCCTGTCCGTCGCCGCGGCGGCCGATCCCCTCGCCACGTTGCGGGAGTACCGCACGCTCGCCCCGTGGGGCCTGCGCGACCTGGCGGCGCTGGCCGCCGGCATCCTCGACGCTTCGGGAGTGGTGCCCGTCAACGCGGCCGCCCGGGCCCGCCCGAGCGAGCGCACCATCCGGTTCTACGTGGCGCGCGGTCTGGTGAGCCCGCCCGACGGCCGGGGCACCGCCGCGGTCTACTCCTACCGGCATCTGCTCCAGGTGCTCGCCATCAAGCTGCGCCAGATGGAAGGCGCCACGCTGGAATCCATGACCCGGGAGTTCGCCGGGCTGACCGGCGATCTGATCGAACGCCGGGTGGCCGGCGTCCTCGGGCCCGCGCTCCCCCGGCCGGACCGCCTCGCGCTACTCCAGGCGCCGGGCACGGGGCGCGGCCGGGTGGGGCGGGCCGTGCTTGGATGGCTCGCGCCCGTCGAAGGCGCCGCCGGTGCGGCGCCGCTGTGCCGCCGGATTGCGGTGACGCCGGGGATCGAGGTGTTGATCGACGAGCAGCACCCGGTCATCCGCCTCAACGGCGATATCGCCGCCATCACCGAGGCGTTCCGCCAGGCGCTCACGGGGCTGGTGGCTCCCTAACTCCCTTCGGAAGGACCGCCCATGACCGGGATCATCCTCCTCGTCCTCGTCCTCGTCCTCGTGCTCTGGATGATCGGCGCCTACAACGCGCTCATCGGGCTCAAGAACCAGGTCGCCAACGCCTGGAAGCAGATCGACGTCCAGCTCAAGCGCCGGCACGATCTGATTCCCAATCTGGTCAACACGGTGAAGGGCGCGATGGACTTCGAGCGCTCCACGCTCGAGGCCGTCATCTCGGCGCGCAACAAGGCGATCAGCGCCACCGGCGTGCGGCAGACGGCGCAGGCCGAGGGCGAGCTGACCCAGGCGCTCGGCCGGCTGTTCGCGCTGACCGAGGCGTATCCCGACCTCAAGGCCACCGGCAACGTCGCGCAGCTGCAGGAGGAGCTGACCAGCACCGAGAACAAGATCGGCTTCGCGCGGCAGCTCTACAACGACGTGGCCACGCAGTACAACACGCGGCAGGCCACGTTTCCGACCATGTTGGTCGCGGGCCTCGCCAAGGCCTCGCCCGCGGAGCTCTGGCAGATCACCGACGACACGGAACGCGCGGTGCCGGCGGTCGATCTCTCGACCAACAAACCCGCGCCGTGAGCGAGGACGCCAACCTCTTCGCCCAGCAGGAATCCAACCGCCGCCGCTCCACCTGGCTCGTCATCGGCTTCATCGTGTTCTTCGCCTGGGTGGGATTCGGTGGCGATCTCGCCCTCGGGCTCCTGACCGCCGACGCCGCCCCCGGCTCCTATCACCACGTCGTCCCCGTCATCGGCATCTTCACCACCATCGTCGCGGCCGGGATCTGCTGGTACTCATGGCGCTTCGGGCCCCGCCAGGTGCTGTGGTCCACCGGTGCGCGCGAGGTGACCGAGCCCACGTCCGCTGACGAGCGGCAGCTGGTCAACGTGGTGGAGGAGATGGCGATCGCGTCGGGGCTGCCCAAGCCCGGCGTCTGGATCGTCCCCGATGACGACCCGAACGCCTTCGCGACCGGACGCGACCAGGCCACGGCCAGTATCGCTGTCACCAAGGGGCTGCTGCGGACGCTCTCGCGGGACGAGCTGCAGGGGGTCGTGGCGCACGAGATGGCGCACGTGCAGAATCTCGACGTGCGTTTGATGACGCTGCTGGCCGGGATGGTCGGCGCCATCGCGCTCATGTCGGACGGGATGGGACGGATGCTCCGGGGAACACGGAGCGTCGGGGGTGGCGGCGGCCGCGGCCGCGGGAAGGGTGGCAACCCGCTGGCGCTGGTCGTCCTGGTGCTGTGGCTGCTGACTCTCGTGCTCGCGCCGATCGTCTCACGCATCCTGGCGATGGCGGTGAGCCGCAAGCGCGAATACCTGGCCGACGCGACCGGCGCCCAGTTCACCCGCAACCCGATGGCGCTGGCCTCGGCGCTCGAGAAGCTCGAGGCTGCCACCTCTCCCACCCGCGCCATCACGCAGGGGGCGGCGCACCTCTGCATCGTGGATCCGGCGCCCGGGCTGCTGTCGGCGAAGGAGGGATTCTTCGCCGACGCGCTCGCCTCGCATCCTCCGATCCGCCAGCGGATCATCCGGCTGGAGGGGATGGGCTACCAGCAGGCCAAGCGGCTCGGCGAGCCCAGCAGCGGGCCGCGCCCGGTATCACCGGCCTGACCGGTATCAGCCTGGCGCCGGTGCCACCCCTTCCCGGAACCCCACGCGCGCGAACTTCTCCCACCCGGTCTTGCCGCGCCACGCGTCCCACAAGCCGCGCAGCCGCCAGTACAGCGTGAGCTGGCGGTACCCGAAGTTCTCGAGCACCGCGAAGATGAGGAGGATGAGCACGTCTCGGCCGCGGGTGAACGGCAGCAAGCCGCGCTGCAGCCGGTCGGCGAGCCCGAAGCGGAAGCGCCACGCGCCCACCAGAACGGCCGACACGTTCACCAGCATTCCGTAGCCGAGCGAGGCCAGCAGGAACGCCCAGAGCAAGTCGTAGTTGAGGTAACGCTGCCCCAGGACCCTGTCCATGGCCAGCAGCAAGAGCACCAGCCCATAGCCCGAGAGCTCGACCAGCGGGCCGAGGTACTCGAAGATCCAGAACGTGGGCAGCGCGAACCAGCCGATGCGGCCGTACTTTCGCCGCCCGAGCATGGCGCGGTGGTACCGCAGCGATTCGCGCAGCCCGCGGTACCAGCGCCCGCGCTGCTTGCGCAGCGACTCGAGGGTTTCGGGGACCTCGGTCCAGGCGACTGGATGCGGCACGAAGGCGATGCGCCGGTCGTGCAGCTTGTCGCGCACGAAGCGGTGCAGCCGCACGACGATCTCCATGTCCTCGCACACCGTGCCGAGGCGTCCGCCCACGTATTCCTCGGTGACGCGGTGCCGCACGAACGGGGTGAGGTAGCCGCCGGCCTGGATGACGGTCGCCTTCTCGAACACGGCGAACACCCCGCTCAGGATGAGGATGGCGTCCATCCGATCGAGGCCGGTCCGCGCGGTGGTGAACGAGCGGAGGTACTCGACCATCTGGAACCGCGCGAGCCCGCGTGCCGGAAGTCCCACGCTCACCATGCGGCCGTTGCGGATGATGCAGCCGTTCGCAATCGCCACCTGACCGCCAACGGCGACGACGCGGGGGTCCTCCTCCACCACCCGCATCAGCTCCTTCAGCGCGCGCGGGTCCAGGATGGAATCGGCGTCGAGCGAGACGAAGTACGGCGTGGTGGAGGCGTTGATTCCGGCGTTCAGCGCGTCGGCCTTGCCCCCGCGCTCCTTGTCGATCACGACGACGCGTATCACCCCGGGCGGGAGCGGGACGGTGGCCTCGTACGTTCCACGGACCGTCGCGGTGCCGATCGCGTCGCGATAGGGGATGTCGGTGCGCCTGAGCCGGAAGGCCGCCTTGAGGCGATCGAGGGTCCGGTCGCTCGAGCCGTCATTGACGACGACGATCTCGTGCCGCGGATAGTCGCAGTAGACCAGATTGGTGACGCTGTCCACGATCGTCACCTCCTCGTTGTAGGCGGGCACGATCATGGTGAGCGGCTTGGTGAGGTCGCGCTGGTCGATCAGGTCGAGGTCCTCGACGAAGTGGCCGGCGACCCGGCGGCGCACCGCCCGCGCGGACAGCGCCACCAGCGAGAGCGTGTAGGTGTTGTACGCCAGGAAGTAGAAGAGGAACACCGGCTGCGCCACCATGGCCACCACGAGGAGCGCCTGGGTGATCGCGTCCTTCACCCGCCCGCCCGCGCCGCCGCGGCGAGCTCGAGTGCGCCGCTCACGCGATGGCGGATGGCGGGTGCCGGATCCGTACGCGCCACTTGGCGGGCGACGTCGTCCTCCACGAGGGCCAGCGCCAGCGCAGCGGCCAGGCGCCGGTCCTCGGCGGGCGCGGTACGGGCCGTCTCGCGAAGTGCCGGGAGGTGCGCCGCCGTCTGGAGCGCACCGGCGGTGGCGCGGGGATCGAGCCCCGGCGGCAGCGGGACCGGCATACCCTGCAGCAGCCGGCCGATGTAGGCGGCCGCGCGAACCGGCATCTCCTGGTCGTCCGCCAGGCGGGTGAGCGTCTCGAGCGCGATGGCAGCCGGGTGGTCCATGCCGCCGAGAACCAGCGCCAGCTCGCGCCGGACGTCGGGATCGGGGTCCTCGGCCATGCGGGCGATCAAGTCCCAGCGGTCGGCGGCGGCGGCCGCGCCCGCCGCCTGACGGCGCACGCCGCGTGCTGGATCCAGGGTCAGCGCCTCGAGCGCCGCGCCGTCCACCGCCTGGGGCCGCTGGCGCCAGAGCATGGCGATCGCCTCACGCACCGCCGGGGAACCGCTCCGCGCCATAGGCGGAAGCAGGCGCGGCAGCTCGGCGTGGTGGATGAAGCGTGCCACCCGCGCCGCGAGCAGGGCCTCCTGCCCGTCCGGCGGCAGCTCGAGCGTCAGCTCCGCGAACGCTGGGAACGCGCTCTCCGCCAGCTTGGCGACGCTTATCAGGACTGCGGGGTCGTCGTCGGGGCCAAGGCTGCGAAGCAGGCTCCGGAGCCCGCGCTCCGGGGCAATCTTCGCGTACAGGCCCACCGCCGTGCCGCGCACCAGGAGGTTCGGATCCCCGAGCGCGTGCTGCGCGACGGCGAGCAGCTCGTCGGCGTCGAGCAGCCCGGCCACGGCCGTCATTCCGGCCGCGCGCACCTCGGGGCTCGGATCACTCCGGACGAGATGGAGCAGCGCCTCGCGACTCGTATCGCCCTGCAAGGCGCGAAGCCCGCCAATCAGCCGGATCCGGTCGCCCGGCTCGAGCATGCGCCGCGTGCCGCGCGCCAGCACCGCTCCGGCCTTCTCGACAGTGTCGGCGCCGAGCGCGTGGAGCTCAATCTGCCGCGCGGCCGGGAGCTTCCGGCGGAGCAGCCGGTACCAGGCATCGTCACTCAGACGCTCGCGGAGGTGTGCCCGCACGGCGGCCTCGTCGCTCATCTCCACGACCCGGGCGACGATGCTCTCCTGCTCGAACGCACCGATGGCTAGCGCCGCGGCCCCGCGGACGGCGGCCGGCTCGGTGCGGTGGCAGACCGTGAGCAGCGCCGTCTCGCCACCTGCCACGCGGAGGAGCCCCGCCGCGATTGCCGCGTGCTCGCGCACCCTGGGCGATGGGTCGCTCTGCAGCAGGGCGAGCACGCTACCGCTCTGGTCCTCGAGCTGCAGGCGGCCGGCCGCAACGAGCGCGGCGATCCGCACCGCCTCGTCGGAATCGTGCAGAGCGGTCGCGATGGCGGCTCGTGTCGTGTCGCCACCCACTCGGCCGAACGCCTCGATGGCGCCGGCGCGCACCAAGGGCGCCGGGTCCCGCCTGAGCCGCTCCAACGCCGGTGCCGCGGCGGACGAGCGCAGGCGTCCGAGCGTCCGGACGGCGCCGAGCTTGCCTGCCATGTCGTGGCTGTCGAGGAGCACGTCCACGAGTCGGCCGACGGTCCGGCCGTCGAGGCGGCTCACGACGGCCTCCAGGATGGCCGAGCGGGTGGCCGAGTCGGCTCCCTCGAAGGCGTGCACCAGCGCAGGCACCGCGGATGGGTCGCGCAGGCGCCCCAATCCGCGCGCGGCCGCCTCGCGCACATCGGGTTGTGGGTCGCCGATCAGGCGAAGAAAGTCAGGCATCGCCTGGGAGGCCCGGAGCAGGCCAAGCGCCCGGGCGGCGGCGGCTCGCACCCGGCCGTCGGGATCGGCGGTTCGCTGCCGCAGGTGCTCGACCGCGCCCGGACCGCCGAGGGCGCCGAGCGCGCCGATCGCCGCGGCCCGAACCGCGGAATCGGCGTCGGCGCGGGCGACTTCGATCAGCTCGGAAACGAAGTCGTGCCGTGTGGCGCGGCGGATGGCGGTCACTACCGCAAGCCGCACCTCGGGCGACGGATGCAGGAGCAGCTCGGTCAACAGCCCGCGTGCGCCGGCGGCCGCGAACTTCACCAGCGTCTCGGTCGCCTCGGGCGACCGCTCCCCGCGGCGGATTGCGTCTACCAGGGTGGTTGGCACCCCGAGCCGCTCGAGCCCGCCTGCCGCGCGGGTGCGGATCTCGGGATCGGGATCGTCGAGGGCCACGAGCAGAGGGCCTTCGGCGCGGGGGCCGATCTGCTCCAGCGCCTCGACGCTCCGCATGCGCACCCACCAGGCCGGATCGCCCAGGCCCCGCACGAGGCGGTCGATGACCTCGGGATCGTCGAACCGCCCGAGTGCGGTGGCGATGCGGGCGCGGACGAACGGCGCGGGGTCGGTGAGCAGACGGCCGAGCAGCGGGGCGATTGCGCGCGGATCACCCAGGCGGCCAAGAGCCGAGGCCGACTTGGCGCGCAGCTCGTCATCGGGATCGACCAGCCCGCGGGCGAGCACGGGGAAGGCTGGCTGTGCCCGCACCTCGCCGAGGACGTTGGCGGCCCACGCGCGGGCCGGGCGCGAGCCGGGCTGCTCGAGGAGGGCGATAAGCGGATCGACTACCAGCAGGCCGTGGCGCGTGAGGATGTCGGCGATGCGCGGCGCGAGCCACGGCTCGGCCGTCTTCAACGATTCCACCAGCGGCCCGACCGCGCGGGGGTCGGCGATGCGCGCGAGCGCACGGAGCGCGATCTCGCGGACGTCGCCGTCCTCGGTACGGGTCGCCTGGACGATCTCCAGCAGCACGGGCACCGCCCTGGCGTTGCCGACCCGGCCGAGCAGCTCCGCGGCGAAGGCGCGCTCGCGCCACCGGCGGGCCGTCTTCAGCTTCTCAACGTACCGGTCCACCAGCCCCAGGCGGTCGTACACGTCGAGCAGCCACCCGGGCCGCTCGGCGGTCGCGCGGGCCTGTTCCTCGAGCACCGCCTCGAGCGCTTCGAGGTCGCGCAGCGTGCCGATCCGCCGGATCTCGGGCTCGAGCAGCGCGTGCTCGCGCGTGGCGAGCTCACCGACGAGCTGGCGGTAGACGCCTTTCCGTCGGGCGAGCCGGCGCTCGATCCAGTTGAGGTAGGTGGTGTAGCCGAACCAAGCGATGATCGCGAGCACCCCCGCGCCGAACATGACGCCCGCGGCGGCGAGGATGATCGTGAGGGTGCTCACCTCAAAGCTGCGCGTCGTCCAGGAAGACCAGCGCCTGGCGGCGCGAGATCACGGCTTCCAGGGCCTCGTGGACGGCGGGATCGACCGCCGTGCCCACCAGGTCGCGCATCCGCTCCACGGCCACCTCGGGCGTCATCTTCTCCTGGTACGGGCGGGCCGTGGTGAGGGCATCGTAGATCTCGACCGCGCCGATGATGCGGGCGCCGAGCGGGATCGCCTCGCCAGCGAGGCGATCGGGGTAGCCGAAGCCGTCCCACCGCTCGTGATGGCTCCGCACGAAGCTGATCACGCGCTGGAGATGGTCCAGCGGGGCGAGGATCTGGCAGCCAACCAGCACGTGCTGCTTGATATGCTCG
>Ga0209797_10001282_pt1 | contig 12568 bp, 9 predicted proteins | sample DOMMetBare3Fresh_2_FD_187472 | JGI IMG/M metagenome (GOLD analysis project Ga0209797, IMG submission 187472) | Wetland sediment microbial communities from St. Louis River estuary, USA, under dissolved organic matter induced mercury methylation -... | ecosystem: Environmental > Aquatic >...
AATTCGGGCGCGGGGCCGATGACGATCTACGCGCTTCGCCGCGCCGGCGTGCCGCTGCCGCTGGCGGTGACGACGACACTCATGTCGTTCATCGCGACCGTGCTGTTCTTCGCCCTGGCCGGCCCGCTCGCCATCGCCGTTGGTGCGGGCCGCTCGCTGGGCAATCACGGCGACGTCCTCGGTCTCACTCTCTACGATCTGTTCCTTGGCAGCCTCGGGTTGTTCGTCGGCATCGGGGTGGTGCTGGTGGGGGCGATCGTGTTTCCCAATATCGCGCGCCGGGGATTGATGTGGGTCGCGGAGCGCATCGCTGGACGCAGCGAGCGGGTCGCCAGGCGGATCGACGGACTGCGCCGCGGGATCGACGAGGCCCATGAGAGTGTCCTCGCCTTCAACAGCCCCAAGGGCTGGCTCGCGCTGCTGTGGGCGACGCTGCTGTCGGCGCCCTCCCACGCCAACAAGCTGCTCGCGGGGTATGTCGCGCTCCGCGCGGTCGGGATCGAGGCGCAGTTCGTCGATGTGCTGCTGGTGCAGACGCTCATCACCTTCCTGCTCTACTTCGCCCCGACACCCGGCGCGTCGGGGATCGCGGAGATCCTGTCGACCGCGGTGATGTCATCGGTGTACATCCCCAAGGAACTCGGGCCGCTGTACACGCTCATCTGGCGCTCCATTCTGTCGTATTTCACGCTGGCCTTCGGGTTCGGCGTGTTCTCACGCTGGATCCACACCCGCCTCAAGGGGAAGGACGATCTGGCGCTCGACGAGACCGAGGAGTTCTCCGACTCCCCGATGCCCGCCTCCGGATCATTACCACGCTGATGGCCGCGCCGGACTCCCGCGACGAACCCGACGAGAAGAGCTACGACGCCGCACTCATGCGGCGGCTGCTGCACTACCTGCGTCCGTACGGGCTGCTCGCCGCGCTCGCCTTATTGCTGCTCCTCGGCGCCGCCGCCCTGACGCTGGTTGGTCCGGCGCTGACCCAGCGCGCGCTCGATGTCGCGGTCCCGGCGAAGGATATGGGGCTGCTCCGGGTGCTGGCGCTGTTGTTCTTCGGTTCCCTGGTCTTCGAGTTCGTGCTCGACTACGGTCAGGCCTACCTCACCTCGTGGATGGGCCAGCGGGTGATGGCCGACCTCCGGCTGCAGCTGTTCAGTCATCTCCAGCGGCTGAGCGTGCCGTACTTCGACCGCCACCCGGTGGGCCGCCTCATGACCCGGGTCACGTCGGACGTCGAGACGCTGAACGAGCTGTTCTCGTCTGGGGTAGTGACGGTCTTCGGCGACGTGTTCACGATCATCGCGATTGTGGCGATGATGCTCGTCGTGGACTGGCGGCTGGCGCTGGTGGCGTTCGCGGTGATTCCATTAATGATCGTCGTCGCCGTCACCTTCCGGCGTCACGTCCGCACCTCGTTCCGGGATATCCGGACCTGGGTTGCGCGGCTCAATGCCTACCTTCAGGAACAGCTCGCCGGCGTGCGGGTCGTCCAGCTCTTCAGCCGCGAGCGCGCCTCGGCGCGGGATTTCGCCGAGATCAACCGGGGACACCTGGAAGCGCACCTCCGGTCGATCACCGTGTACGCGATCTTCTTCCCGGTGGTCGAGTTTCTCACCAGTGTCGCGCTGGCACTGCTGCTCTGGTACGGCGGTCTGCGGGTGCTTGCGGGGACCCTCACTGTCGGCGTCCTCGCCGCGTTCATCCAGCTGACCCGGCGCTTCTTTCAGCCGTTGCAGGATCTCTCGGAGAAGTACAACCTGCTGCAGAGCGCGATGGCGTCCTCGGAGCGGATCTTCCAGCTGCTCGATACCGAGCCGACGGTGAGAACTTCGGCGGCTCCGGTGCGTCTCTTGTCTCCGACGGTGGGGGAGGTGGCCTTCGAAGACGTCTGGTTTCGCTACGGGGCGCCCGCCGATGGGCATTCCGCCGCCGGCAGGGCCACGCCGGGGGGTGCGGCCGCCGAGGAGGAGGGCTGGGTGCTCAAGGGGGTGAGCTTCCGCGCCCGACCCGGCCAGACGCTCGCCCTGGTCGGCCATACCGGCGCGGGGAAGACGACGATCATCAGCCTGCTCCTGCGCTTCTACGATCCGGTGCGGGGCCGCATCACCGTGGACGGCGTGGACATCCGGGATATCGATCCGGCGGAACTGCGAGGGCTGATCGGCTTCGTGCAGCAGGACCTGTTCCTGTTCACGGGGGACATTCTGCGGAACCTGGTCCTCGATGCCTCCATCACGCCGGAACTGGCGGAGGCCGCCGCCCGGCGGGTCGGGGCGGACCGGTTCATTGCGCGATTGCCCGAGGGCTACCACCATGTGCTGGGGGAACGGGGCCGCTCATTGAGCGTCGGGGAGCGGCAGCTACTCTCGTTCGCCCGGGCGCTGGCCCGTGATCCGCGCATCCTCATTCTCGACGAGGCCACCAGCTCGGTGGATGCCGAGGCGGAGGCGCAGATTCAGGAGGCGGTGGCGGAGCTGATGCGCGGGCGCACGAGCCTGGTCGTGGCCCATCGGCTGAGCACGATTCTCCACGCCGATGAGATTCTGGTGCTGCACCACGGAGAGATCCGGGAGCGAGGTTCCCACCGGTCGCTCCTGGCGCAGGGTGGTTTGTACGAGCGCCTATATCAACTCCAGCTCCGGGGGCAAGAGCGGCGGGAGCCGTTGAGCGCGTAAGCCCAAATCGCTTGCGTGGTTACAAGCCTGCGGATACGTTTGGCCATCCGGTACAATCGAGGGCGCGGCGGATGATGGAACTGGAACTTGCCGGTCAGCGGACCCCCATTCCGGTGGGGGAACTAGTCGTGGGTGCCGATCCCTCCTGCGGGCTGCGGCTCACGGGAGTGGCTGCGGCGCACGCGGTGGTCGTGGGCGCCGGGGACGGTTCCGTCTCGGTGCGCCGGGTCGGTGACAATGACGTGCTGCTGAACGGCGTGAAGCTCGGTGCCGAGCCGGCGCCGGCTCTGCACGGCGACAAGATCCAGGTCGGGCTCCACGAGCTGCTGGTGCACGACCCCCGTCGCAGTGGCAGCACCCAGTTCGTCAGCGCCTCCGACGTGGCGAAGATGGTCGCGGCGACCGGGAAGCCGGGTGCGCCGAAGCCGGCCACGGCGGCCACGGGGGGGCGGCTGGTCTGCCTCACAGATGGCCGGGAGTATACGATCGGCTCGGCCCCGCTGGTGATCGGGCGCGAGGCCGGCTGCGATATCGTGGTCCCCAACAAGGACGTCTCCCGCCGCCACGCCGAGATCTTCGCGTCGCCGCAGGGTTATGTCCTGGTCGACAGCAGCACGAACGGCACCTTCGTGAATGCCGACCGGATCGAAGCCCAGCGGGTGCTCGCCCGTGCAGATGTGATCCGGATCGGCGACCACGAGTTCCGTTTCTATGCCGACCGCGCCGCCGATGCGCCGCTGCCCGGAGCGTCCAGCCCTTTGGCGGTGGCGCCGTCTGAGCCGGCTGCCGCCGCTCCGCCGGCGCCTTCTGTCCCGGCCGCCGGCGCGGCCGAACGCCTCTCGCACACGATGCACGGCATGCCCCTCCCGACTCCGTCAGCGCCGAAGCCGGTGGTGCGCTCGTCGGGGCCGACGGTACAGCTCGCCAATTTTCTGGTCCGGAGCGGTCAGCTCAAAGGCCAACGGCTCACGGTGCGGGTTCCGGTGGTGAACATCGGCCGCGCCGAGTACAACGATCTGGTCATCCCGGACGACAGCGTGAGCAGCACTCACGCCAAGCTGCAGCGCCGCGAGGGGGTGTGGATTCTGTTCGACAACGAGTCCACCAACGGCACATGGGTGGACGGCGAGCGGGTCTCTGGTGAGGCGATGCTCGGTCCTGGTGCGGTGGTCCGGTTTGGCGAAGTCTCGGTGATGTTCGAGCCGACCGATGATCACCTCGGCACCGCCAGCGGTTCCGGCACCAAGGTGATGGGCGCGGTGCGGGTGCCGGCATCGCCACCGCCGCCGCCCGTCGTCAGCGCTCCGGCACCGGTAGCGCCGCCGCCGGTGAGCAGTCCGCCCGCGATGCCGGCCGCTGCCGCGCCTCAGGCACCGGTGGCCCCGCTCAAGCCGCCGACACCCGCTCCGATGCCGGCGCCGCCGGCAGGCGAATCCAAGCCGCATCTGCAGCCGGGAACGGAGCCCGCGCTGCATCGTTCGTCACCGCGCCGTCCGCCGGTCGTGGTTACCTCGCCGCCTCCGTCGGGATTCCCCAATTGGGTGATTCCCGCGGCGGTCATTGTTCTCCTCGGGGTGGTTGCCGCCATCCTGCTCACGAGGTAACCGGATTCCCGTGCGATTCTCCTGCGCGGCCCGTACCGACACCGGCATCGTCCGGTCCGGGAACGAGGACAACTACCTGATGCTCGCCGACCGCGGGGTCTTCATCGTGGCCGATGGCATGGGCGGTCACGCGGCGGGCGAGGTCGCCAGCGAGATGGCGGTGCGCATTGTTTCACGCGAGCTGGGCACCTTGCGCGGGCTGACGGATGACCAGGCCGGCGAGCGCATGCGACAGGCCGTCATCGAGGCGAACTCCGCAATCTTCGACCGGACGCTCACCGAGCATGACAAGCGCGGCATGGGCACCACGACCACCGCACTCATCCTGCTGCCGCAGCGGTACATCCTCGGTCAGGTCGGCGACAGTCGCGCATACCTGCTCCGAGGCGACCACTTCCTCCAGGTCACCAAGGATCATTCCTATGTCCAGGAACAGGTCGACCTCGGCCTGCTGACCCCGGAGCAGGCGCGGGTCCACCCCTACAGCAACGTGATCACCCGATGTATCGGGGCGAACGCCGAGGTGGTGCCCGACCTCTACTTCGGGCACCTGCGTCCCGGCGACATTCTGCTGCTGGCCTCCGATGGCCTGACCGGGATGCTCGAGGACGAGCAGCTCGCCGCCATTCTTCGCGGCGAGGGTGGTCCGCAGCAGTGGGTGGACCGGCTGATCAATGAAGCCAACCGCCGCGGCGGCCTCGACAATATCACGGCGATCATTATCCGTATCGAGCCGGACATTCCGGCCGACATCACCTCGCCCAGCGTTCCCGCGGCGCCACGTACGCCGTAGTCCCGCGCCTCCAAACCGGGCGACCGTCCGATCGCCCGGCTTGCCGGTGAAACATGCGCGGGAACCGCTCCGTCATCCCGCCATGCCAGGTGCGTCCCTCTCTTCCATCGCGATCGGGCTCGAGACCCTCCGCGCCAATCCGCTCCGCACGATCCTCTCCACCCTCGGCGTGGTCATCGGCGCCGGATCACTGGTCGCCGTGCTGGCGCTGGGCGATGGGCTCGAGCGCTTCGGGCGGGAGCAGATCGAACAGACGACGGATCTGCAGTCGGTCGTGCTCTCGCCCCGGACCTCGCTCTATGTGGACGGCCAGATCTTTCCGGTCGATGGCTATCCCGTCTTTACTGTGGCCGATGCGGAGGCGCTGCTCGCGAGGATTCCCGCGGCACAGGGCGCAAGCATCACGCTGACGGGGCAGGGCACGCTGCAGGGGACGGCCGCCGATTCGGTGGATGCGCTCATCGCCGCCACGCTGCCGGGCGCGGCATCGCTGCTTAAGCTTGAGTTCGCCGCGGGGCGCTATTTCACGGTGGAGGAGGCGCGGACCAACGCCCCGGTCGTGGTGCTGAGCCACGCGCTTGCGGCGCGGCTGACGGGCGTATCTGCCGGAGCGGCCGTGGGAACGGTGGTGCGGTTGCGAGGCCGCGCCCTCACGGTCGTCGGCGTGCGCACCGCGCGTGACGGCGAGCAGGGCGGCATCGCCTACGTGCCGCTCGAAGCGCAGAACGACGCGCTGATTCCTACCCCGCGTCCGCGAGCACCGGACCTGGCGCTGCAGGCACGCACCGTCGAGGAGGTCCCCGCCGTGCAGCGGGCGGCGGAGACCTGGCTCGCGGCGCGCTATGGCGACTGGAAGCGGGTGGCGCGGGTGACGTCGAACCAGAAGCGGGTGGAGCAGGCGGCGCAGGCGTTTCTGGTGTTCAAGTTCGCGATGGGGGCGATCACCGGCATCTCCCTGCTGGTCGGCGGGATCGGCATCATGAACGTGCTGCTCGCCTCGGTGACGGAACGCACGCGGGAAATCGGTGTTCGGAAGGCGATCGGGGCGCGCCGTCATGACGTGCTGGTGCAGTTCCTCGCCGAGTCCGTCGCGATCTCGGGCGTCGGTAGCGCACTCGGCGCCGCCGTCGGGCTTGCGGGGGCGTTTGGAATCACCGCGCTCATCCGGGAGAAGTCAGCGGCCCGGGTCTACGCCGCGTTCAGCTGGGAGACAGTGGCGGTGTGCGCGGCGGCGGCTCTGGTGGTCGGCCTGACATTCGGGATCTACCCGGCGCTCCGGGCGTCCCGGCTGTCTCCGATCGACGCGATCCGTCACGAATAGCGCGCGCCGGACATATGCCGTGACGGGCGAGGCCCCGCCGCTCAGGTGAGCGGCGGGGCCTCGTGTTGGACAGCGGCGTCAGTTCTTGGGCTTGGCCGAGGTCGAGTCCATCTTGGCCGAGCTGGAAGTCTTCGCCGAATGCTTGCGGTGCTTCCTGGTTGTGGTCTTGGTCGTGGCAGCCGCGGTCTGGGTCTTGACCGGGGCGGTCGTCGTCGCCGGCTTGGCCGCGGGCTGCTGGGTGGCCGGCTTGGCGGCGGGCTGCTGACCGGCGGGCTGCTGCGCCACGGCGGCGGTGGTCGACAGCGCGAGGGCAAAGATGGCGGCGATGATCGGGCGCTTCATGGTGATGCTCCTAACAAGTAAGTGGTATGACGGTGCGGTGTCGCCGGAGAGCCCCGCTCTCCTGAGGTACGCCCGTCTCCTAATGCACCTGCCGTACCACGTCAGGGCCTGCCGACACACTGCGCGCTCCGCGCCCCGCAGTCGCGGGGCCAAGTTCCATCCGATAGAGCACTTACCCTCCGTCAACGGACCGATGGCTGCGAATGTGGAATGGGCCAACGAGTGGCCAGTTGGCCATCGTCACACTGGGGCGGGCCACTCTGTCGCTACCGGCCGGGACAGAGTGGCCCGCTGGGAGGGAGAGGATTGCGCTTACATGTGAGGGGCGCGCGGAGGATGAGGCGCCGAGCGGCTCGGCGCCTCGCGAGGGTTTGCATGCAGGCCTCGTGCTGCGGAACATCGGGGCCGTGGCTCGCCCGGGCCAGCTTGATCTCAGGTGGTGAGGAGGGGGGGCCCACGGTTGAGCTGCGCTTCCAATTCGGCGGGGGTCAGTGCGATGAGGGCGCGCGCCCCGGTGAGGTCGCGGGCGATGGGCGCGGCGGTGAAGATCCGGAGTCGTCTGGCGCTCTGATAGAGTTCCCCGGCGACGCGCGGCAGGCCGAACTGGCCGGCGCGGCCCTCGCCGGTGAGGCGCTCCACCGAGCCGGTACGGGTCCGAAGCGGGAGATCGACGGCAAGCATCGAGGGGTTGCTGGGGAAGTCGAACAGCAGCTCGCCCGGCAGAAGGCCGACCTCGCCTGCGAGCTGGTTCTCCACGCGCTCGAGGAGATCGGGGCGTGGGCGGACCCACGGGTCCGCTTCGTCAGGCACCTCACTCGCTGGCAGATCGAGCGCACGCTTGTAGAGGCGGCGGGCGGCCACCGCCCTGGCGAGGCCGGTCGGGTCCGCGGAGGTGAGCCGCTCCATGAGCCCGTCGTCCGTGGCATCGGCCACCTGTTCCGGGGTGAGTGCCCCGGAGGCCACCGCGGCGCGGACCGCCCGCTTGAACATGCAGGTGGCGCTTCGCACCGCATGGTGCCAGTACACGTTGCGGTACATCTGATACTTGGCGAAGAGCAGCGACTCGAGGGCGCTGATGCCCTTCTCCTGCACGCCGAGCTGAAAGCGGCCCGGCGCGATCTCGATCACCGTGAGTGAGGCGAGCAGCCGGTCCACGTCGACCGCCCCGTAGGGCACTCCGCACATGCGGGCGTCGCGACTCAGGTAGTCGATCTTGTCGAGGTCGAGCGAACCGGAGATCAGTCCCTGCAGCGGGCTGGGGCTCTGGCCCGTGATGAATCTGCCGATCTGGGTGCCGAGCCCGGGGACGCCCACCCGGGTGAGTTCCTCGAGCAGCGGGGCGCGTCCCAGCCGGCCGACGCCGAGTCCTTCGTGATGCGGAAAGCCCGCCTCTTCCAGCGCGTGGGAGAAGGGGTAGTGGCCGATGTCGTGCAGCAGCGCCGCCAGCTTCGCGGCCAGGCGGTCTTCCTCGGGTACCCGCGCCAGCTCGCCCCGCTCGTCGAGCGCCGCCAGCGCGCGCCGCGTCAGGTGATAGGCGCCGAGCGCGTGCTCGAACCGGGTATGTGTCGCTCCGGGATATACCAGGAAGGCGTGACCGAGCTGCCGGATATACCGCAGGCGCTGCATCGGGACGGTGTCCAGCACCCGCACGGCGTGACCCTCGAGACGGATGTTGTCCCAGAGCGGGTCACGGATGACTTCGATCTCGGTCACGTCTCCACTCAATCCTCTTCGGTCTCGTGTGCCAGCTTCCACTCCTCCGCCGAACGCCACAGACTCGAGAGCACCAGTTCCCGCATCAGGATGAACTCCTTGGGGATCCGGTCGTACAGTCGTTCGAAGAGTTCCTGGTGGGAAAGCACCTCGGCCTTCCAGGCCTCCCGGGGCACCGACATCAGGTCGCGGAATGTCTCCTCGCCGAAGTCCTCCATGCCGGTCCAGTCGAGGTCTTCATAGCGCGGCATCCAGCCGAGCGGACTCTCGGTCGCGCCAGCCTTGCCGCGGGTGCGATTGAAGATCCACTTGAGCACCCGGAGATTCTGGCTGTATCCGGGCCAGATGAAGTTCCCCTCCGCATCCTTGCGGAACCAGTTGACGCAGAAGATGCGCGGCGGGTCGGCGATCTGCCGTCCAAGCTGCAGCCAGTGGTTGAAATAGTCGCCCATGTGATAGCCGCAGAACGGCAGCATCGACATGGGGTCGCGACGGACCTGGCCGATGGCGCCCGTGGCTGCGGCGGTCGTCTCCGAGCCGATTGTCGCCGCGGTGTAGACGCCGAAGTTCCAGTTGACGGCCTGGACCACGAGCGGTACCAGGGTGGCGCGGCGTCCTCCGAAGATGAATGCGCTGATGGGGACGCCATCGGGGTTCTCCCACGCCGGGTCCATCGAGGGGCACTGCGACGCCGGCGCGGTGAAGCGGGCGTTCGGATGGGCCGCCTTCCGTCCGCAGCCCGGGGTCCAGGGCTGACCCTGCCAGTCGGTGAGCTGCGGCGGCACGTGGTCGGTCATGCCCTCCCACCAGACATCGCCGTCGGGCGTGAGCGCGACATTGGTGAAGATCGTGTTGGCCTGAATCGTCGCCATCGCGGTCGGGTTCGACTGGAGCGACGTGCCGGGGGCAACCCCGAAGAAACCGGCCTCGGGGTTGATGGCGTGGAGCCGGCCATCGGCACCCGGACGGATCCACGCGATGTCGTCGCCGACGGTGGTGACGGTCCAGCCCTCGCAGCCCGCCGGGGGCACCAGCATCGCGAGGTTGGTCTTGCCGCAGGCGCTGGGGAAGCCCGCGGCCACATAGCGCTTGTCGCCCTCCGGGCTCCTGAGGCCGAGAATGAGCATGTGCTCCGCCATCCAGCCCTCGTCCCGCGCCATCACCGAGGCGATGCGGAGCGCGAAGCACTTCTTGCCGAGGAGCGCGTTGCCCCCGTACCCGGAGCCGTAGGACCAGATGCTGCGCTCCTCCGGGAAGTGCACGATGTACTTCTCGGCGCGGTTGCTCGGCCACGGCACATCCTTGACCGTGGCACTCAGCGGATGGCCGACCGAATGGACGCAGGGGACGAAGTCGCCGTCCCGCAGCGCGTCGAGGGCGCCGCGCCCCATGCGGGTCATGATCCGCATGTTGACCACGACGTAGGGTGAGTCGGTCAGCTCGACGCCGATATGGGCAAGGGACGATCCGAGCGGACCCATGCTGAACGGCACGACGTACATCGTGCGGCCGTGCATCGAGCCGGCGAAGACCCGCTTGACCGTGGCGCGCATCTCGCGCGGATCGACCCAGTTGTTGGTGGGGCCGGCGTCCTGCCGCCGCTGGCTGCAGATGAAGGTGCGGTCTTCCACGCGGGCGACATCGCTGGGGTCGGAGAGCGCCAGGTAGCTGTTGGGCCGCTTCGCCGGGTTGAGCTTCTTGAGGGTGCCCGAGGTGACCATCAGCTCAAGGAGGGCGTCGTTCTCGGCCTGGGAGCCGTCGCACCAGTGAATCCGGTCCGGTTGGGTGAGCGCGGCGATCTCCGCGACCCAGCTCTTGAGCCGTTCGTTGGTGACCCAGGCGGGACAGTTGAGTGCGGGCGCCCGCGGTTTGGCGGTGGCGGTCATTGCGTGCGTGCTCCATCGGGTGGCGGCGCGTCGAGAGGGCGTGGGCCCTGCCCGTCCGCATGGGGCAGGGAATTTCGACAGCAGGGGGACCGGAGGCAACAGTTGCGTTCGAGTTGAATAGATATGCAAACGCGGCGCCCGGATACCCCAGACGCCGCGTCGTGTCGTGGGGACGCGTGTCTCAGGGCCGGACGGGCACCATGTCGCTCTTGAGGTGATAGACGTTCACCGCAGTCCCGATGTCCCGATCGCTCAGGAAGGTGGCGGTCGGCACCGAGTACATGAGGTCGAGCGAATCGGGCGAATGCCGGAAGAGCCCCAGCGTGTGCCCGAGTTCATGCGCTGCCACGGTCCTGAGGCAGCGGTTGACGACCGTGTCGGTGGGCGAGTAGGCAATATCGGGGTGGACGTAGGCGTGCAGCGGCACCCGGAGCTGGAAGCGGGTCGCGACGGTGTCGAGGTCCGTCGCACCCTGACAGGCGGGAGCGAAGAACGCACCCATCCGGACCGGTGTCGGGAAGACCAGCGGCGGGGGGAGGATGGTCCGCACGATGACGTCGGCGGTGTTCGAGTCGCTCACCAGCCTGGCGTCCCACTCTCCGTAAATGAACGCAGTCTTCCAGAGGGCGATCGCCTGGCGGATCCGGAGCGGCACGTCGTACTGGTCTTCCACCCAGATCTTCACCGGCAGCGAGGTGCGGGGCCAGTGAAAGGTCAGCGAGTCGGCGCGGGGCCCGGCGCTATCGTAGTTGATCGGCAGACGCCAGTCATAGCGCAGCAGGTTGCGCGACGGCGAGATGATGTCGCTGCAGGCGATGCCGGCGACGGCCGCGAGGCCGCCGATCGCGGCGAGAATCGTTGAACGGTTCATGGGCGCTGATACTCGATGCCGAGGCCGACGCCGACGCGGTGCACGTCCTGCGTGCGTGAGAAGCCGGTCGCGGTGAGGGTAGTGGTGGAGAATCGCTGGTAGTCGTAGCGGAGCCTGGCCACCAGGCCGAACGCGCCCCGGGTGGTGATATGGTAGTCGACCCCGCCGGAGAGCAGCAGCAGCGTGGGACCACCCTGCGAGAAGATGCCTTCCTTGTCAGGCAGATACTTCATGATGCCGGCGCCGCCGTGGTAGCGGAGCGGTCCCAGTAGCGGACCATCCACGCCGCCGATGACGCTGAGGGTGCGGAAGCCCGGACCGTCGACCGTCGGGAGCCCGGTCTCCTTGATCCGGGTCTTGCCGAACCCGAGCGCGATTTCGAGGCCGGCCCGTTCCCGCGGGCTGACGGGCAGCGAGGCGCCGATGGTGACCGTCGGGGCGAGTGCCTGGGTGACGTCGATGGTCTGGAAGATCCGGTCCTGCGCCAGGCGGGTGCCGCCGGTCACGCCGAACACCGCGCTGTAGCGTGCCTGCCCGGCGAGCGCCGCGGGCAGGAGTGCGGCGAGCGCCAGGGATGTCGAGAGGATTCGCATGGCCGGTAAGATGCCGTCCGTCGTGGGTCGGGTCAACGTGGGGGACGCTTGCCCCCCCGCGCGTACGCACGGAGCCGACGAAGCATCTTGCGGTCGAGAGTCACCATGTCGTCGCCCTTGGGCGTCTCGAGGATCTTGATGGTGTGGCCGAGCCGCGGGTCGGTCATGATGCGCCGGAACGGCCCGGCCCCGAGACTGCCCTCCGCGATCAGTTCATGCCGGTCCCGGCGCGACCCGAACGGGGTCTTGGAATCGTTGAGGTGCAAACAGTAGAGGTGATCGAGCCCGATCACCGCCTCCCAGCGGTCCCAGACGCCGTCGTAGTCGTTCACCAGGTCGTAGCCTGCGGCGAAGAGATGACAGGTATCGGCACAGAACCCGATGCGGGCGCGATGCGGTTCCGGGATCAGGGCCCGCAGCTCCGCCAACTCCTCGAAGCTGCGGCCGAGCGCGGTTCCGGTACCCGCCGTGCTCTCCAGCAGGACCATCGTCGACCCTGGCACCCTGGCCAGACAGTGTGCGTAGTTGGCGGCGTTTGCTTCGAGACCGCGACGCCAGTCATCGATATAGTTGCCTGGATGCGACACAACGTAGGGGATCTCCAAGCTCTCACATCGCTCCAATTCAGCGATGAAAGACTTGATGGAACGCGCACTTAGCTCGGAATCCGGTGAGGCAAGGTTGATCAGGTACGAATCATGCGACACCGCGGCTCGCATTCCCGTTCTCTTCATCTCATCCTGGAATCGCGCGCGGGTTTCGGCGTC
>Ga0209797_10001283_pt1 | contig 12555 bp, 6 predicted proteins | sample DOMMetBare3Fresh_2_FD_187472 | JGI IMG/M metagenome (GOLD analysis project Ga0209797, IMG submission 187472) | Wetland sediment microbial communities from St. Louis River estuary, USA, under dissolved organic matter induced mercury methylation -... | ecosystem: Environmental > Aquatic >...
ATAGCTGCGGTGCAGGATTCTGGTGGTCACCGAGTTGAAGAAGGTCTCGGCCAGTTCCGGCTGCCGGTGGTCGAGCAGCAGCCCGATGTAGAGCAGCTTGACCTGCTGCCAGACCGCCATCGGCTGCCCCTCGGCCGCGAACTCGGACTGCAGCCGGTGCTTTGTTTCCCGCACGCGCTCGTCGTAGAACTCGATCCGCTCACGCATCGCCTGCTGCTGGCCGTGCCAGTCGGCGCGCTCGAAGCGCTGCTTGGCGGCACGGTTGGTTTCGCTGAACAGGCGGTAATGCCGGTCGAAGCCGTCCAGCAGCGCGCGGGCGATCTTGAAGGCAGGGGTATCGTTGGTGGCGGGCAGGTCAAGCATCGGCAAGAATCAGGCTTGGCAATTCTCCAGCAGTCCCATCATGACACTTCAAGATCTCCTGCAAGCCGGCGCCGATGACGCCATTGCCATCGCCGCCCCGGGCCGCGCCCCGCTCGACTACCGCGGCCTGCGCGCCCAGGTGGCGGCCACCACCGCGGCGCTCAATGCTGCCGGCCTCGGCCGCAACGACCGGGTCGCCATCGTGCTGCCCAACGGCCCCGAGATGGCGACGTGCTTCCTGGCCTGCGCCAGTGCCGTCACCAGCGCGCCGCTGAACCCGGCCTACCGCGCCGACGAGTTCGAGTTCTACCTCGACGATCTGCAGGCCAAGGCGCTGATCGTCGAGCACGGCAGCGCGTCGCCGGCGGTGCAGGCGGCGCGCAACCGCGGCGTGCAGGTCATCGAACTGGCGGTCGCCGCCGGCGCCGCAGCCGGCCAGTTCAGCCTCGGTGCCGGGCCCGCCACACCGAGCGCCAGCGGCGGTCCGTCTCAAGCCGACGACGTCGCCATGGTGCTGCACACCTCGGGCACGACATCGCGGCCCAAGCGGGTCCCACTGTCGGTGGCCAATCTGTGTGCATCGGCGCGGCAGATCGCGGCCACGCTGCAATTCACGCCGCAGGACCGCGGTCTGAACATCATGCCGCTGTTCCACATCCACGGCCTGCTCGCCGGCCTGCTGGCGCCACTGTCGGCGGGCTCGCAGGTGTTCTGCACGCCAGGCTTCAACGCGCTGCGATTCTTCAAGTGGATGGACGAGGCGCGCCCGACCTGGTACACGGCTGTGCCGACGATGCACTTGTCGATTGCCAGTCGCGGCAAGCACAACGCCGAAGTGCTGGCGCGGCATCCGCTGCGCTTCGTGCGCTCGTCGTCGTCGGCGATGCCGCCGCAGCTGATCGAGCAGATCGAGACGATGTTCAAGGCGCCGTTGATCGAGTCCTACGGCATGACCGAAGCGGCGCACCAGATGGCATCGAACCCGCTGCCGCCGCTGCCGCGCAAGCCCGGCTCGGTGGGGCGCGCGGCCGGCCCCGAGATTGGCATCCGCGGCGAGGACGGCGCCTTCCTGGGCCCCGGCGAGGCCGGCGAGGTCGTGATCCGCGGGCGCAGCGTCACTGCGGGCTACGAGAGCAACCCGAAGGCCAATGAAGAGGCCTTCGTCGATGGCTGGTTCCGCACCGGCGACCAGGGCGTGTTGGACGCCGAAGGCTACTTGAGCATCACCGGCCGATTGAAGGAGATCATCAACCGCGGCGGCGAGAAGGTCAGTCCGCGCGAGATCGACGAGATCCTGCTCGACCATGTCTCGGTGGCGCAGGTGATCGTCTTCGGAGCGCCACACAAGCGGTTGGGTGAAGAGGTGGCCGCGATGGTGGTGCTGCACGAAGGCCACGAGTGCAGCGAGCGCGAACTGCAGCAGTTCGTCGCCCAGCGCGTGGCCGGCTACAAGGTGCCGAAGAAGATCCTCTTTGTCGACGAACTGCCCAAAGGGGCGACCGGCAAGCTGCAACGCATCGGGCTGGCGCAGCGCATCGGCCTGGGCTTCGGCTCGTTTGTCTCCGGCGAGTTCTGAAGTGAAGTACGCAGTAGTCGGCGCCGGCGCCATCGGCGGTTATCTCGGCGCGAAGCTCGCCATCGCCGGCGAGCAGGTCACGTTCATCGCCCGCAACAAGAACCTGGCAGCGATCAATTCGCAGGGTTTCCGCCTGCTGCTGCCCGACGGCAGCACGCAGCACGCGAGCACCGTGCGCGCGGTGCAGGACGCGGCCGAGGCAGGCCCGCAGGACGCGGTGCTGCTGACCACCAAGGCGCACCAGGTGCGCGACCTGCTGCCCGGCCTGCGCGCGCTGTTCGGCCCCGAGACCCTGGTCGTGACGATGATCAACGGTGTGCCGTGGTGGTACTTCCAGAAACTCGGCGGCGCGTTCGACGGCCGAACGCTGGCCAGCGTCGACCCCGATGGCGCGCTGGCCGCGGGCATCGAGTTCGAGCGGATCATCGGCAGCATCGTCTATCCGGCGGCGGAATTGGTCGAGCCGGGCGTGGTTCGGCTCATCGAGGGCAACCGCTTCACGCTCGGCGAGCTCGATGGCCAGCGCACGCCTCGCATCGAGGCCTTGAGCAAATCGATGATGGCCGCGGGCTTCAAGGCGCCGGTGTCGCGCGACATCCGCAGCGAGATCTGGGTCAAGCTGTGGGGCAACCTGAGCTTCAACCCGATCAGCGCGCTGACGCACGCTACGCTCGAAGACATCTGCCGCTTCCCGCCGAGCCGCGACCTGGCTGCGCGGATGATGAGCGAGGCCCGCTCGGTCGGCGAAAAACTCGGCGTCGAGTTCAAGGTCTCGCTCGATCAACGCATCGCCGGCGCCGAAAGCGTGGGCGCGCACAAGACGTCGATGCTGCAGGACGTCGAGCACGGCCGCGCTCTCGAGTTGCAGGCCCTGGTCGGCAGCGTCGTCGAGCTGGCGCGCATCACCGACACGCCGACACCGACGATCGACGCGATCTACGCTGCGACGGCGCTGCTGACGAAGACGCTGTCCGACCGACGCGGTCGGCTCGAGGTGCTGCCGGCCTGACCGGCACGCCTCACCTGATCGCCTCACCGGCAGGCGCTGCCTTGCCGCGCAGCCGCCCCACCAGCCGGCCGAACTTCTCGCGCCAGATCTCGATCGAGTCGTAGAAGCACGGAATCACCAGCAGCGTCAGCAGGGTCGAGGTGATCGTGCCGCCGATGATGGCCACGGCCATCGGGCGATAGAACTCGCCGCCTTCGCCGATGCCCACGGCCACCGGCAGCATGCCTGCCACCAGCGCGAAGGTGGTCATCAGGATCGGACGAAAGCGTTTGCGGCCGGCGTGCATCAACGCTTCCTCGCGATCGATGCCGGCGCGCTCTTCGGTGCGCGCGGCGTCGAGCAGCAGGATCGCGTTCTTGGCCACCAGCCCCATCAGCATGATGACGCCGATGAAGCTCATCAGGTTGAGCGTGTTCTTCGTCAGCAGCAGCGCCGTGACGACGCCGATCAGCGACAGCGGCAGCGACAGCATCACCGGCAGCGGCGCGGTGAACGAGCCGAACTGGACGACGAGGATCAGGTACATCAGCGCGATCCCGGCGACGAGCGCGACACCCATGCGGCCGAACACTTCCTGCTGGTCCTTCGACGCGCCGGCGAGTTCGAGCCCGTAGCCCGGCGGATAGGTCATCGCCTTGGCGATCTTCAGTGCATCGGCCGTGACCTCGCCCGAGGAGCGGCCCTGCGCATTGGCGCTGACGCTGATCTGGCGTTTGCCGTCGCTGTGCTGGATCTGGCTCGGCGCCTTGCCGATGGTGACGATGGCGATCTGCTCCAGCGGCACGACGCGGTTGGCGCCGCCCACAGCCACCGGCAGGCGCTCGATGTTGCTGGCGTCGACGCGATCTTCGGGCGCCAGGCGCACCGCCACGTCGCGCGTTTCGCCGCTCGGGTCCACCCAATCGCCGACCTCGACGCCGGCGAAGGCCACGCGCAGCGCTTGCGCCGCATCGGCGGCCGAAATGCCGAGCGCATTGGCCAGGCCGCGGTCGAGTTCGATCTTCAGTTCGTTCTGCGGGTCCTGTTCCGACAAGCCCACGTCCACGGCCCCCGGCACCTGGCGCAGCTTGGCCATGAACTCGGTCGTGATCTCGAGCAGCTTGCGCGAATCGACGCCGGTGAAACGGATCTGCACCGGCTTTTGCGCGCCCATGTTGAGGTCTTCGAGCACCACGTACTCGGCGCCGACCAGGCGTGCCGTCAACAGGCGCAGGTCGGCGGCGATCTGCACATGCGTGCGTGCGCGCTCGGTGCTCTTGCCGATGTCGACGTAGATGCGGCCCCCGTTCGGGTTGGCGTAGCTGTTGGTCGCCTTGGCCTCGGGCAGTGTGCGGGCCAATGTGGCCGCGGCCTCGACCTTGAGCTTGGCGTACTCGAGGCTCGACGACGCCGGCGTGCGCACGTCGATCGCCAGCGTGCCGGCATCCGACGCCGGCAGGAAGCTCGAGCCGCCGAACTTGAGGTGGAGCGCGATCGCGGCTGCAAACGTCGCGATGGCGATGAAGAACATCCACTTGCGGTGGTGCAGTGCCCAGGCGATGACGTTGCCGTAACGATCGGCTTGATGGTCGAACCAGAGGTTGAACGTCTGCAATACCCGGCTGATGCCGCGCTTGGGCGCGTCGTGGTGGCCCGGCGGGTCGCCCCAGTAGGCCGACAACATCGGATCGAGCGTGAAGCTGATGAACAGGCTGACCACCACCGAGGCGACGACGGTGATCGCAAACGGCCGGAACCACTGGCCCGAGACGCCGTCCATGAAGGCCACGGGCACGAACACGGCGACGATCGAGAACGTCGTCGCCGCGACGGCCAGGCCGATCTCCGACGTGCCGTTGAGCGCGGCGTTGATGCGGTCCTCGCCGCGTTCGAGGTGGCGCACGATGTTCTCGCGGACGACGATGGCGTCGTCGATCAGCACGCCGATGGCCAGCGACAGGCCGAGCAGGCTCATGAAGTTGAGCGTGAAGCCGGCCAGCCACACCGCGATGAAACTGGCGATCACCGAGGTCGGCAGCGACAGCGCGGTGATCAGCGTCGAGCGCCACGAGTTGAGGAAGATGTAGACCACGAACACCGTCAAGCCCGCACCGAAGACCAGCGCATGAACGACGTTGTCGAGGCTGTTCTGCGCGTTCTCGCCGCCGTCCTGCGTGATCTCGAGCCTGGTGCCTGCGGGCAGCGTCTTCTCGATCTCCTTGATCGTCTTGCGCACCTCGTTGGCCACGCTGACCGTGCTGGCGTCGCGGGCCCGCGTCACCGACAGGCCGACATTGGCCCGGCCGTTGCGAAAAGAGAAGCCGCTCTGCTCGGCAAAGCCGTCGGAGATCGTCGCCACCTGGCCCAGGCGCAGCAGTTCATTGGTGCGGCGGCGGACCACGATCTGCTCGAACTCGGCCGGGTTCTCGATGCGGCCGACCAGGCGGATGCTCTGGTCTTCGAACGTGCCGCGCACCTTGCCCACCGGCGCCGTGGTGTTCTGCGCGCGCAGCGCGGCCACGACCTCGGCCACCGAGATCGAGTACTCGCGCAGTTTCTCGGCATGCAGCAGCACCGACAGCTCGCGCCGCAGCGCGCCGTTGACGTTGACCGTGGCCACGCCGGGCAGGCCGCGGAACTTGTCGGCCAGGTCGTCCTCGGCCAGGCGCGAGATGTCGGCGTGGGATTGCACCGTCGACGACAGCGCGAGCTGCATCACCGGCTGCGCGCTCGGGTCGGCGCGCGTGATCACCGGCTCGCGGATCTCGGTGGGCAGCTTGTGGCGCACGCTGCCGATGGCGTTGCGCACTTCGTCGGCCGCTTCGATCAGGTTCTTGGAGAAGTAGAAGAAGATCTGGAACTGCGCGCTGCCTTCGCGCGCGGTGGCTTGCAGCCGATCGACCCCCGAGATCGACAGCAACGTCTTGTCCAGGCGCGTCACCACCTCGCGCTCCACCGTGTCCGGCGAGGCGCCGGGGTAGGTGATGTTGACCACCAGCAGCGGCGGCTCGATGTCGGGGATCTGGTTGACGCGCAGCTTGGTCAACGCCAGCAGGCCCAGGCCCATCAGGCCGATGATGACGACGATCATCGCGATCGGGCGCTTGACGCTGAAGTTGGAGAGGAACATGGTCAGCCTTTTCAGTCGGTCACTTGGGTGCCGATGCCGCGGCCGACGCCGACGCCACGGTTTTGGCCATCTCGATGCGCTGGCCATCGACCAGGCTGCTGCCCGGGTTGCGCAGCACGACGTCGCCGTCGACCAGGCCGCCCTTCAGCTCGTACTCCCCCGTGCGTTCGTCGCGCGCGCCGAGCTGCACCGCGATCTTGCTGAGCCGTCCGTCCTTGACACGCCAGACATGGGTGCTCTGCCCGTTGTCGCCGGCGCGCACGACCGACGCATCGGCAATCCGCGCCACTGCAGCGCCGCTGCCGGCAATGCGGCCCTCGGCGTAGAGCCCGGCCACGCGCGGCGCCTTGGCGCCTTCGGCAAAGGCCACCATCACTTCGACCTGGCGCGTCGTCGCGTTGGCGGTGGCGTCGATGCGCTGCACCGTGCCCGCGAACTCCTCGTCGCCGAAACCGTTGATGCGAAACGTCACCCGCTGGCCGACCTTGACCTCGTCCATGCGGTCGGCCGAGATCAAACCCTCGAAGCGCATTCCGCGCGGGTCGATGACCTTGACCAGCTCCTTGCCAATGGCCGCGGTGTCGCCCACCGACGCCTTGCGTTCGCTGACCACGCCGTCGAACGGCGCGCGGACCTCGGTGCGTCGCAGTTGCTGCTGCGCGCTGACCACGCGCGAGCGCGCAGCCACCAGTTCGCTCTGCGCGCTGTTGCGCCGCCCCTCGGCATCGTCGAGCGCCTGCGCCGACGTCATGCCCTGCGCCTGCAGCGTCTTCAAGCGCTCGACCTGGCGCTGCGCCTGCTCGAAGGCTTGCGATGCCGCGCGCGCACCGGCATCGGCCGACTGCAGCGATTCGCGGATCGAGGTGTCATCCAGGCGCACCAGCAGATCACCGCGCTTGACGGCCTCGCCGTTGTCCTTGAGCACTTGCGTCACCACGGCCGCGACCTCGGCGCGCAGGTCGGCGCGCTTCTCGGGCTGCACCGAACCGGTGATCACCGGCCCGCCAGCAGTGCCGGCCAGCGACACGGTGCGCAGGTCTTCGGCGGCCAGCAGCAGCACGGGAGCCGAAGCCGCGTCGGCCACCGGCGCCGAGGCTGCACCCGCAGCCCCGCCCTTGGCGTTCTCGCTGCCTGGTTTGCTGCAGCCAGCAACGATGAGGGCGGCAGCGCAGAGCGCGGCCAGGCGAACAGCAGTCATCTCGGGATCTCCGGGAACATCGGTGGCGCCGTGGTTGGGCGCCAGTCAGAGCCGACAAGCTTAACTGCCATGCCATCGCGACACGGCAGCAAGGCGACGAACCGACGGGCGAGGCCGCATGAAACGGCGACGGCGTGGCGCCGCGCGGCGGGGCACCGGCTACGATTGGGAGCGACCTCAGCCGACCGACCGCACGTGTCGACGGCGCCCTCAGGGCTTCGGATCGGGCGTCACGCGCCCACTCGTCTGCGCCATCAGCGCCAGCACGCGTGCATGGTCGTCGCCCACCATCGGCCACTCAAAGCGCCAGCTCCAATTGAGCGGCCCGAGCGTGCCCGGCAGGTTCATGCGGTGCTCGGTCGGCAGGCCGAGCACGTCTTGCAACGGGAACACGGCGAGTGATGACACCGAGTTCATGCAGGCCCGGATCGCGGCCCAGTGGAAGCCGTCGGCATCGCACGCCAGGTAGGCGCCGGCAAAGTGGCGCTCGCTCTCCTTGGCGTTGTTCCACCAGCCGCGTGCGGTGTCGGTGTCGTGCGTGCTCGTGTAGACGATCGTGTTCGGCACGTAGTTGTGGGGCAGGAACTCGTGCGTGCCGTCGCCGCCGAAGCCGAAGATCAGCACTTTCATGCGCGGGAAGCCGCAGGCGTCGATCAGCTCGACGACATCGGGCGTGATCAGACCCAGGTCCTCGGCAATGATCGGCAGCGTGCCGAGCTGCTTCTCGATCGCCTCGAACAGCGGCAGCCCGGGTCCGTCGACCCAGCGGCCGACTTTCGCCGTCGGTGAACTGGCCGGGATTTCCCAGTAGCCGGCGAAGCCGCGGAAATGGTCGATTCGCACCACGTCAGCCTGCGCGAGCACGCGTTTGACCCGCTGAGCCCACCACGCGTAGTGCTCTTTCTTCATGCGGTCCCAGCGGTAGAGCGGATTGCCCCAGCGCTGGCCTTCGGGGCCGAGGTCGTCGGGCGGCACGCCGGCGATCACGGTCGGCAGGCCGTCATCGCCGAGTTCGTAGAGATCCGGGCGCGACCAGACGTCGGCGCTGTTGTCGGCGACGTAGATCGGGATGTCGCCGATCAGCGCGATGCCTTTGTCGTTCGCGTAGATCTTCAGCGCGCGGCACTGGGCGTCCCAGCACCATTGCACGAAGCGCCAGAAGTCGATCTCTGGCGCGTGCTGCGTGCGCGCCTCGGTGAGCGCCTTGGCATTGCGTTTGCGCAGCGGCTCGGCCCACTGCCACCACGGCTTCATGCCATGCGCGTTGAACAGTGCCATGAACAGCGCGTACTCGTCGAGCCATGATGCTTCTTGCTGACACCACGCCGCGAACGCAGTGCGTTCGTCGGCATTGGCGCGCGCGAAGAAGCCTAGGGCGGCACGGCGCAGGTGATCGTCACGCCATGGAATCACGCGCGCGAAATCGACGCGCGTGTTCGAGAAGACTGCAGTCGGCGGCTCGATGCGCTCCAGCCAACCGCGTTCGACCAGCGGCTCCAACGCCACCATCAACGGGCTGCCGGCAAACGCCGACGGGCTTTGATAAGGCGAGTCGCCCGGCCCGACCGGCGTGGTCGGCAGCCATTGCCACAGGGTCTGCTTGGCGCTGTGCAGCCAGTCGACGAAACGGTAGGCGTCGCGGCCGAAATCGCCGATGCCATACGGGCCGGGCAACGACGTGATGTGCAGGAGGACGCCTGCGGCGCGTTGGTTGACGTTCATGGGACCACTGAAGCGAAGAAGCTGGAGTATTTCCAAGCAAACGCCGCGCAACCGGCTTTGCCGGGCCGCTGGCGTTGCCCCCTCGAGAGGGAGCGGCGAAGCCGCTTTCGGGGTGGGTCCATCAATCGGAAAGATCGCGCAACACGATCAGCGAGTGCGCCGGAACGGACAAGGGCTTGTACGGCCGCACCGCAGTGAGCTCGCCGGAGCTGTCGAGCGCGATCTGCCAGTCGCCCGCAGGCAACGTGAACAGCGTCGGCAGGGTCTCGGGGTTGAAAGCGATCAGCAAGTGCTGGCACCCGATGCCGGCGGTTCGCACATCAGACACGCTCTTCGGCGCCGCGTCGATGCGGCACGCGAAAGCATGCTGCGCCCCGTCGTGCCAGTCGTGCACCTGCATGCTGTGACCCGACGGCGCGAGCCAGACGACGCTGCGCTCTCCCGCCGGCGCAGGCGAGTGAGCGAACCAACGCGCGTGACGCAGCGCCGGCTCGGCGCGGCGCAGCAGCAGCACGCTTTGCACGAAGGCCATCAGGTCGCGGTCGGCGTTCGCCCAGTCCAGCCAGCCGGTCGGATTGTCCTGGTTGTAGGCATTGTTGTTGCCTTGCTGGCTGTTGGCGAACTCGTCGCCGGCCAGCAGCATCGGCGTGCCTTGGGCGAGCAGCAGCGTGGCCAGCAGCGCACGGCGCACGCACGCGCGCTCGGCTTCGGGGATCACCGCGGCCAGTTCGTCGTCACGGCCATCGCGGTTGTTCTCGCCGTTGGCGTGGTTCTGCTTCTTGTCGAAGGCAGTGAAGTCGGCCGTCGTGAAGCCATCGTGCGCGGCGATGAAATTCACGCTCGCCAGCGGCCCGCGCTGACCGTGGTGGAACAGGTCGTTGCTCGCGGTGAAGCGGCGCGCGAACTCGCCGCGGCTGACGCTGCGGTTCAACCAGTAGCGGCGCACGGTGTCGCGGAACTTGTCGTTCCAGTCGAGCCAGCGCGCGGGGAAGCGGCCGACCTGGTAGCCCTCGGGGCCCGAGTCCCAGGGCTCGGCAATCATGTGCGCGCGCGCCAGCACCGGGTCTTGCGCGAGTGCTGTGAAGAACGGCGCGTGTGGATGGAAATGCTGGTGCATTCGACCGAGCACGGTGGCCAGGTCGAAACGGAAACCGTCGACGCCCATCTCCTGCACCCAGAAGCGCAACGAGTCGAGCACGAACTGCGTCACTCGCGGGTGGGCGACATTGAGCGTGTTGCCGCAGCCGGTCCAGTTTTCACTGCGGCTCCTGTCGTGTTGTTGCAGGCGGTACCAGGCGGCGTTGTCGAGGCCACGCATCGACAGCGTCGCGCCGGTCTCGCTGCCTTCCGGCGTGTGGTTGTAGACGACGTCGAGCACGACTTCGAGGCCATGTTCGTGCAGCGTCGCCACCATCTGCCGGAACTCGTCGGCCACCGCTGTCGGATCGCTGCGGTCACACGCGGCATAGCGCGGATCGGGGCAGAAGAAGCCGAGGGTGTTGTAGCCCCAGTAGTTGACGAGGCCCTTGTCGTGCAGGTGCGGCTCGTCCAGGTGGTAGTGGATCGGCAGCAGTTCGAGCGTGGTGATGCCGAGCGACTTGAAGTGCGCAATCGCGGCAGGGTGCGCGAGGCCGGCATAGGTGCCGCGCAGCGCTTCGGGCAGGCCGGGCAGCTGCATGCCGAAGCCTTTGACGTGCAGTTCGTAGATGACCTGGTCCCGAGCCGCGATGCGCGGCGCGTTCTTTGCGCCGGCTGCGATCTGCGGCGGCGGAGCAACGCGCGCCTTCAACGCCAGCAAGCCGTTGTCGCGCTTGTCCAGCGAGCGGCTGCCGTCGGGGTGGCCGAGCTCGTAGCCATGGTGCTCGGCGCGCCATGCAAAGCGGCCGACGATTTCGCGCGCCCAGGGGTCGAGCAGCAGCTTGTGGTGGTTGAAGCGGTGGCCATGCTCGGGCTGGTAGGGGCCGTGGGCCCGCAAGCCGTAGATCAGGCCGGGACCGACGCTTTCGACAAAACCGTGGAACACGCCGTCGGTGGGGCCGTGCAGCGCGTACTTCTTCAACTCTCGGGCACCGCTCGAATCGAAGACGCAAAGTTCTATCTTGGTGGCGTGATCGGAGAAAACGGCGAAGTTGACGCCACCGTCTCGGGCCAAGGCACCGAAGGGCTCGGTGCGGCCTTCATGAATGCTTTCCGGGAGCTTCACTGCGAATGCGGGACCAGGAAGACAGTCGCCAGCGGCGGGATCGTCAGCTCGATCGACCGCGCACGGCCGTGGCTCGCTGCGGCCTGCACGTGCAGGGGCGCATCGCCATTGCCGAGGTTGCTGCCACCGTAGAAGACCGAGTCGGTATTGAGGGCTTCGCGCCACGCGCTCGCGCCATCGGGCACGCCGAGGCGGAATGACTGGCGCGGTACGGGGGTCATGTTGGCAACGACGATGACGTGGCCGCCTGCCGCGTCCTTGCGCACCCACGAGTAGATCGAACGTTCGCTGTCGTGGGCGTCGATCCACTCGAATCCGGCGCCTTCGCAATCGAGCGCATGCAGCGCCGGCTGCTCGCGGTAGAGCTTGTTGAGATCTCGCACCAGACGCTGCACGCCGGCATGGTGTTCGTGCTGCAGCAGCCACCACGGCAACTCGATGTCGTGGTTCCACTCGGTGCCCTGCGCGAACTCCTGGCCCATGAAGAGCAGCTTCTTGCCCGGGTGGCCCCACATGAATCCGAAATAGGCGCGCAGGTTGGCGAAGCGCTGCCACTCGTCGCCCGGCATGCGGCCCAGGATGCTGCCTTTGCCGTGCACGACCTCGTCGTGGGACAGCGGCAGCATGAAGTTTTCACTGAAGGCGTAGACGAGACCGAAGCTCATCTTGTCGTGGTGCCAGCGACGGTGCACCGGGTCTTGCTTGATGTACTCGAGCGTGTCGTGCATCCAGCCCATGTTCCACTTGAAATGGAAGCCGAGGCCGCCGTGGTACGTCGGCGCACTGACGCCAGGGAAGGCGGTGCTCTCTTCGGCGACGGTGAAGGCGCCGGGGCATTCGACGCCGATGACTTCGTTGGTGCGCTTCAGGAACGCGATGGCCTCGAGGTTCTCGCGGCCGCCGAGCTCGTTGGGGATCCAGTCGCCCGCCTTGCGCGAGTAGTCGCGGTAGAGCATCGAGGCCACGGCATCGACGCGCAGGCCATCGACGCCGAATTGCTCGATCCAGTACAACGCGCTGCCGACGAGAAAATTCTTCACCTCGTGGCGGCCGAAGTTGTAGATCAGCGTGTCCCAGTCCTTGTGGAAGCCTTCGCGCGGGTCGGCGTATTCGTAGAGCGCCGTGCCGTCGAATTGAGCCAGGCCGTGAGCGTCGGACGGGAAATGCGCGGGCACCCAGTCGAGCAGTACGCCCAGGCCTTTGGCGTGGCAGGCGGCGACGAAACGCTCGAAGCCTTCGGGACCACCGAAGCGTGCGGTGGGCGCGAACAAACCGAGTGTCTGATAACCCCACGAGCCGTCGAACGGATGCTCACTGATCGGCATCAGCTCGATGTGCGTGAAGCCCAGGTCGGCGATGTAGGCCGGCAGCGACT
>Ga0209797_10001284_pt1 | contig 12553 bp, 13 predicted proteins | sample DOMMetBare3Fresh_2_FD_187472 | JGI IMG/M metagenome (GOLD analysis project Ga0209797, IMG submission 187472) | Wetland sediment microbial communities from St. Louis River estuary, USA, under dissolved organic matter induced mercury methylation -... | ecosystem: Environmental > Aquatic >...
CAGCACGCGGCCGGGCCAGGGCCGCGCGTCGAAGGCATGCACGCCGGCACCGGCCTGTTCGAGCGTCGGCACGACGATCAGCGCCTGCACGGTGGGCAGTTGCGCCAGCAGGTCGCGCACCGTGTCCCGCCGATCCGTGACCTTGCCGCCATAGATCGAGCCGTTGCCGGCGATCAGCACCTTGGGGTCGATCTGGCGGAAACGGTCGCGCACCGTGGCCACACCCATGTCGGGTGCGGTCAGGCTCCAGACCGCGCCCAGCGACGCGCAGGCCAGGAAGGCGACGATCGTCTGCGGGATGTTGGGCAGGTAGGCCGCGACGCGGTCGCCGCGCTGCACGCCGAGCGCGCGCAGCGTGGCCGCCAGAGCGCCGGCCTGGTCGATCAGGTCGGACCAGCCGATCTCGAGGTTGCGGCCTTCGCGTTGCAGCCGCTCGTTGCGGAACACGATCGCCGGCACGCCCGCACGCTCGGCCGCCGCCGCGCGGCGGGCCACCTGCGCGGCGTAGTTCAGTTGCGCGCCGGGGAACCAGCGCGTACCGGGCATCGCGGCGTCGGGCAGCACCGCGCCGAAGGGCGTGGACGAGCGCAGGTCGAAGAACTCCCACATCGCGTGCCAGAACTCGCTCACGTGTTCGACCGACCAGCGTCGCAGCGCTTCGTAGTCGGGCAGGTCGACGCCGCGCCGGGCGCGCAGCCAGTCACGCAACTGCGCCGTCTGGGCGCTGGGCGCAGTCAGGCCAGCCATCGAGCCCAGCTTCCGTGGGGATGGGCCGTGGCCAGCACGCGACGCGTGCCGCCGGGCCACAGCGTCAGCGCGAGTTCGCACTGTGCATCGGCACCGGCCACCTCGAAGGCCAGCCAGGCCAGCGGCGCATCACGAGTGGCCCGCAGGCCGGCCTCGGCGATGACCTGGCGCAGCGCGTCGCGCTTCGGCCCGGGCAGGTATTGCCACATCACGGAGTGGTAGATCACCGTGGCGCGGCCCGGGCGTGCGGCGGCAAGCTCTCGGCGCACCCAATCGAGCGCATCGGCGGCTTCGACGCGCACGCCGAGCGCCTGTGCCAGCGCGATGGCCGCGCGCAGGCGCGCCAGTCGCTCCTGCTGATCGGGCCAGACGTACGACAGCAATCGCAGCGCGGCACCGGGGGCCGTCAGGTCGACCGGCGCGAGATCGCACGCGTCATGGGAATCCACGTCGATGCGTGAAGGCAGTTCCGGCGGCGTGCCTTGCCAGTCGCTGGCGATCACCACCGGGCTCGCGCCGTCGCCCCAACGATTGGCGCCCAGCTCATAGCGGAAGCGGTGCCAATACTGGTTCAGACCGGCACTGGCGCCGATCTCGAGCGTGGCCATCGGCAACCCGGTCTCGCGCGCGATCGCGGCGAAGCCGCCGAGCAGCACCGCGCTGCGGCCGATCTCGTTGGTCTGCGGCGCTCGAGAGAGATACTCTGCGACGAGAGCGCGGTGCGCGACGAGCGCGCGCACCACCGCAGCGGGCCCGCGCGCGGCGTCGAAAACGGCGCGCGCGGGCGGGTACAGGGCGGCGAGTCCGGTATCGGCGCCCAACAATGCGATCGCATGCAGCGCGCCGCACACGCGCAGCGGCACCGCGTCGGCCCAGGCGCTGCCCGGCCAGTGCGGCAACAGCGTGGCCAGCGTGCCGCCGCGCTCGCGATCGGCCCAGGCGGCTTCGAGCACGCGCGCGGTGAACGGCGAGCCGCTGCTGTCGCAGAAGGCGATCTGCCGAGCCCAGGCTTCGGCGAGAGGCACCACGGTCATGTCAGCATTGCACCATGGCCAGAAGATCGGTGCACATCAGCGAAACGCCGGCCACGCAATGGCTGAAGCGCCATGGCGTGGCTTTCACCGCGCACCCCTACGACTATGTCGAGCACGGCGGTACCGCCGAATCGGCGCGCCAGTTGGGTGTCGATGAACATGGGGTCGTCAAGACGCTGGTGATGCAGGACGAGCGCGCGCAACCGATCGTCGTGCTGATGCATGGCGATCGGGAGGTCAGCACCAAGAACCTGGCGCGCGAGCTCGACGTCAAGGGCGTCGAGGTGTGCAGCGTCGACGTGGCGCAGCGCCACAGCGGCTACCTCGTGGGCGGCACGTCGCCGTTCGGCTTCAAGCGCGAAGGCGTGCGCGTCGTCGTCGAGGCCTCGGTGCTGCAGCTGCCCCGCTGCTACGTCAACGGGGGGCGGCGCGGCTTCCTGGTCGGCATCGAGCCGCGCGTGCTGACCGAACTGCTCGGCGCCCGGCCGGTGCATTGCGCGCTTTAGACTGCGGGCATGGGCATCGTCGCGTCCCTCGCCGCCGTGGCTGTGGCCTACCTGATCGGCTCGCTGTCGTTCGCGGTGATCGTCAGCCGCGCGATGGGGCTGGCCGACCCGCGCACCTACGGCTCGGGCAATCCGGGCGCCACCAACGTGCTGCGCACCGGCAACAAGGCCGCGGCGATGGTGACGCTCGCGCTCGATGCACTCAAGGGCTACGTGCCGGTGCTGCTGGCCTTCGTTGGTGCGGAGCAATACCACTGGTGGGGTGAGGGCACGGTCGCCACGGTCGGCCTCGCGGCCTTCCTCGGCCACCTCTGGCCGGTGTTCTTCCACTTCAAGGGCGGCAAGGGCGTGGCCACCGCGGCGGGCGTGTTGTTCGGCTTCAACCCGCTGCTTGGCTTGGCCACGCTGGCTACCTGGGTCATCATCGCCGCGTTCTTCCGCTACTCCTCGCTCGCGTCGCTCGCCGCGGCGGCGTTCGCGCCGTTCTACCAGCTGCTGATCTGGGACGCGGACCTGTTCGCGCTCGCGATCTTCATCATGAGCCTGCTGCTCGTGTGGCGCCACGAGGGCAACATCCGCAAGCTGATCGCGGGCACCGAATCCAAACTCGGCCACAAGGCCAAGCCCTCATGAACCTGATCGAACGTTTCGACGTCGGCGCGCGCATGTCCGAGATGGCCGTGCATGGCGACCGCATCTTCCTCGCCGGGCAAGTGGCCGCCGACGGCACGCAGGACATCGGCGGCCAGACGCACCAGGTGCTGGCCGTGATCGACGCGCTGCTCGCGCGTGCGGGCAGCGACAAGTCGAAAGTCCTGATGGCGCAGATCTACCTCGCCGACATCGCCGACTTCCCCGGCATGAACGCGGTGTGGGACGCCTGGGTGGTGCCCGGCCACACGCCGCCGCGCGCCACGGTGCAGGCCAGGCTCGCCAAGCCGGAATGGAAGGTCGAGATCGTGGTCACGGCGGCGCGATGAGCGGCACCTCGCGCGGCTCGCTCGCCGGGCTGCTCGCGCTGGCGCTCGTGGCCAGCGCGGCCAGCCCATGGTGGTCGGGCCGCGTCGAGGCGCGGCAGGGCGAGCGCCTGGCCGCGCTGGCGCAGGCGGGCGACATCCGCATGATCTCTTCCGAGACCTGCCCCTACTGCGAGGCGGCGCGGCGCTGGATGACGCGCCACGGCGTGCGCTTCGACGAGTGCTTCATCGAGCGCGACGCGCGCTGCAAGGCGCTGTTCGAAGCCACGCCCGTGCGCGTAACGCCCACGCTGCTGGTGCGCGGGCAGGTGCAGGTGGGCTTCGACGCGCAGCGCATCGTGAAAACGCTCGAGGCGGCGGCCGGCAAGGGTTGAGCGTGGCGCGACGCGCGCGCCTCACGCCTGCTCGTCGGTCGCCTGCGACTGCAGGCCCAGTCTTGCCAGCGGCCCCTGGCCGCGCCGCACCACCACGGGCTCCTCGCCTTCGCTGAGGTCGATCACCGTGGTGGGCTGCATCGGGCACGCGCCGGCATCGACCACGGCCTGGACCTGCTGCTGGAAACGATCGCGGATCGCCTGCGCGTCGTTCATCGGTTCGCGCTCGCCCGGCGCGATCAGCGTGGTGGCCAGCAGCGGCTGGCCGAACTCGGCCAGCAGCGCCTGCGCGGCTCGGTGGTCGGGCACGCGCAGGCCGATCGTGCGCCGCTGCGGATGGCTCACTCGGCGCGGCACTTCCTTGGTGGCCTGCAGGATGAAGGTGTAGGGGCCCGGTGTGCCGAGCTTGAGCAGGCGGTACTGCCGGTTGTCGACGCGCGCGTAGCTGGCCAGCTCCGACAGGTCGCGGCACAGCAGCGTCAGGTGGTGCTTGTCGTCGACGCCGCGGATTCGGCGCAGCCGCTCGACCGCGGCCTTGTCGTCGAGGTGACACACCAGCGCGTAGCTCGAGTCGGTGGGGATCGCTGCGATGCCCCCGTCGTGCAGGATCTGTGCGGCCTGCTTCAGCAGCCGCGGCTGCGGGTTGTCGGGGTGGACTTCGAACAGCTGGCTCATGTCGACACCGCCGGGCCGCCCCAAGGTGTCGACGCTCCCCTCGGGGGGCGCGAGCGAAGCGAGCTTGGGGTCGTCATGTCGGCACCGCCGGGCCGCCCCAAGGTGCCGACGTTCCCCTCGGGGGACGCGAGCGAAGCGAGCTAGGGGCAGTCATCACTCTGCGACGGTGTCGGCCTGAACCGCAGTGACGGGCCGCTGCCGCGCGGCCGCCTCGCGCACGTTGAGCCACGCGCTCGCGGCGCCGCACACCGCGATCACCGCCATGCCCAGCCAGCCCCAGCCGTCGGGCATCACGCCGAACGCGACGTAGCCGGCGACGGCCGCCACCGCGATCTGCGCGTACTGGAACGGCATCAGCGTGGCCGCCGGCGCCTTGCCCAGCGCCATGATCAGCAGCAGGTGCCCGGTGGTGCCCAGCGCCGCGATCGCCGCCAGCGCACCCACCTGGACCGCGGGCGCGGACTGCAGCGTGGCCAGGATGTCGCCGCCGGTGGCCAGCAGGATCGGCGTGGCGATCGCGGCACCGGTGGCGCCGGTGTAGAAGTTGGTGGTGAACGGGTTCTCGTGCGGCGCGTAGCGGCTGGTCAGGATCTGGAACGCCGCGTTCGAGCACGCCGCGGCCAGCGGCAGCAGGGCTGCCCAGCCGACCACGCCGCCGCCCGGCCGGATCACCAGCAGCGCGCCGACGAAGCCGCCGGCCACCAGCGCCCAGCGCAGGCGCGACACGCGCTCGTGCAGCCACACGCGCGCCAGCAGCGTGGCCATCAGCGGCGTGAGCATCACGATCGCGGTGAACTCCGCCACCGGCATGTGGCGCAGCGCGGCGAACGCCATCGACGACGAGAACGCGAGCAGCGCGCCGCGCGCGATCTGGAACATCGGGTTGGCGGTTCGGAAGGTCTTGTCGCGCGACAGCGCGATCCAGGCCGACATCGCCACCGCGTGCAGCGCGTAGCGCGTCCACAGCACGATCGCGATGCTGAAGAACGCGCCGAGGTAGCGCACCGTGGTGTCCATCGTCGCGAAACAGCTCGCCGCGCCGATCACGAGCGCGATGCCCAGCAGCGGGCGCTGCGCAGGTGGGTTCATTCTGGCCACTGCACGCGGTCGGACAGCGCCTCCCACACCGGGGTCAGGCGGCCGGGCAGCGGCGGCATCGCACCCAGGTCGGTGCGGCTCTCGCCGGGGGCGTGGAAGTCGCTGCCGCGTGAGGCCAGCAGGTCGAACTCGCGCGCCATCTCGGCGTACTTGTCGCACTCGGCGGCGCTGTGGCTGCCGGTCACCACCTCGACGCCCGCGCCGCCGTGGGCCTTGAACTCGGTGAACAGCGCGTACTCCTCGGTCGGCGTGAAGCGGCTGTAGCGCGCCGGGTGCGCGATCACCGCCACGCCGCCGGCGCGCGTGATCCACGACACTGCCTCGCCGAGCCGGGCCCAGCGGTGCGGCACGAAGCCGGGCTTGCCGTCGGTGAGGAAGCGGCGGAACACCTCGCTGGTGTCAGCACAGTGGCCGGCCTCGACCAGGAAGCGCGCGAAGTGCGTGCGCGAGATCAGCTCCGGATTGCCGACGTACTTGAGCGCGCCCTCGTAAGCGCCGTGGATGCCCACCTTTGCCAGGCCGGCGGCCATGTCGTGCGCGCGCTCCTCGCGGCCGCCGCGGGTGCGTGCCAACCCCTCGCGCAGCGCGGCATCGTCGGCATCGAAGCCCAGGCCGAGGATGTGGACCGTCTCGCCGGCGAAGGTGACCGACACTTCGGTGCCGCTCAGGTATGCCATGCCCAGCGCATGGGCGGCGGCGCGGGCGCGGTGCTGGCCGCCGACTTCGTCGTGATCGGTCAGCGACCACAGCTGCACGCCATTGGCCGCGGCGCGTGACGCGATGGCTTCGGGCTCCAGCATGCCGTCGGAGACGGTCGAGTGGCAGTGCAGGTCGGCGTTGGTCAGGTAGTGCAGTTCATGGTTCGTCACGCCGTGATTGTCCCATTCCGGTGCAGGACCGGCCGGGTTTGCGCGGGCTGCGCCGCGCGTGCCTGGATGCGTATAACCACAGGCATGAAACTTCTTTGCATCGCGTCGGCGGCGGCCGTCATGGTCACGGCCGCCGCCGCCCAGACCGCAGACGGCGACCAAGTGATCGTCATTACCGGTTCCACCGTCGAGCGCAAGGCCCAGGACGCGCCGTACGCGATCGGCACGGTCGACGCCGCGGCGCTGCGCACCAGCGGCCCGCTGGTCAACTTGTCGGAGGCGATGGCACGCGTGCCCGGCCTGGTGGTGGCCAACCGCAACAACTATGCGCAGGACCTGCAGATCAGCTCGCGCGGCTTTGGCGCGCGCGCCGGCTTCGGCGTGCGCGGTCTGCGCCTGTACACCGACGGCATCCCGGCGTCGATGCCCGACGGCCAGGGCCAGGTCAGCCATTTCGACCTGGCGAGCGCCGAGCGCATCGAGGTGCTGCGCGGTCCGTTCTCGGTTCTGTACGGCAACAGCTCAGGCGGAGTCATCGCGTCGTTCAGCGCGCCGATGCGCGAGGGGCGGTTCGAGGCGGGGCTGGACTTCGGCGCATTCGGTCTGCGCCAATCGCGCGTGTCGGCCGCCGCGCCGCTGGGCGATGGCCTGGACGCGCGCGTGGGCGCCTCCGACCTCAAATGGGACGGCTTTCGCCCGCACAGCGCGGCGCGCAAGACCACAACGCAGGCGCGCCTGGGCTGGACCGGCGAACACGACCGCGTCACGGTGCAGGCCAGCGTGCTCGACCAGCCGGCCGACGATCCGCTGGGCCTGACCCGTTCAGACTTCGAGGCTGACCCCTACCAGACGGCGTCGCAGGCCACCCAGTTCGACACGCGCAAGACCCTGCAGCAGCAGCAACTGGGCGCGCGCTGGGTGCACCGGTTCGGTGGCGCCGGGCCCTTGGCCGAGACCGCGCTCACGGCGTACTTCGGCCAACGCTCGGTGATGCAGTGGCTGGCGATCAACGACGCCACGCAGGCCAACCCGCGGCACGGCGGCGCGGTGATCGACTTCGACCGCAGCTACGACGGCATCGACGCGCGCGGCACCTGGCGCTGGGGCGACACCGCGCTGGTGGCCGGTGCGGCCGTCGAACGCCAGCGTGACGATCGGCGCGGCTTCCTGAACTACACCCGCCCCACGCCGCCGCGCGACTACGGCACGGTGGGCGCGTTGCGCCGCGACGAGAGCAACCGCGCGGCCAGCCGCGACCTGTTCGCGCAGGTCGAGGCGCCGCTCGGCGAGTCGGTGATGGTCAGCGGCGGCGTGCGCAGCGGCCGCGTCGAACTTGAGGCCGCCGACCGCTACCTGTCCAACGGCGACGACTCGGGCCGGCGCACGTTCAGCTACACCAACCCGGTGCTCGGCCTGCGCTGGAGGGCCACGCCGTCGCTGACGCTGCACGCCAGCGCGGCGCGCGGCTTCGAGTCGCCGACGCTGGGCGAGCTGGCGTACCGGCGCGACGGCACCGGCGGCTTCAACACCGAGCTGCAGCCGCAGAAGAGCCGCCAGGTCGAGGTCGGCGCCAAGTGGCGCGCCGGCCCGATCGCGCTGGACGTCGCGCTGTTCCGCATCGAGGTCGACGCCGAGATCGGCGTGGCCACCAATGCCGGCGGGCGCCAGAGCTTCCAGAACGTGGGCCGCACGCGTCGCGAGGGTGCCGAGGTGGCCGCCACCTGGCGCATCGTGCCGCAGTGGCGCGCGCAGGCCGCGCTCACGCTGCTGGACGCGACCTACCGCGACGGCTTCCTCGCCTGCGCCGGCATCCCCTGCACGCTGCCCACGCCCACGCAGCCGGCCGGGCAGAACCTGGTGACGGTGCCCGTCGGCAACCGCATCGCCGGCACGCAGCGCGGCACCGCGTATGCCGAACTCGCCTGGCAGCCCGGAGCGGGCAGCGAGGTCGGCATCGAATGGCGCCGGGCCTCGGCACTGACGGCCAACGACAGCAACACCGAGGCCGCGCCGCGCTACACGTTGTGGGCGTTGCGCACCAGCCACCGCTTCGCGCTGCCCGAGGGCTTCGCGCTGGACCTTCTGGCACGGCTGGACAACGCCACGGACAAGGTTTACTCGGGCAGCGTCATCGTCAACGACGCCAACGGCCGCTACTACGAAGCCGGGGCGCCACGCGCGTGGTGGCTCGGCATGCGGCTGGGGCGCAAGTTCTGACAACCGTGCGGCCATGGCGCCCGGAGCTGCTGCGGCTCGGCGCGCCGTGATGGCTGCCGTGGGCGTCGGCCGTGGTCACGTCCGGGCCCGACTTCCGCAGAGCGGGCCGCACATCGTGGCCGCCGCACTGATCGCGGCGGCGATCGCGCCGGCGTGGGCCGGTGACCGCCCGTACCGCGCTTTGATCACGGCCGCCGCCGAGGAAGACAACAACCGGGTCTGGTCGATCGACACGACGATCGAGCGCCTGGGATCCGCGCGCGCGTTCGATGTGCGGGCCGAGTGCGCCTTCGATCCGACGACCTCGGCGCAGCTCGGTTGCGGCTTCGCACGCGAGCGCGACACGGGCACCGCGGCACAGGCCGTCGAACTCGAGCTCAAGCACCTGTTCGACCACGTCGCGCGCGACGGCTGGGGCTGGGGCATCTCGATTCAGGGCATGGCCGCAAAGGCGCCGGGCGAGGGCTGGCGCGGCGGCAACTGGAGCCTGATCTTGCCGTTCAGCCTCAACGTCGGCGACAGCGGCGCACTGCTGCATGCCAACGTCGGTTGGAGCGATGCGCGCGGCGGGTCGGCCGAGCGCTTCGCCGCGATCGGCGGCGAGACCGAGATCACGCGGCGGGTGTTGCTGTTCGCGGAGATCGCGCGCGAAGGCCAGGCCACGCTGGCAAACGTCGGCGTGCGCCACTGGCTGCGCAAGGAGCATCTGGCGGTGGACGTCTCGTTGCAGCGGCAGCGCGGCAACGGCAGCCGCTACAGCGGCTTCGTCCTCGGACTGAGCTGGTACGACCTCTGGCGGCCTGGGCGGATCACAAGCCCACGAGGTAGTGAGCGAGGTTCTCGATGTCGGCGTCGGACAGCGTATTGGAAACGCTGGTCATGTTGCCTGCATCGTTGGTGCGCCGGCGCGCCTTGAAGTCCCTGAGCTGCTTGACCACGTAGTCGTAGTTCTGCCCGGCCACGCGCGGGATCTCGTTCTGACCCGCGAAGCCGCCCAGGTGGCACATCGTGCACAGCGTCTCGTCGGCCTTGGCCTTGCCCAGCCGCGCCTTGGCGGGGTCGACCTTGAAGTTCTGCTGTGGCGGCTTCTGCTTGCTGAACCAGTCGGCGAGTTCGCGCAGCTCGTCTCGTGTCAGGTCCTTGACGATCGGATCCATCTGCGGATCGCTGCGCCGGCCTTCCTGGAAGTCGCGCAACTGCAGGTACAGGTAGCGCGAGGTCTGGCTGGCGAGGATCGGGTTGGCGGGGATCGTCGAGCGCCCGCCCTCGCCATGGCAGGCGGCGCAGATCGCGGCCTTGGGGGGAGCCGCCGTTTGTGCGGCGGCGCCGGCCGAAGCCAGCGCCGCCGCCAGACATGCCGCGACGAGCCCGGTACTTGCCATCAGGGCAGCGCGAACACGACGACAGAATTGCCGCGCTTGAAGTCCAGTTGCGTGTTGCCGCCCGCGGCCACTGCAACGTACTGCTTGTTGCCGACCATGTAACTCACCGCCGGTGCATTGACGCCCGCGCCGGCCTGGTAGCTCCACAGCTTCTTGCCGCTGGTGGCGTCGAAGGCGCTGAAGGTCCCGTTGCCCTCGCCGTTGAACACCAGGTTGCCGGCGGTGGCGAGCACGCCGCCGATCAGCGGCTGCTCGGTGTCGGCTTTCCAGACCATCTTGCCGGTATCGATGTTCACCGCCGCGAGGCGCCCCCATTGCTTCTCGCCCGGGATCACCTTGAACGCACCGCCCAGCCAGAGCTTGCCGCCGGGGTACTTGGCCTCCTCGACGTGGTAGGTCATCGGCTGGTGCAGGTTGGCGGCGTAGGCCAGGCGCGTCTTCGGGTTGACGGCCATCGGGCTCCACTCGACGCCGCCGTTGGCGCCGGGCAGCATGCGCTTGCCTTCCTTGGTCGGCAGCACCCACATGTTCTCCTGCGGCACCATCGCCTCGGAGAAGCGGATGAGTTCGCCGGTGGCGCGGTCGTGGACGTAGACATGGCCGGTCTTGCCGCCGTGGATGGCGACCTTGCGCATCTTGCCGTCCTTGCCCTTGGCCTCGGTCAGGATCACCGGCGACACCGCGTCCAGGTCCCACACGTCGTGCGCGATGTACTGATAGTGCCACTTGTACGCGCCAGTGTTCAGGTCCACCGCGACCATCGAGTTGGTGTACAGGTTGTCGCCGGGGCGCTCGGCGCCGTACAGGTCGGGGCTCGGGTTGCCGACGACGAAGAAGACGGTGTTGGTGGCCTTGTCCACCGCCGGGGCCATCCACACGCCGCCGCCCAGCGTCTTGTAGAAGTCGCCGCCCTTTTCGGCGAGCTGCTTCTTTTCGGCTGCGATATCGCGCAGCATGTTGCGGCCGGTCGCGTCGTTGACGGCCCACACGCCCTCGTGGCCCTTCTCGGGAATCGAGTAGAAGGTCCACAGCAGCTTGCCGTCGTTGGCGTCGTATGCCTTGACAAAGCCGCGCACGCCGTATTCGCCGCCGTTGGTGCCGATCAGCACCTTGCCGTTGACGGCCACCGGCGCCATCGTCTCGCTATAGCCGAGTTCAGGGTCGGCGATCTGCGTGCTCCACAGCAGCTTGCCGGTCTTGGCCTCGAGCGCGACCAGCTTGGCGTCGAGCGTTCCCATGAAGAGCTTGTCGCCGAGGATCGCCACGCCGCGGTTGTTGGGGCCGCAGCAGTAGGTCGTCACCGGCCCCATCTTGTGCTTGTAATGCCAGAACTCCTTGCCCGTCACCGCGTCGACCGCATAGACATGGTTGTACGACGTGGTCAGGTACATGATGCCGTCGACCACGATCGGCGCGGTCTCCATCGACTCGAGCACCTCGGTCTGGAAGGTGAAGACGGGTTTGAGCTTGCCGACATTCTTGCTGTTGATCTGCGCCGCGGGGTAGTAGCGCGTCTGCGCGTAGCTCATGTTCGAGTGCAGGAAGTTCTTGCCATCGCGGTCGGCGGCATCGAGCTGGCCCTGCGCTACGGAAACGTTCTTCGGCACCGGCCCGCCGCTCGTGGCGGCGCCACCCTGGATTTCCTGCGCCACGGAAAATCCCGTGGCCGCAAGCAGCGCAGCAGCCAAGGCAGCGCTGCGCGCGCACGGCAGCGAACTCATGCGAGTCATTCGTGTCTCCTCGTTCGGTTGTTGATCGAAGCGCCCGCGCCGGGGCTGCCGGTCGGGCGTTGAGGGAACGTGGAGGGCTCGGCTCGCGGCAGTCATGAACTGCACGAAAAGTGGCTGGCGACGGTCGGGTCGCGCGTTTCCTCGGTGGCGAGCGTAGTTCGATTCGTGTTGGATGTGAAGGCCTGCCGCTTCGGCAATACCCACCCCTAGGAACCCGAATGAAGCTTCGTCGTCACTGCTTGTGGGCTGTTTCGCTCGCCATCTGGTGCAGCGGCGCGGCGGCCCAGGCGCCGACCCACCCGAACCTGAACGCGCAATTGCTGGTGGCCGCGCGCCAGGGCGACGCGCCTGCCGTCGATCAGGCCCTGTCGCGCGGCGCGGCACCGAATTCGCGCAATCGCCTGGGCAAGACCGCGCTGCTGATCGCGGCCGAGAAGGGCAACACGGCGATGGCCGAGCGGTTGCTGGCCGCCGGTGCCGACGTCAACCAGGCTTCTCTGGAAGGCGTGACGCCGCTGATGGCTGCGGCTTATGGGGGCTACACGGAAATCGCCAAGCGCCTGCTCACGGCAGGGGCACGGGCCGAGCCGGTCGATCGCATGAAGAAGCCTGCGGTGATCTACGCTGCGGCCCAGGGCCACGCCGGTGTGCTGGCCCTGTTGCTCGACCGCGGCGTTCCGGTCGATGCCGCCTACGAGCAGCAGCTCACCGCGCTGATGTGGGCCGCAGGGCAAGGCCAGGTCGACACGGTGCGCGTGCTGCTGGCTCGTGGTGCGCGCACCGACCTGCGCGACGACCGCGGGCTCACCGCCGCGGAGATCGCGCGGCAGGCGGGGTACGGCGATGCAGTGGCCGCCGCGGGCTTGCGCTAGGGCGTGTTAACACTAATGGCGCATATGGCTCGTAGCCGGCGAAACTACGGTGATGGAGATCACCACAGAACA
>Ga0209797_10001285_pt1 | contig 12552 bp, 13 predicted proteins | sample DOMMetBare3Fresh_2_FD_187472 | JGI IMG/M metagenome (GOLD analysis project Ga0209797, IMG submission 187472) | Wetland sediment microbial communities from St. Louis River estuary, USA, under dissolved organic matter induced mercury methylation -... | ecosystem: Environmental > Aquatic >...
GGTCGACGAGCCGCGGCCCAGTGCAGTCGGGCCGCGTCGCCTCGCTCGATCTCCTCGAGCCCCAGGGCCACCTGGCGACGGGCGTCCTCCAGCTTGGGGATCCAGTGGTCCTTGATCGCCCTCAGCCGCCGGCGGGTGACCTGCTCCTGGGTCTGGACGATGCGGTGCGCGCGCGCGGCGACCGCGTGCTGGGCCGCACTCTCGACCGCGGTCGCGAGGGCCTGGGCGGCGAGGGCGGTCGCCGTCCCGGCCGACGCGGCCGGGGGCGCCGCGGGCACCTGGCAGGTGGCCCGCTCGGGGTAGCGCACGCCCATCACGTCGGCCCACGCGACGGCGACCCGTACCGGGTCGCGGCCCGTCGCCAGTCGGGTGGCGCGCTGGTGGCCCAGGAGCTCGGCGCGCAGCAGCCAGGTCTCGGCCTCGGCGCTGAGGCGCAGCCACTCGACTTCGGTGCGCCGGGCCAGCAACGCGTACCGCTGCTCTTCCGCGTGCAGGATGCGCAGCTTCTGCTCCAGCAGGTCGGCCCCGCGCGTCGCCACCCGGAGCCGGTGCTGCAGCCACAGTCGGCCGGCTCGGCCCGGGGGGACGCGCAAGGCGGTCATCCAGCCTCCTCTGACGCTGCCGCGGTCGGATCGGCGACCGAGCCGTCGTAGTGGGCATCGAGCAGCCCGGCGGGAAGCATGGTCAGCTCGCGCCGGGGCAGCAGGGCCAGCACCTGCCACGCCCGGTCGAGGGTGTCGTCGAGGGTGCGCGTCTCGTCCGGCCGCTGGTCGAGCAGGGTGTGCTCGAACGCCCGCTCGAAGGCGAGGTACTGACGGTCCGTCTGGCTCAGCGCGGCGGTGCCCACCAGGTCGGCGAGCTCGCGGACGCGACGAGCCCGGTCGAGGGCGGCGAGCAGCTGGGCGGCGACGTCGAGGTGGTCGGCGCGGGTGCGGCCGGGACCCACCCCTCGGCGCATCAGCCGCGACAGCGAGGCGAGGGCGTCCACCGGGGGATAGACGCCGCGCGCATACAGCTCGGCGGAGAGCACGACCTGTCCCTCGGTGATGTACCCGGTGAGGTCCGGCACCGGGTGGGTGATGTCTCCAGCCGGCATGGTGAGCACCGGCAGCACGGTGACCGATCCCGGGCGGCCCCGAACCCGCCCGCAGCGCTCGTAGATCGAGGCCAGGTCGCTGTACAGGTAGCCGGGGTAGGCGCGACGGGCGGGGATCTCCCCCCGCGCCGACGAGACCTCGCGCAGCGCCTCGGCGTAGCTGGTCATGTCGGCGAGGACGACCAGCACGTGCCGGCCCCCGTCGAACGCCAGGTGCTCGGCCACCGTCAGCGCGATCCGCGGGGTGAGCACCCGCTCCACCACCGGCTCGTCGGCGGTGTTCAGCAGCAGCACCAGCTCGCCGGCAGCGGATCGCTCCTCGAGGGCGTCGCGGACGCCTGCGGTGTCCGCGTGGGTGACCCCCATCGCTGCGAAGACGACGCAGAACGGCGCACCGCCGGCGGTGGCCTGGGCGGCCACCTGGGTCGCCAGCTCCAGGGCGGGCAGGCCAGGCACCGAGAACAACGGCAGCTTCTGCCCGCGTACCAGGGTGGTCAGCGCGTCGAGCGCCGACACCCCCGTCAGCACCGGGTCCTCCGGCCGGTCGCGGCGCGTCGGGTTGAGCGGCTGTCCTGCGACCGGGGCGGTGGTCGGGCCGAAGACCGGCGGCCCGCCGTCCGCGGGCTCGCCCCGGCCGTTGCACACGCGGCCGAGCCAGCCCGGCCCCACCGGGATGCGCAGCGGGTGGCCGGCGAAGCGGACCCAGGTGGCCCGGGGGTCCATGCCCTCGGTCCCCTCCAGCACCTGGACGACGGCGAGGTCTCGGTCCACCTCGAGGACCAGCCCGTGCCGCTCCTCCCCGGAGTCCAGCCGGATCCTGACGAACTCGTCCCAGCCGACACCGGACACCCCGGCCACGACCATGAGCGGCCCGTGCAGCTCGCGCACGTCGCCGTACTCGACGTCGGCAGCGGTCATGGCCCCGGCTCCTGCAGCCGAGCCAGCATCTTCTCCAGGTGGACCCGCACGCTCGCCGCGTCGTCCGCACCGGCCTCCTCCCGGGCCCGCACCAGCGCCGTGAAGTCGACCTCCTCGACCTGGGCCGCGGGAACCCCGTCGGCCACCAGGTGCTGGCAGCGGTCCGCGACGGCGAGCACCGCGTCGAACAGCGCCGCCGACCGCTCCGGGCCGCAGCTGGCGTCGGTCTCGCTCAGCGCGCTCTGCTGGAGCGCCGCCTCCCGCAGCAGCCGACCGGTCAGCAGCACCATCCGCTCCCGCCCAGGCAGCGCCCCCACCCCGACGAGGTCGGCCAGGGCCGTCAACCGATCAGCCTCGGCGAGCAGCTCCGCCACGTGGGCCCGCCGCCGAGCCCACCCCGGGTCCCCCTGCCGGGCATACCAGGTGGCCAGGGCCTCCGCGTCCCGGGTGAACGAGCCGGCCCACGACACGGCCGGGTAGTGCCTCGCGTAGGCGAGCTCCCGGTCCAGCGTCCACAGGCAGCGGACGAACCGCTGGGTCTGCGAGGTGACCGGCTCCGCCATGTCCCCGCCGGGGGGGGACACCGCGCCGACGATGGTCACCGATCCCTCGCCGCCGCCGAGCGTGCGCACCCGACCGGCTCGTTCGTAGAACGCGGCGAGTGACGACGCCAGGTCGGCCGGGTAGCCCTCCTCCGCCGGCAGCGCCCCCGTGCGCGAGGCGAACTCGCGCAACGCCTCCGCCCAGCGCGAGGTGGAGTCCGCGATGACCACGGCGTGGTAGCCCATGTCCCGGTACAGCTCGGCGACGGTGGCGCCGGCGTAGATCGAGGCCTCACGGGCCATCATCGGCATGTCCGACGTGTTCGCCACGATCACCGTGCGGGCGGCCAGCTTGCCCCCGGTCCGCGGGTCCTCCAGCTCGGCCAGGTCGGCGAGCACGTCGGCCATCTCGTTGCCCCGCTCGCCGCAGCCCACGTAGACGATGACGTCCGCGTCGCACCACTTCGCCAGCTGCTGCAGCAGCATCGTCTTGCCGGTGCCGAAGCCCCCCGGCACCGCTGCCGTGCTGCCCCGGGCGACCGGGAACAGCAGGTCCAGCACCCGCTGCCCCGTCCACAGGGGCTCCGCTGTGCCCAGCCGCTCGACGACCGGACGCGGACGGCGGATCGGCCAGTGCTCGGCCAGGGTGACCACCCGGCCGTCGATCGTGGCGATCGGGTCGTCCGGGCCGAGCGAGCCGGCTGTGGTCACCGTCTCCACCAGACCGCCGCCGTCGGGGGGCACCAGCACCCGGTGCTCGACCGCCCCCTCACCGGCGACGACCGCGATCACGTCGCCGGCGACGACGTGATCCCCGGATCCCACACGCGGCTCGACCGGCCAGGTGCGCGGGTCGGACGTTCGCCGCAGGCTGCCCGGGGCCAGGCGCTCCGGGCCTCCGGACAGCGGCCGCAGCAGGCCGTCAAACACCCCGCCGAGCAGCCACGGCCCCAATCGGGCGGAGAGCGGATGCCCCCGGCCGACCACCCGGTCGCCGGGGCGCAGTCCGCCGGTGTACTCGTAGGCCTGCACGGTGGCGCGGGTCCGGTCGATCGCGACGACCTCGCCCGGCACCTCCTCCGACCCGAGGTCGACGACCTCGAACATGTGCGGTGTCGGCAGGTCCTCGACTTCGACCAGCGGGCCGACCACCCGGACGATCCGTCCGGCCTGCGCACCGGCGGTCACGGCGTCCACAGCGTGGCCACCTCCTCGCCGAGGTCGGCCATCGCCCGGTCCGCCAGGGCGGGCAGGGACAGGTCCAGGCGCCGCCCGGGCACGGTGGCGACGATGCCACCGGCGGGATGCTCGGTCACCGCGGCCGAGGGGCCGAGCGCCGTCCTGGCCCGCTCGGTCAGCGCAGCCAGCCAGGCGGGGTAGGCCGGGGAGTCACGCAGGTCGCCCAGCGCAGCGACGGAGCGCCGACGCAGCTCGGCGTAGGCCCGAGTCTGGGCGGCCAGCCGCGTCCGGCGTGCCCCACGGCGCGCGCTGGCGCGTGCCGCCCGGACCAGGGCCGCGGCGTCGGCCGCCCCCTCGGCCCTGGCGCCGGCGATCACGGCTGACGCCTGCGCATCGGCCCGGGCGAGGTCCCCCTCCGCCTGCGCCACGGCCTCGGCGGTCAGCCGGTCGGCCTCTGCCCGGGCCTGGGCCAGCAGGGCCTCGCGCAGCGGGGCCAGTGCCGCGACCTGGGTGGCGCGCAACCCTGGGGCGGTCATGCGGGCAGCACCACAGGGAAGGGCCCGTCGCTCGACTCCTCGACGAGGTCGGCCACCGCGCGGGCCGCGGCTGGGGTGAGGATCACGACGACGACATCGGTGTCGAGGCTGGTCCACGCCGCGCGCGAAGCGGCGGCGTCCTCAGCCGGGAGCACGGTGACACCTGCGAGGGAGAACCCGTGCAGCCGGGCCACCTCGCCGATCGCCGCCATGGTGGCCATCGCTCACGCCTTCCCGATGAGGATGACCGCGACGATCAGGCCGTAGATCGCGATGCCTTCAGCCAGGCCGACGATGACCATCGCCCGGCCGAACATCTCCGGTCGCTCGCTGACGGCGGCCAGGGCCGCGGCTCCGGTGTAGGCGACGGCGATGGCCGCGCCGATCGAGGAGCCGGCGACCGCGATCGCCGCGCCAAGCAGCGCCGCCCAGGCGGACCCGCCGCCCGACCCGGCTGCGTCGGCCGCGAGCGGCCCGGCCGCCATCGCCGGATCCGCCCCGGCGGCGACGGCGCCGACGGCCAGGGCGACCACGACCAGGGCAGCCAGCAGGAGCAGTCCGTCGACGGCCAGCAGCAACCGCACCGCGGCCGGGCCGCGACGGCGGACCAGCAGGGCGGCCGCGACGGTCACGAGAGCGACGACGGGCAGGGCATACAGCCAGTCGGTCACGAGGGGACCTCCTGAGACTCGACGGGGATCCTCCAAGGGCGAAACGGCCGCCCCTCGAGGTCGAAGACACGTGAGAACAGCTCGTAGTACTCCAGCCGCAGCGCCTGGATCCCGGCGACCAGCAGCTCGAGGCTGAAGGCCAGGGCGTTGCCCAGCAGCAGGACGGCGACCGCGCCGATCAGCCCGCCGAACCCTCGGTCGGCCAGGGTCGTGGTTCCGTCCCACACGAGCGAGCCGAGCGCAGCGTGAGTGAGTCCGAAGGCGGCCAGCCGGGCGAACGACACCAGGTTGCCGAACAGCCGGATCACCAGGTCGAACAGCTCGACCACCGACTGGGCCACCCCGGACCCGCCGCCCCCGGCGCCCGCGTAGAGCCCCACCGCAGCCAGCGCCAGGCCCACGACGCCGACGACCACGCCGGCTGCCACGGCGACCGGACCGCCTCCGTCGATGCCGAAGGCCACCAGGCCGAGCCCGAGGAACAGCGTGGCCCCGGCGATCCCGGAGGGGGCGTACAGCGCGCGACGCAGGCCGCCCTCCCGCCAGCGGTTGACGATCCCGACCGCGTACGCCAGCGCGAGCAGGACCGCGCCCAGACCGATCGCCGCGACGAGGAGGCGGACCGGCTCCTCCATGGGTTCCAGCCACCGTGCAGTGAGCAGACCGGTGGGTCCGAAGAACTCCCCGTAGAGCACGCCGAACCCGGTCGCGGCGACCCCGGCGGCGGTCACGAACGGCCAGACCCGTTGGTAGCGGGCGAACCGCCGTGGCCGCCCTGCGCGCAGGGCCAGCCCGGCGGCAACGAGCAGCAGTCCGTGCCCCGCGTCGCCGAACATCATCCCGAACATGACGACGTAGGCCAGCCCGGCGAGCAGGGTCGGGTCGGTGTCGGCGTACGGCACGGTGGCGTAGGTCTCGACCAGCGGGGCGAACGCTGCCTTCACCTCACCGCGGACCTCGCCGCGCTCGCGCAGCAGCGTCGGCGGATCGGTGCCCGGCGGGGTTGGCAGCGGGACGACGGCGCCACCCACGACGGCCAGGTCACCGGCCAGGGCCGGGAGCGCCTCTGCCGGAACCCATCCGGTCAGAGCGGCCACCCGCCCCCGGCGCACCGCCTCGGCGGCCACGCGCTGCACCTCGCTCTCCCCGGCGAGCAGGTCCATGCGCCGGTCGCGCGCCAACTCGTCCAGGTCCGGCGCCTCCCGGGCCAGCAGGGGCCGGACCGCCGCGGTGGGCTCGAGGGCGGTCAGCCGGCGGGCCGCCTCGCCGCGCTCGTCGTCGGGCGAGGGCCAACGGTCGATGTCGACCGTCCCCGCTGCGGCGACCGTGACGAGCAGGTCGCGCAGCGACTCAGCCCGGGCGGCCAGCGCCACCCGCCGCATCCGAACCGGGCCGACGGCCTCACGCCACGGCATCGAACACCTCCAACGGGTCGCCGCCCCGAGCGGCGAGCTCGAGGGCCGCGCAGGTGCGCCAGGCGTCGACTCCGAGGGCCGCCGCGCTGCCGAGCACCGGCCGGTCGTCCAGCCGGGCACTGCGCAGCAGGTGTCTGGCGTCTGCGTCGACCCGGCGCCACCAGGCGGCTTCGGCCCGCCACAGGTCCTGCGCCGGCCCGACCTCGGCGAGTGCCCAGCGAGCCGATCCGGGCAGGGCGGCCAGCAGCGTGGGCAGGGTGCGGGCCGCCACGGCGGCGGGTCCCAGCAGCGCGGTGAGGGTGACGACCTGTGGGTCGGTGGGTGCCCAGTCGCGATCGGCCGTCTCTCGGGCCAGCAGCAGGGCCACCGCCCCGGCTGCCCACTCGGCCGCATCGGGCAGCCGGGCCACCCGGTCCGCCCAGGACAGGCGCATCGCGAGCCCGATCTGGTGGGCGGTCTCCGCCCCCGGGTCGCCCCAGGCCGACGCGGCCAGCGTGGCCCGCAGGTCCGCGACGGAGGCCGAACCCCGCAGCCGCGGCCAGGCGGTCGCCAGCGTGCCCAGGTGGTAGGAGGGCTCCGTCGGGTGCCCGCCGAGGGCGCGCAGGTGCTCGTCGACGTTGGCGACCTCGAACCATGCGGCCAGCGCCCGCAGCATCTCGACCCCGGCGCGCGGCTGCCATCCGGCCAGCACCCGCAGGTGCCACAGCAGGGTCGACCGGACGGCGTGCTGGGCCTGGGCCAGGTCCTGGCCGACCCGGACGTCATGGCCGTACGGCGTGCCGGCCAGCCGGTGCAGCGCCTCGTCCAGGGAGGGCGAGGCCGCCAACCGGCGAGCGCCGGCGCCGCCCAGTCGGCGTCGGGCCAGCGCCTTGGCGCGCACCGCGGCGGCGGTCCACGAGACGCTCATGACGGCTGTCCGGCGCGCGCGTCCAGCTCGTGCACCACGTGCCGGACGATCCGTTGCACCTCGGCGTCGAGGCGGGCCAGCGCCTGGGCCCAGGTGGCGCTCGCGTCTCGTTCGGCCTGCTCGTGGAGCTGTGCCGACTCAGCGTCCACCTCGTGCCGGGCGTGCGCGGCCGCCTCGGCCCGCTCCGCTTCCGCACGGCGCCTGGCCTCGGCCACCAGCGCCCGCGCCTGGTCCTGGGCGGTCCGCCGGATCTCGGCAGCCTGCGCGGCGGCGAGCGCCAGCAGCTCGTCCGCCTCGGTCTCGGTGGCCGCCAGCAGGGCGAACACCGTCGCCAGCTCCGCGCCACGCTCCGCCGTGCGGTCCGCGGGCACCCCCGCACCTGCCGCGGCGCCGGGTGTGCCGACCGGGCGGAAGCGCTCGAGGAAGTCGCGCGACCGAGCCACCACCCCTCCTCAGGCGAGGCGTCAGGCTCATCGTCCATGGTGCGAACCGGCCCGATCAGTGCCGGAAGCCCCCACCCGAACGCTGGAACGGGGTGGGGGCTCCGGCACCCGACGGGGTCGTCGGCGCGGACGCCGTCAGGCGGAGTGGGTCTCCTCCACGTAGTGCCGGCCGTCGTCGGAGACGTGGCGCTCCGTGTGCAGCTTGTTGTTGGTCATGCTCATCCAGCCGGCGCCACGGATCGCCGCGACGATCAGGGCGAGGCCACCGCCGGCCATCATGATCCAGCCGACGGCGGTCATGTCGACGGAGTCGACCGACACGTCGAGGGCGAAGGCCACAATCGCGCCGGCGACCAACAGGATGATCCCGAGTGCAGCAAGCATGACGATTCCCTTTCCTGGCGTGCGCGTGACGACCCGTTGGTCGCTTCAGTGACCTACCCGACCGAGCAACTCGGGAAACCCCGGTCCGCCTGACCCAGCCCGATGGCTCAGCTTCCCGGCGGTTCGATCGACGAGCGCGCGCAGGCCGCTGGAGTCGATGAGCCGAACCCCCGACACACCGTCGGATCAGGCCGAGACGCGGTCGCGGCTCATCGCCCGGTAGACGAGCAGGGCCACGATCGCCCCGATGACCGAGCCCACGAAGCCGGCCGGCTGCAGGGCACCGTCGGCGGCGTCCCGGCCGAAGAGGGCGTAGCCGAGGAAGCCGCCGATGAACGAGCCCACGACGCCCAGCAGGATCGTGGCGAACAGGCTCATCGGGTCGCGGCCCGGTACGAGCAGGCGAGCGAGCGCGCCGGCGACGAGACCGGTGATCAGCAAGGCGAGGACGAACGTGAGCACAGGTGGCTCCTTCGATCGGCGGACGTGCGGACAGGCGGCAGGATTCCCGCAGATGCCCGGATTCAAACGGGGACTCCTTACACTCCACGGGTGGACGTCCTGGCGCGGAACAACGTGACAGTGCGGGGCCGGGTCGCTGATGCGTTCGTCGACGACGGCCGGGTGATTCTGTTCGACCACGTCGGCTGTGGCGGCTCCGACATCGGCTGCTACGACCGGACGAAGTACTCGACCCTGGTGGGGTACGCCCAGGACGTCCTCGAGATCTGCGAGGCCCTGCAGGTGTCTGACGTGGTCATCGCGCGGGACTTCGCCCGAGTGACGTTCCTGTCCGACAACCGGGCAGACCTGCCGCGGGCGAGCGTCCCGACACTCCTCCTCCAGTGCGCCGACGACCCGATCGCACCGGCGCCCGTCGGGGAGTACGTCCACGACAGCATCCCGGGGAGCCGCATCGGCTACCTGCAGGCGATCGACCATTGCCCGAACGTCAGTGCGCCCGCGGAGACCATCCAGGCCATCCGGTCCCACCGATGACCGAGGTGGAGTACGACTACGGCGCGCTCTTCGAGGACGCGCCCTGCGGCTACCTCGTGACGGATGCTGCCGGACTCATCGGTCGAGTCAACCGGACGTTCCTGAGCTGGACCGGCTATGACAGCGCCGACCTCGTCGGCGTGCAGCGGTTCCAGGATCTCCTGTCGCCGGGGGGGCGACTGTTCTACGAGTCCCACCTGGCGCCCCTCCTCGGCCTTCAGGGGTACCTCCGTGAGGTCGCCGTGGAGCTCCAGTGCCGAGACGATCGTGGACTCGTGGTCCTGGTGAACGCAGCCGCCGACCCCCGACCGGACGGCGCGGCCGGCCGGGTGCGGATCGTCGTGATCGACGCCACGGAGCGGCGGGCGTACGAGCTGGAGCTGCAACGCACCCAACGTCGGCTCGAGCGCTTGCAGCGGATCGCGGGCGCTTTCGCCGGGGCGATGTCCCGGGACGAGGTCGCTGCGGCGGCCCTGGACGAGATCGTCGACGGGATCAAGGCCGACCACGGGCTGGTGGCCGTGCTGGACGAGGACGGGGTTCTGCGTGTCCTGGCCCAGCGGGGTGGCACCGACGACGTCGTGTCGGCGTGGACCGGCCTGCGCGGGGATGCTCATGCTCCGCTCGACGCCGCCCTTCGCCTGGACGAGCCGGCGTTCCTCGACGGCAGTGGTGAAGGGTTGCCACCGCTGGCACCCGGACCTGCGAGCCTTCGGGTTGCCGTGCTGCCGCTCACGGTCGACCGCCAGGCGATCGGTGTGATGGCGCTGGGCTCCCTCGTGCATCCGGCCTTCGACCGCGAGGAGCGCACGTTCCTCGCGGCTTTCGCGGAGCTGTGCGCCCAGGCCCTGGAGCGCGCCCGACTGCACGACAGCGCGACGGTCTCGGCCCAACGGATGGCCATGCTCGCGAACCTCACCCGGGCGCTGGACGAGGCCACCACGTTTCGGGAGCGCGCCCAGCGGCTGGTCGACCTGCTGGTCCCCGCGGTGGCCGACTACGCCACGGTCGAGGTCCCGTCGATGGGACCCGAGCCGGTCGCGTTGCGCCATCGGGACCCAGCCATGGCCGAGACCCTGCGGCTGCTGCGCACGAGCGTGGAGATCCCGGCGGACCGGCCGCACTCGCTCGCCGCGGCCCGGCAGAGCGGCCGTCCGCAGATCCTGACCGACGTCCCGGACGCCATGTACGAGGCCTACCAGCTGGACCCGGTGCAGCTGGCCCGACTGCGGTCGTTGGCGCCGCGTTCGTACGTCGGCCTGCCACTGATCGACCGTGGCCGCCTTGTCGGCTCGCTGATGCTGGTCTCGTCGTCCTCGGACCGGCGGTACGGCCATGCCGACCTCGCGTTCTTCACCGAGATCTCCGACCGGGCGGCGCTGGCCCTGGAGAACGCCCGCCTGTACGACCACGAGCGGACGGTGTCGAGCGAGCTGCAGGGCAGGCTGATCAGCCACGAGATGCCCGTCGACCCGCGGCTGCGAGTCGACGCCCTCTACCAGCCGGGGGCGGAGATGGTCGAGGTGGGCGGCGACTGGCACGACGCGTTCTTCGTCGGACCGGACCGGCTGGGCGTCGTCGTCGGCGACGTGGTCGGCCGCGGGGTCCGGGCTGCGGCGGTCATGGGCCAGCTGCGCACGGCCCTACGCGCCTACGCGATGGAGGGACTCGGCGTGGCGCGGACCCTCGAACGTCTCGACGGGTTCTCCGAGTCGATCGACGGCGCCTTGTGCACGACGGTGGTCTACGCCGAACTCGACCTCCGGACCGGCGCGCTTCACTACGCGTGCGCCGGACACCCGCCGCCCATGGTGCTCGGGTCGGCTGCGGACGACGTCGTCCTGTGGGGCGGCCGCTCGACGGTGCTCGGTGTCGACCCGGAGGCGCCCAAGCCCGAGGCCTGGGTCGACCTGGCGGCCGGGACCGGGGTGCTGCTGTACACCGACGGACTGATCGAGAACCGGCAACGCCCGATCGGGGTGGGCATCGACGCCCTCAGTCGACGGATCGTCGATGGCGGCCGGCGAGTTGTGGACGAGCCGCTCGAGGAGCTCGCCGACGAGATGGTCAGCGACGAGTCGGACGCCGACGACGTCTGCGCGCTGCGGCTGGTCTGGGTCGGGTGAACCCTCAGGCCGACACGAGGTCGGGGGCTGGAGCCGCGGTGCGGTGATGGCCCGCCGCTCCGCCGGGGGGGCGTCAGGGTTGACCCCCTCGCCCGGGTGGTGGAGCTGCAGGTCGTCGAGGAAGGAGCGGCGGGCGGCCTTGTCGACGACGAAGAACAGCCCGGTGCCGAGGATGACCAGCAGCACGTAGCGCGGAATGGCCCGGAAGAACCAGGTGTAGACGAAGGAAACCCACTTCAGAACCGGGTTCTCCGACAGCCGCATGATGGCAATGAGGATGCCAAGGCCGACGCCGATGATCATGGCGCCGACGGTGCCGATGATCGTGCCCTTCCACAGACCCTCGAGGACGGGGGTCTGGTTCATGATCTGGATGGCGAAGCCCCAGTCCCACCGTTTGTTGGTGATGAACGAGCTGAGCATCATCGCGACCACGACGCCAATGAGAGCCAACGCAACCCACCGCCATGGGTGCCGTACCGGCCGGGCCTCGATCAGGCCCGGCCGTTCGGCAGGGGCGGATGTGCTCACGGGTTGACGGCGAAGTCGCTTATGGCCCCGGTCTCGTTGCCCCACGCGCTGAGCGCTTGCTTGTAGGCGCCGCTGCTGTCGAGCGACTTGAGCGCGTCGACAATGGCCTGTGCGAAGTCGGTCTCGGCCTTGGGAATCACAAAGCCATAAGGCGCGGAGTCATAGACCTTGCCGAGCGCCTCGAGCTGTCCGCCGGTCTGCTTCACGGCGTAGAGGCCGACGGGGGAGTCGGCGAGCATGGCGTCGGCCTTGCCGCTGACGAGGTCGGCCGTGACCTTGGCCTGGGCCTGCTCGACGATCTGGTTGATCGGCTTCTTGCCGGCGGTGGTGCATTTCTTGCTCCGCGCGGTCAGGTCATCGATCTGGACCGTGTTCTTCTGAACGCCGATGTTCAGGCCGCAGGCGTTTTCGGTGTCGACCTTCTTGGGGTTGCCCTTGAGCACCGCCCACTGGGTGCCGGCGTTGAAGTAGCTCACCATGTTGGCCTGCTTCTTGCGGTCGGCATTGATGGTGAAGCTCGAGACACCGACGTCGAACTTGCCGCCGTCGACGCCGAGGATGATCGAACCGAAGTCGGCGGGCACGTACTGGACGGTCACGCCGAACTTCTGTGCGACGGCGTTGAAAATGTCGACGTCCATGCCCTGGACGGTCTTGCCATCGGCGGCGAGGAACTCGTTGGGGGCATAAGTTGCGTCCACGCCCACGACGATCTTGCCGGCGGCCTTGATCTTGGCCGGCAGCTTGTCGGCCAGGCTGGCTTCCTTGGTCTGGGCCACGGTCGGCTTGTTGCTGGCGCCAGGGG
>Ga0209797_10001288_pt1 | contig 12540 bp, 9 predicted proteins | sample DOMMetBare3Fresh_2_FD_187472 | JGI IMG/M metagenome (GOLD analysis project Ga0209797, IMG submission 187472) | Wetland sediment microbial communities from St. Louis River estuary, USA, under dissolved organic matter induced mercury methylation -... | ecosystem: Environmental > Aquatic >...
GAGCCGAACAGGGTTTCGAAGAACTCGCTGTAGCGCTCGGCGTCGAATCCGTCACCGGGGCCACCGCTGAATTCGAAGCCGGAGCCCCAGTCGGGCGGAGGCTCGAACCGCTCGCCGCTGCGCCGCCCCTGACCGACCTGGTCGTAGGCCGCGCGGCGCTGCGGGTCACGCAGCACCTCGTAGGCTTCGTTGATCTCCTGCATGCGGGCCGGCGCATCGGCCGCCTTGCTGAGATCGGGATGGTGCTTGCGCGCGAGCCGGCGAAACGCCTTCTTGATGTCGGCGTCGCTGGCCGATCGCTCGACGCCGAGTGCCTTGTAGTAGTCCTTGAATTCCATCGTGCGCCCTGTGGTCCCGATCGAAGTGCCCGTGCGCCGGTCGTACACGCCATGGTGGCGCGCGCGCCAGCCGCCGGGATGACACCGGTCAATTTGACCGCAGGGCGCGGGGCGCCGTCATCGGCAGCCGGAATTCACCGCGCCAGCAACACCGGCACCTTGGCCTCGTGCAGCACGCGGTGCGCCACCGAGCCGACCAGCAGGCTGCCCACCGCGCCCATGCCACGCGTGCCCATCGCGATCTGGTCGACGCCGATCTCGCCCGCGACCCGCACGATCTCGGCCGGCGCGTAACCCTCCGCCCGCTGCACCGATACGACCTTCAGGCCCTGCGCGCCCGCGTAGGCCTGTGCCTCGGCCAGGATGGCGTCCTGCTGCTGCTTCAGCGCCTCGTCGACTTGCGTCATGCTCACCGGCGGCAACTCGCCGTAATAGACTGGCCCGTTGCGCACGTTGAGCAGGACGATCTCGAGCTGCGCCGCCGATCGGGCCCAGGCGGCCACGGCATCGATGGCGTGCTTCCCGTGTTCGGATCCGTCCACGGCAACCAAGATTTTCATCATCGCGCCCTCCTGAAGACCGCCGCGCGGCCGTTGCTTCGCTGCGAACAGGTTATTGGGTCGACGCAGCGAGTCGTTGACAGCGCGCAAGCCCATCGGCATTCCACGCCGTGCGTGCCTATCCTGGCATTCGGCCTCGCGAGCGCGCACCGGTCGGCAAACTGCCCGCCCTGGCGGCCGCCCGGGCACTCTGGGCTTGGGGCATCCGGCGCCGCGCCTTCAGGCGACCCGGAAATTGCGAAACTGCCATGGATCGTCCTCGTCGACGTCTTCATCGAACAGCCAGTTGCGGTCGACGAGCGGGGTCCAGTCGGAGTAGATGCCCACCAGGTCGCCAAGGTACGGCTGGCACAGCGCGAGGATCTCATTGAATGGCAACTCCTCGGGCTCGACCACGCCACGCTGTGGGTTGCGGATCGCCCACACCACGCCGGCCATCACCGCAGCGGTGACCTGCAGGCTGGTGGCGCTGTTGTGCGGCACGAGCGAGCGCGCCTGCTCGATCGACAGCTGCGAGCCGTACCAGTACGCGCCGCGCGCGTGCCCCATCAGCAGCACGCCCAGCTCATCGATGCCCGAGGCGATCTCCTCCTTCAACACGCGCTTGCGCGGCTGCAGGCGCCAGTTGCGTGCGGCCAGTTCGTGCAGCGACAACACCGCATCGTCGCAGGGGTGGTAAGCATAGTGCACGGTCGGCCGGTAGTGAGGGTGGGCCGGATCGCCCAGCGTCAAGTAGTCGGCGATCGAGATCGACTCGCCATGCGTGATCAGGAAACCATGCATCGGCCCGCAGCGCGGCGTCCAGCTGCGCACGCGCGTGGCGGCACCTGGGCGCGACAGATAGATCGAAGCCCGTGACCCCGCCTCGTGCCGATGGCCATCGGGCGGCAGGCCACGCTCATGACTGCCCCAGCCGAGTTCGGCCGGCTGGCAGCCCTCGCTGACGAAACCGTCCACCGACCATGTGTTGACGAATTCGTCGACCGCCTTGCGCGTCGGCGCGACCTGCGTGTCGCGCTCGGCGACATGGATCACGCGCACGCCCATGGCCTGTGCCAGGCGCGCCCAGTCGGCGCGCGATTGCGGAACCGGTGGCGGTTGCAGCTGCAGCTCCCGGGACAGGTTCAACAGCGCCTGTTTGACGAAGTGCGAGATCAGCCCCGGGTTGGCGCCATGGGTCAGCACTGCCGTGGGCGCCGCAGCGCCGCCCCGGCGCAGCCCGAGCGCCTGCTCACGCAGCGCGTAGTTGGTGCGTTGCGCGGCCGGCAGCGCGGCATCGATGTAGCCGCCCGCCCAGGGCTCGATGCAGGTGTCCAGGTACAACGCGCCCAGGGTCTGGCACCGCGCGATCAGGGCCGCACTGCTCACGTCGACCGACAGATTGAGACAGAAGTCGCCCGGCCGCAGCAGCGGATCGAGCACTGCCTGGAGGTTGGCCGCATTCACCGGCGCCACGCGCGCCTCGACGCCATGGGCCTGTGCGACGTCGAGCCCGGACTCGTCGGCCGTGAGGATCAGCATCTGCGAGGGCTGCAGATCCACGTGGCGCAGCAGCAGCGGCAGCACGCCCTGGCCGATGCAGCCGAAGCCAACCATCACCAAGCGACCACCGAAGCCACATCGATCGGTCGTCATTTCGGGTCGAAGGTAGCCGAAGGCAGTGTCTCGCGCAACGGGCGCCGGCAACTGCGAACCGCTTGCACCGTTGCGCATGCTCAACGGTGCGCGCGCCGGCCGGCCTAAAGTGTTTACGAGCGCATGTTGCTGCGCTTCCCGATGGGCAAGCAGTTTGAACAGGAGTGATCATGACTCAATTGCGCGTCAGAGACTTTTTCGACATGGATCCGTTTGACGAACCTTTCCGGGCCATGCTGCGGCCGTGGCGACTGGAGGCCGATCAGGCACCGACCATCAAGATCGACCTGAGCGAACACGACGCCAACTTCGCAGTGAAGGCCGAGATTCCGGGCGTGCGCAAGGAGGACATCGACGTGCGCATCGACGGCAACCAGGTCACCATCGCCGCTGAAGTCAAGAAGGACAAGGAAGAAAAGAAGGACGGCCGTGTGCTGCGCTCCGAGCGCCAGTACGGCTATGCCAGCCGCACCTTCACGCTGTCCAGCGCCGTGGACGAGACCAAGGCCGATGCCAAGTACCAGAACGGCGTGCTCGAACTCACGTTGCCCAAGAAGGCCTCGAGCGGCACGAAGCGCCTGGCGATTGGCTGAAGAGGCGCCCGTCCGGCGCAGGTCGATGCAGAAGGTCGGCCCCGCTCAGGGGCGGCCGGTTCGAGCGGCGACAGGGACGGGCGTTGGGTTTCAGCCGACCAACAGCAACGGGCGCCGGGCCAGCGCCAGCACCGTAGGGCCCGCCAGACCGCGCGGCAACACCAGCAGATCGGCCTGCGCGTGGGCCTGTTCAGACGCGGCGCTGGCTGCATCCCCGGGCGACACCACCAGGCTGGCACCGAGCAGACGCGCAAGCTCGCCGGCCAGGTGCAGCGCGCGTTGGCCGGCCTGGCTGTCGTCAACGAGCGCCATCACGCGTGGGGCCCTGCCAATGCGCTGCAATGCGCCCTGCACCGCGATCGGCGACGTGCCGATCAGCACCAGATCGGATTCAGTCTGCAGAGACAGCGCCGCCTGGGCCAACGCGCCGCGCGTCGTGCGCATCGTCCAGCGCACCTCGTGGTGCAACGAAGCCTGCTCGGCCATTGCTCGCAGGCGCGCCGCCTGCACACGGTAGCCACGTTCGACATCCTGCGTGTCGAACGGCGCCCATTGCGCACCGGCGTGCTGCAGCACACGGGTGAACGGCAGCGCGGCCGCACGCAGCGCCGGCATGCTCTCGACAAACACGATGACCAGGTCGCGCCGCGCAACCCGGGCCAGCGCGATCGACCATTCGAGCACCGCGACACCCGCGGCCGCATCGTCGAGCACCGCCAGCACGTCACCGCGCGCCTGGGCGCCGGAGTTCACGCCGGGCCTCCAGTGGGCGTGCCGCGCGCACCGCGCGGGCCGGCACGCCGTCGGGGCCCCCGCGGCTCACCGCGCCGCAGCGACGTGTATTCGAGCAACCGGCGTGCGATGCGACCGTTGGCGGTGTCGTCGCGCGGTTGTGCGGGGTCGCCCGCGGGCAGGCCGGTGAGCAGCTCCAGCGCGGCGTCGACCCCGTTGACCGCATACAACGCGAACCGCTCCTGGCGAACGGCGTCCACCACGTCGTCGCGCAGCATCAACTGACCGACATTCGCCTCGGGCACGATGACGCCCTGCCGGCCATCCAGCCCGCGCGCGACGCACAGGTCGAAGAACCCCTCGACCTTCTCGTCGACCCCACCGACCGCCTGCACGTCACCGAACTGGTTGACCGAGCCCGTCACCGCCAGACGCTGCTCGATCGGCAGGTCACCGATCGACGACAGCAGAGCCACCAGCTCGCCCAGCGACGCGCTGTCACCCTCGACCATGCCGTAGGTCTGCTCGAACACCAGGCTGGCGACGATCGAATGCGGCCGCAGCCGCGAGTAGCGCGACGCCAGGAACGACGACAGGATCAACACGCCCTTGGCATGCACCGGGCCGCTCAGGCGTGTTTCGCGCTGCACGTCGATCACCTGGCCGTCGCCGAGCCGCGAGGTGGCGGTGATGCGCATCGGCGCGCCGAACATCTCGTCGCCGATGCCGTACACCGTCAAGCCGTTGACCTGGCCGACCCGGGTGCCCGCGGTGTCGATCATCAGCAGTTCGCGCAACATCGCGTCGCGATGCCGGTCGTCGACGCGCGCCGAGCGCGCACGGCGCGCGGCAATGGCGGCCGAGACATCCACGCCGTCGACCACCGCACGCTGCGCGCGCCGCGCCAGGTGGTCGGCCTCGAACATCACGTCGAGCAACTGCTGCACGTTGGCGGTCAACCGCGTCGCGTCGCCAGCGCGCCGTGCACCATGGTCGAGCACTCGCGCCAGGGCCGACGCGGTCGGTGGCAGCAGCGACCGGGCGCGCATGCGCGTGGCCAGCGTCTGCGCCAGCTGGCGCTGCAATGCCTGCGCGCGCGGCAGGTCGTCATCGAGATCGGCCTGAACGCGAAACAGGCGGCCGAACTCCGGGTCCGCGCGCTGCAGCAGCTCGCACAACATCCGCTCGCCCACCAGCACGACCTTGAGGTTCAGCGGGATCGGCTCGGGCTCGAGCTGGATCGTCGACACCAGGCTGTACATCTCGGCCATCGACTCGATGCGGATCTCGCGGCGCGTCAGGGCGCGTTTCAGTGCCTCCCAGGCGAAGGGCTGGGTCAGCAGCTTCATCGCGTCGATCAGCAAATAGCCGCCATTGGCCCGGTGCAGCAACCCGGGCTTGATGAGCCTGAAATCGGTCAGCAGCGTGCCGAAGCGCGCCAGGTGCTCGACCCGCCCGACGAGGTTGGGATGCGACGGCAAATCGGCTTCGACGATCGGCGAACCGTCGCTGCCCACCGCGTCGACCAGCAGGTTGACCTCGTAGCGCGACAAGTCAGCGCGGTTGTCGAGCGACAGCTCCGCGGCCGGCTCGGCGCCGCGGGCGCGGAAGTCTTCGGCGTGCTCGATTACGTCGCTGCGCACGGCTTCGAGATACTGGTGCACACGCGGCAGGTCGGCGTATTGGGCCAGCGTATCGCCGATCGCGTGCTCCACCGCCACCTGCGTCATCGATCGGTTGAGCGCGCGCACCTTGTCGGCGTGCTCCTTGCGAAAGCGCATCGAGGCATGCAGCACCTTCACCAGCTGCTCCTGCACCTCGACGACCGCGTGTTCCAGGGCCTGCCGCTCGGGCGGCGGCAGCGCCTCGAAGGCCTCGTTGGACAGCACCTCGCCGCCTTTCTGCGGCGCAAAGGTGAAGCCCATCGGCGTGCGCAGCATCGCCAGCCCCCGGCGTTGTGCCTCCTGGGCCACCTCTTCGAGCGCCTTCTCGGCACGATCCTTGTATTCGGCGTTGACGCGTTCGACCGCACTGACGTATTCCTCGGATTCGAACATCGCCAGAAGCATGCTGCGCAGCTCATCCACCAGTCCGACCATGTCGGCGCGCAGGCGCGCACCGCGGCCCGCGGGCAGCTGCAGCGCCAGCGGCTGATGCGGCTGGGCGAAGTTGTTCACGTAGACCCAGTCCGACCGCGGCACGCCGTCATGCGCCACATGCGCCGCGATGGCCCGGCGCGCCAGCGTCTTCTTGCCCGAACCTGGAGGTCCGGCGACGAACAGGTGATAGCCGTCATGCGGCATGTCGATGGCAAACGCCGCGGCTGCACGGGCGCGTTGCTGGCCCACCAGCCATTCGGAGCCGGCGTCATCGACGGCACCGGTGGCATCGACGCTCAGCGATGCAGGGTCGCAATGCGCGGCCAAGTCCGCTGCATCGAGGCGACGGGCGGGCCGTGCGTTCGCGGCAGGCTGCGGCATCGGGTGTCCGATCACATCATGTCCGCGCCCATGCCCGCGGCGGGCGCTGCCAGCGTGGCGGGTTTCGGCGCCGGTGCGTTGGCGATCATGCAGTCGGTGGTGAGGATCAGACCGGCGATCGACGCTGCGTTCTGCAGGGCCAGGCGAGTCACCTTGGCCGGATCGATCACGCCCATTTGCAGCATATCGCCGAACTCGCCCGATGCGGCGTTGTAGCCGAACGCCGGTGCGTCGGCCTCGTCGACGCGATTGAGTACCACCGATGGCTCCTGCCCGGCGTTGGCCACGATGCGACGCAGCGGTTCTTCGAGTGCGCGACGCACGATGCGCACGCCGGAGGTCTCGTCGAGATTGGCTCCCACCAGCGCATCGAGGCCGTGGCGTGCACGCAGCAGCGCAACCCCACCGCCCGGCACGATGCCCTCGGCCACCGCGGCGCGCGTGGCATGCAGCGCATCTTCGACGCGCAACTTGCGCTCCTTGAGCTCGGTCTCGGTCGCCGCACCGACCTTGATCAGCGCCACGCCGCCGGACAGCTTGGCCGCGCGCTCGTCGAGCTTCTCGCGGTCGTAGTCGCTGGTCGCCGCGTCACGCTCCTTGCGGATCATGGTGATGCGGTCCTTGATCTGCTGGGCCGCGCCAGCTCCACCGATGATCGTGCTGGCGTCCTTGCCGATCTCGACCCGACGCGCGCGGCCCAGGTCGGACAGCCTGGCCTTTTCGAGCGCAAGCCCGAGCTCGTCGCTGATCACCGTGCCGCCAGTGAGGACCGCAATGTCCTGCAACATGGCCTTGCGCCGGTCGCCGAACCCCGGCGCCTTGACCGCGCAGGTCTTGATCGTGCCGCGGATGGTGTTGATCACGAGCGTGGCCAGCGCCTCGCTTTCGATCTCCTCGGCGATCACCAGCAGCGGTCGACCCGCCTTGACCACCTCTTCCAGCAGCGGCAGCAGATCCTTCAGCGAAGACAAGCGCTTGTCGTACAGCAGGATCGCCGCGTCTTCGAGCACCGCGGTCTGGCGCTCGGCGTCGTTGATGAAGTACGGCGACAGGAAGCCGCGGTCGAACTGCAGGCCTTCGACGACCTCGAGTTCGCTCACCAGGCCCGAGCCGTCCTCGATCGAGATCGCGCCTTCGCGTCCAACCTTGTCGATCGCGCCGGCCAGCAGATCGCCGATCGAGCGATCGTTGTTGGCCGAGATTGCCGCCACGTGGGCGATCTCCTGCGATGTGGTGCAAGGTCGTGCGATGCGCTTGAGTTCGTCGACCACCGCCTGCACGGCACGCTCGATGCCGCGCTTGAGGTCCATCGGGTTCATGCCGCCGGCCAGATAGCGCAATCCCTCATGGATCATCGAGTGCGCCAGCACGGTGGCGGTGGTGGTGCCGTCGCCAGCCATCTCGCTGGTGCGCGCCGCCACCTCACGCATCAGCTGCGCGCCCATGTTCTCGAACCGGTCCTCCAGCTCGATCGCCTTGGCCACCAGCACGCCGGAATTGACGATCTGCGGCGGGCCGAAGTCGCGCTCCAGAATCACCGTACGGCCGCGCGGCCCAAGCGTTACCTTGACCGCCTCGGCCAGGGCGTCCACGCCACGGCGAATGCGCTCGCGCGCCGCTTCGTGGAAGATCAGTTGCTTGGCTGCCATCGCGTTGCTCCAAGGGAAGACTCCTTTGGAAGGCTACGGCGGACCCGGCGTCGGGCCGTTGACGGAGGTCATCGCGCGACGGCGCGTGCGGCAAAACGAAAAGGCACCTTGACCGGTGCCTTCGCTGATGCGCAGTTGGTGGGCGGTGCAGGGTTCGAACCTGCGACCCCTGCCGTGTGAAGGCAAGGAATATGGACTTTCCAGCACATCCTTGGACTCCACCTACCTATGAAAACAGTCCACTGAAGTCCAGCAAAGTTCCAGTATGATTTTAGTACTTTTTTTGTACTATTGGCTCGCACATGACCACAGAGGTCAGGCTCGACAAGGTCGAAGCAAGGAATCGCCTGGCGCCGCGCCGCGGACCGTATTGGGTTCGCCTGGAGACCGGAGCCTATGTCGGCTTCCGGAAGATGTCGGCCGGCTCCCCCGGACACTGGCTCGCTCGATGCCGTGATCCGCTAACCGGCAAGCAACTGCAGACCGCGCTTGACGACTTTGCCGAAGCACCCCCGCACGAACGGTTTGACCGTGCAAATCGCGCCGCGCGGGAGTGGTTCACGCATCTCAACCGCGGGGGGAACACCGGCGCCCCCGTCACCGTGGAAGGCGCGTGCGCCGCATACGTAAGGCACCTAAGGGGTGCCGGTCGCGCCGCGGCCGCAGATGATGCCGCCGGACGATTCAAGCGGTGGATCAACGGCACGAAGTTTGGCGCCACCGAGCTACAGAAGTTGCGGCCGGCGGCCGTGAGTGCATGGCGGGCATCGCTTATCGAAACGCCAGCCAAGCCTCAAGACAAGAGGCAGCCGGGCACCCGCGCGCGCACTGCCAGCACCTTGAACCGCGACATGACAACGCTGCGTGCTGCGCTGAACCTCGCTGCGTCCAACGGCGATGCCACCAGCGACCACGCTTGGAAGACAAGATTGCGGGCTGTGAAGAACGCCGACGGCAGACGCGACGTCTACCTCGATCTCGAGCAGCGTCGAGCTCTGATCGCCGCTGCTCCGGACGATGTCGCCTCCCTGCTCCGCGCTTTGTCGCTGGTGCCGCTTCGGCCGGGTGCAATGGCCGCGCTCACCGTCGCCAGCTTTGACCCGCGGCTTTCGACGCTGACAATCGGCAAGGACAAACAGGGCAAGGATCGCAGGATCATGTTGCCCAAGACGACGGCAGCGTTCATCGGCCGTTTATGCGAAGGTCGGCGGGCAGCTTCCCCGCTGCTCGCGCGCGCCGACGGCTCAGCGTGGAACAAGGATGCGTGGAAGGGGCCTGTCAAGGCTGCCGTGCTTGCGGCGAGTCTGCCGGCCAATGCAACCGCATACGCCCTGCGGCACAGCGCGATTACGGACCTGATCGCGCTGCACCGACTCGACACGCTGACCGTTGCGCAACTCTCCGGCACGAGTTTGGCAATGATCGAACGGCACTACGGCCATCTGCTGCGCGAACATGCGGCCAAGGCACTGGAGGCACTGAGCCTGTGAATGACTCCGGCTGCCTACCACCTGCAAAGTGAACGTCTGCACTCAGTTCGGCGTTGTCCGGACAGACATTGTCGCCGGTCCGCTGAGGGCAGCGTCAGGATGCGAAGGTGATGACCGGCTTCGGGTCGGCGGGCGTGGCGGAGATCGTCGAAGATAATCGCGGCGACACCTACCGCGCCGTCTATACGGCCGAATTCTCGGGTTGGGTCTACGTCCTGCACTGCTTCCAGAAGAAATCGAAGAGCGGCCTCAAGACGCCGAAGGAAGACATGGAACTGATCACGCCAGACTCAAGGCCGCGAAGCTGGACTTCGAGGCCTGGAAACGGAAACAAGGAGCACGCTGATGAGCCGCAAGACCGAGATCGTGATCGAAGAAGGCAGCACCAACGTCTACACTGACCTGGGCTATACCGACGCCGCCGAGATGCAACGCAAGTCGCAACTCGCCGCCGAGATCGCCCGCGCCATCAAGGCCCGCCGGCTGACCCAGCAAGGCGCCTCCGAGTTGCTGGGCGTGGACCAGTCCAAGGTCTCACGCATCGCCCGCGGCCAGTTCCGCGGCGTCAGCGAAGCCAAGCTGCCGGAACTGGTGACCAAGCTCGGCCACGACGTCAAGATTGTCGTGGGCCCATTGCACCGACGCGCCGGCAACATCGAACTCCAGTTCGCCTGATTGGATCGGTCGGCCACTTCGGCCAGCGGGGCTGCTTGTCCTGACTCATGACCAGGTGATCGCGCTCTCGGGCATCGGCCTGCGGGCGATGCCCGCCTACGAGTGGATGCCGGAACAACATTGACGGTCCGATCACACGCCGGCAAGACAATGAAGCTGTCGCGCACAATGCCTTCGCTCTGTGCCACATTTGTGCCAGCACGAGATCAAAATGTCCTTCAAATCGGACAATGCAAAATTGGGAATGCAGGCGTACGACAATCAATGCTGGCCGCACCATCACACAGTGAACGCTTAAGGACAACAATGCGACGCGGGCTGACTCGACTCTTGGGGCGGGTAAGCGGCGCCGCGAAACCGTGGCGGCGGATCCAGGTGCCGACTCCCCGCAGCGCGCAGGTTCCAATAGGCCGGCACGCTGTACGCTGCCGGGCCGTTGCGTCGGTGTCATGACGCAGCCCGCCGCAGAGGGTTCGCAGCCTACACCGCAGAACACCCCAAGTGGCGGTGCGCAAACAGATGGCACCGTCGCGTCCGAAGAGCGCAAGCGAAACGATCCCGCCCGCGCGGCGCGACCGAGGGGGAAGACTCCGCACAAGGGGACGGCACCCGACGGCGGCAAGCTCAAAATCGGCGACGACTGGAACGCGATCCGGATCATCGCGCTGTCGCAGAGCAACCCGCTCAAGGCCATTGCGGAGTTCGTCGAAAACAGTATCGACGCCAACGCCAAGACCATCACAATCACGCGCGGGCGCGAGCACGGCACGCACTATCTGGCTATCAAGGACGACGGCGACGGCGTGCCCCGCGACGACAAGGGCCTGCCGAACTTCAAGTACGTCGCGACGCATATCTGCGACTCGATCAAGCGGCGCTTGAAGACCGAGGGTCTCGGCAGAGGGGTTCAGGGCGAGTTTGGAATCGGCCTGTTGAGCTTTTGGACCGTGGGTGACACGCTGACGATGACGTCGGCAGGCGCCGACCAGCGCGCCTACCAGATGACGATGAGCAAGGGCGATTCACGCTACAGCGTGACCCAGCGCCGCGTGCTGTTCGCCGAGCGCGGCACTGAGCTCAGGATCAGCCCGCTGCTCGAGGGTATCCGCACTTTGAGCGGGGAGAAGATCCAGTGGTTCCTGGCCTCCGAGCTTCGAGACCGACTGCGCAACGCGCAGGTGCGGGTGAGCGTCATCGACAATCTCGCGCGCAAGCAGTACGAAGTGGAGCCGCGAGCCTACGAGGGAAGACTGCTGCATCACCTTGCCGCCGTGCGCACGCCGTTCGGCGATGCCTATTCCGAGTTGTACTTGGCGCAGCCCACCGACACTTGTCGGGTGTCGCTCACCCGTGCCGGGACCCGTGTCATCGAAGATTTGGCGACCCTGCCCGGGCTTGAGCACGCGCCGTGGTCCTCGCGCTATCTCCAAGGGCTCATTGACGCCCCGTTTCTGAACCTGACGCCCGGCACGCGCAGCGGCGTCATCCACGACGAGCGCTACGCTGCACTGCTCGAAGCGCTGAAGCCTCTCGAAGCGAAGGTGAGTGGTCTAATCGAAGCCCAGCAGCGAGCCGAGGACGAGCAGGCCAGTCAGCAGTCGCTGCGCGCGATTCAGCGTGCGTTTCGCGAGGCGCTGCTCGCGCTGCCGCCTGAGGAATACGACTGGTTCGACATCCAGGCGCGAGCAAACAGCGACGGCGCGTCGGCCAAGCCAGCGGCAAGGGATGGCGTGTCGCCGGATGAGCTTGGCGATCTCGGTGTCGGCGAACCCGCATTCATCCCGGAGACGCAACGGCAGTTCTTCGACTACGCGGGCCCGCTGTTTAGCGTCGTCGTATCGCCTGCGGCGAGCACCGTGTCCGTAAACTCGCGGCGGCGCTTTCGGGCGCTGCCGCGCGATCGATCGCGCCGGCGTGTGACGGACGATCTCTTGTTTGCCTGGGAGATCGTGGAGGGCGATGGGTCGATCGACACCACCGCCGACCAGGAAGTCGAGTACACAGCGACCGCAACGCCTGGCCTCGTGCGCCTGCGAGTCACGGTGTCGCAACGTGAGGTCAGCTGCAGCGCCGAAGCGATCGTGACGGTTACCGATAGCCTAGAGGCCTCCTTGAATCCGGCCGTCGTAAACACACGCGGCTTGCCCGGCTATACATTCGAACGGGCGGCAGGCGCGCTGTGGAGGTCCCGGTTCGACGCTGTGCGAAACGTCATCATCGTCAACAACGGGCATCGGGACTTCGTGTTCGCGACCAAGAACCGCGCGTTGCAGCTGCGCTATCTGGTGCGGCTGTACGTCAAGGAGCTGGTGTTGAAGAACTTCACCGGCGTGCCCGCGGAGCAACTCCTCGAGCGGATGGTCGAACTCTCGCTCTACGCCGAAGAGA
>Ga0209797_10001293_pt1 | contig 12522 bp, 12 predicted proteins | sample DOMMetBare3Fresh_2_FD_187472 | JGI IMG/M metagenome (GOLD analysis project Ga0209797, IMG submission 187472) | Wetland sediment microbial communities from St. Louis River estuary, USA, under dissolved organic matter induced mercury methylation -... | ecosystem: Environmental > Aquatic >...
ACGCGCCCGACCCCACGGCTCAGGGCATGGTTCTTACGTGACCGTTGGCCTCATACAAAGCGGGGCACGTTTGAACCGAATGGAGCCAGCCGGGCTCGAACCGGCGACCTTCGCGCTGCCAGCGCGACGCTCTCCCAGCTGAGCTATGGCCCCAGGGATGCCGCGAAGTGTAGAGACTCGCGAGGGAACTCGTCGGGCAGTTCACGCCTACACCGTTGTCGCCCTAGCTGGGTCGAAGGCGGAGGTGGATCCGTCGACGAGATGGCCCGTCGCCCGAGTGGGCAACACGATCAGGCGCTGGCTGCCACCTCGAGCTTCGGCACGTCGCTCCAGAGATCCTCGAGCCGGTAGAAGGCGCGGGTCTCCGGCGTGAACACGTGCAGCACGACGTCGTTGTAGTCGGCGACGATCCAGGTCGCCTCCTGCACCCCGCCGGCAGAGCGCGGCAGCAGCGTCTCGTCGCGCTTGAGCGCGAAGTGCACCTCGTCGTAGATCGCCTTCGTCTGCCGGGGATTCGCTCCCGTGGCGATGACGAAGAAGTCGGTGTAGTCGCACACGCCCCGCATGTCGAGCACGACGACGTCGGCAGCCAGCTTCTCCTCGCAGAGAGCGGCGGTGCGGCGGGCTAGCTCGGGTGAAGTCAGGTCGGTCAGCGTCCTCGGTCGGGTGCGGGGAGTGTACCCGCGGCTCACGGATGTCACTCGTCCCGGTAGAGGCCGAGCCGGTCCAGCTCGGCAGCCACCGACCAGGGCACGAGCCCCTCGACGGGATCGCCCGCGGCGATCCGGGCACGGATGCCGGACGAGGAGACGTCGAGCGGCTCGATCGCGAACAGCTCGACGCGATCCGGCCGCGACACGCCGGCGAGCACGGCCTCGACGACCGCACGCTCCGTACCGGGGCGGGTGGCGACGCCGAGCCGCGCCAGCTCGAGCACGCGGTCCGGCTCCTTCCAGTCGAGGAAGTCGGCGAACTCGTCGGCGCCAATCAGGAACACCGGATCCTCGAAGCCGAGCTGCTCCAGCGAATCCACCGTGCGCGAGAACGGGTCGAGAGCCACCTCGGCCTCGTCCAGCGCGGCGAAAGCCAGCTCCGCCAGGAGCAGTCGGATCTGGGGCGCGGTGCCGACCTCCTTGTGCCCCGGGTCGGCGACGACGCGCACGAGCAGCCGATCCAGCCGGAAATGGCGCACCGCCTCCTCGGCGAGCGCGACATGACCCACGTGCGGTGGGTCGAACGCGCCCCCGAGGATGCCGACACCTCGTCCGCTCACTCCCACTCGAACACCTCGTCGCCGATCTCGACCTCCACACCCTTCCTGGCGCCTGCCGCGCGCAGCGCCTGCTCGAGCTCTTCGCCTTCCGGCGCCGTGCCGACGACGCGGAAGCCGGTCTGGGTGCGCAGGACCTTGAAGCGGCGGTGCTCGGGCGGGCGCGGACGATACTCGAGGAAGTCGGGCAGCTCGGGTGCAACGGTCGGCCGCTCGAGCTCGAGAGCGGCCGGGCACAACGCGAACAACGCGCGCTTCAGCTCGTCGATGCCTGCGCCCGTCGCGCACGAGACCCTGAACACGCCGACGATCCGCTCGTCCTCGACGGCGAACGCCGCCGGGCCCGGCAGCAGATCCGCCTTGTTCAGCACGATCGCCTGCGGGCGCTCGGCCAGCCCGGCCCCGTATTCGGCAAGCTCGCGGTCGATCACGCCGAACCGCTCGTCGGCGTCGCCCTCCGAGGCGTCGATCACGTGCAGGAGCAGGCGAGCGCGCTCGAGGTGGGCGAGGAACTCGTGACCCAGGCCGATGCCCTCACTGGCGCCCTCGATCAGGCCGGGGACGTCGGCGACGGTCAGCTGGCGCCCGTCCGGGCCGTCGACGATGCCGAGCACCGGCGCCAGGGTCGTGAAGGGATAGTCCGCCACCTTGGGCTTCGCGTTCGAGATGCGCCGGAGGAGCGACGACTTGCCCGCGTTGGGGAGGCCCGCACAGGCCGCGTCGGCCATCAGCTTCAGGCGCAGGTCGAGCTCGCACGCCGTGCCGGGCAGCCCCGTTTCCGCGAAGCGCGGGGTCTGACGGGTCGGCGAGGTGAAGGTCGCGTTGCCCCGCCCGCCCTGTCCCCCACGCGCCACGACCGTGCGCCCGCCCGCCTGCGCGAGGTCGACGACGAGCGTGCCGTCGGCCACGTCGTAGACCTGTGTCCCGACCGGCACCCTGATCTCGATGTCCGCACCATCGGCCCCGTGCTTGCGTGTCCCGCGCCCGTTGCCGCCTCGCTGTGCCTCGAAGACGGTCTTCGACCGGAAGGCGGAGAGATCGCGCAGGTCGGTGTCGGCGACGAGCACGATGCTGCCGCCGCGGCCGCCGTCACCGCCGTCGGGGCCGCCCCGGGGAACATGCTTCTCGCGACGGAAGCTGAGGCCGCCGTCGCCGCCGCGCCCCGCCTTGACCCGAATGGTGGTGCGATCGTGGAAGAGTGACTCCCGGCTGCGCCGGGAGTCGCTAGAGACGCCGGAAGGATCCGTCATGACCGCTCAATGTAGTAGCCCTCCAGCGCGCCGCGCGCCCAATCCGGAAAGGCGCAGCGACGTACCTGGTGGTTTCCGGCGCTAGCCGGAAACCACGGAGATGAAGCGCTTCTCGCCGCTGCGGCGGAACTCGACGACGCCCTCGCGCATGGCGAAGATCGTGTCGTCGCGGCCGAGGCCGGCCCCAGGCCCGGGCCGAAACTTCGTCCCACGCTGGCGCACGATGATCATGCCCGCCTTGACCTGCTGGCCGGCGAAGATCTTGACACCGAGGCGCTGGGCGTTGGAGTCGCGACCGTTCTTCGAGGAGCCGAGGCCCTTCTTGTGTGCCATCTAGCTCTCTCCCTCCTGCGCCGGCTCGGCGGCGGCCGGCACCTCGGCCTCCGCGGGCTTCGCCGCGCGGGTGCGCGTCGCCTTCGGCTTCTCTTCGGCCGATGCGGCCTGCTCCGCCTTCGGCTTCGCTGCCCGCGTCTGCTTGGCGCCGATCGACTCGATCTCGATCTGCGTGAGAGCGGCGCGGAAGCCGGTGTGGCGCTTGTAGCCGGTGCGCTTCTTGTACTTGCCGATCCGGATCTTCGGGCCGCGCTGCTGGCCGACGACCTTGACCGTCACGGTCACGTCTTTCGGCGCCAGAACCGTGTCACCGTCGCCGCCGACGAGCAGCACGTCGGGCGTGAACGTCTTGCCGTCCTCGGTGGGAAGACGGTCGACGAGCAGCCGCTCTCCCTCGCGGACGCGGTACTGCTTGCCACCGAGGGAGATGATCGCGTAGCTCATGGGTTGGCCTCTAGCGTGGAAAACGCGGGCAGACGCCCGCGAGCCGTCGAATTGTAGCGAAAGTCGAATCTACCTGCGGTCGAAGTCGTCGAGCCATTCGGACATGGGCACGTAGCCCGCGGGAGCGGCGGGGGCCGTCTCGACCGTCTGCTCCTCCCCGCTCTCCTGCGGCTTGGGCGACGGGCGCCGCGGGGCGACCGCCGCCTCGAGCGGCTGCTCCTCGGCGCTCTCACCGCGCTCGCCGGGAGCGTCCTCCTCGGAGACGTCGCCGTTCCCGGCGGCAGCGGTCGGCTTGCGCCGGTTGCGCCCGCCGCGCGTGCCGCGCCGCGTCCGCTTCTTGGCCGCGGGCGCCACTCCGTCGGTCGGCTCCTGGCCCTCGACGATGGGCTCTGCCTCGGCGTCCGTCGCGGCCAGCACGACCTCGACGACCGGCGCGGACCCCGTGGCAGCCTTGCCGCCGTTCCTGCCCGACCCGCCATCGCTCTCCGGAACGTGGATCTTCGGCGTCCGCGGCCGCCGCGCCCGCGGCGCCTGCTGGCGCGCACCGTCGCCGTCGGCAGGCGCGGCCGGCTGCGGGAGCGCCTCCCCTGGGGCGGGCTCGCTGCTCTCGAGCGTGTCCTCGGGCTCCATGTCGCCCGTGGTCTCGTCGATCGCCGTCTCGTCTCCCTCGGCGGCGGGCTTCTTCCGGCGCCGCTTGCCGCCGCGCGAGCCGCGGCGGGTCTTCTTCTTCGGCGGCGCCTCTCCGTCGACGGCGCCTTCCGCCTCCGCTGCGACGGCGTCGAGCTCGCCCTCGGCCTCGTCCTCCTCTGCCTCGGCGTCCCCGAGCTCAGGCTCGAGCTCGAGCTCGGCCTCGAGCTCGTCTTCTCCCATCTCGGCTGCCTCGGCCACCCCGGTCGCCTCGGCTGACGCGGGCTTGCGTCGCGCCGGCGCACGGGTCGGCTTCTCGGCCTCGCTCTCGAAGGTGATGGGCCCGTCGACCGCCTCGCCCTCCGCGAGCAGGGTCGCGAACGCCTGACCCTCGAGCACGCGGCCGACCAGCACGGTCGCCTTCTTGCCGACGAGCTTCGCGGCACCCGCGACGATCACGTCGAGACCGTCCACCTTGCCCACGCCCGCGGCAGCGTCATGCAGGCCGACCTCGACGAGCTTCAGCTCGAGCGTGGCCCCTTCTACCAACGGAGACGCAGGCTGCAGGTCTGTGAGCTTGCCCTCGGCGAGCATCTCGAGGTGATCCGTGTGCACGTGCCCCTCGGCAGGCACGAGGAAGAAGCGCTTGCGGGTCGCCTCCTCGATCGCGGACAGCCGGGCGCCGCCCGGCCCCGCCAGCAGGTGGACGACGCGCGGGTGCACCGCCACGCGGTATGCCTGCACACGACTGCCTGGAGCGGGCAGCGCGCGGAGCCGGCGCTCCACCTGCATCGCCACCGTCTGGTCGGACACGACGATGCCGTCGCCGGCGCACGTCGGGCACTTGCGCGTGAGGATCTCGCGCGGGCCGTCCGTGACGTTCTGCCGGGTCATCTCGACGAGGCCGAGCGGCGAGATCTCGACGACGTAGGTCTTCGTCCGGTCGCGCTCGAGCTCGTTCCGGAGCGCTTCCTCCACGGACGCGCGGTTCTTCGGGTTCGCCATGTCGATGAAGTCGATCACGATGATCCCGCCGATGTCACGCAGCCGCAGCTGGCGCACGACCTCCTTCACCGCCTCGAGGTTGTTCTTCGTGATCGTGTCCTCGAGCCGCTGGCTCGACGTCTTCGAGCGCGAGCCGACGAAGCGCCCGGTATTCACATCTACGACGGTGAATGCCTCTGCGTAGTCGAAGACGAGATACCCCCCGGAAGGGAGATCGACGCGCCGGTCGAGCGTGGACGCGATCTCCCGCTCGACGCCGAAGCGCTCGAACAGCGGCTCCCGCTCCTTGTCGCGGTGGACGCGCTCGATCATGTGCGGCGACGTCTTCTTCAGGTAGCTGACGATCCGCTTGTGCGCCCGGTCGTTGTCGACGTGGGCGGACTCGAAGTCGCCCGCGAAGAGGTCGCGCACGATCCGCAACGGCAGCTCCGCCTCCTGGTAGACGAGCTCGGGCGCCTTCGCGCCCTTCGCCCGCGTCTGGATCGTCTTCCAGAGGCGCTGCAGGAACACGAGGTCGCGCTCGATATCCTCGGCCGAGGCACCGTCCGCCGCCGTCCGGACGATCACGCCGCCGTCGGTCACCTCGAGGCTCTTGATGATGTCCTTCAGGCGAGCACGCTCTGCGTCTTCGAGCCGCCGGGATACGCCGAGCCCTTCCCCGTTCGGCACGTACACGAGGAACCGCCCGGGGAGCGAGATCTCGGTGGTGAGGCGCGCACCCTTCGTCTTCATCGGATCCTTCACCGCCTGCACGAGCAGCTGCTCGCCGCGGGAGATCAGGTCCTGGATCTTCTTGCCGTGCCGTTTGCCCTCGAGCTCCGGCACCACGATCTCGTCGACGTAGAGGAACCCGTTCTTCTCGAGCCCGATCTCGACGAAGGCGGCCTCCATCCCGGGGAGCACGTTGTCGACGACGCCGAGGTAGATGTTGCCGGCAATCGACCGGCGCTCAGGCCGTTCCAGATAGACCTCCGCCACCCGGTCGTCCTCGAGCACGGCTACCCGTTGCTCGCCGATGTCGACGGAGATCAGCAGCTCGCGCTTGGCGGCGGGCAACGGCGCCCGGCGCGGCGGCTGGCGGCGGCGCTGCGAGCCGCTCTGCGTCCGTGAGCGCCGGTCGGCCGCCCGCTCGGCCCGCTGGCTCCGCTCGCGCTTCTCACGCGGGGCCGGAGGGGCCGTCGCGTCGCCCGCGTCCTTCGCGGGACCGTCTACGTCGGTCTCGCCCTCGCTACCGGCGGCGGTACCCGGCTTCTTGCGGCCGCGGCCCCCGCGGCTGCCGCGGCGTCGTTTCTTCTTGGGTGCCTCGGACCCGTCACCGGGCTCGTCCACCCCTGCTTCGGGGGCGGGCTCGTCGACCTGCGCCGGCTCAGCCTGTACCGGGGCGTCGGTCGTGGCGCTTTCGTGCGCCTCCTGCTCGATCTTGCTCTTCTTCCTTCGGAACCAGGGCAAAAGAGATATCTCCTCGTTGTAGCGCGCGCGGGCGCAGGTCATCCCGCCGGGATGCCGGCCTCGCGCTGCGGATGATGAAAACCGTGGCCATATTCGATCGGGCCTCGCGCCGAAGCCTACCAGTGAGGCTGCCGGCAGGCTGCGCGGCGACAGTCACGGGGACGTGGCCTGTCCGGAGTGACGCGCGCTACGCAGCCGCAGGGCGGAGGCGCGAGCGCCGCGCACGGACGGCACGAAGTCGCTGGTTGAGTCTGGCCCACGCCCACGGCTCGACCTCGGCGTAGCGGGTCTCGGTCTGACCGCGCGTCGCCTCCAGGTACTCGAACCAGGCGTCGGCCTCCTCGATCTGTAGCAGCTCCTGCGCGAGCTCCGTGTCCGCCACGTGTCGTTTCCTTCCCTCGTGTCCGGGGTCGGATGCGATCCTAGGACCCGGTCCGGACGGACCCGGCGCAGGGGCGCAACGAGTGGGCGAGGAGCTACGGCGCGATCCGGGTGCGCACCTCGCCGAGCGCGCGCGTACCCGCGTACGCGACGAGAGCTGCGGCGAGCGGCCCGCCGACCGGAAGGCGACGGTACAGCGCGCGGAGCCCGAAGCCGGCTACGAGCGCACCGCCGAGCGGGGGGCCGGCCGCGGCAGCGAGCCGTTGCGGGTCATGGGGCAGTGCGCTCCCCTCGGCCACGCCGAGGCCGAGCAGCATCCGCGCCTGCGCGAGGCTCAGCAGCGGCAGATGTGCCTCTTTCAGCCACGGTGCGGCTGCAATCGCGGCGTTCGCGAGCGAGGTACGCCGGATCACGCGCCGTTCGACCGCGTCGCGCAGGACGGGCAGGCGCCCGGCCAGCGCAACGGCGTCATCGCCGCCCAGCGCTGCTGCGAGCACGTCGACGACGCGGCCGAGGAGGGCGTCGTCCTCACTCGCATCGATCACGTCGGACGGGAGGGCGTACGGAACCGGGCCGGCAAAGCCTCCGACACGCACGACGACGAGCGGGGCCCCGGCGCGGGCGGCATGTCGCATCGCCTCCTGCTCCTCCTGCCCGGGCGCGGCCGCGAGCAGGAACACCGTCGCGGCCGCCCGCGGCTGCTGCAGGCCGACACGAACGGCGCTCGCGTCACCGCCTGCGGCGAGCCCGGCTGCGAGCCCGGCGGCTCCCGGTCCGTCGATGGAGATCGCTCCGGCCCGCTGCTCGAGCGAGCGGGTCTCGCGGACGAGCGCCAACAGCCGGCCGACGCCGATGCCTGCGGGCATCAACGTCCTCCGGCGAGGCGCCCGCGCGCGTGGATCGCCTGCAGCACCCCGACCGCCAGCAGGTTCGCCACCATGGACGAGCCTCCCACCGTGACAAACGGCAACGGGATACCGGTAACCGGCGCGATGCCCATCGTCATCCCCACGTTGATGAACACCTGGAAGAGAAACGCGAACACGATGCCGCCGGCCACGACGGCGCCGTACAGGTCGCGGGACACCGTGATCACGCGAAGGCCGCGCCAGACGACCAGGAGGTAGAGCAACAGGAGCACGGATGCGCCCATGAACCCACGCTGCTCGGCGAAGGAGGCGAAGACGAAGTCGGTGGCGTGCTCGGGCAGGTAGTCGAGCCTGGTCTGGCTGGCCCCGACGACGCCCCGGCCGGAGATACCTCCCGCCCCGATCGAGGTGATCGACTGGTCGACGTTGTACGTGAGCCCGCTGGGATCGCTGTCCGGATTGGTGAAGCCGGTGAGGCGGGCGGTCTGGTAGGGCTTCAGCACCTGTACGCCGGCCGCCGGCAGCCACCACAGCGTGCCGAGCACGAGCAACGCGGCCACGACGGCCAGCACGGCGAGGTGAAGCCACCGCACACCGGTGACGAAGAGCACCGCGAAGAGCGCCGCCGAGTAGACGAGCGCGGTTCCGAGATCGGGCTGCACGAACACGAGGGCAACCGGCAGAGCTCCGAGCCCGATGGCCGTCCACACGGTGCGCAGCTCGCCGAGCCGGTCCTGCCGCTCGACGAGGAACCCGGCGATCGCGAGCACGAAGAAGAGCTTCCCGAACTCGGAGGGCTGGAACTGGAACGGGCCGACGTCGATCCATCGCTTCGATCCGCGGATCGCCTCTGCGAACGCGAAGACGAACACCATCACACCGATCGTGCTGCCGTACAGGACCCGCCAGTACCGCTGGTACGCGGAGGGCGGCACGATCGCCGCCACGACGAGGCCGACGGCACCCATCGCGGCGGCGATGGCCTGGCGCCTGACGTAGTAGTCGGGCTCGCCGGGCACGTCGAACCGCGTGATCCCACCGATCGCCCAGAGGCCGTAGCCGACGAGCAAGGCGACCGCGAGCAGGAGCAGCACGTCGAGCCGCCGCACGATGCCGGTGAGATCGAGCGCGTCGAGCGGGCGCCGCCGGTAGGCGGCCGGTCGTTGACGGGCGTCGACGATCAATCCGTCTTCACCAGCACCTGGGGGCCCGCCTTGACCTTGAAGTACTTCTCGAAGACGCGGAGCGCGGTGGGGGCGGCAGCGGTGGAGCCGTGGCCGCCGTTCTCGATGAGCGCGCAGACGACGAGCCGCGCGTCGTCGCGCGGGCCGTAGCCGCACCACCAGGACTGATCCTCGAGGTGACCGGGAGGGTAGCCGGGGATGTTGACGACCTTCTCGGCAGTGCCTGTCTTGCCGGCGATCGGGATCGGGTAGCTGCCGAACACGCCCGACGAGGTGCCGTCCCGGGAGTGCGTCGCCGCGTAGAGGCCGTCCTGCACGGCGAGCAGGGCGGCGGGGTCGACGCCGGCGTCGCGCGGCGGGTCGGGGGGGAACTGCTTGAGCACGACGGAGTCCTGGCCGTTCGCTCCGGGCTGCTCCACCCCGGAGACGAGGTACGGGGTGACGAGCTTGCCGCCGTTCGCGATCATCGCGTACAGCCGGGCCAGCTGGAGCGGCGTCACGGTGACGTCCTTCTGGCCGATCGCGAGCTGGATCGAGTCGCCGGGGTTCCATGCCCGGTCCCAGTCGCTCTTGAAGTGCTCCTTGCGCCACGCGGGGGTGGGTACGATCGTCTGCCAGCTCGGCGCCTCGTTGCCGATGTCGATGCCGGTGGGAGCCCCGAAGCCCCATTTCAGCGCCCACTGCTGCAGCCGGCTCCAGCCCGCTTTCCCCTGGGTGTAGAAGCGGTTGCCGACCTCGTAGAAGTACGTGTCACACGATGTCGCGAGCGCTTCCGGCAGCGCCATGGGGCGGTTGACGTACGGATCCCAGTTCTTGAACACCTGCTTGTCGAGCCCGTATTCGGCGCTCGGGGTGCACTGGATCGACTGGTACGGCGAGAGCAGGTGCTCCTGCATGGCGGCGAGCGCCGTGACCGGCTTCCACGTGGAGCCGGGCGGATACGCGACCTGGGTGACGCGGTTGAGGCCCGGGAAGTTCGCTGCCTTGGCGGCTGCGTCGTCGACGAGGGGAGCGATCTTCTGCGGATCGACCCTCCCGACGTAGACGGAGGGCTTGTACGTCGGATACGACGCCATGGCGAGAATGGCGCCGTCTCTGGGGTCGAGCGCCACGACGGCGCCGCCGTCGGCGTTGAAGGACTTGTTCTGCCGGGCGAGGTCGATACCGGCCCGGAGGGCCTGCTCGGCTGCCCGCTGCAGCTCGATGTCGATGGTCAGGCGCACCGCTTTCCCCGCCGTGGCGTCCTTTCGCAGCTCGATGCCGCTCTGCGGCCGTCCGAGCGAATCAACCCTGATCTGGGCCAGCCCGGGCTTGCCGCGCAGGTACTCGTCGAAGGACGACTCGACGCCCGACTTCCCGATCTTGTCGCCGCCGCGGTAGCCGGCCTTCTGCTTCTCCTTGTCCTTCAGCTCGCCGGGAGAGATCTCGCCCACGTAGCCGAGGATCTGCGCAGCGAGCGACTGGTACGGGTAATGGCGTAGCGACGTGCCCTGGATCTGGACTCCGGGGAACTCGCTCTGGTGCTCGTACAGGTAGTCGACCTGGTCGTCGTGCACCGCCGTCTTCACGGTGATCGGCGTGAGCGGGTCGCCCTGGCGCTGGTCGACCTCTTTCGCGAGCCGGCCGGGCGCGACGTCGAGGACTGCTGCCAGGCGCTTGATCATGTCGTACCGACCTTGCTTGGGCAGGTCGCCGACCCAGAGCTTGACCGCGGTGCCCGGCACGTTGCCCACGATCACCCGGCCGTTGCGGTCGAGCACCGGGCCGCGCGGCGCCTCCACGCGGATCGTCCGCAGCTGGTTGTTCTGCGCCGCGTCGAGGTAATGGTCGCCCGACAGCACCTGCAACGACCAGAGCCGGAACAAGAGCACGCCGAAGACGGCGATCGCGATCGCGCCGAGGATGCCGACGCGTACTGCGAGCCCCGGGGTGAGCCGGTGCGGGGCCGAGAGCTTCTCGTCGGGCGGGAGGAAGCGCCGCGACGGGCTGCGCCGTTCCGCGTACGGTGTCGTGGAGCTAGACAAGCAGCTCCACCTCCCGCGCGCGCTGCGTCCGCTCGCCGCCGCCGACGAGACGTCTCACGGCCGTGTGCACCGGATAGGCGAGAACGGCGTTGAGCAGCATGCCCGGCAGCACGGGGAGCAGCGCGCCGCGGGCGGAAACGGGTTCACCGAGCATGAACGTGAGGACGTAGGCAGCGATCCCGTAGAGGGCCGTGATCGCGATGACCGCGAGCAGCGGAGCGTACGCCCGGTCGCGGCCCGTGGTCTCGCCGTAGCGGCCGGCCCAGTAGCCCGCGAGGGTGAGCAGGAGCGCCACGAGCCCGAGCGTCCCGAGCGTGGCGACGTCGACGATCAGCCCGGCCGCGAACCCTGCGATCGCTCCCGCGAGCGCACCCCTGACGAGCGCGACCGAGACCAGGACGACGAGGAGCAGGTCGGGCGTCGCGCCGAGCACCCGGACGGACGAGATCGCCGAGACCTGGAAGATCGAACCGACGAACACGACCCCGGCGAGGCGGGCTGCGACGGAGGGGCTCACGGGAGCGACTCGGCCTTGCGCACGAGCACGAGCACGGCATCCAGGGCTGAGAGGCTCGCGAACGGCGTCACCTGCACCTGCTTGTACGGATCCGTGTCGGTCTGGCCGACGCTCGTGACCTTCCCGATGGGGATGCCCTTCGGATAGAGAGACGCGAGCTTGCTGGAGCGCCACCCCGCGGTCACGACCGTGTCGCCCACCTCCACGATCGCTTCCTTGGGGACGCGGTCGAGGATCAGGGTCGCGGCGGACGCGCGTCCGTGCCGGACGACGCCGGCGGCGTTCGAGTTCACGTCGAGGGCAGAGACGGCGAGTTGCTCGTCGGTGAGGAGCGTCACCCGCGCGGTGCTCGACGTGACGCGCGTGACGAGACCGACGAGGCCGTCCTCGGTGACGACCGGGGCGTTGACGGCGACGCCGTCCTTCGCGCCGACTGCGACGACGATCGCCTGCGCGAAGGCGCCGGCGGGTCGTGCGATCACGGACGCACCCAGTCCCTGGTAGTCGCGGGGGTAGGCAGGCCCGTCGCGGAAGTCGAGGAGCCCGCGAAGCCGTGCGTTCTCGCGCACGGCGAACTGGTTCTGGATCACCCGCTGGCGCAGCTGGTCGTTCTCTTCCTTCAGCCGCTTCGCGTCGGAGCGGGCGGCGAAGAGCGAATCGACCCAGGCATACGCGTCGCGGAACGGCTGTGCCACGCGCTCCGCGGCGATCTCGAACGGGCGCAACGCCGAAGCGGCTGCGCCCTGGGCCGAGGCGACCGGGCCGTCCTCCGACTGGCGGAACGAGAAGGTGATGAGCACGAGCGCGAGCACGACGAGCGCCCCCACGACCACGCGCCGCCGCAACGCGGTGGTGCTTCGGGAGGGAAACCTGCCTGCGGCGGGACGCCGGACGCTCACGCCCAGCACCGCCGTCCGTGCGGTGCGGTTTCGAGGCACAGAGGCCCAGTGTAGCCTGCAAGCAGGGCTTCGCTTCGCGAAGCCTCGGGAATCCGCTCACGCGGATTCCCGCCGCGCCAAGATCCCTGAAGCAGGGAACCTGTGCTGACCCGCAGATCACGAATCCGCTAACGCGGATCCCTGATCGCGACAACCCCTGAAGCCGGGAACCTGTGCTGACCCGCAGATCAGGAATCCGCTAGCGCGGATCCCTGATCGCGACAACCCCTG
>Ga0209797_10001296_pt1 | contig 12519 bp, 11 predicted proteins | sample DOMMetBare3Fresh_2_FD_187472 | JGI IMG/M metagenome (GOLD analysis project Ga0209797, IMG submission 187472) | Wetland sediment microbial communities from St. Louis River estuary, USA, under dissolved organic matter induced mercury methylation -... | ecosystem: Environmental > Aquatic >...
GTCGAGGAGCGCCTGGGGCTGGACTTCAACGCCTACACGATCCAGATCGAGCCGCACGACTGCCTGGCCGAGCTGTTCGACGCCATCGCCCGCTGCAACACGGTCCTGATCGACTGGTCGCGCGACCTCTGGGGCTACATCTCGCTGGGCTACTTCACACAGCGGCTGAAGGAGGGCGAGGTCGGCTCGTCGACGATGCCGCACAAGGTCAACCCGATCGACTTCGAGAACGCCGAGGGCAACTTCGGGCTGGCCAACGCGCTGCTCACCCACTTCAGCCAGAAGCTGCCGATCAGCCGCTGGCAGCGCGACCTGACCGATTCGACGGTGCTGCGCAACATGGGCGTCGCGCTCGGCCACGCGGTGCTGGGGCTGGACTCGCTCGCGCGCGGCCTGGACAAGCTCGAGCTGCACCGTCCGGCTCTCGCCGCCGACCTCGACGGCGCCTGGGAGGTGCTGGCCGAGGCGATCCAGACCGTCATGCGCCGCCACGGCCTGCCCGAGCCCTACGAGCAGCTCAAGGCCTACACCCGCGGCGCGCCGATGACCCGCGAGCTGATCCGCGGCTTCGTCGACAAGCTCGCGCTGCCGGCCGCCGACAAGGCGCGGCTGCTGGCGCTGACGCCGGCGGACTACACGGGGCTGGCGGCGGATCTGGCGCGGCGGATCTAGGCCGGGCTAGAACTTGTTCGGCCCCATGTAGCCGAACAGGAAGCCCGCCACCTTGCGCATCTGGATCTCCTCCGAGCCTTCGGTGATGCGGTAGCGCCGGTGGTGGCGGTAGATGTGCTCGAAGGGCTTGTGGCGCGAGTAGCCGATGCCACCGTGGACCTGCATCGCGCGGTCCGCGGCCTCGCAGCACAGGCGGTTGGCCCAGTAGTTGCACATCGAGACCTTGTCCGACAGCGTCAGCGCGACCTGCTGGTGCGGCATCTGGTCCATCTGCCAGGCGGTCTTGCGGATCAACAGCCGCAGCATCTCGACCTGGGTGGCCAGTTCCACCAGCGGCCACTGGATCGCCTGGTTGGCCGCGAGCTCCTTGCCGAAGGGCTTGCGCTCGCGGGCGTAACGTACGCTCTCGCGGACGCAGTAGTCGGCCGCGCCGAGCGAGCTCGCCGCCTGCCGGATGCGGTTTTCGTGGACGAAGGCCTGGGCCACCGCCAGGCCGCCGTCGAGGGGTCCGAACAGGGCGCGCTCGGGCACCCACACGTCGGTGAAGCTCACCCGCGGATGGTCGGTGGGCATGTTGAAGGTCCACATGTACTGCTCGATCTTCACCCCTGGTGCGCGTGCCGGGACGATGAAGGCCGAGATGCCGCGGGCGCTGCCGTCCTCGCCGCTGGTGCGGGCGAAGAGCACGCAGTGGGTCGCGGTGTGCATGCCGGTGGTCCACATCTTCTCGCCGTCGATGCGCCAGCCGGGGACACCCTCGCGAAGCTCGCGCACCGCGCGCGTCTCCATGTGGGTGGCGTCCGATCCATGTCCGGGCTCGGTGAGGCCGAAGGTCAGGCGCAGGTCACGCTCGAGCGAGCCGCGGATGAACTCCTCCTTCTGCTCGGGGGTGCCGAAGTCGCGCAGCATGACGATGACGGGGAAGTTGCCGACGATCGAATGCTCGCTCTGCAGGTCATTGAACAACCCCAGCCCCTTGGCCGCCAGGTGGTCGCGGATCACCGACATCCACAGGTTGCCGCCGCCATCGCCGCCGAACTCCCGGGGCAGCGAGTAGCGGTAGAAGCCCGCCTTGTCGGCCCGCCGCCGGGCTTCCTCGAGCAGCGCCTCCCACTGCGGCCGCGGCAGGCCGCCGCCCTCGAAATCGGTGCGCGCCCACTCGCGGCGGTGGTCGAAGTAGCGCTGGTTGTCGTCCTGCGCCTGCAGCGGCGCGATCTCGGCGTCGATGAACGCGTCCAAGCGCGCCAGGTAGTCGACCAAGTCCTTCGGGAGATTGAAGTCCATCGCTCACTCCGGTGGTGTGTCGGCGCTCGCGCGCGAGGCGAGCGCGCGCTGGTAATTGGCGTAGCCCGGCTGGTCGATCGCCATCTTGGCCAGCGTGGTCGCCATCAGGTGTTCGATCAGGCCGGGCGAACCCGAATCGAGCTCGCGCGCGTGGATGCGGCGGGCGAGTTCGGCGTCGAGTTCGGCCAGGCTGCCGTCGCGGCCGAGCAGCGCTTGCAGGCGCTGCCGGGCCTCGTCGCGCGCGCGGTCGCCGAGCTCGAGTTCGCGGCGCACGAGATCGATGGCGTTGGCTGCCACCCGGGCGTGGAAGGCGCTGTGCGGCGGCAGTTCGGCGGCGATCGTCTCGCGCAGCAGCCGGGCCACGGCGGCGAGGATCTCGTCGGGCGTCGGGGGGTCGATCATTGCGCGCCGCCCGCGTGCTGCGCCAGCATGGCGATCAGGTCCATCTCGTTCTCCGACGCCCGACGGGCGATCATCGCGCGCTCGACGGTCGGGTCCTTGCCGCGGAACCACTCGAGCATGCCGGCGCAGCCCAGGCCCCAGCGCAGGCTGCCCATCATCTCCCAGAAGCGCACCCGCGCCGGATCGACGCGCTCGCCACTGGACGCTTCGTATGCACGATAGAACGGCGCGCGCTGGTCGATGCCGCCGATCGGCCGGTCGATCTGGCCGAAGCGCCAGGGCATCAGGCCGATCCAGGCGATGTCCTCGTGGCCATCGCCCAGGTGGGCCATCTCCCAGTCGAGCACCGCGCGCACGCCTTCGGGGCCGACGATCAGGTTGCCGTTGCGGAAGTCGCCGTGCACCAGCGACACGCGCGCCGGCGGTTCGGGCAGGTGGTCGCCCAGCCACTGGAAGGCCAGCTCGAACACCGGTCGCCCGCACGCCAGCGCCTGGTAACGCGGATACAGCTCGTCCAGGATCCCGCGGGCGCTGCGCCTGGGCAGCGTCGGCAGCCGGTCGGGCCGGGCGCCATGGATCGCGCCCAGGATCGCGCCGAGCTGCGCGGCCAGCCGCGGTCGCACCTCGGCGAAGGCGGCGTCGCGCAGGATCCGGCGCGCGATCGTCTCGCCCTCGATGCGGGCCATCAGGAAGCCGTCGCCGAGACCGTCCTCGGGCCCGACGGTGTAGACCACCTGCGGCACCGGCAGGCCCTGCGCGCCGAGCGAGCGCAGCAGCTCGGCCTCCAGTGGCAGCGACAGCGACTCGTGGCCGCGCAACCCATCGGGCGAGCGGCGCAGGATCAGCGCGTGGGTTCCCGCTGCGCCGACCGCATCGAAGGCCCAGGTTTGAAGCGTCGCCCCCGCCGACAAGCGGCGCAAGCCCTCGACCCGCGGCGCACCCGGTAACCGGGCGGCGACGAGCGCCTGCAATCCGGCCCCAAACGCGTCGTCTCCCGGGCTCATCTCGGGCGGCCGGAGGTCGGCCTGAGGCTCACTCGAGCACCCAGACCGTGCCGTTGAAGCGCTGCAGCTTCATGTACTCGACCACCCGGTAGTCGGTCGGGCTGGTGCTGATGGTGCTGCCGGGCAGCAGCGCGCCGATGCGCAGCTCGCGCAGGTTGGCGGCCTGCTTCATGATGTTCTCGCGCGTCAGGTCGTCGCCGCACTGGCGCAGCACCTGCTCGAGCGTCTGCGCGTAGGCGTAGCCGGCGAGGTTCAGGCTGTCCTTGAGGCTGGCCTCGGGCATGTACTTCTTCATCCACTCGAAGAAGGGCTTGAGTTCGGGGTCGTTGGCCCATTGCGGATCGGTGGTGTCCTTGATGAAGCCGGCGGTGCGGATGCCGATCGAGCGTTCGAGCCCGGCGGGCTCGAGCGTCGCGCCGACCGAGGCCGAGCCCAGGTGCAGGTAGGTCTCGGGCTTCCAGCCGATCTGGTGGATCTTGCGGATCGCCTGCGCCGCCTGCTTGGCGTAGGTGAAGAGCATGATGGTGTCGGCCCCGGCGGCCTGGATCGAGACGATCTGCGAATCGACGGTCGGGTCGGTGGCCTGGAAGCTCTCGGCGCTGACGATGCGGGCGCCGGACCTGTCGCCCAGCGCTTCCTTCAGCCCGGCGAGCATCTCCTTGCCGAAGTCGTCGTCCTGGTAGAGCACGCCGATCTTGGCGTTGGGCCTGGTGGCCAGGATGGCCTTGGCGTAGAACATCGATTCGCCGCGCAAGGTCGGCTGCCAGCCCATGGTCCATGGGAAGCCCTGCGGATCGGCAAAGCGCACCGAGCCCGCCGCGATGAACAGGTGCGGCACCTTCTGGGTGTTGACGTACTGCCGGATCGCCAGGTTGATCGGCGTGCCGAGGTTGCCGAAGATCAGCGCCACCTCCTCCTTCTCGACCAGTTGGCGCACTGCTTCGACCGCCTTGGCGGGGTTGAAGCCGTCGTCCAGGCTGATGAAGTTGATCTTGCGGCCGTTGATGCCGCCGCGGTCGTTGAGCGCCTTGAAGTACGCCGCGTGCGCGCGGCCGAGCTGACCGTAGGCCGAGGCCGGGCCGCTGTAGGCGATGCTCTGGCCGATTCTGATCTCGGTGTCCGACACCCCGGGCCCGTACTTCTTCTGCGCCAAGGCTGGCGCGCACCACAGCACCGCCGCCGCCAAACACGCCGCCGACGCGGCCAGCCACCCGGGTTTCACGCTTCGCATCGCTTCTGTCTCCTTGGTCGTGGTCAGGGCCCACGTGGGCCGGGCGGCGGGGCCGTGATCGCGGGTCCGCAGCATTCGCGGTGCGCAGCCGGCACCGCCCCGCGGGTGCCGCTGCCGGACCATTCTGAGCCGCCGATGGGCCGGCCGAAGTCCGCTCGGTGACACCCGGCGTGCGGGTTGATCGGGAGACGCGCGGCGCGCGCGCACCGCACAGAATGCGCGATCCGCGCTGCACCCAGGACCCTGCCCATGAACCCACCGCCCCTTGCCGGCCCCAGCGCAGCACCGTTCAAGAAGATCGCATGGCTGGAGCGCGACATCGCGCTCGACCGGCGCGCCGACGGCAGCATGGTCCTGCGCTCACGGGTGCCACTCAAGCCGTACCCGCCGCACATCCCGCACTTCCTGCGCCACTGGGCCGGCGAGCGGCCCGAGCACACCTGGCTCGCGCAGCGCCGCGGTGCGCGGCGCGACTGGTGGCGCCTGAACTACCGCGAGGCCTCGGCCCAGGTCGACGCGCTGACCCAGGCGCTGCTCGAGCTGCGCCTGGGCGCCGAGCGGCCGGTGGCGATCCTCAGCGGCAACTCGATCGAGCACGCGCTGATGACGATGGCGGCGATGCAGGCCGGGGTGCCGGCGGCGCCGGTGTCGCAGGCCTATTCGCTGCTCAGCCAGGACCACGCCAAGCTGCGCGCGATCTTCGAGCTCATCCGGCCCGGCCTGGTGCTGGTGCAGGACGGCGTGGCCTTCGACAAGGCGCTGGCCGCGCTCGACCTGCGCGGCGTCGCGGTGGTCCATGTCGAGCGCGCTCCACAGAGCGTCGCCAGCCGGCCGTACGCCGAACTGGCCGCCACGCGCGCCACCGGCGAGGTCGACGCGGCACTGGCCGCGCTGACCCCCGACACCGTCGGCAAGCTGTTGATGACCTCCGGCTCGACTGGCATGCCCAAGGCGGTGATCAACACCCAGCGCATGATGTGCGCCAACGTCGCGATGGCGCAGCAGACCCGCGCGCGGCTCGCAAGCGACCCGCCGCCGCTGGTGCTCGACTGGATGCCCTGGAACCACACGATGGGCGGCAACGCGCTGTTCAATGCCGTGCTGGCCGACGGCGGCACGCTCTACATCGACGATGGACGGCCGCTGCCCGGGGCCTTCGATGAGACGCTGCGCAACCTGCGCGAGCTCTCGCCCACCTATTACGCCAACGTGCCGGCCGGCTACGCGATGCTGGCCAGCGCGCTGGAGTCCGACGACGCGCTGGCGCGCAACTTCTTCGCCGACCTCGGCCTGCTGGCCTACGGCGGCGCCACCCTGCCCGACGACCTGTACCTGCGCATGCAGGCACTCGCGGTGCGCCACTGCGGCCAGCGCATCGTCTTCTTCACCGGCTGGGGCTCGACCGAGACCGCGCCCACCGCCACCTCGACCTACTGGGAGACCGAACGCGTCGGCCTGATCGGACTGCCGCACCCGGGCGTCGAGCTCAAGCTGGTGCCGGCGGGCCCGAAGTACGAGCTCAGGCTTCGCGGCGTGATCGTCACCCCCGGCTACTACCGCCAGCCCGAGCTCACCGCCGCCGCCTTCGACGAGGAGGGCTACTACCGGATCGGCGACGCCGGCACCTTCGTCGACGAGTCCGACCCGGCGCAGGGCCTGGTCTTCGCCGGCCGGGTGGTCGAGGACTTCAAGCTCGCCTCGGGCACCTTCGTCCATGTCGGCCCGCTGCGGGTGGCGGCGATCGCCGCCGCCACGCCGTCGATCCAGGACGCGCTGGTGGCTGGCCAGGACCGGCCCTACGTCGCGCTGCTGGCCTGGCTCAACCTCGCCGCCTGCCAGCAACTCGCCGGCCGCAGCGGCGCGAGCGCCGAGGACCTGGTCGACGACCCCGCCGTGCGCGAATGCGTGCGCGCGGGCCTGAGCCGCCACAACCAGGCCCAGAGCGGATCGAGCATGCGCATCGGACGCGTGATCCTGATGAGCGAGCCACCGTCGATCGACGGCCACGAACTCACCGACAAGGGCTACATCAACCAGCGTGCCGCGCTGCAACGGCGCAGCGCGCTGGTGCGAGAGCTCTATGCCGAGCCGCCGGGCGCGGCGGTGATCGTCGTCGATTGACGCACGCTCCTGAGCAGATCCGGCTTTGCCGGGCTGCTCAGATCCCCACGGGGGACGGTTGGCCCTGGCCGGCCCGGGGGCACTCAGTCGTGCTGGGCCTCGGCCAGCCGCTCTACGGTGCCGACGTCGGTCCAGCCGCCGTCCCAGGTCTCGGCGCCCAGGCGGCGCCGCGCGATCGCGCGGTGCAACAGTGGCGTCAGCCGCAGGCGGCTGCCGGGCGCGATGCCGGCGAACATTGCGGCGCGAAACAGGCCCACGCTGGCCCAGGTGCGGCGGGGGCGTTCGTCCAGCACCGCCAGGCCCTGGTCGTCGATGCCGAAATCGCCCTGCGGGTGGTGTGGCGCATTCGGCGCCAGCCACAGGTGCGCCCACAACCCGCTGCGCTGGAAGCGTGCGGCGGCGCCCGCCGCGAACGGGAAGCGGGGCACGAACACGTCGCCCGAGACCACCCAGAAGCATTCGCCGAGCAGCGGCAGCGCCTTGGCGATGCCGCCGGCGGTCTCCAGCGCGCCACCATGGTCGCGGCCCTCCATCGAGTAGTCGATGCGCAGGCCCCAGCGCGAGCCATCGCCGAGTGCGGCCGGGAACTGCTCTTCGAGCCAAGCGGTGTTGACCACCACCCGCCGCACGCCGGCCGCCGCCAGGGCCTCGAGCTGCCACTCGATCAACGGCTTGCCGCGCACTGGCAACAGCGGCTTCGGACAGCGGTCGGTCAGGGGCCGCAGGCGCTCGCCGCGGCCCGCGGCGAGGATCATGGCGTCGAGCTGGCCAGCACCCATCGGCAGCACGCGGCAGATCGGCGCGGCGATCCGGGGTTCAGTGCCCGGCGAGCTGGGCGTACTTGCCGGTGATCAGATCCATGCTGTTGAGGATCGACTCGCTCGCGTCGGCCACCACCAGCGTGTACGACTGCGCGCCCTGCAACTTGATCGCGCCGGAGAACCATTCCCATTGCAGCGCCACCGCGTCGAGCTCGCGGGCGATCTCGGCGGTGTTCTCGGGCGCTGCGCGCAGGATGCCCAGCGCCGCGGCGAAGTCGCTGCCGGCGGCCTCCATCTGCTCGCGGATGTCCGGCGTATCGACACCCCAGGCCCGCAACATGTACAGCTTGGCCAGGCGCTGCGAGAGCATGCGCTGGCGGCCGGCGATGTTGACCAGCTTGGACTGCGGCGTGCCGGCGGCTTCCTGCAGCGCCACGACCACCGCGTCGGAGGCGCGCAGCAAGTGCTCGCTGCGTTCGGCCAGCCGACGGGCGCCGTCGCGCGTGACCTGCCCCATCGCCAGCCGACGAACCGGTGCCCACAGGGCCGCCGAACGCGCCAGCGCACGCCGGGTCGCGGCATCGGGCGCGCTGCGGCGAATCTCGACTTGCTGGCTGCCGAAGCGCCGGACAGCCTCGATCAACTGCGCCCGCGAGGTCTCGGGCGTGAGCCTCATGCCCACCTGGCAGTACGACTTGACGATGCGCTGGGTCAGCATGCGCTGCCGCCCGGCGGTGTCGATCGCCTTGCCGAAGTCGATCGGCGCAGCCGAGGCGAGGCTCGCGCCCACCAGCGCCAGGGCCGGCAGCCAGCGACGCAGGCTGGGCCAGCCGCGGATCGGCAGCAGCGGCAAGTTCATGGTCAGGACTCCTCGGTGCGCACAGGAAAGCGCGATTGTGGCGCCGCGTGCGCGGCAGCGGCACGCGACTCCTCCCGCCCTGGCGTCAGCGCAACGGGCGGCCCCACAGCGGCCCGATGGCGTCGAGCGTGTTCTTCAGGACGAGGCCGAACTCGGTGTCGCCCTCCATCACCAGCGCGCGCTCGAAGAACAGGCGGTCGGCATCGTCCTCGCCACGGGCCAGGCGCCACAGCGCCTCGCCGCGGGCGACGATGCGCACCGCCGGCGGGTCGTTTCCGGGCGCGACCGAGAAGCCGCGCGGACCCAGGCGCAGGCGCACCCTCAGCCCGGTCTCGACCAGCTCGACCTCGACCGTCCGGTTCGACAGGCCGGCGCGCATGGCATCGTCCAGCCGCGGCAGCAGCAGACGATCGAGCAGCCGGGCGGCGACGAACGAGGGCGGCTGCACCGGCAGCCGGCGAACGATGCCGCGCAGGCGTTCATGCGCATCGCGCAGCAAGGGCGGCAGACGATCGGCGGCGGAATGTGGGGCATGGGTGGGGTTCATGTGCAAAGGGCCTCCATGCCCGGGTGGCGACGCGCGTAGCCATCGACGAGCGCGCCAGGCAGCGACAGCGTGGCCATCTCGGCGCGCGCCTGCGCCGCCGACGCGCCGCGGTTGAGCACCGCATCGAACAGCCGCAGCACCTCGCCGGTGCCCTGGCTGCAGGGCGACAGGCGCAGGCTGGTCACGCCGGCCGCGCGCAGCGCCGGCGCCTGATCGATCAGGCAATGCAGTGCCGCCGACTGGGTCTGGATGCCGTTGAGGACGAGGAAGGGCTGGCGGTCTTCGCTTCTGAGCAGATCCGGCTTTGCCGGGCTGCTCAGCTCCCCTCGGGGGACGGCCGGCCCTGCCGGCCAAGGGGCACTATTCAAAAGCAGGCCGTCGGCATCGTCGCGGCAGCGGAATTCGCAGCCATCCTTGCTCAGCCGGTGGTGGCGGGCGGTGAAGCAGCGCGCCGAGAAGGCCAGCGGCATGCGGCCGAAGCCGAAGACTTCGGTGGCGACGCTGCCGTGCCGGCCCGCCACCGGCGCGGCCACCGGGTTGATGCGGGCAACCGCGTCGAGCGCGAGCTCGACCGGCGCCACCCAGCGACCGGCGCCGAACGAGGCATGCTCGACCAGGGCGGCGCGGCTGTAGACGTTGACATGCGGGCCGATCACGAAAGGCGGCCGGGCCGGTTGCCGGGCATGGGCGCGGGCCAGTGACTGCAGCGCCGCGGCGTCGCCGGCCTCGACCGCGAATTCGTCCTGCTCGGCGATGCGGCGCAGCGTGCGCAATTCGGCCTCCGACATCACCAGCGGCTGGGTGGCCAGCACCACCGTCTTGCCCGCCGTGCGCAGTTCGCGCGCCAGCGCCAGCCAGTCGTCGTGGCCGAATTCGTTGCGCCGCGAGCACACCACCTCGCCCAGCACCACCGTCTGCGCGGCGCTGTCGGCGACCTCGGCATAGAAGGCCATCATCGCGCCGCGCGGCCACCAGTACTGCAGGGGCCCGACGGTGAGGCCGATGGGAGCGGTGGGGGCAGTCATCGCCGGACCCTTTCAGCGCCAGGGCCGGTCGTAGGCGCCCAGCGTGTGCTGCTGGCCCTCCGACCAGCGCGCGAGCTGCGCGCTCCAGGCCGGCTGCACCGCATAACGCGCATCCGAGATGGCCAGGTCGATCGCCGAGCGCCACACGCGCGTGACCTCGGACACATAGCTCGGGCTGCGCTGGCGGCCCTCGATCTTGATCGCCTTGACGCCGGCCTCGATCAGCTGCGGCAGCATCGACAGGGTGTTCAGGCTGGTCGGCTCCTCGATCGCGTAATCGCGCGCGCCGCCGACGTCGAAACGGCCCTTGCACAGCGTCGGGTAGCCGCGGGGCTCGTCGGGTGCGTAGCGGTCGATCAGGACGCCGTTCAGGCGCGCCTCGACGCCGGCCGGGGTGTCGACCCAGCGCACCGCCGACGGCGGCGAGCACACACCCACCGTGTTCGGCGACTGGCCGGTGACGTAGGACGACAGCGCGCAGCGGCCCTCGACCATCACGCACAGGCTGCCGAAGCCGAAGACCTCGATGTCGACCGTGGTGTTGCGGATCACATGCTGCACCTGTTGCATCGTCAGCACCCGCGGCAGCACCGCGCGCTGCACGCCGTAGCGCTCGCGGTAGAACTCGATCGCCTCGTAGCTGGTGGCCGAGGCCTGCACCGACAGGTGCAGGCGCATCTCGGGATGGTGGTCCCGGCAGTAGGCCATCACCGCGCTGTCGGCGACGATCAGCGCGTCGGCGCCGAGTGCGGCGGCGCGGTCGACGGCGCGCTGCCAGGGGCTGTCGTCGCGCGCGTCGGCATAGGTGTTCAGCGCCATCAGCACCTGGCGCCCGCGTCCATGGGCGTAACGAACGCCGTCGCGGACCTGGGCGTCGTCGAAGTTCAGGCCGGCGAAGTTGCGCGCATTGGTGGCATCGCGCAATCCGAGGTAGACCGCGTCGGCGCCGGCATCGACCGCCATCTGCAGCGCTCGCAGCGAACCGGCCGGGCAGACCAGGTCGGGCCGGGTGGATGGAGGATTCATGGGGCGTCGGCGGTCGGCTGCGAAAGCGGCCGACTCTAGGCCAGGGCGCGCGCCGGGGCTTTGCGGCGCGTCAAGCCCAGGGCAGCGAGCGGCCGCGCAGCAGGCGCTGGCGGTCGACCGCGGTCGGCGCGAACGCATCCAGCAAGCGTCGCGTCAGGGTTTCGGCGCGCGCGGAGTTGTCGGCGCCGAAGTTGCAGACATAGACATCCAGCGTGACCGCACCCAGCTCGGGCCAGGTGTGCACCGCCAGGTGCGATTCGGCCAGCAGCACGACGCCGGTGACGCCGCCGCCACCGGCGTCCTGCCTGAAGCAGTGGAACAACTCGCCCACCGGCGTCAGCCCGGCCTCGGCGACCGCGGCCAGGCACAGTTCGCGCAGCGCGCCGCTCTCGCGCAGCGCACGCAAATCCTCGGGGCAGCCGCTGGCGTCGGCGGTGAGGTGCAGGCCCTGCATGGGCAAGGATTATCGGACCGCTAAAATTCACGGTTCTGTCGGTCGACAGCCCTCCAACACCAGCCTCACGGCGCCGCGCATGGCCTCCAACCTCTCGCAAGACACCTCCCTGATGGCCCATGCCCTGCGCGCCCTGGCCATGGACGCCGTGCAGCAGGCCAACTCGGGCCACCCGGGTGCGCCGATGGGCATGGCCGAGATGGCGGTGGCGCTGTGGGGCCGGCACCTCAGGCACAACCCGGCCGACCCCCAGTGGGCCGACCGCGACCGCTTCGTGCTGTCCAACGGCCATGCCTCAATGTTGCTGTATGCGCTGCTGCACCTGTCGGGCTACGCCCTGCCGCTGTCGGAGCTGCGCAGCTTCCGACAGCTGCACAGCAAGACGCCCGGTCACCCCGAGGTGGGAGTGACGCCGGGCGTGGAGACCACCACCGGACCGCTCGGCCAGGGCCTGGCCAACGCGGTGGGCATGGCGCTGGCCGAGAAGCTGCTGGCCGCCGAGTTCAACCGCCCGGGCCACGCGGTGGTCGACCACCGGACCTACGTCTTCGTCGGTGACGGCTGCCTGATGGAGGGCATCAGCCACGAAGCCATCGCGTTGGCCGGCGCCTGGAAGCTGGGCAAGCTGATCGCGCTCTACGACGACAACGGCATCTCGATCGACGGCCGGGTGGCGCCCTGGTACATCGACGACGCGGCCAGGCGCTTCGAGGCCTGCGGCTGGAACGTCATCGGCCCGGTCGACGGCCACGACGTCGATTCGCTGGACCTGGCCCTGGCCCGCGCCCGGGCCTCGGCCACCAAGCCCACGCTGGTGATCTGCAAGACCACCATCGGCCGCGGCTCGCCCAACCGCGCCGGCACCGCCAAGGCCCATGGCGAGCCGCTGGGCGCCGAGGAGATCGCCCTCGCGCGCGCCGCGCTGGGCTGGACCCACGGGCCCTTCGTGATTCCGGAGGCCGCCTATGCGCAGTGGGACGCCCGCGCCGCCGGCGATGAGGCGCAGGCGCAGTGGCTGGCCGCTTTTGCCGCCTACAAGCTGGCCCATCCCGGGCTGGCCGCCGAATTCGCGCGGCGCATGGCGGGCGATCTGCCGCAGGGCTTTGCGCAGGCGGTGGTCGATGCGGCAGTGT
>Ga0209797_10001298_pt1 | contig 12512 bp, 10 predicted proteins | sample DOMMetBare3Fresh_2_FD_187472 | JGI IMG/M metagenome (GOLD analysis project Ga0209797, IMG submission 187472) | Wetland sediment microbial communities from St. Louis River estuary, USA, under dissolved organic matter induced mercury methylation -... | ecosystem: Environmental > Aquatic >...
GGCTTCCACGGCCGTCACCACCCCACTCACGTCGGCGACGAGCGTCGTGTAGCGCGCCTGGTTGGTCTGCACGCCGGCCTGGGCCTCGGCCTGCTGAAGTTGCGCCTGCGCGGCCTTCAGCGTGGTCTCGCGGCGTTCGAGTTCCGCGGCGCTGATGAAACCCTGATCGCGCAAGTCCTTGAAGCGTTTGAAATCGGCCAGCGCCTGTTCGTGGTTCACGCGAGCGGCCTGCACCGATGAGCGTGCCGCGTCCTGCCCGAGACGCAAGTCCTGCGGGTCCAGGCTGGCGAGCACCTGCCCGGCCTTGACGCTGTCGCCCAGGCCTGCCGGCCGACTGACCATCTTGCCGGCAACGCGAAACGCCAGTCGGGATTCGACACGCGCCCGCACCTCGCCGGCGTAATCGATCGACCCACCGGTCTGTCCCGCCGCAACGGTGAGCGTGCGCACGGCGCGCACCGGCTCCGGTGTGGCGGCAGGCTTTGAGCAGGCCGCGAGCGTGAGCGCCAGGATCATGGTGATTGCAGCCTGCAAGGCAACAAGGGGGCGACGGGCTGGAGCGGGAAGCGTACGAGTGCGCATAGGGGTCTCTCTCGTCGTCGATGCCGGCGCCAACGGCGCTGCGGGCCTGGCGGCATCGAAAGGAAACTGTATTACTGACTGACCGGTCAGTAATATAGTGAGTGCCTTGCCTGAAGTCAATCACCCGCGTCTGACTGTGGTCGATACCAACGGGGTCCTCGCCCTCGCAGAGGGACAATCGCGCCCCGTGAGCATCGATCACTACGAAAACTTTCCGGTCGCGTCTTGGTTGTGCCCGCCGGCAATGCGCCCCGCCGTCGCCGCGATCTACAAATATGCGCGCCTGGCCGACGACATCGCCGACGAAGGCACCGCGACGGCTACCGAGCGCCGCGCGCTGCTCGCAGATTACGCAACGGCCTTGCGGCGGGCGGCCAGCGGTGACACGCAGGGCCGCTGGCAAGGCGTGTTCGCACCCCTGGCTGCGGCGATTGCGCGGCACAAACTGCCGCTGCAACTGCTGAATGACCTGCTCAGTGCGTTTGCGCAGGACACCGACAACCCGCTGTATGTCGACCGGACTGCCTTGCTCGACTATTGCGCGCGATCGGCCAACCCCGTCGGCCGCCTGTTGCTGCACCTGGCCGGCGTGAGCGATCGCGATGCGCTGGAACAATCCGACGCCATCTGCACTGGCCTGCAGTTGATCAACTTCTGGCAAGACCTGTCAGTTGATCTGCCGCGGGGCCGCATCTACGTGACTGAGGCCGATGCTGCGCGATTCGGCCTCGATCTGCGCATGCTGCGAGCCGGCGCTGACAGCGATGCCAGCCGCGCATTGGTGCGATCGCTCGTCGGCTGGGCCCGCCAGACCATGCTCGCCGGCACGCCGCTGGTGCACCGCGTGCGCGGGCGCCTTGGCTGGGAGTTGCGAATCGTCGTGCAAGGCGGGCTGAGGGTGCTCGACAAGATCGAGGCCGGCGGCTGCAACGCGCTGTCTCAGCGACCGACCATCGACAAGGCCGACCTGCCGCGGTTGGCTTGGCGCGCACTGTGCATGCGCCGGCGCGCGACCCCTGCGGTGTGCGCGGCCGCGACCAGCGACGAACGCACCTTATGAGCCCTGAACAGTACGTTCAAAACAAGGCAGCCAAGAGCGGTTCGTCGTTCTACTACGCCTTTCGTTTCCTGCCACCGCGCCAGCGCGCCGCGATAACCGCGTTCTACGCCTTCTGCCGCGAAGTCGACGATGTGGTCGACGAGGTCAACGACCCCACCGTCGCGGCAACCAAGCTGGCCTGGTGGCGCAAGGAAGTGGCCGGCGCGTTCGCCGGCCAACCCAGCCATCCGGCAATGCATGCGCTGATGCCGCATGTGCGCGGCTACGGCATCGACCCTTCACACCTGCTGGCCGTCATCGAAGGTTGCGAAATGGACCTGCACCAGACGCGCTACCTCGACTTCACCGCACTGGCCCGCTACTGCCACCTGGTGGCAGGCGTGGTCGGCGAGGTTGCGGCAAGTGTTTTCGGCCGCAACGAGGCCGCGACAGTGGCTTACGCGCACCGGCTCGGCCTGGCAATGCAACTCACCAACATCATCCGCGACGTCGGTGACGACGCACGGCGCGGGCGCATCTACCTGCCGCTGAATGAACTGAAACAGTTCGACGTCAAGGCCAGCGAACTGCTCGAACGCAAGGCGCCCTGGGGCTACAGCGAGCGCTTCACCAAGCTGATGCAATTCCAGGCCGAACGTGCCCATCGCAGCTACGACGAAGCCCTCGCACTGCTGCCTGCTGCCGACCGCCGCGCGCAGCGGCCGGGGCTTGCGATGGCGGAGATCTACCGAACCTTGTTGCGCGAGATCGAGGCCGACAACTTCCAGGTTCTGCACCAGCGCATGGCACTGACGCCGTTGCGCAAGGTGTGGATCGCGATGCACACGCACTGGCGCGAGCGTTGAGCTGGGCCGCGAGACGCATCGCCGTGATCGGCGGTGGTTGGGCCGGCATTGCGGCGGCCGTGCGCGCGTGCGAAGCCGGCCACCAGGTCACGTTGTTCGAGATGGCCCCGCAACTTGGCGGCCGCGCGCGCCGTGTCGATCACAGCCCCGACCTGGCGCTCGACAACGGCCAGCACATCCTGATCGGTGCATACAGCGAGACCCTGGCGTTGATGCGCCGCGTCGGCGCGGATCCCGACGTGTTGCTTCGGCGCCAACCGCTGGCGCTGGTGGGCGCTGACGGCGCCGGCCTGCGTCTGTCCGCCGGCGCACCGGTCACTGCATTCGTGCGCGCGGTGCTCGGCCGACGCGGCTGGTCATTGGGTGAGCGCCTGGGTCTGCTCCGCACAGCACTGCGCTGGCGGCTCGGCGGCTTCGATGCCGATGCGCACACCAGCGTGGCCGAACTCACGCAGGATCTCTCGACCCGGATTCGGCAATCGCTGATCGAGCCGTTGTGCGTGGCGGCCCTGAACACGCCCGCCGATCAGGCCAGCGCGCGCGTGTTTCTGCGCGTGCTGCGCGACGCGCTGTTCAGCGGCCCCGGCTCGGCCGACCTGCTACTGCCGCGCGCTCCGTTGTCGGTGCTTTTGCCCGACCCGGCCGCCCGCTGGCTGGTCGCCGCAGGCGCCGAATTGCGCTGCAACACGCGGGTCGTGGCATTGACCGCGCGGCTCGATGGTTGGGCGGTCGATGGCCAACCATTCGACGCCGTCGTACTGGCGTGCACCGCCAACGAGGCCGCGCGCCTGGCCCAGCCGCTCGCGCCGACGTGGGCGTCACAGGCGGGTGCGTTCAACTACGAACCGATCATCACGGTGTATGTGCAGAGCAGCGGTACCCGGCTTGCACAGGCGATGACCACGCTGGGCAATGGCGCGGACGCACCGGCGCAATTCGTCTTCGTCCTCGGCGCCATTGACGGCGGTGGCCCACGCGACGGGCTGTTCGCGTTCGTCGTCAGTGGCGCCCGCGGCTGGGCTGAGCGCGGCCTCGAGGCCACCGCTGCCGCTGCATTGCGCCAGGCCACCGCGGCGTTCGCGCCAATGACGTGGCGCGAACCTCCGCGCGCACTGCGCACGTTTGTCGAACGCCGCGCCACCTTTGTGTGTGCGCCGGGCCTGCTGCGGCCCGAGGCCGCCATTGCACCGGGCCTCTGCGCGGCCGGCGACTACGTCCACGGGCCCTACCCGGCCACGCTCGAGGGTGCGGTGCGCTCAGGCACCGCCGCCGTCGCCTCGCTCGACATCAGCGGCGTGGTGCAAAAGGCACTGCGAACGGCTCGCCAATGAACACGCGCCACGCGACCAGGCCACGCTCTGCCCGTACGCCAGGGGCTCGCCACCCTGCGGCGCATCCGCGTTGCGGGGGATTGGACAGACAGGGCCCGCTGGCAACGCCAGGTGCGGGTTTCGGCGCCAGTGCGGTCGGGCTGTGCGTGGATGCCACAAGCGGTTTTCGGTATCTGGTGACTAATTCCGCCATGCAAGAATTGAGACGCCGAACGACAATCCAGCCCATGGCCAAGAAAGACAGCCAGACCCCAAGCATCCAGGTACTCGAACGCAGTTTCTCGCTGCTCGACGTGCTGGCCGCTCAGCCCGAACCGCTGGCCCTGAAGGTCATCAGCGAACGCACCGGATTGCACCCGTCCACCGCGCACCGGATTCTGAACGACCTGGTTGCCGGACGCTTCGTCGACCGCCCACAGGCCGGCACATACCGCCTGGGGATGCGGCTGCTCGAGCTAGGCAATCTGGTCAAGGCGCGGCTGGATGTTCGTGACGCTGCGCTCGAACCGATGCGCGAGCTGCACAAGTTGACCCACCAGGCGGTCAACCTGTCGGTACGACAGGGCGACGAAATCGTCTACATCGAGCGCGCCTACAGCGAACGTTCGGGGATGCAGGTGGTGCGCGCCGTCGGTGGTCGCGCACCCTTGCATCTCACCTCGGTCGGCAAGCTGTTCCTGGCCAGCGAAGACCGCGACCGCGTGCGAGCGTACGCGGCGCGCACCGGGCTGGCCGGGCACACGCGCAACAGCCTCACCCAACTGCCAGCGCTCGAACGCGAACTTGATGGCGTGCGCGCGCGCGGCGTGGCTCGCGATGACGAAGAGCTTGAGATTGGTGTGCGCTGCGTGGCTGCAGGCATCTACGATGACAGTGACCGGCTGGTAGCCGGGCTGTCGATATCGGCACCGGCCGATCGTCTGGAAGAAGGCTGGGTCGACCGCGTCAAGACCACCGCGCGACAGATATCTGCCTCGCTGGGCCACCACAAGGTCTGAGCGTTACACCAGAGGCGCTGCGACGGCGACCGCAGCGGGAGCGTGCGGTACCACCGGCATTTCGCTGACCCACTTGCGGATGCGTTCGGCGTCGCCGATGCGTGAGTATTTGCCTGCCGAATCCAGCAACACCATGATCAGCCTGCGACCGGACAGTTGCGCCTGCATCACCAGGCAGCGGCCCGCTTCGGCGATGTAGCCGGTCTTCTGCAGGCCGATGTCCCAGTCGCCGTTGCGCACCAACCTGTTGGTATTGCGGAAGTGCACGTTGCGTGCGCCGAGCGCCACTTCATACTCAGGTGACGTCGACAACTGGCGAATCAGCGCGTGCTTGTCGACTTCTCGCACCAGCACAGCCAGGTCGGTGGCACTCGACTGGTTACTGCTGGACAAGCCCGTCGGTTCGACGTAGCGCGTGTCCTTCATGCCGAGCGCTTGCGCCTTGCGATTCATTGCCGCCACGAACGCCGACAGACCACCGGGATAGTGGCGGCCCAGCGCGTTGGCTGCACGGTTCTCACTGGACATCAGTGCCAGGTGCAACATTTCTTCGCGCGACAGCCGCGAGCCGACTTGCAGCCGCGACCGACTACCTTTCTCGATGTCGATGTCTTCGGCGCTGATCGTCAGCATCGCATCGAGCGGTTGCTTGGCTTCGGCGACGACGAGTGCTGTCATCAGCTTGGTGATCGATGCGATCGGCAGCACTGCTTGCGGGTTCTTGCTGAACAGCACTTCGTTGGTGTCCTGGTCGAGGACCAGGGCAACGCTCGACTTCAGCTCGAGCGCATCGCTCGCGCCGCGCAGGCCGTAGATCTGCCCGAAGGACGGGCGAAACGGCTCGGCGCGAACTGTTGCGCGCGTACGCGCTGACTTGACGCTGGCCTTCTTCTTGACGACAACCTGCGTCTTGCTCGCGCGCGGCTTTGACTGGGCATCGAGCGGCATGACGACCAGCCCAGCCAAGGCCAGCAGCCAAGGAGTCAGGCGCGTAAGCGTCCTTTTGAACTGAAACAATTTGAAAAACACGGGATAACCCTAGGTACGTCGTCGTAGCAGTGTATTCGACAGAAAAAAACCACGCAAGACAAAGACTTGCGTGGTTTTCCTCAAGTCGAACCTGGGATTTCCCTAATCTGCGAAAGATTCCCAGTTCAGCCCTGCGCAGCGACACGTTCAGCCTTGCTGTGCAACTTGTTCAACGCCGCGAGGTAGGCCTTGGCTGACGCGACAACGATGTCCGGGTCGGCGCCAACGCCGTTGACAATGCGGCCGCCTTGCTGCAACCGGACCGTCACCTCGCCTTGCGACTCGGTGCTGCCGCTGGTGATGGCATTGACCGAATACAGCAGCAATTCTGCGCCGCTCTTCACTCTTGATTCAATCGCCTTCAGGCTGGCATCGACGGGGCCGTTCCCGTCGCTCTCGGCGTGGAATTCCGCGTCGCCGATGGAAAACGCCACGCTCGCATGCGGCCGTTCGCCGGTCTCGGAGTGCTGCGCCAGTGCCAGCAGGCGGTAATGCTCCTGCTCGTGGGTCACGCTCTCGTCTCCGACCAGCGCGATGATGTCTTCGTCGAAGATCTCACTCTTGCGATCGGCGAGCTCCTTGAACTTGGCGAATGCAGCGTTGATGTCGGCCTCGGCCTCGAAGGCGATGCCCAACTCCTGCAGGCGCTGCTTGAAAGCGTTGCGACCCGACAGCTTGCCGAGAACGATCTTGTTGGCGCTCCAGCCGACGTCTTCGGCACGCATGATTTCGTACGTGTCGCGCGCCTTCAACACGCCGTCCTGGTGAATGCCCGAGGCATGGGCGAATGCATTGGCTCCGACGACGGCTTTGTTCGGCTGGACAACGAAGCCGGTGGTCTGGCTGACCATGCGCGACGCTGCGACGATCTGCGTGGTGTCGATGCCGATGTCGAGGCCGAAATGGTCGCGCCGCGTCTTCACCGCCATCACCACCTCTTCGAGCGAGCAGTTGCCGGCGCGCTCACCCAGCCCGTTGATCGTGCACTCGACTTGCCGCGCGCCGCCGATCTTGACGCCGGCCAATGAGTTGGCCACCGCCATGCCGAGGTCGTTGTGGCAATGCACCGACCAGATGACCTTGTCGGCGTTCGGGATCCGTCGGCGCAGGTCGGCGATGAAGTTGCCGTAGAGTTCGGGGATCGCGTAGCCCACCGTGTCGGGGATGTTGATCGTGGTTGCGCCTTCTGCAATCACTGCCTCGAGTACACGGCACAGAAAATCGGGGTCGCTGCGATAGCCGTCCTCGGGCGAGAACTCGACGTCTTCGGTCAGGTTGCGCGCGAAGCGCACCGCGAGCCTGGCCTGCTCGAACACCTGGTCGGGTGTCATGCGCAGCTTCTTCTCCATGTGCAGTGGGCTGGTCGCGATGAAGGTGTGGATGCGCGACCGGGCCGCGCCCTTCAATGCCTCGGCCGCGCGAGAGATGTCGCGGTCGTTGGCGCGCGCCAGCGAACACACCACCGAGTCCTTGACGGCGCCGGCAATGGCCTTGACGGCCTCGAAGTCGCCATTGCTCGATGCCGCAAACCCGGCCTCGATGACATCCACGCGCAGGCGCTCCAACTGGCGTGCAATGCGCAGCTTTTCGTCCTTGGTCATCGAGGCACCGGGCGATTGCTCGCCGTCGCGCAGCGTGGTGTCGAAAATGATCAGCTTGTCAGTGCTCATGGTTCATGCTTTCGTGGGACAAATGCAAACGGCCCGCTGGCTGTGAAGCTCGCGGGCCGTCGATGGGCAGGAATACGAAGTCGCAATCGATCAGCGCGCGGGCAGCACTCCTAGAAGCAGTAGCAGCGTGGCGGAACGGATCGTCATGGAGCGAAATGTAGCACGCTGCTCTCAGCGGTGCAGGCCGGCCTCGTCGGGCTCGTCGGTCGACGTGGCGATCACGCTGACCGGCGTGCCCTTGGACTTCATGTAGGCATAGACCACATAGCCCGACACGCCGTAGATGCAGAACAGCGCAAACAGCACGATCGGCGGGTGGATATTGATGACCGCGATGGACAGCGCGATGGCCACGATCACTGCGAATGGCACCGTACGGCGGCCACCAACGACCTTGAAGCTGTAGAAAGGCGCGTTGGTCACCATCGACAGCCCGGCGTACAAGGTCACCGCGAACGCCGTCCACGCGAGCCAGTCGATCTTGGCCACGCCCTTGAAGCCCGCATCGTCCATGACCCAGATCAGACCCATCACCAATGCCGCCGCTGCCGGGCTCGGCAGGCCCTGGAAATAGCGTTTGTCGACCACGCCGATGTTGACGTTGAAGCGAGCCAGGCGCAGCGCCGCCGCCGCGCAATAGACAAAAGCGGCCATCCAGCCGAACCGGCCCAGGCCCTGCAGCGCCCAGATGTAGACGATCAGGGCCGGCGCCAGGCCGAAGCTGACCATGTCGCACAGGCTGTCCATCTGCTCGCCGAACGCGCTCTGCGTATTGGTCATGCGCGCCACCCGCCCGTCCAGGCTGTCCAGCACCGCGGAGCAGAAGACGCCGAAAGCGGCGGCTTCGAAGCGACCGTTCATCGCCATCACGATGGCGTAGAAGCTGGCGAACAGCGCCGCCAGCGAGATCGCATTCGGCAGGACGTACAGGCCCTTGCGCCTCGGACGCGGCGGCGAGTCTGCCGAATGCGCCGGGTCGTCGGGCGCGACGCGCGGATCGTGGATCATTGGCGCGAGGATAGCGCCTCAGTTGCGGCTCTTGTCGACCAGCTTGTTGGCCTTGATCCACGGCATCATCGCGCGCAGCTTCTCGCCCACCACCTCGATCTGGTGATCGGCAGTAAGGCGGCGCCGTGACAACAAGGTCGGCGCACCCGCACGGTTTTCCAGGATGAAGCTCTTGGCGTACTCACCGGTCTGGATGTCCTTGAGCACCTGGCGCATGACGTTCTTGGTCTCGTCGCTGACGATCCTCGGCCCGGTGACGTACTCACCGTACTCGGCGTTGTTCGAGATCGAGTAGTTCATGTTGGCGATGCCGCCCTCGTAGATCAGGTCGACGATCAGCTTCAACTCGTGCAGGCACTCGAAATACGCCATTTCGGGTGCATAGCCAGCCTCGACCAGGGTCTCGAAACCGGCCTTGATCAACTCGACCGTGCCGCCACACAGCACGGCCTGCTCGCCGAACAGGTCGGTCTCGGTTTCTTCGCGGAAGTTGGTTTCGATGATGCCGGCCTTGCCGCCCCCGTTGGCCGCGGCGTAGGACAGCGCCAGGTCGCGCGCCTTACCGCTCTTGTCGGCGTGCACCGCGATCAGGTGCGGCACCCCGCCGCCCTGGGTGTAGGTGTTGCGCACGGTGTGGCCAGGGGCCTTGGGCGCGACCATCCAGACGTCGAGATCGTCGCGCGGCACGACCTGGCCGTAGTGCACGTTGAAGCCGTGCGCGAATGCGAGCGACGCGCCCTGCTTGATGTTGGGCGCGATGTCGTTGGCATAGACGGCGGCGATCTGCTCGTCGGGCAGCAGCACCATCACCACGTCGGCGCTCCTGACCGCATCGGCAACCTCGGCCACCTTCAAGCCGGCCTTCTCGGCCTTGGCCCAGGAGGCACCGCCCTTGCGCAAGCCGACCGTCACCTTGATGCCGCTGTCGTTCAGGTTCTGCGCGTGCGCGTGACCCTGTGAGCCGTAGCCGATGATGGCCACCTGCTTGCCCTTGATCAGGCTGAGGTCGGCGTCCTTGTCGTAATAGACCTTCATTTGCATTCTCCGTAAAAGACCTTGAAGGGCCCCACAGGGGCCCGCTTCACACTCTCAGTATTCTCTCGCCGCGGCCGATGCCACTGGCGCCGGTGCGCACGGTTTCCAGGATCGCACCGCGATCGATCGCGACCAGAAATGCGTCGAGCTTGGCGCCGTCGCCCGTCAGCTCGATCGTGAAGCTCTTGTCGGTGACGTCGATGATGCGGCCGCGGAAGATGTCGGCCATGCGAGTCATCTCGTCGCGCTCCTTGCCCACTGCCCGCACCTTCACCAGCATCAGTTCGCGCTCGGTGAAGCTGCCTTCTGTCAGGTCGACCACTTTCACCACCTCGATCAGCCGGTTGAGGTGCTTCGTGATCTGCTCGATCACTTCATCGCTGCCGGTGGTGACGATGGTCATGCGCGACAGCGAGGCGTCCTCGGTCGGCGCCACGGTCAGGCTCTCGATGTTGTAACCGCGAGCGGAGAAGAGCGCCACCACGCGTGACAGTGCGCCCGGCTCGTTTTCAAGCAGCAGCGCGATGATGTGTTTCATGTCGTTCGTCCTGGCGCGCTCTTCACAGGTGCCGACGGTGATCGGCAATGCTTGGCCACGCGGTTCGTTTGAAAAGGGAAAACTCCCGAGCTGTCAAGTGGCTGCAGCACAGGCCCCCTGCGGCGTGGTAACACCGCCCGGAACCCGCGCCTGGGCACGTCCTACAAGTCCTCGGAACCCAGCAGCATTTCAGAGATGCCTTGTCCGGCCTTGACCATCGGCCAGACGTTTTCGGTTGGATCGGTGCGGATGTCGAGGAACACCGTTCGGTCCTTCAGCCGGATCGCCTCGCGCAGCGCCGGCTCTACGTCGCCCGGTTTCTCGACCAGTAAGCCAACATGGCCATAGGCCTCGGCGAGTTTGACGAAGTCTGGCAGCGCATCCATGTAGCTGTGCGAATAACGGCCCTCGTAGTCGAGTTCCTGCCACTGCCGCACCATGCCCAGGTAACGATTGTTCAGCGAAACGATCTTCACCGGCGTCTTGTACTGCTGGCAGGTCGAGAGTTCCTGGATGCACATCTGGATCGAGCCCTCGCCGGTGATGCAGAACACATCGGAGTCCGGCCTGGCCAGCTTGATGCCCATCGCATATGGCAGGCCCACACCCATCGTGCCCAGGCCGCCCGAGTTGATCCAGCGCCGCGGCTGCTCGAACCGGTAGTACTGCGCGGCCCACATCTGGTGCTGGCCCACGTCGCTCGTGATGTAGGTGTCGCGGTCCTTCGTGAGTTGCCACAGCTTGTCGACCACCATCTGCGGCTTGATGACGTCGCTGCTCTTCTTGTAGACCAGGCAGTCGCGCTTGCGCCACTCGTTGACCTGCGCCCACCAGGCGTTGAGCGCATCCTTGTCGGCCCGGGTCTGGGCTTCTTTCACCTGCGCTATCAACTCCTGCAGCACGTCCTTGACATCGCCGACGATCGGGATATCGACCTTGACCCGCTTGGAGATGCTCGACGGGTCGATGTCGACATGGATGATCTTGCGCTCGACCGATGCAAAGTGCTTCGGATTGCCGATGACCCGGTCATCAAAGCGCGCGCCCACCGCCAGGAGCACGTCGCAGTGCTGCATCGTCATGTTGGCCTCGTAGGTCCCGTGCATGCCGAGCATGCCCAGGAACTGCGGGTCGCTGGCGGCGATCGCGCCCAGCCCCATCAGCGTGTTGGTGCACGGGTAGCCGAGCAGGTGCACCAGTTCGCGCAACTCGGCCGAGGCCTCGCCCAGGATCACGCCGCCGCCGGTATAGATGTAAGGCCGCTTGGCTGTCAGCAGCAACTGCACAGCCTTGCGGATCTGGCCGCCGTGACCCTTCTTCACCGGGTTGTACGAGCGCATCTCGACACGCTCGGGGTAGTGAAACGGCGCCGACTTCAGCGACACGTCCTTGGGCACGTCCACCACCACCGGGCCTGGCCGGCCGGTGCGGGCGATGTGGAAGGCCTTCTTCATCGTCAGCGCGAGGTCGCGCACGTCCTTCACCAGGAAGTTGTGTTTGACGATCGGGCGCGTGATGCCGACGGTATCGCACTCCTGGAAGGCATCCAGCCCGATCGCCGGCGTCGGTACCTGTCCGGTGATGATCACCATCGGGATCGAGTCCATGTACGCGGTGGCAATACCGGTGACGGCGTTGGTCACACCGGGGCCGGACGTCACCAGAGCCACGCCGACCTCGCCCGTCGCGCGGGCGTAGCCGTCGGCGGCATGGATCGCGGCCTGTTCATGGCGCACCAAGACATGCTGGATCGAGTCCTGCTTGTACAGCGCGTCGTAGATGTAGAGCACCGCACCGCCGGGGTAGCCCCAAAGGTACTTGACACCTTCGGCCTGCAGGCAGCGAACGAGAATCTCCGAGCCGTTGGGCTCGCGATGCGGGGAATGGGGAGAAGCGGGCTGTGCCGATCCGGCACGCTTGACTTCCGCGGCAGACATGTCCATCTTGAACCTTTGTGAATTTCTCTGACGAAAATCCATCGGTGTCCCTCTTCGCGCCCTTGTGAGGCGGATGTGGAACCTGCGCGGGCAACCACTGGAGCCCAGGTCGGGCGGTCCAATCGAGACCCAAGAATGCGTTGTGCGAAGCAGCATTATGGCATCGCGCACGCACACCGCGCCTACGCCCGGCACCTTGGTGGTGCGGTGACATAATTCCTCGCGCTCCCAAGCCGGGGGCCCGTGCCCTTAGCGCCTTGGCCACCGACAAAGAACTCTCAGACTTCCTCAAGAGCGTCGAGAAACGCGCCTTCAAGCGCACCGCGTACACGGTACGCAATGACGACGCAGCGCTGGACATCGTGCAGGATGCCATGATCCGGCTGGCGGAGAAGTACGCCGACCGCCCGCCCGCCGAGTTGCCGCTGGTTTTCCAGCGCATCCTGTCCAACGCCACGATGGACTGGTTTCGGCGCCAG
>Ga0209797_10001300_pt1 | contig 12502 bp, 9 predicted proteins | sample DOMMetBare3Fresh_2_FD_187472 | JGI IMG/M metagenome (GOLD analysis project Ga0209797, IMG submission 187472) | Wetland sediment microbial communities from St. Louis River estuary, USA, under dissolved organic matter induced mercury methylation -... | ecosystem: Environmental > Aquatic >...
GCAGCCGTGGGCCGCACTCGCCGCAAGGCCCGATGTTGCTGGGCGATGCCGGCTACCGGCCGGTCGGGTTCGACCCGAACGTGGTCCAGACCACGCACGCGTCGGACAAGAACCCGCGCCTCTGCGCCGGCTGCCACGTGAACCGCTTGACCGGCACCGACGTGAACACCGGCAAGCCGGCCACGTCCGCTGGGCACCTCTTCCTGCCCGTGCCATGTCTCGATGCCGGTGGGCTGCCGGACCTTGTGAACCAGGATTGCGCGCACGACGCGGCCTCGCGCTCGTGGCAGGCGTGCACCGCTTCCGGCTGCCACGGGAGCGCGGCGCAGGCGGTGTCGCTGTACACCCTGTCGTCCCAGCGCATGGAAGCTTACACGAGCGAGATCTGGGCTGATCTGAACGCCAACGGCGTCGTGGATCCCGACTCGACCGCCTGCGCGGCCGGAAGGTTGCGCATCCGTTCAACCACGACAGGCACGGTGACGGTCACCGATACGATTCCCTGTGCGAATCCGACGGGTGTGGCGGCGACCGACGACTACAACCGCGCCAACTGGGACGGCGGCCTGGTGGCGCGCACCGACCTCATCCCGATCATCGGGCCGACGGCCGCGTTCCCGAACGACACCAACGCGTACAAGATCAACGACTCCTTCATCTCGCCGGCCGAGGGCGCGCTGTTCAACGTGCGCATGCTTGGGCCCGAGGGATCCGACGGTTCACACGGCGTCCACAACCCGTTCCTGGCAGAGGCACTGCTCATCGGCGATATCGCCGAGATCAATACCAGGTACTACGGCGGTGCCGCCAAGTTGTCCCCGGCAGTTCGGTCGAACTTGTCCGGTCCGATGGGAGGCTTGTACCGCAGTGTTAGCAACGCCGCATCAGTGCAGTCGAAGTAGCTCCTTGCGCTGAGCATGGCCCCCGACCACGTCGCACCTATATTGTGGTCGGGGGCTTTTGCTGCCATGACCCAGATACCGTCGCAGGATTCCATCGTTCAGGCGCAGGACTCGCTCTCCCAGCACTTCGTCGACTCGGTCGTCGTCAAGTCGCCCCTCCCCGATCCGCTCGTCCCCTTCGTCCAGTGGATCTTCCAGAGGCCCGGCTGGGTCATGGCCGGGGGGATCGTCCTGGGCGCCATCGCGGCGCTCGCGGTGCTGGCCTTCGCCTGGCCGCGGCGGCGGGCGCTCTGGACCTGGCTCGTCACCCGCGAGCGCGGGGTCAAGCTGGCCATGGCGGGTGCAGTCGGCGCCGTGCTGCTGCTGATGGTCGGCACCGGCGTCAAGGCATACGACTTCATGATGCACGACAACGACTTCTGCGCCGGCTGCCACATCTTCGTGCCCAGCGGCCAGCTGTTCGTGCGGCCGGACACCGGGACCTACCTCTTGGTCAACAAGCAGGAGGGCAAGCACGACACGCTGAGCTGTCATGCCTGCCATCCCTTCGAGCTCAAGGCCCAGACCAAGGAGCTGTTTTACTGGATCACTGCGCGGCCGGAGAAGATCCCGCCGCACGGCAAGGTGCCCCGCGACATCTGCGAGCAATGCCACGTGACGGGGAAGGCCAAGGATACCTGGAAGCGGGTCACGACCACCGCGGGGCACCGGTCCCACCTCGATTCCGACTCGTCGGCGCTCAAGGACGTGGAATGCCTCACCTGTCACGCGCGCACGGCGCACCGGTTCCAGCCGGCCGACACGACCTGCGCCCAGCAGGGCTGCCACTTCAGCGACAGCATCAAGATCCGGCTCGGCCGGATGAACAGCCGCTTCGACCCGGGGAAGCCGCTGCCCAACGAGGAACAGCTCTACTGCAACTCGTGCCACCAGTTCACGGCCGACGCCCAGTTCCTGGCCCCGGACTCGGCCCTGGCGCTGCTGCGCCCCGCGTCCCGACAGTGCTTCAAGTGTCACGAGATGCGCGTCCTGCTCGCGACCTACGACCCGGCCCGGGAGCCGCACGGCGGCGGCTGCGGCATGTGCCACAACCCCCACACCGACGTGAAGCCATCCGACGCGCTCACGTCGTGCACCGACGCGCAGTGCCACGCTACCTGGCGGGAGGTGGACTTCCACACCGGCGCCGCGCACCGCAAGTCCGCCCAGCGCTGCCAGACCTGCCATGAGCCGCACGCCGCCCGGGTCGACGCGAGCGACTGCGTTGGCTGTCACAAGTGGGTGCGGTACGGCCCGGGGAGCCGCCTCCGCCCACCGCTCCCGTTCGACACGACCCAGGCGCTCAAGCAGACCTCGTCGAGGGAGCCGCCCCGCGGGCTCGTCGAGCCCGGGCGCGCTCGGGGACAAGGCGGCGCCCCCCCGGAAGACGACCCGCCGGAGAGCCGGACCGACGTCTCCGTCTCTCCCAGCGACACCTTCCCCCACGACCGCCATAAACGACTCGCCTGCCTCACCTGCCACGATCTCCGTTCGAGGGAGCGACTGACGTTCGAGGCGCCCCGCGGGTGCCAGATCTGCCACCACCAGCGCCCCGCCCAGGCCGACTGCTCAAAGTGCCACCAGCCGAGCGAGCTCCCCACGGCGGTGCCGGAGCAGATGGCCGTGGCGGTGCCCAAGCACGACCCGAGGCGCCGGACCGTGCAGTTCCCCCACGCCGCGCACGACACCCTCGCCTGCACGGGCTGCCACGTCACCCAGGTCACGCTGGCCCCCGCCGATTCGGTGCGCACCTGCGTCGGCTGCCACGCCGAGCATCATGCCGACGGACGGAGTTGTGCCACTTGCCACCGCTCGGCGGCAACCCGCGAGGCACACAAGCGGCCGGTGAAGGCGCATGTGGCCTGCGCGGCCTGCCACACCGAGGCGACGGTCGCGCGACTGGTGCCCAGCCGCTCCTTCTGTCTGGCCTGCCACGAGCCGCAGCAGGATCACTACGAGCCGGAGGAGTGCAGCGCCTGCCACTTCCAGCGGTCGCCGGCGGAGCTCGAGCCGCAGCTGAGGCGAGGAGGAGGACCGTCGTGAGGCCCCCCGCGCGGGTCGCACTCGTGTGCGCGGTGTTCTCCTGCCTCGAAGTCGGCGCCGCCGCCGCCCAGGGCTACCGGCTGCGGCTCGACACGCGCTTCCAGACGGTGGCGTTTCGCGGCGTCACGCTCGACAGCATCGCCGAAGGTGATGTGGTCGTCGGCCCGGGTGGCGGGCCCGTCACGGCCGACGGGTTCGCCGTCACCTGCACCCCGGCGAGTGATTTCTGCCAGTTCTACCGGCCGGGGCCGCGCCTCTCGAGTGACCCGCTCGTGACCAGCGCGGAGCTGACCGTCTGGGGACTGGGGGTGACGGGACTCAGCGTTCACGGGAACGCGCGCTGGGGCACCGATCTGAGCGGAGACGATCTGTGGCCCGGCACCCGGCCCGCCCTGCAGCTCCAGCAGGCGTATGCACAATACGCCATCACCGCGCTCACAGGCCGGCTGGGCCGACAACACGTGACCGGACGCCTCGGGTGGACCGGCATCGACGGAGGGGCCCTGACACTGAGGTGGCCGGGGGCGGGACTCGACCTCACCGGGTACGGGGGCTGGGGCCTGGCACGCGCGCTCGACGTGCCGATCAACAGCCCCTCGCTCAACCCGCTCGATAACTACCAGCTCTCCAAACGGCATGTGACCGCCGGCGCGGTACTCGGCTGGCGCAGCCGCGCCGCTGACCTGCGTGCCGAGTACCGGCGTGAAGTGGATCCGTTGGTGGACCAGTTCATCTCCGAGCGCGCCGCGCTGACCGGAGTGTTGCGACCGTTCGAGCGGGTGAGTCTCACCGGCGGCGCCGAGTACGACCTGGCGCAGGGGTGGTTGGGGACCTCGGACCTGACCCTGCGCTACGATGCCGCGCGGGTCTCCGCCGATGCCACGGTGCGGCGCTACCGGCCGTACTTCGAGCTGTGGACGATCTGGGGTGCATTCAGCCCCGTGCCCTACACCGCCATTGACGGCTCGCTGTCGGTGGCACCGATGAAGCGGCTCCGCCTCCGAGCGAGTGGCGAGCGCTACTGGTTCGACAACTCGGGCGCCGAGACCGCGCTGGCCTCGTTCGAGGACCGCGGCTGGCGGGCTTCCTTCTCCGCCACCGTGCAGCCGGACCCGTCGCTGACGTTGGACGGCACCTACCGCAAGGAGTTCGGGCCGGGCGCCGCGCTGCAGAGCTGGGATGCCCGGGCGACCTGGCTCCCCACACCGGACCTCACTCTCTCGGTGTTCGGATCGACTCTGTCGCGTCCGCTGGAGTTCCGGTTCTACGAGGCGCAGGTGGATGCGGTGGGTCTCGACGCCGGCTTTCATGTGTCGGACAGGCTGCAGCTCGCCGTATCGGGCGCCAAGTACTTCGAGGACCGCCGGCGGCTCGACGCCGCGGCGTTCGACTGGAATCAGTTCCGCCTCCAGGCTCGCGTGACCTGGCTGTTCGGCTCCGATGCAGACCAGATCCGCCTGCCACCGGCGATCCGCGGCGCCACGCGCCAGGTGGTCCGGTGAGAGCGGGGCGCCTCGTCACCCTCGCCGTCGCTGCGCTGGCGCTGGTCGGCGCCGGTGGCACCCTGGCGACCCACCGCACCGCCGACCGGTTCGACCACCTGCAGCACCGGCGCGTCTTCCCCACCTGTCAGGGCTGTCACCCCGGCGCCGAGGACTCGTCGCGCTCCTTCTGGCCCAGGGCTGCCGACTGCGCGAGGTGCCACGACGGCAAGATCGAGAAAGAGGTGACCTGGAGCCCGCCGGTCGAGTCGCCACCGTCGAACCTCCGCTTCCGCCATTACACGCACGCCGAGAAGGCGTCGGCCAAGCTCCCCGCCGACTCGGTGGTGTGCGCCTCGTGCCATCTGGCGCAGGGCGCGCGCTGGATGGAAGTTCGCCGCGGCAACCCCGGGCAGTGCTTCACCTGCCACGGCATTCGGGCCGAACACCTGGCGGCGCCCGATACGGCGTGCGCGGGCTGCCACCTGACGCTGGTGGAGGCGTCGACGCTCCCGACCGAGCGAATCGCCGGCTTCCCCGCACCCCCCTCACACCGGGAAGGCGGCTTCCGGCGGCGACACCCGGTCTCCCAGACCTGCGCGACCTGCCACGCGCGCGACTTCTGCACCACCTGCCACGTGAACGCCCCGGAAGTAGAGGCGATCCAGGCCCTCGAGCCCGATCCTCGCTCGTTGGCCATCAAGGCCACGCTCGAGTCGCCGGTCAGCCACGTCGCCCCGGATTTCGTGCAGCGTCACGGCAAGCAGGCGCGCCATACGCCAAAGAGCTGCGCGACCTGCCACGCTCAGGCCAGCTGCCTCACCTGCCACGTCGCGCAGCCGGAGGTGGCGGTCGCCATGCATGCCGCGGGGCCCGGTCGCAGCAAGGGAGCGTCGGTGAACCGCCGCCGGCCCGCATGGCACGGAGATGACTTCACCAACCGCCACGCCCCCAACGCGTCGAGCGCGCCCAGGAGCTGCGCCGCCTGCCACGCCCGCGCCGACTGTCTCGACTGCCACCGGCCGAACGCCGCCTCCGCGCCCGGGTACCACCCGGTCGGCTTCGTGGCTCGCCATCCGGCATCGGCCTATGGCCGCGAGACTTCGTGCGCCGAATGCCACAACACGGGATCGTTCTGCGCCGATTGCCATAAGCAATCGGGCCTCGCGTCCCGGGGAACCCTCCGCGGCGGCTACCACGACGCGAAGCAGTCCTTCCTCCTGGGCCACGGCCCCGCGGCCAGACAGGGCCTGGAGAGCTGCGTTTCCTGCCACGCCGAGCGCGACTGCCTGACCTGCCACTCCGCCCGCGGGGGGCGGCGCTTCAACCCGCACGGCCCGGGGTTCGATGCCGAGCGGCTGCGGCGCCGCAACTCGCAGATGTGCACCGTCTGCCACGGCGCCGCCATCCCGGAGCAATAGCTCGAGAAAAGTTTCACAAGCGGTTCATCATCGGTTCACGGGCCGATTGCTAGATTGCGCTCGCAACTTGGGAATCAGACCAGGAGGTGTTATGAGAGTTGCGATGCGGGCCCCCGTGACGGGGAAGCTTGGCGAAGAGATCGATCGGGTGTTCGATCGGTTCCTCGCCCCCCGGTTCCTGACGGAGCCCCTGCTCCCCGAGTATCCGTTCGAGGCGCTGGGCGCCGAGTGGGTTCCGATGCTGGATGTGGTGGAGAACGCCAACGAGTTCATCGTGAAGCTCGAGATCCCGGGCATTCACAAGGAGAACCTGGATCTCAATCTGACCGGTCAGGTGTTGAAGATCACCGGGAAGAGGGAGATGGCCACGGAGATCCCGGGTGAGGCGTTCCTGGTGAAGGAGCGGGTGTATGGCAAGTTCGTCCGGACGATCCGGCTGCCTGCCCCGGTCGTGGAGAACAAGGTGACCGCGACCTACGAGGAGGGGATGCTGACTGTGCATCTTCTGAAGGCCACCCCGGCCCCGGCGAACAAGATCCTGATCAAGTAAGCCGTATCACCGCAATACCTTCCCGCCCCGGGTTCGCCCGGGGTTTTGTTTTACCGGGCCAGCGCCGCCGCCTCGCTTTCGACTTCCGCCGTGAGGTCCCGGAGGCCGGCGCGGACGCCGATCTTGTTCAGGAAGGCGGTCGGTGGGGTGCCGCCGGCGAAGATCCACATGTAGTCGTTTGCCAGCTCGCGCCGCTCCCCGTGGACGGAGAGCACGACGGCGTGGGGAAGGACCGCGACGGGTTGTGACTCGAGCAGCACGGTGAGCTGTCGGGCGGCCGTAGCCTCGCGCAGCCGTCGCGCGTTCCGTTCCTTCAGCCGAGTGAATGCCTCCCCGCGGTACGACAGGGTAACCTTGTTCCCGGGCTGGTGGGCGAGACCGAGGGCAGCCTCGGCCGCGCTGTCGCCGCCGCCGACGACGAGGATGCGAGCGTCGCGGTAGGCCTCGGCGTCGAGGAGGCTGTACATCACCTTGGGCAGCTCCTCCCCCGGGATCCCGAGCTTCCGCGGACTCCCCCGCCGGCCGAGCGCCAGGATCACCGCCCGCGAGGAGTAGCGGCCGCGGGTGGTGGTGATGGTGAACGTGCCGTCCCCGCCACGCTGGATGTCCTCGACGCGCTCGTTGGCATTCACCCGAAGCCCCGCCTGCTGGACGGCCTTCTTCCAGAACTCCAGGAGCTCTTCCTTCGACAGCTCGAGCTTGCGGAACTTTCCGTGCAGCGGGAAATCGACCGGGCTGGTCATCACCAGCTTCTGGCGCGGGTACTTGGCCACCGTGCCCCCGATCTCGTCCTGCTCCAGGGTCACGTAGCTGAGCTTCCGTTCCACAGCTCTGAGCGAGGCGCTGATCCCGCCCGGGCCGGCGCCCACGACGCACACATCGACCACGCCGGGCCGATGTCGCGGTCCGCGGCCGGCCTGGAGCCTGGCCGCGATCGTGTCCACGCAGTCCCTGCCCTGATTCACGGCGTTCTTGATCAGCGCCAGCCCGCCGAGCTCGCCGACGATGAACAGGTTCGGCACGCTGGTCTCCTGTTCGGGCGTGAGCTGGGGGAGATCCGCCCCGACGCTCGGGCTCGCCATCACGATCTCGATGGCCCCGACGGGGCATGCCTCGGCGCACAGCCCGTGGCCGATGCACCTCTGGGGGTGAACGATGGCGGCCTTGCCGCCGATGAGGCCGAGCACGTCGCCCTCCGGACACACCTCGGCACATGCGCCACACCCGATGCAGTGGGACAGGTCGATGCGCGGGTGCTGAGCCCTCGGCCCTCCGGACGAATGGCCGCCGCGGCGGGCCGCAGCAAGGGCGGCCGCCTCCCTCTGGCGCATGTGACGAATCTGCCGCGCGATCGGAACCACGAGGAGCAGGGTGAAGAGGGCATAAACCAGCACCGTTAGCATCGCTCGGGGGACCTCTGAAGGGTTAGGTCTGGACGCAACAGGCCGATACAGGTGGAACGCCTCGATGCGGCCGAACCGTGCAGGCGGGTTCCCGACGTGGGGACCCAGAGAAGCGGGCCGGCGCCCTGCGACGCCGCTGGACCTCGGGACGAGTGCAGCACGGGGACGCGTTCCGCGGGGCGCAGCGCTTTGCAGCGAGGCACGCCGCTGTCTTCGAACCGGCGGCGAGCGCGGCGCTTGTCGCCGGATTAGGCCCCGGATCCATCCCGGCCCTGAACTTGCCAACCCAACATCCGGTTTGGAATTAGGCAGGTCGTATGCCACGTGCGTCTGGATCAACTCTACCCATGACGACTCCATGACTTCTGCCCCGGCCGAACTGCGCCGCCCCACACGCCGCCCCGCTCCGCGGGATGAGCGCTCTGACCGGCGCGCCGCCGCCCATACCGTCGTCGTCCTGCTGGCATCGCTCCTCGCGGGTGTGCTGGTCTATGGCACTCCGTACTACCGGCTGCCGGGTGCGGAGCGCGTCCGGGACCCACTGCACGCGTGGCTGCGCCCATCCGGATATGTGGGACAGACCGCAGGCATCGTCGCCCTCCTGATTTTCGCCTTCCTGTGGCTCTACCCGCTGCGGAAGCGAGCCCGCTGGCTCGCCTTCACCGGCACGATCGCGCAGTGGCTGGACGTGCACGTCAGCGCCGCGTTGCTGCTCCCGCTCCTGGTCACCATCCATGCGGGCTGGCGCTTCGGTGGCGTCATCGGCCTCGGCTTCTGGGCGATGATGGTCGTCTGGCTCAGCGGCGTGGTCGGCCGCTACCTGTACGCGCGGATCCCGCGCGGCCGGGGCGGCCTGGAGCTCAGCCGCGAGGAGATCACCGTCGAACGGCGCCGGCTGCTGGAGCAGATCGCGACCGACACGGGCGTGCCGCTCGAGCTGGTGGAGCGGACGCTGGAGGTGGCGCCACGTCCCCGCGCGCTGGGGCCACTCGCGGCGCTTCGGCGGATGGTAGCCGACGACCTCGCCCGGCGGCGCGCCGCGCGACGACTCCGTGCCCTGACCACGACCGCGCACCGGGGCCGCGCCGTGGGCTCACGGGCGGTGGCCCGTGCGGTTGCGCTCGCTCGCCGCGAGATGGCGCTCACCCAGCAGGTTCGCATGCTCGACGCGACCCAGGACCTGTTCCGGTACTGGCATGTGGCCCACCGCCCGGTGGCGATCGCGGCGCTGGTCGCGGTCCTGGTGCACGTCGCGGTGGTCGTGGCGGTAGGCGCCACCTGGCTCAAGTGAGGAGGTTGGTGCACCCGTGCGCCGGCTGCCACGTCCCCCGCACCGAAGCGAGCGGCCACCCGATGGCGGTGTACCGCCTGCTCTCGTCCAAGTGCGAGAGCTGGCACGCCGCCGGGGAGCGGCGCTCGTGACGGCCCGCCGCTGGCTCGGCCTCGGCCTGTGCGTCCTGATCGGGCTGCTGGCACCGCCGGCCGTGGGCGCCCAGCAGCAGGCCACTGCGAGCCCGCACGGAGCGCTGCAGGAGGCCTGCGGCGATTGCCACGCAGCCTCCGGCTGGAAGCCGGCGCGCATCACCGCGGCGTTCGACCACCGGTCTAAGGGATTCGCGCTGACGGGCGCCCACGCGCGCACGACCTGCCGCGCCTGCCACGCCTCGCTCGATTTCCCCGACGCGAGCCGGGACTGCGTCGGCTGCCACAGCGACGTCCATCGTGGCGAGCTGGGCTCCGACTGCGCACGCTGTCACACGCCCCGGAGCTTCCTCGACCGCGCGGCGATGGTGCGGGGCCACCAGACCAGCCGGTTCGCGCTCACGGGAGCGCACGTCACAGCCGACTGCGAGAGCTGCCACGTGCCCTCGGCCCAGGGGCAGCTCACCTTCGTGAACCGCGCCTCCGACTGCGTGCAGTGCCATGCCGACGCCTATCGCTTGGCCAAGCAGCCGGATCACATCGGCGGCGGATTCCCCCAGGACTGCAACCTGTGCCACGCCACCTCCGCCTGGCCGCGCGCGCGCTTCAACCATGCGACGACGCAGTTCCCGCTCACCGGCGCGCACCGGGCGGTGAGCTGCCAGCAGTGCCACGGCGACGGCGTCTACCGGGGCAAGGACGCCAACTGCGTGTCCTGCCACCAGAGCGCGTATGACGGCACGACCAATCCGGGTCATCGCGATGCCCTGTTCCCCACCACGTGCGCGGTGTGCCACAGCACCACGGCCTGGCAGCCGGCCAGCTTCGATCACTCGATCACCGCCTTCCCACTCACCGGCGCGCACCGGGCGGTGAGCTGCCTCAGCTGCCACGGTGACGGCGTCTACACCGGCAAGACCACCGCATGCGCAGGCTGCCACCAATCGGATTTCGACGGGACCACCGACCCGCCCCACCAGGCGGCGCAGTTCCCGACGACGTGTGAGAGCTGCCACACGACGAGCACCTGGACTGGCGCGCAGTTCGATCATGACGCGCCCTACTTCCCGATCTACTCGGGGGCGCACAACGGGACGTGGGCGTCGTGCGCCACCTGCCATACCGATGCCGGCAGCTACCAGGCCTTCACCTGCCTGACCTGCCACGAGCACAGCAAGAGTTCGATGGACAGCAAGCACAGCGGGAGGAGCGACTACCTCTACGACAGCCAGGCCTGCTATCGCTGCCATCCGAGGGGAAGGACATGAGACTCGTCGCCCTCGTCGTGCTGCTGATCGCCACGGCCCGCGCCGCCGCCGGGCAGGACTCGACCGCCGTCCGCCCGGTGCGCATCACCTATTTGACCAGCGCCGCGGCCTACGTGGACGCCGGGCGAGAGGATGGCATCAAAGAGGGAGATTCGCTGCACGTCGTCCGGGCGGGCACCGAGATCGGACTCCTCCGCGTCGCCTACCTGGCCTCCCGCCAGGCGTCGTGCGACATCCTCTCCGATGCCGCCGCCCTCGTCGTCGGGGACACGCTGAGTGTGGTCAGGACCGTGCCGCGCCCCACTGTCGCCACGTCCGGGCCAGTGGCGACGGGAAGGAGCCCCCGCACATCGCGGCGGACCGCAGGACTGCACGGGCGCGTCGGTGCGCGCTATCTGGGCGTCTGGCGGCGGGACGGCTCCGGCGGCCGCCTCTCACAGCCCTCGCTCGACCTTCGCCTGGACGGCCAGGCGCTTGGCGGCAGCCCGGTGGGCATCGTGCTCGACCTGCGCACCCGGCGCACGTCGTCCATTCGCGCCGACGGCTCGTCGGTGGTGGACGGGCGCACCCGGGCCTACCAGGCCGCCGTCTTCTTCAACCCGACCGGCTCGCCGTTCCGGCTGACAGCCGGCCGGCAGCTCTCCCCCTCGCTCGCGTCGATCACCTTGCTCGACGGCGCCCTCGCCGAGTTCCGCAGCCCGCGGTGGGGCGTCGGACTGTTCGCGGGCAGCGAGCCGGACCCGGTCTCGTTCGCGTACTCGAATGATGTGGCCGACTACGGGGGGTACCTGCAGCTCCACAGCCGCCCCGGGGCCGCCGGCTACTGGTCCACGACGGTCGGCGCGATCGGCTCGTACGAGGCGGGGCTCGCCAACCGCGAATTCGCCTACCTCCAGACCGCCGTGACCAACCGGCGCTTCTCGTTGTACGCGACCCAGGAGGTGGACTACTACCGGCCCTGGAAGCAGGCCATGGGCGAGCCGTCCCTTTCATTCAGCAGCAGCTTCGCGGGCCTGCGGGTCGAGGTCTCGCCGGCGCTGAGCCTGAATGGAGGGGTGGACAACCGGCGCAACGTGCGGCTGTACCGGGACGCGGTGACCCCCGAGACGGCCTTCGACGACGCCTTCCGGCGGGGGGTATGGGGCGGGCTCTCCCTGCGGCTGGGCCCGCGCGGCCGGGTGGGGGTCGACGCGCGCTCGAGCAGCGGCGGGAGCGTCGGGCGAACGCTGTCCTACACGCTCTCGCTCGCGGCGGACCGCCTTGCCGCCCTCGATCTCGGCGTCCGGTCGCGGACGACCCGCTACGACGGGCCGCGGCAGTCGGGGTGGCTCCAGTCGCTGACGGTCGGCCTGTCACCGGCGGCCGCCCTGCACGTGGACCTCAACGGCGGGCTGCGCATCGAGCAGGACCCGCTGGCGGATCCCGTGAACGTGCACGTCACCTGGTTCGGGGCGGACGTGGACCTGAGCCTGGCGAGAGGCTGGTACCTGATGCTCTCCGGGACCCACGAAGCCGGAGGCTTCGAAGGCAACGATCAGCTGTACGGCGGTCTGAGCTTCCGATTCTGAGGCGGCGCCGGCCTACATCCCGCGCGCCCAGGCCAGCGCTGCCCGCACCGCCCGCTCCCATCCCTGCCGGAGCGCTGTGCGCTCCGCCTCCCCCACCGTCGGCAGGAAGCGCTGGAAGCGGCGGCCGGCCAGAAAATCCTCCGTGCCACGCCAGGTCCCCAGCGCGATCCCGGCGAGCCCCGCCGCTCCGAGCGCCGTCGTTTCCACCATGTCGGGCCGCTCGACCGGCACCCCCAGCACGTCGGCCTGAAACTGCATCAGCCAATCGTTCGCCGCAGCGCCGCCGTCCACCCTGAGCGCCGGTACCTCCACCTCACCCGCGCCGGCCATCGCCGCCAGCAGCTCGGCGCTGCTGAATGCCATCGCCTCCAGCGCGGCCCGCACCAGGTGGGCGCGGGAGGTGCC